>Ga0209541_10000436_pt1 | contig 81519 bp, 71 predicted proteins | sample RifCSPlowO2_01_FD_184027 | JGI IMG/M metagenome (GOLD analysis project Ga0209541, IMG submission 184027) | Groundwater microbial communities from Rifle, Colorado - Rifle CSP2_plank lowO2_0.1 (SPAdes) (version 2) | ecosystem: Environmental > Aquatic > Deep subsurface > Groundwater | place... | reverse complement strand
CTGTGGGTTTTGGTAAAAATAGAGTGATGAGTTTGGCAGATGCTATTGCCAAGGTTTTATATGAGGACTTGGTTTTAAATGGCAGTGAACAAATCTCAGATCCACAAACTAATACAGGTATAGATGATGTAGTGATGTCAGCCTCAAGCCGTTCCCAGGCAGATTTATGTCCGGAATGCGGTTCATTCTCCTTTGTAATGGAAGAGGGTTGCAAAAAATGCCACTCCTGCGGTTACTCCATGTGTTAAAATTCCCTCATGACTGATGAGAAAGGGTTAGTGATTGTTTATACAGGTGAGGGGAAGGGGAAAACTACGGCTGCTTTGGGATTGATGTTGCGCGCAGCAGGATATAACAAGAAATGTCTGATGGTTCAGTTTGGTAAAGCCTGGTTTACAGGCGAGGTAGTTGGAATTAAAAAATTAGGCCCTAATATAAAGATAATTCAGGGCGGTAAGGGCTTTTTAGATATTTTGGGTAGTAAAGTCTCCGTCTCTGAGCACAAAAAAGCAGCCTTAGAAGCCTTTAAAATATTGTATAAGGAAGTAACCACAGGTGATTGGGATATTGTAGTGGCTGATGAGATAATAGGAGCAGTTTCCTCAAAAGTACTTTCTCTGACAAAAGCTTTACAACTTATTAGCAGCAAACCTGCTACAATGGATTTAGTATTAACCGGTCATCACGCGCCAAAAAAATTAATCCAGATGGCAGACCTGGTAACAGAAATGAAAGAAATAAAACATCCATTTCAGAAAGGAATTTTGGCTAAAAAGGGTCTTGACTTTTAGCACTCAGAGTATTAAACTGCTAATAATTTATGGCTGATTTTACTAAACCGAGTATCACATCACCAATTACACTTAAACCAACCATGCCGGTTGGTCCTCTCCGGGATACTGTTATTTTTCCCGGTAATTCTGTTCCTATAATTTCCGGCAGGCCAAAATCCAAAGCAGCTTTGGATACAGCCTGGAACAGTGATAAATTAATTGTTTTTGTCACCCAAAAAAATTCCAGGATAGAAGACCCTACAGAAAAAGATTTATACAAAGTCGGGACTGTTTGTTTGATCCGCCGGGTTGTTAAAAATCCGGAAGGCGAATACACCCTGCAGGCAGAAGGATTAAGCCGGGTATTTTTGAAAAACTTTACTAAAACAGATCCCTTTTTGGAAGCAGAAATTGAGGAAATCCCGGAACTTTATGAAAGAAGCGAACAAACAGAAGCTCTAATTAGAACAGTCAGGGATCAGGTCAAACGGTTTCTGGAGCTTGGGGGAAATCCATTCTTTGATCAAAGTAATTTTGCCAACTGGTCCCTTTTTACCTATTCTGATGATCCAAACCAATTAGTTAATTCTGTTGTCCAGTCAATTGATTTTAAAACCATAGACAAGCAGCAAATTCTGGAAATGGTATCTGCCCAGGAAAGATTACAAAGACTGTCTGAACTTCTGGCAAAAGAGATCAGGATTATGGAAATTTTTCAAAAGATCTCATCTCAAACTCAGGAAAGAGTTTCCAAGATCACCAAGGAAGCTATCTTAAAAGAGCAGATGAAAAGTATAGAAGAAGAATTAGGCGGAAGAGACAACGAACATCAGGAAATTCACGAATTTGAATTAAAAATTAAAAAGGCCGGCATGCCGAAAGAAGTTTTGGGAAGAGCCAAAAAAGAACTATCCAGACTGGCCAAAATGTCCTCCTATAACCCGGAAGCCGGTTATATCAGAAATTACCTGGAGTGGTTAACAGATTTACCCTGGAAGCTTGACAGAAGAGGTAAGATTGATTTGAAAAAAGCTGAAAGTATTTTGGATGAAGACCATTACGGATTAAAAAAGGTCAAAGAAAGAATTGTAGAATATCTGGCTGTTCATAAATTATCAGGAAAAATGCGCGGACCAATCCTTTGTTTTGTAGGTCCTCCGGGAGTAGGAAAAACCTCGATTGGTAAATCTATTGCCAGGGCCTTAAGCCGTAAATTTATGAAGGTGTCTTTGGGAGGTATCAGGGATGAGGCGGAAATTAGAGGACACAGAAGAACCTATGTCGGGAGCATGCCCGGCAGGATAATCCAGGGAATTAAACAGGCAGGCAGCAAAAATCCGGTTTTTATGCTGGATGAAATTGATAAAATTGGTGCAGATTATAGGGGCGATCCTTCAGCTGCTTTACTTGAGGCTCTGGACCCTGAACAAAACGAGGGTTTTTCCGATCACTACTTAGAAGTGCCTTTTGATTTATCAGATGTGATGTTTATCACCACAGCCAATATTTTGGATACAGTACCGCCGGCTCTGCGAGACAGGTTGGAAGTTATCCGCTATCCGGGTTATACAGAAGATGAAAAGTTTCATATTGCCAAAAATTTTTTACTGCCAAAACAAATTGAAAACCATGGCCTGAAAATTACCCAGATAGAGTTTGAAGATGAAGCAATCAGAAAAGTCATCAGAGGTTATACCAGAGAGGCCGGAGTGAGAAATCTGGAAAGAGAATTATCTGCGGTAATCAGAAAAGTAGCCAGAAAAGTAGCAGAAGGGGATGTTAATAAATTTATTATAAAGCCGCAGGATTTACATGGCTTTTTAGGGCCTATTAAGTTTTTGCCGATTTTGGCTGAAAAACAGGATGAAATTGGGATGGTCACCGGGTTGTCTGTTACAGAAGCAGGTGGAGAGATACTTTTTATTGAAGTTACACTGATGCCTGGTAAAGGAAGTTTGCTTTTAACCGGACAACTGGGGGATGTCATGAAAGAATCAGGTCAGGCAGCCATGTCTTATGTCCGGTCTAATTGGTTTTCACTTGGATTAAATGAAAGATTTTTTCAAAAAGTAGATGTACATGTTCATGTACCGGAAGGAGCGATTCCCAAAGACGGACCATCAGCTGGTATTTCTCTGACAACAGCTATAGTTTCGGCATTTACCAGAATTGCCGTACATAAAGATGTAGCAATGACCGGAGAAGTGACTCTTAGGGGTAGGGTTTTGGAAATTGGCGGGTTTAAAGAAAAAGTTTTGGCAGCGCATCGCGCTGGGGTCAAAATAGTGGTAGCACCGGCAGATAATGAGAAAGATATAGAAGATATCCCGGATTATATTCAAAAAGATCTAAAATTTGTGTTTGTTAAACATATGGATGAGGTTTTAAATGTAGCCTTAATTGGTCCTCCAAAACCAGTTCAGCAAAAAGTAGTTCCTGTTGCTCCAGCTTACCTGGCTTAAAAATAGCTGCTACTTGACTTGTTATCGAGCCTGTTGTAAATTCTATAGATACTGCCTCTTTAATTTTCATGAATTTAGTCTTTAATAACACATCTTATTTAATTTGGGCCTCAGTTGTAGTAGCCCTTGTTTACGGATTTTGGTTAATTGTAGATGTGTTAAAACAATCCTCAGGTGATGAAAAAATGCAGGAGATTGCCAAGGCTATTCAAGTGGGGGCCGGCGCTTATCTTCAAAGACAATATAAAGTGGTGGCAATGGTTGCTATTTTAATGTCAGCCTTAATTTACTATGGACTTGGTAAAACTACAGCCATTGGATTTTTGATAGGAGCTGTATTTTCAGCTTTGACAGGATTTATTGGTATGAGTGTGGCTGTCCGGGCCAATGTCAGGGTCACAGAGATTGCCAAAAAAGGCTTATCACAGGCTTTTGGTTTAGCTTATAAAGGTGGGGCAGTCACAGGATTTTTGGTAGTAGGTTTGGCCCTTGGCGCAGTTTTTGGTTTTTATCAATATACCCACGGTGATTTACGGGCCTTGATCGGTCTGGGATTTGGCGGTTCTTTGATCTCTGTATTTGCCCGTTTGGGAGGGGGAATTTTTACCAAAGGCGCAGATGTAGGAGCAGATTTGGTTGGAAAATTGGAACTGGGAATTCCTGAAGATGATCCCCGCAATCCGGCAGTGATTGCAGATAATGTTGGGGATAATGTCGGAGATGATGCCGGCATGGCAGCAGATATTTTTGAAACATATGCGGTTACTGCTATTGCTACCATGATTTTGGGACAACTTCTTTTCCCGGCATTTGAAAATGCGGTAATTTTTCCCTTAGTAATTCTATCAATGGGGATTTTTGCCTCAGTTGCCGGATCTTTAGTGGTTAAATTGACCAATAAAAACATTATGGGAGCGCTATATAAGGGACTGGTGGTGACAGCCGTAATTTCTGCTGTACTTTTCTATCCTGTCATAGCATCTCTGATGGGAGCTAACGGAGTATATTCAGTTATAAATTTATATCTGGCTTCACTTATCGGAGTACTGGTCACAGCCGGAATGGTCCTTATTACCGAATATTACACAGGAACTCAATATTCTCCTGTGCAGAATTTGGCTCTTTCTTCAAAAACAGGTCACGGCACCAATATTATTGCCGGGTTGGCCTTATCAATGAGAGCTACTTTTTGGCCGATAATTTTGATCTCTACAGCAGTAATGCTTAGTTTTATTTTAGCCGGACTTTATGGGATAGCCTTAGCAGGGGTAACCATGTTGTCAATGGCTGGGATTATTGTGGCAATTGATGCTTTCGGACCAATCACAGATAATGCCGGAGGTATTGCTGAGATGGCAGGTCTTCCAACAAGGGTTAGAAATGTGACAAATCCTCTGGATGCTGTTGGAAATACTACCAAAGCTGTTACCAAAGGTTATGCTATTGCCTCAGCAGCCTTGGCAGCAATGGTGTTATTTTCAGCATATGCTCAGGAGTTTTCTTCTTCGGGAAATGAATTAAATTTTTCTTTGTCTGATCCAAAAGTTTTGGTGGGCCTTTTTATTGGTGGTTCTTTGCCATATCTTTTTGCCTCTTTTGCCATGGAGGCAGTGGGGCGGGCAGGTGGGGCAGTGGTTGAGGAAGTCAGGCGCCAGTTTAAAACAATCAAAGGAATTATGGAAGGCACGGCCAAGCCGGATTATGCCAGATGTGTAGAAATTGTCACATCTGCTGCCCAAAAAGAAATGTTAGTTCCTGCTTTAATCCCGGTGCTGGCACCAATAATTGTCGGATTTATTTTAGGGCCGGTGGCTTTGGGTGGAATGCTGGTTGGATCAATAGTTACCGGAATTTTTGTGGCAGTTTCTATGACCACAGGTGGGGCTGCCTGGGATAATGCTAAAAAGTATATTGAGACAGGCAAGTTTGGAGGAAAGGGTTCTGAAACTCATAAAGCAGCTGTAACCGGAGATACTGTTGGTGATCCATATAAGGATACTGCTGGGCCGGCTATCAACCCCATGATTAAGGTTGTGAATATAGTAGCTTTACTTCTTGTGCCGTTTTTAAGATAAATTTCCTTTATTGAGTAGGTGTTGGAGGAGGGGTGGGTTGGCCGCCGGAAAAGGCATTTTTAACCTCACTTACTACCTGATCAGGAGTATAAGAAGCTTTTATCAGATAGGCTTGTGCGCCTAACTCAAACCCTTCTTTGATAACTGCTTCCTGACCTAAATTTGTCAGCAGTATGGTGATCATTGGTGAGGAAGGATTTTGAGTTTTAAATTCTCTTAAAAGTTGTAAACCATTCATTCCCGGAAGCATAATATCCAGTAAAAGCAAATCAAATGTTTCGCTTTTTAACACATTTAAACCTGATTGTCCGTCAACAGCGCTTTTTACCAAAAACCCGGCTTTGGTAAGTTGTCTGACATACAACTCCCTAATAAAATCTTCATCTTCAACCAGGAGTATTTTTTTGTTTTGGGGGGTTTGTGGGTTCATTTAAATCATTATATATTATGAGTCTTAGTAATTCAATGCTCCGGCCAAAATTTCATCACTGGCAAATTTACTACTATCTACTATACCAGAGCTTAGTGTGGAAATAGGTAAGGTAAACATAAACTTACTTCCCTTACCCACTTCTGATTCAACCCAAATTTTACCTCTCATTTTGTCTACAATAGATTTGGCAATATATAATCCTAAACCGGTTCCTTTACTGGCCTTTTGTGTCTGATTGCTTACTCTGAAAAACTTATTAAACAGATGCGGTATGGCTTCCTGAGGAATACCTACACCAGTATCCGAAACAATAGTTGTGAGTTCATTTGGAGATACAGTGGTTGTTACTTCTACCTTTCCGCCGGGATCAGTATAATTTATGGCATTAGCTACCAAATTTGTAACAACTTCGCTAGTTCTGGACGGGTCAGCTAAAACTTTTGGTAAAGGCTGATCTAATTTTAAATTTAGGATGATATTTTTTTGATTTGCCTGACCTTTCAAATCATCCATTGCCTTTGTCAGCACTTGTGAATAATCTAAGGGTTCAATAGAAACAGACATCTGACTGCTTTCTATCTTGTTTACATTTAAGATATTCTGCACCAGTCCAAGCAGTTCTTGAGCAGAGATAAAGGATCTGTCTATTAAATCCATTTCTTCTTTTGGTAATTTTTCCTTATTCTCCGAGGCAAAAACAGATAAATATCCTACGATTGAGGTAAGAGGGGTTTTTAATTCATGTGAGACCATAGATACAAAATCCAACTTCATTTGTTCCAATGCTTCTTCTTTAGAAAGATCATGTAATATTAAAATACAACTTAGACTGGTTTGTATTGTTGCCCCAACCTTTGCTGTTGCCAGATTGACTTTGGTTTGTTTACCGTCTTTACCAACCAGTTTAGCATTCCTTCTAAAATCTGTCTGACAATAAGTTTTAGGCAGTATTTCTTCCTGCCCGTCAAATAAATGAATCAGTTTATCTATGCTTTGATCATGTAGCTGTGCGTTAGTAAATCCGGTTATCTCCTCAGCAGCTTTATTAACAAGAATAATATTTTTATTAAAATCTATGGCAATGATTCCATCTATGATTGATGATAAAACCTCATCTAATTTGCTTTTTTCGGATACAGCTGCATCTTTTTCCTTTTCCAGATTTTGGAATGTGTGAGATATTTTATCAACCATTAAATTAAAAGATGTTCCAATGTTTTCAAATTCATCACCAGATCTTATATCCATTCTTTGATTAAAATTCCCATCCCCTAAATTTTCAGAAGCTGTAACCAAATTGTGTAGAGGTTTCAGGAAATTAAACACCAGGAAAGAGGAGACTATAATTGTCAAAATCCCAACTAGGATAGAAACAAAAATATTTTGAATCAAAAATAGATTAATCAGCAGGGGAGCTAATATCCCCAGAAAGAAAACAAGGATAATTTTTTGCCAGAGCAGAAGTTTCATACTTACTTAAGAGTAACAAAGCGAAGTACTGTAATCAACCCCAATGAATTGATATAATTCGTTTAGCTTGCCGCGTTCGTCTAGTGGCCTAGGACATCGGATTCTCATTCCGGAAATCACGGGTTCAACTCCCGTACGCGGCACTCCTAGATTGACTTTGTGAAAAATATAACATAAAATTTGGCCAATTTGCCTAACTAAATGACCAAAATAAATACCGCTTTCACAAGAAGCATAAAAAATACATACCTTACTCCTAAAGGATTGGTAGAGGCAAAAGCTGAGCTTGCTTTTCTTAAGAAAAATAAAAGACTTGAGATTGCCGAGAAAATTCACCAGGCTAGACAATATGGGGATTTAACTGAAAACTCAGAATATGATAGCGCCATGGAAGACCAGGCTTTAACAGAAAATAGAATTTCTGAACTGGAAAATATTCTAAAGAATTTTAAAGTCATAGCAGAAAGTCAAACCACTGATTTTGTGGTGATAGGTTCAACAGTCAAAATTGATATGGATGGAGAGATAGATGAATTTACTATTGTAGGCAGAGTAGAAGCAGATCCATCAAAAAAGAGAATTTCTAATGAATCACCTTTAGGCATAGCTCTACTGGGAGCAAAAAAAGGAGAGGCAGTTGAAGTAGCAACGCCAATAGTTAAGTACAAATGCAAAGTATTGGAGATAAAATAGTGAATAAGTCTAACTATCCTTTAATTGAATTTAATCCCAAACTGCCTAAATTAACACAAAATCAAAAGAAAGTATTAAAGCTTCTGGTTGAGGCTGGAAAATTAATTGCTCCAGTTTATCTCAAACAAGAAAATCAACTTAAAAATGGAGTGAGTAGTAGGGATTTGGAGAAAGCAGCAAAAGATAATCCAGAAATTATGTCTCCCTTTATCATGGTGGAAAAAGTGAATGGGCAGTTTAAAGCAATACCCTACCATATTAAATATGCTGATTTTCTAAAGCCCATATCTGAAAAGCTAGATGAAGCAAGTAAAATTACAGAAAATAAAGAGTTTGCCAGATTTTTGAAATTAAAAGCAAAGGCTTTACTTGATGGTAGCTATGAAGATCCTGTAGCTTTCTGGTTTAAGATGAAACCAGATATTTTGGATATCACAATTGGACCGTTTGAGCATCATGATGATAGATTATTTTTTAATAAAGCCTCTTATCAATGTTGGATAGGAGTGGTTAATGCTGAGACTACAAAACTACTTAATTATTATAAAGATATAGTGCTAAGCGTAAGAAGAAAGGCATTACTTCCTGATGAAAGGTTTGAGAATTACAAAGAAGTTAGAGCAAAAATAGATGATGCAGTTTTGTTTTCAGGACATATGGCCAGAACAAAGTTTGTGGGAGTTAATATGCCAATGAATCTTAATTGGGTAGAAAAATACGGTTCAGAGGTAACCCTTTTTAATCAGGTAAATAATTTAAGATTAAAAGAACAAATATTACCCACCTTTAGTAAGATTTTTTCTTCTGAATTTAGAGAAGGATTCAGTTCTAAGGATTTAAGAATAGGCAATATAAGTTATATTGCACTTCATGAATTTGCTCATAATGATTTGTATTACAAAAATGCTGCCAAAAATTTACAAGATTTACTTTCTCCAATCTATGAGCTGGCTGCAACTGTTTTAGGGTTTAGAATGGCTGGATCCTTGCTTTTGAAAGATATAATTACCAGTAAGCAATTGGAATCAATGATTATTGCCTTCACTTGCAGAAGCTTTTATTTAGTAGAAAAAAGTAAGCAAGACAAATATTGGGCCAATTATGCTATAGGCGGAGCTATTTTTATCAACTTTATGATGCAAACTGGAGCAATCAAACAGCTAAAAGGTTTAGTAATCCCAAATTTTATGAAAATTTTTGTATCAATACAGGATCTTTCTTATGCTTTGGAGTTTTTACTTTCTTCTGGCACTAGGAAAAATGCAGAAAGCTTTATCAAAAAATACGGTCAATTAAGCACTCTTTCTTAAAATTGCATTATTTACACAAAAAAGCTATAATTCCTAGGACTAAATTATTATGGTAGCACCAGAAACAGTTGATAGAAATCATAGTAATGTTCTTTGTGTTCCTGGAAGGGATAATCTTTCAGTGGGGATAGGAATGGGATCTGGTTTTTTTCAAACCAGCTTTCTTGAAGGAGGTAATGATAGAAGTGGTGGTCCCACATTTGATCCTAGATTTACTGGGGAACCTTTTTTACCAGAAGCTAGGGTAAATTTTTTTCAAGGCAAATCCAGAGGATATACAATTGAAAGATATGTAGTCACTGATCCTAATAGGCGTGATTTAACCGAGATTGCAATAGCCGTATCCTTGTTTACTTACCCCAATAGGGATAAAGAACTATTGACAGAAAGAGTGATACAGGGATTGAGTCATCCGAGAACAGTTTTACAGATAGCTCGATATGAAGGTAATCCTGTAGGAACAGCAGTACTCCGCAAAATAACATTTAATGTTGGCGCACCAGCAAGGAGAAAAAGAGTGGGATATTCATCTAGAGCAATTGTTGAAGAGCATGAAGGAGAATGGTTAGGAACAATGTTCTTAGAGGAAGGGGTTAAAGCCCAAGATGAGGATGTAAATCCAATAGATGCAATTGCTTTAATGACCCAAAATGTGCAATCTTTTCTGACACTGCGAAGAGCAAAAAGGCGATTAGATTTTGAAGGTAGTATACGTCCTTTTGAAAGATTATACCGTGGTCGAACTCCAGAGGACTTACTTTTATCTGTCCACAAAGAAGTTAGATTAGCTTCAGATGAAATTAGACTATGGAATGGTGTAAGTGTAGGTGAGCTGAAGGAGTTAGGATCAAACGAAAGAATCTATAGACCAGAGAGAGGTACTGAAGCTGCACATTATGATGACTTGATGGTTAAAACTTGGGGAGTAAATAAAGGAAGAGGAGATGTAGTTTATCTAATTACTCCGCGTGAAGAGATTGATGCTGGAGATGAATCAACTGCAGTAGTATTACCAAAGGCTGCTTAATTTCTTCTTTTAAAAAACCTTAGCTTCGGATATACTAACCTCATGCTTTTAGAAAGTTTACAAAAAGAACGGCTTCAGAAGCTGAAAAATATAAAAAGCCTGGAGATTAAATAATGATTTACAGAAAATATAAAATTGACAGTAATATTCTTGATAAGTTATCAAAAGAAGATAAGGCAGTGCTGAAAACTTTGGGGTAAAGGTATACTTTACCCAATAAACTTATGTATTGGGCAGATAGAGTTGCAAAAGAAATAATTCAATCAGGAAAATATAAACCATTTCTTGTGGATGATATGTTTACTCCCTCAGGATTTGCACATCTTGGTTCTTTAAGAGGGCCTCTGGTTCATGACCTAATTTATAAGGCTTTGGTACATGAAAATCAAAAGGTTAGGTTTACTTATGTGTTTAATGATTTTGACCCTATTGATGGTTTACCTAAGGAACTGGATAAGGATTTTTCAAAGTATCTAGGTTATCCATTAAGAACAGCTCCTTCACCAGAACCTGGCTTTAAAAGTTTCGCAGAATACTTTGAAAGTGATTTTATAAATGTATTGAAGAGCTTTGGTGTGGAGCCAGAATATTTATCATCCTGGGAAATGTATCGGCAAGGTAAATTTGATGAAGCAATCAAAATTGCACTAGATAACGCTGACAAGATTCAAGATATTTATCAAAAAGTAAGTGGAAGTAAAAAAAGAGAATTAAATTGGTTACCCTTGCAGGTAATTTGTGAAAAATGTGGCAAGTTAGGCACAACTAGGGTTCATAATTGGGATGGGAAAACAGTTGCTTATACTTGTGAAGAAAATTTAGTTAAATGGGCAAAAGGTTGTGGGTTTACTGGTTGGATCAGTCCATTTGGTGGTAAGGCAAAGCTACCTTGGAAAGTTGATTGGCCAGCTCATTGGATGGTTCTAGGTGTAACCATAGAGGGTGCAGGTAAAGACCATTCTTCTGCGGGGGGGTCTAGAGATATAGCAAGAGAACTTTGTAAAGAGGTTTTCCAAATTGATGAACCCTACAATCTACCATATGAGTTTTTCTTGATTGGAGGCAAAAAGATGGCTTCCTCAAAAGGATTGGGTTTAAAAGCAAGAGATGCAAAAGAATTACTACCGCCTCAGGTTGCTAGATTCTTATTTTCAAAAACTGATTATAAACAGTCAGTAGAGTTTGACCCGGTTGATACTATGGCTATCCCAGATTTGTATGATGAGTATGATCGATGCTATTTAGCATATTTGAATAAATCCAATGAGGATTTATCTAGGGTTTTTGAAATGTCTTTAATTGGAGAAATACCTTCAGAAAAACCACACATCTTACCTAGATTTCGGGATGTGGTTAATTACATTCAACTACCAAATATAGATCTACAGAAAAAATATGAGGAAATAAAGGGGGGATTGCTTAATTTTGAAGAATTGAAAATCCTTAGAGAAAGGGAGAAGTATGCTCGTATATGGTTAGGAAAATATGCTCCAGAAGATTTTCGTTTGCAAATGAGTGAGAATTTATCAGAAAAGGTTAATCAGTTAACAAAAGAACAAAAGGAGTTTTTATCTCAGGCAATTTCTTTAATAGAATCAGAAGGCAATCCTGAGAATCTGCAACTCGCTTTATATAATTTAACAAAGCAGCTAAAATTAGATGCAAAAAAAGCCTTTTCCGCTATTTATATTTCATTAATAGGTAAAGAATTTGGTCCCAAAGCTGCCTGGTTTTTGTTATCATATCCAAAAGAAAAGATGATAGAAAGATTAAAGGAGGCAGCAAAGTGAAACTTGCGCAGTTAAAAAAAATTCTGAAAGTTTTTTTAACTTTACAATGGGCTAAGGAACTGCCAAGACAAGGTTTTATTGCCATGGGTTTTAAAAGAAATGAGGCAGATTCTGTGGCAGCACATTCTTTTTCTACTGCACTTTTGTCATATTTTTTAGCAAAACAACTACAAAAAGAAGGGACAAAAATTGATCCGGAAAAAGTTTTAAAAATGGGGTTAGTACATGATATTGGTGAAACTATAGTTGGGGATGTGGGGACTTTTGTCAAAGGAATGGCCGGAGGGGTTTTTAAAAATATAGAAGAAGAAGGGGTTAAGGCTCTGGTGGGGGACTTAGATTTTAAAGATGAGATTATAAATTTAGTTTCAGAATATAACGGCAGAAAGAGTCTGGAAGCAAGGATTGTCAAAGTGGCTGATAATTTGGATGCATTAGCGCAAGCCAAAGGTGTACCTGGAGCCAAAGATGCGTTAAAATATTTTAAGCAGGTTACTCATATAACAAAATTTGATTGGCATAAAATTGCTGTTGATCTGATTTTGTCAGGTGAGGTAGAGCCTGCCAGGGATTGGCATAAATGATATGTTAGACATAAGTTATATCCGCGAAAATTTGGAAAAAGTTAAAAAATCTATAGAAGCCAGAAAGGTTAATATAGATTTGGATAAATTGCTTAAGTTTGATACAAAGAGGAGAGAGTTGATTCAAAGGGTTGACGATCTTAGGGCTAAAAGAAATGAAGCAGCAAGAGTAAGGGATAAGGGTGAAGGGGAAAGGGTAAAGGGTGAACTAAAAAATTTAGAAAAGCAACTAGGTGGAGTGGAAAATGAGTGGAATCAGTTAATGCTGCAGGTGCCCAATATCTTGCTTGACGGCGTACCTATTGGTGATGTCACAGCAAATAAAGTTATCAGAAAAAGTGGGGAAATCCCTAAATTTTCTTTTAAAGTTAAGGATCATATAGAATTAGGAAAACTTTTGGATATTATTGATTTTGATAGGGGAGTAAAGGTAGGAGGATTTAGAGGATATTATTTGAAAAATGAAGGAGCCAGATTGCACTGGGCCATCTTGCAATTTGCTTTTGAACATTTAATACAAAAAGGTTTTACTCCTGTTGTTCCTCCGGTTATTAACAAAAGATTTGCTTTAGTTGGAGGAGGACAGTTTCCCTGGGGAGAAGAAGATACCTACAAAGTGGGGGATGAAGACTTTTTGGTTGGAACTGCGGAGATTCCTCTGATGGCAATGCACTCAGGTGAGACTTTTGATTTAAAAGATTTACCCAAAAAATATGTCGGGATATCAGCTTGTTTTAGGACAGAAATAGGAAGTTATGGAAAAGATACTAAAGGGTTGTATAGAGTTCATGAATTCTACAAAGTAGAACAAGTAGTTTTGTGTGAGGCAGATGAGCAGGAGTCTTTGGGTTTTTTTGAAGATTTGCAGGATAATTCTGAGGATATTTTGCAGGAACTGGGACTTTCCTATCAAGTGGTTTGTTTATCTTCTGAGGATATGGGTAAAAAAGCAGCTTTAACTTATGATTGCGAAACCTGGATGGTGGCGCGTCAAGGATACGGTGAAACCCATTCAAATTCTATTGTATTAGATTTTCAAACCAGAAGATTAAAAATAAAATACAAGGATCAGAATGGAAAAATTAAATTTTGTCACGGCTTAAATAATACTGCTATTGCTTCTCCCAGAATTTTAATTCCCCTTTTGGAGAATTTTCAACAGGATGATGGATCTGTCAAAATTCCGGAAGTATTACAAAAATACACTGGCTTTTCTGAAATTAAACCCAAGTGATTATGGTTAGGTTATTTGCCCTTACTTGAGTAAATCACCTGCTCTAGTTGCTTGTTTAGGGGAAGCTGCCGGCGCACCTTGCAAATCACCAAAATTAGCAGAACCAGTGGCTGCTGCAGGAGCAGCCTGAGGAATGGGTGTAGCAATTGGTGGAGGAGTTTTGACTGTTTGTTTGGTACTGGTAACTTCAGCTGGAACAGAAGTTGTTTTGGCTGGCTGGCCAATTCCTAAGATAAAATATGCTGAAGTTCCAGTCACAATAATAAGGAGACTCACTCCTACCCCGATTAACCATTTAGGTATACTTTTACGATCCTCTATTGGGAGAGTGGGCACCTCAGGAGCAGAAGTAGATGATACAACTAAAGTTTCAGGCGACGGTGAAGGAATAGACTGGCCACTGTCAGGTTGAGAACTGCTGCTTATTAAATGAGATAAATCAGTAGGAGCTGGTTCTGGTTGTACTGGAGTGTTATTTGGAGCAGGTACCCATGCTGGTTGGGATGGTTGTGTGTTTTGGTCAAAGGGCGGAGTTTGTACTGGTGCACCCCAGGGATTATCCAAAGGAGAAGATGTGGGAGGAGTAAAAGTTGGAGCAGGTTCTGCAGGCGGGCTTGACATGGAGTTTAGGTCATAAGATGGGGAAGGAGCCCAGGTTGGAGTCGTATCTGGAGCTTGCGGAAAAGGAACTGTAGGCCAGGCAGGGGTGGGAGTTGATGTTGGCAGGGGAGAAGTTGATGGAGGAAATGGTGACGGGCCTAGCGGAGGCGGATTAGGATTGTTTGATGAATTTTGGTTATTAGAATTATCCATAGGGCAGATTATCTAGATACTAATAGTTTAATAAATTAAGTGACTAATTGTCAACCATTAGCTATAATAGGGTAACTCAAAAAACTATGTTAGGAATATTGGGCAAGCTGCTGGATTCTAATGAGCGGGAAATAAAAAAACTTAAACCATTAGTTGAAAGCATCAATAACCTGGAAAAAAAAGTTTCCAGGTTAACTGACAAGCAGTTAAAAGGAAAGTTTGTAGAGTTTAAGTTACAACACGAGAGGGGAAAAAGCCTGAATGAGCTTTTGCCTGAGGTGTTTGCCTGTGTCCGTGAATCTGCCAAAAGACAACTAAAACAGCGCCATTTTGACGTACAATTGATAGCCTCAATTATCTTACATCAAGGTAAGATTGCCGAACAAAAAACCGGTGAAGGAAAAACTTTATCTGCCACTCCTGCCCTATTTTTAAATGCAATAGCCGGAAAAGGTGTGCATTTGGTAACAGTTAATGATTATCTGGCCATGCGTGATTGCGGTTGGATGGGGCCTGTATTTGACGGATTAGGCGCAACAGTTGCCACAATTATTCATGACGCAGCTTTTATTTATGATCCTAAATATAAATCTAGCGAACATGATGATAAAAGGCTGCATCACCTAAAACCAATTAGCAGAAAGGAAGCTTACCAGGCAGATATTACCTATGGTACCAATAACGAATTTGGATTTGATTATTTGCGGGACAATATGGTTTTTAGATTATCTGACCAATCCCAAAGCGGGCATTTTTTTGCAGTAGTTGATGAGGTAGATTCTATTTTAATTGATGAGGCCAGAACTCCTTTAATAATTTCTCAGCCGGCCCAGGAAGCAACAGAAAAATACTATCAGTTTGCCAAAATTATTGACTCGCTCTCCCCTTCAGATTATGTTATTGATGAAAAACTCCGTACAGCTCACTTAACAGAACACGGTACTCTAAAAATAGAAAAAATGTTAGGGGTAGATAATTTGTATGAGAAAGATTTTTCTACCCTTCATCATTTAGAGGAAGGGTTAAAAGCCCGGACTTTATTCCAAAAAGACAAAGATTATGTGGTTAAAGACGGAGAAGTAATAATAGTTGATGAGTTTACCGGCAGATTAATGCTGGGCCGTCGTTATTCTGAGGGGTTGCATCAGGCAATTGAAGCAAAAGAAGAAGTACCAATTCAACAGGAATCGCAAACTTTAGCGACCATCTCTTTCCAAAATTACTTTAGGATGTATCAAAAATTAGCCGGCATGACAGGTACCGCAGCAACAGAGGCAGAGGAATTTAACAAAATCTATAAACTGGAAGTGGTGGTTATTCCTACCAATAATCCAATGGTTAGGATAGATCATCCGGACACAATCTATAAGACTCAGGGGGGAAAATATACAGCTGTTGCCAATTTGATAGATGAGTTACATAAAAAGGGACAACCGGTTTTGGTTGGTACCACCTCAATTGACAAAAATGAATTTTTATCGGAATTACTTAAAAGAAAAGGTATTTCTCATGCCTTACTTAATGCCAAAAACCATGAAAAAGAAGCAGAAATTATCGCCCGTGCCGGAGAAAAAGGAGCAGTTACTGTGGCCACCAATATGGCAGGAAGAGGAGTTGATATTGTTTTAGGAAAGGGAGTGACGGATCTGGGAGGTTTATATGTAGTCGGTACTGAGAGGCATGAATCAAGAAGAATTGACAATCAACTTAGAGGCCGTTCCGGCCGTCAGGGAGATCCGGGAGCCACCAGATTTTTTGTATCTTTGGAAGATGATTTAATGAGAATTTTTGGCGGTGAACAGGTTTCCAAAGTGATGGATTTTCTAAAAATGCCGGAAGATACCCCGATTGAACATGGTTTGGTTTCCAAGGCAATAGAGGGAGCGCAGAAAAAAGTTGAGGGACACAATTTTGATATCAGGAAACACACTGTTGAGTATGATGATGTGATGAATCAGCAGAGACAGATTATTTATGAGGTTAGAAAGAAAGTTCTGGGGAGAGGGTCCAGTGGACCCTCGAGTGCGCAGTCAAAAGACACCTCGCTTAAAATAGAGATTTTAGACAAAATTGACAGGGAAATTAGCAGTATTGTCACCATATATAGTGAAGAAGGTACGGATGCAAAAAAAATTGCGGAAGAATTTTCCAGTATGATCCCTGTTGATGGAACAAGTCAAAAAGATATAGAAAAACAAATATCTAATTTTTCAAATTCCGGGGAAATTACTAAGTTTTTAACAGATCTGGCAAAACATTTTTATGAAGAAAGAGAAAAAGGAGTAGGGGATGAGGTAGCCAGGCAAATGGAGGTGTTTACCTATTTAAATACCATAGATACTTTATGGATTGAGCATTTGGATACTATGGATGATTTACGCTCAGGTATAGGGCTTCGGGGCTATGCTCAAAGAGATCCGTTAATCGAATATAAAAGGGAAGGGTTTGAACTGTTTGAAAAATTAATGGTAGAGATAGATTATGAAATAGTTCACAGGATTTATAAAGTGGCGGTGGATGGACAAGCTCCAGTTATAACTCAAGCTGTTGAAGTAAGGCCAAAAGTGGACATCTCTTATGAGCAGGAAAGTGCAGATCCCCGCCCATCTTCTGCAGATGATGCTGTTACTAAAGTAACTATTGAAAGAAATGGAGTAATGTCTGAACAAGTCTATGGTTCACAAGGGCAATTAAACAAACCTCATGGAAAATTAGGTAGAAATGATCCATGTTATTGTGGTTCTGGTAGAAAATATAAAAGATGTCATTATCCAAATTAACCAGACAATGGGTTAGCAAAAAATTACCAAATACTGTTGTAGTCTCCCCTGCCGGGGAAGTAGCCATTAATCCATTTGCTAATCCCCTGCTTGCTACTGCCGGAACAGGTGATGTTTTAGCTGGAATTATTGGAGGATTTTTGGCTCAAGGATTAAAATCCTTAAGTATTTAATTACTCCGTGTAGCCAAACATACTATCAGTTAAATTTGTATTTGGAGTCTGACAACTTTTTTCTATAATTTCTTTTGATGGAATACTGGTGGGTGGAATTAATCCGATATGACCAAACTTTTGTTTAACCTCAGATGATAGTTCCTCCGGTATGACTATATTATAAACGGGTATATCTAAAGACGGATGTATTAAATGAATATTTTTTAAATAAAAGAAGGAGCGGAATCCAACATTTTCTCCAAGCCTTGTAATGTAAGTTATCCCAATACAGGGAAAGCCTTTAATTTTCATATCTTCAGATATATATTTTACAACTGCTTTGCGATCGGAATACCCAATCCTATAAGGCTCCCAGCTTACAAAGAAAATAAAATTCTTGACAAAAATAACTCCGAAAAGAAAAACAGTTAGAGAAAGTCCTATTTTTGATTTCATTAAAAGTGAAAAAAACAAACCAATAATAGTTAAAAAAATAATTTCAAGATTTGCAAAATAATATTCTGAGATGGGTGTACGGGTTATTGAAAAAAAGATAATAACTGCAAAAAACCAAGTGTAAATGATTAAACTCTCCTTAAACTGGATTATTTTTTTCCTTACTAAGAAGAGAGTTGAGGTAATAAGTAGGATTAGAAAGGGTAATCTAAATATTTGAGGTAGAGACTGCGGTAATAATAAAAGCGAGTTAGTATTTTTGGCAACCATATCTAAAACCTTTAATAATTTAGAAAAGCCGCTTTCTCCGCTTTGGGGAATAATAAAATTTTGAAACAAACTCAAGGTTTGGGAAAAGTGATGTCTAAACTCAAAAATAATCAGCGGTAAGGAGGTAATTAAAAAGGCGGAAATTGTATAGAAGATTATCCTGATGCTTGGTAATTTTCGGGCAGCAACTAAAGAAATAGGGATTACGAAAAGTAAAGGGGCTAAAGCCAGATGTACATGCCAAATGAGCCCAACTAGAATTCCTAAAAAGGGCAGGACTGCAAAGTTTCCACGACTTATTGAGATAACTATATAAAAATACCAAATTGCCCAAAGCTTGGTTGGTAAAGTTGGAACTATCCATTGGTCGAATCCGACAGTGGTAATAAGCACACTATGCAAAAAGGCAACCGAGATGCCTGCTGCTTTATTAAATAGTTTAGATAAGACAAAATAGTAACTTAATATTGTAAAAATCCCAACAAAAATTCCCAACAAGCTTACTCCGACAGGATCCATATTAGACAATAAGAAAAAAGGGGTCAGCAGGTAATAAAATAAACCTCCAATAAAAATCCCCGGAGCAGAAGTTAACTGACCAATTAAACGAATATGGTGATTTACTACAATATCTTTAACAATCCAGGAATATAGATCTCCGTCATGGGCAAATTCAAATCTTTCAACAATTTTATAGCTTCTAAAAAATAGACCAATTAATAAAAGCCCTACCAGCAATAAATGAGACCTACGCATCTATATGATAGTAGCAGCCAGGAATTGAATGTGCAATGAGATGCTGATACACTACAAATCTGATGTTTGTTCAGGCAATCAAAACTAGAAAATTTTTACCTCCTAAAGATAATCTTTGGGATTTGCTTTCAAGTATAAAAAACCTGGAAGAAAATTCGGTTGTGGCAGTTACTTCTAAAGTTGTCTCTATTGCCGAGGGAAGATGTATACCCGTTGACAAGATCAGTAAGGATGAATTAGCAATTAAAGAGGCAGATAAGTATTTGCCAAGAGAAGCATCGCCAGGTGGTTGGATTTTGCATACTATTAAAAATAATATGCTTATAGCATCATCCGGGGTGGATGAAAGTAACGGAGCAAATTATTATATTCTGTGGCCTAAAGAACCTTACTCTTCTGCCAAAAAAATCTGGCAATTTTTGAGAAAAAGATTAAACATTAAAAATCTGGGTGTAATTATTACTGACTCAAGATTAGTTCCTCTACGCCGGGGGGTAGTTGGCATTGCTATTTCTTATTTTGGATTTAAACCCTTAAAAGATTACCGGGGAAAAAAGGATATATTCGGGAGAGAGTTTAAAATGGAAACATCTAACTTACCTGACAGTTTGGCAACAGCTGCGGTTTTAGAAATGGGTGAAGGTATAGAACAACAACCGCTTGCCATTATTACTGATATTTCTCAGATTGAATTTATAGACAAGGAATTTAAACCGGTTTCTATTGATGACAGTTTTGAAATTACGGAAAAAGAAGACATGTTTTATCCATTTTTATCTTCAGTAAAATGGATCAAAGGCGGGAGCGGAAAAAATTAATTGTTTTCTTCAGCCCCTCTTCTAGACCTACTTTAGGTTCCCAACCTAATTCTTTTTTTATTTTTTCAGCGGATGCTACCAATTGTTTAACATCTCCTTTTCTCTCTCCTTTATCCTCAATCGGAATCTCATATCCGACTAATTTAAAAATTAAATTCAAAACATCAATAACCTTGGATCCGGTTTGAGTACCTACATTATATATATGTAGGCCCGTTAAATTTAAAGGTAGGATGTGAGCTTCTGCTAAATCATCAATATAAATAAAATCTCTTGTTTGTTCTCCTTTCCAGAAAAGGGGGATAGGCTGTTTATTAAGAGTTGCCTTTATAAAGTTTGGAATAGCATGTGTTTCCGGTTTGTGTAATTCTCCAACCCCATATGGATTAAAGTAGCGCAGAATAGTTACGTCAAAACCAAACAACTTATGGTAAAGCATGCAGAACTGTTCCATGGAAACCTTAGTTAAACCATAAGGGTTTTCTTGTTTACCTAGAAGGTCTTGCTCTGTAATAGGAATATTTTTGGGGGTTCCGTAGACACAAGCACTGGATGAAAAAATAATTTTCTTAACTTTTGTAACCCTCATTGTTTCAAGTAGCTTAACTGTTCCTAAAATATTATTTTCTGCAAATTCTATTGGTTTTTTTACTGACTCCCCAACTTCTATTAAAGATGCCATATGGATTACAGCATCTGTACCTGGGAGTATTTTTTCTAAAGACCTCTGATCTAAAAGATCACCCGAAGTAAAAGTAGCACTAGGATGAACAAATTCTTTTGATCCATGAGAAAGATTATCTAAAACTGTAACAGAGTGTCCTTTTTCAATCAATAAATTGCTGACTTTGGAACCAATGAAGCCTGCACCGCCGGTTACTAAAATATGCATATATGATAGACTCATTATAATTCAATACAGATGAATAAAAAAGCTATTGTTATCATAATTATTCTATTGATAGGTGCAATTTTCCGTTTATCTTCCAGCTCAAATGGTAATTTTATCTTTAATATGGATAACGCCCGGGATATGGTAGATGTAAGAGAAATGGTAATTTTAAAAAAGCTAAGATTAACAGGTCCCAACTCTGCCGTAGAAGGATTATTTAACGGGCCCGCCTGGTATTATTTACTTGCCATCCCCTTTATTTTATCCGGGGGTGATCCATATGCTTCTATAATTTTGGAAATAATTCTTTGGGCGATTGGGGGATTTTTCTTACTCAAACTTGCCTCAAGATTTGGTAAGCTATCTTTGCTTGCCTGCGGGTCTTTGTGGATTGCTTCCAATTACATAGTACTGCTTAATTTATATGCATTTAATCCAAATTCGGTAACGTTATTAACACCGCTGCTAATTTTTTTAATTGATAAATATGTAAACTCCAAAAAATTTATTTATGCATTGTCTTCTTTTTTTCTGGGGGGATTATTTTTTAACTTTGAAATGAATGCCGGAGTTTTTATACCGCTTGTAATATTTTTTGCTGTATTACTTTCAAGAAGTGAACTTTTAAAGAGGAAGGATTTTTGGCTGGCTATTTTAGGCTTTATCGTAACATTAATCCCACAAATTTTATTTGATATAAAACACGATTTTATTATGAGCAGTTCAGTAATTAGGTTTTTGACAGAGTCTAGAGGAATTGGTGTAAATATGGGGCAAAGAATTTCAACTATTTATCAAAGTTTTTATGGTACCTTGTCCGCTATCTTAATGAATCAAAAATTACTAACTAATATCACTGTTGTATTATTTCTAATCTATTTTGTTAATTTTTTAAGAAAGAAAAATAGTTCACAGGATCCTTTAGCAATTATTTGTTTAATGTTTATTCTGGTGCCGTTTGTAGGTTATATATTATTACCTGTACAAGTTAATGCCTGGCATTTAGGGGCACCAATGGTAGCGGCAATTTTACTACTGAATATAATACTATCTTGCTTTAAGTTTAATTTTTTAAGCAGTGCAAGCTCTTTTATAATTTCTGCTTTGATTATTTTTTTTGCCTTTTCAAATTTAGTAAAGTTTTATACATATGACAGATTTATAAAAAGTCAGGACCCTTCAGAATTTGTTAATGAAATAGCAGCAATTGATTATGTATATAAATATGCTGGCAATAAAAATTTTAAGGTCTATACATACTTACCATCAGTTATTGATTACCCTTATCAATATTTGATCTGGTGGTATGGATTGAAAAAATTTGGGTATCTACCAATTGATTATGCTTATGCTCCAAATAAACCTCCATATATCTCAAATAAGCAACACTTTTCAGCAAGTATAGACTCTCTTAAAAAAAGAGAAAACTCAAATTTGGTTTTTTTAATAGAAGAACCCAACCATAACTATACCCGTTTTGGTTGGGAAGGTGATTTTGTCAAAATGGAAAAATTAGATTTACAAATGGTTGGACCGATCAGGATTGATATCAGAAAAGAAATTAAAAAATAGTAATTAAACGGGTATTACCTTTTCTTTTTTCAATTTTTATCCAAGTAGTATTTGCAGGTAAAAGATTTTCTAATTCCTGCGCCCATTCAATTAAAATAATATTTCTTTTGTCTAACCATAAATCTTTAAGTCCCAATTGATTTAGATTTTCGATATTTTCTATTCTGTATAAATCAATATGGAAAAGAGTTTTTTCAGTTTGGGGAATTTTATGTTGACGGATTAAAACAAAAGTTGGGGAGATAACTTTATCTGTAATTCCTAATCCTTGGGCAAAGCCCTGTACAAAAGTAGTCTTACCTGTTCCCAGTTCCCCTATCAAAGCCACTACCCCGCTTTTAAATTCTTGGGCTATATTTTGGGCAATTTGTTTGGTATTCTTTTCTGAGTAACTGGTATATTGTTTCATTGTCTTCTTTTTTTAAGGTAAATATATCCTATTGACCCAACTCCGGCAAATATGAAGATTATTCCTATCACAAGTAGGGGATTTATTTGTTTTTGATTTTTTACTTCAGTCTTGGCAGAAGATGTAGCAGAAGTAGTAGCTGCAGCTACAGAAGCCACTTTATATTCAATTTTTGCCAAAGATTTTACAGGTAATGAGGCAATTTCTGTATCATTGGTAGATGGCAAAGGAGTTACTTGAATAGCAGCAGGAGCAGGTGTACTAGATTTGGCGCTTGTTGTTTTAGTTTTTAAAGCAGAGCTACTAGGAGTAGGGGTGGGAGTAGGGATAGGAGTAGGAGTGGGGGTTGATGATGGTGTTGGCGAGGGGGTTTGTGTTGGTGAAGAAGATGATGTGGCTGTTGTTAAATTAAACGACCAGCTATTACTCCAATCACTCCAGTTGCCGCCACTATCTTTTGATTTAATCCTCCAATACCAAATACCTTCAGTTAAAACTGGGCTGTAATAAGTATTTTTAGTATTATAATCTCTATAAATACTTGAGAAATCAGGATTATCATCAACTTGTATTCTATATGGATTGTTTGAGTAGAGTTGGTAGCTGGGAGTTTCCCAGGTTAATTTGGAGGAAGAGACTTGGAAGCTATCAGTCGGGCTAATTTGGATAGGGGGGCTTATAGCAAAAACAGAACCTGCCCCAAAAAAGAGGAAAAGGTAAGTAAGAATTATTAAATTTCTGCTCACTTCCCAATAATATAACTATATATTAAGGAATATGCCAGTACAAAGTAACCATGTCATTATGATGATCAATAGCAACTCCTTTGCCAACTGTTCCTGTTAAATAACAAGACTGACTATCTTGGAAAGCATAAACAGTCCCGCTTTCTCCAGCATAGATTGCAGCCCCAAAATAATCAACAATATCCAGACCCGTATGTTGAGTTCCCCCTGAGGAGAAAATATAATAAGTTTGATGAAATCTGGTTGAAATATCTCCATTATGGCAGGATCCGCCATTACTGCAACTTTCATCTGCCGTATATTCGGCAACTGGTTTGCCTAGTTTTCCTGAGTCAAGGTAGGGTTTAGGGTCTACTTTATTGTCACGGCCGACGATTGTATATGTATCTCCCATCTTTTCAATATGGGCGGGTTTCATTACCTCAAAGTGAAGATGTGAGCCGGTAGAACAGCCGGAATTTCCTACTACTGCAATCCTGTCTCCTTTACTATGGTCCCCTAAGCTTACTCCACCACCTGCTAAAGCGCGGGCTAAAGAGTCTGTATCTGCCCGAAGTTGAGCAATCAAGCCTTGAAATTTAGCCTCATCATTTTTTGTAACCCTTAGTAATTCATCTTTGGCCTTCTTTTGGTCATCAAGTTGTTTTTTATAAACTTCCAGATCCTTATTTAACTTTTCCGCCTCAGTCTGTCTGGTTTGTTTATCCTGTTTTTGATCCTTATATGCTAATTTTGCTGCCTGTAGTTCATATAACTTTTTCTTGTCATAGCTTTGGGCAACCTGGATATATTTTAATCTTTCTATTAAATCTGCAAAACCATGAGAGGAAAAAAGCAGATCAATCGTGGAGACAGCATTGCTGTATTTGTAGGTTTGGACTATTCTATTTAGCAATATTTCTGACAAAGAATCCAGTGTTGCGCCGATTCTGTCAATTCTATTTTCCAGGTCAGATATTTCTCTTTTCAGTTTTTGTATCTTTAAATTTGTTTCCTCAATTTTTAAAGTTGTTACTTTGGTCTGGCCGTCAATTAAATCCAATTGGGATTTTAAAGTTTTTTCCTGATTTTTGGCATCAGACAAGTGAGCCTCTAATTTTTGGATCTCAGCTTCTTTGTCTTGAAGCTGTTTAGCTAAATCATCAGCAGATTGGGCAGGGGTTAGGAAGAGGAAAGAGGTAAAACTTAATATTAAAAGAAATAGTAATAATTTCCTCATTATTCATTAGATTTTCAAATATCGTCTGACAGCGCTGATAGATCCCAGTCCTCCTATGACGAAAGCCACCATTACTACAGCACCTAAAAGCTCCAGCATAAATAATGGATCAACCGGTAGTAATTTTACCTCTCCCAAATACCCTTGCAAAAACGGGGTAAAATACCAGAGAAGACTGTAGCTGACAAGCCAGGCAAAAGTGGCACCGGCCACCCCATAAAAAATTCCCTCAAAAATAAAAGGGTTTCTGATAAACGAAGAGGATGCTCCCAACAACCTCATTATTTCAATCTCATTCCTTCGCAGCCTTATTTTAAACCCGATAATCATCACAATTACCAGTGTGGCAAAAACCATCAAAAAGCCAACAGTGGCTATTCCGACAATTCTAATAATTCTGGTTATAGAAGTTAAGGTTTGGACAACGTCTTCCGGGACAATAACCTCTGAAACTACCGGTTCTTTTTTCAAAATTTCTGCAACAGGAGCTAAATCCTGTGGATCTTTTGTGGAAATTTCCAAAGATGCAGGAAGAATATTGGCAGTGACCAGCTCCAAAAGCGCCGGGTCTTTTTTGTTCTTTTCTCTATAGATTTGCAGAGCTTCTTGTTTGGAGATATATTTTGTTTTGGTTACTCTGCTTTCCTGGTGAAGAGCATTCTCTATGGTTGAGATGTCCTCACTAGTGGTGCCTTCTTTGAAAAAGGCAATTACCTGAGGCTTGCTTTCAAAATATTTTAAGGCTTCCTGTGAACCTGTTGCCAGAAGTATAAAAATAAGAAGTGATAAAAAAGTTAAAAACATTATCATCAAAGCAGCAAGCGCCTGAAAAGGGGTTCTTCTGATATTTCTTTTAGCATAAAAAATCGCCCGGCTCATTCGTATTTACCTTCTTTCGTATCCTTTGTAATTTTACCGTTTTTCAAAACAACCACCCTTCTTTTTAATTTATTAACAATCTCCTGATTATGAGTGGCCATTAGAATAGTGGTTCCCCAGGAGTTAATCTCGTTTAAGAGTTGAATTACTCCCCAGGCGGTTTTAGGATCCAAATCCCCGGTTGGTTCATCTGCCAAAAGCACATCAGGTTTGCCCACCGCTGCTCTGGCAATAGCAGTTCTTTGAGCCTCACCACCGGAGAGTTGTCTTGGGAAAAGGTTTCTTTTATCCCAAATCTCCACCAGTTTAAGTATATGTTCTACTAATTTTGAAATATCTTCCTGGCTTTTGCCTAATACTTCCAAAGCTAGGGCTACTTGTTCAAAGACAGTCCGGTCATCTAAAAGCTTAAAATCCTGGAAAACTACTCCCACTTTTCTTCTCAAAGAAGGCACATCTTTGTCTTTTATTTTTGTGATATCCACATTTCCCACCATTACCTTACCAGAGGTAGGTTGTACTTCTTTGGTTAAAATTCTAAGCAAAGTGGATTTGCCGGCACCTGAGGGTCCAACAATAAAAACAAACTCACCTTGTTTTATTTCCAAGGAGATATTATCTAAAGCAGTAGATGAACCAAATTTTTTAGTAACGGAGTCGAAAACAATCATTCATTTATTTATTTAATTTCTTCAACTTTACCAACATCCATTAGCCAGCCTTCTTTAAGAGCTTTTTGAGTTTCACCATAAACTTTCACTTTCTTGCCTTCATATTTTGACAAATCCACCACAGATGAAGTTAAAGCCACAGGTACTGCGCCCTCACGCTGCAAAAAGTGTGTTCCTTCTGAATATTCTCCCGGGTCTGAGGGCTGTGGTTTTGCTTTAATTGTTCCTTGCGCAAAATCCCTGAAAGTACGTGTATCAGATTGGGCGTTTTTGGCAGTAGGAGTACCTAAGCCTGCGCTTGTTAAACTTCCTCCTGTCTTATTTTTATTTGAAAGCATAAGACCTGATAATACACCTAATACAACTGAGACAATGACAATAGTCAAAAGTAATTTTTTGGGATTATCTGAGGAGACCAAAGCTTTAGTAATCTTATTACTTTCTAAGGAATTAGTTTCCATATTTACATATTAACAACAAATTGAGTAATTTGTCTACCCTGTATTTTTAAGTTCAGCCTCAATGAACTCTTGCAAATCCCCGTCCAAAACTGCATCAGTATTAGAAGTCTCAACTTGTGTTCTCAAATCCTTAACCATGTGATATGGATGTAACACATAAGATCTGATTTGGGTTCCCCAGGATCCTTGGGTATTTGTACCCTTTATCTCTTTTGTTAACTGTTTTTTTTCTAATTCTTGTTTTTCCCACAGTTTAGCAAGTAGCAATTTCATAGCATTTTCCCTATTTTGGAGCTGCGACCTTTCTGTTTGAGCAGTGACAGTAATATTGGTTGGAATATGTTTAACCCTGACAGCTGTTGAGACTTTATTGACATTTTGCCCTCCTGCTCCACCACTTCTGAAAGCATCAAATGCTATATCAGATTCATTTATTTCCACCTCTGAGGGACTGATTACCGGTAAAACTTCCACCAAGGCAAAAGAGGTTTGTCGCAGTTTGTCAGCATTAAAAGGGGATTGTCTGACTAATCTATGGGTACCTCGTTCTCCTTTTAAATACCCAAAGGCATATGGTTCGTGCACAATCATAGACACAGTCTTGATGCCTGCTTCTTCCCCGGCATCTTCATCTGTTATTTCATACTTCCAGTCCACTCTGTCAAAATATCTTTGATACATCCTGACTAGCATTTGAGCCCAGTCCATTGCTTCTACCCCGCCTGCTCCTGAGTGAACAGATAAAATAGCTTCAGACCAGTCATGCGGATTTGATAAAAATAGCTTTAATTCCAATTTGTCTAAAATTTGCTCAAGTTCCTTAATTTCTTTACTGAGATCCTTAAGCATTGAAGGTTCTTCTGACATTTCCAAGGCATTGTTAATTCTGGTTTCTAGACCCTCTAAGGCAGAAAGGGTTTTTTGCTTGTCTGACAGCTGACGGCTGATAACTGAAGACTGCTGCGGATCATTCCAAAACTCAACTTTTAAGGTTTGAGCCTCAAATTCTCTGATATCAGTACGCAAATTATCCCTATCAATAGATTGGGAGACTTTGGTAAGCCTCTCTTTTAAATCTTCGAGCTTATCTTGTATTTCTTCCATGAATAAATTATACCTTACTTGACAGATGATATACAAATCACATACAATAGTTGTATATGCAAACGCAAACCTTTAATATAGCTTTACCAAGAGAGTTGGTTAAGAAAGTTGATCAGATGGCCAAAAGAGAATACAAAAATAGAAGCGAATTGATTCGTGAGGCTTTAAGAGTTTACTTAACAAAAATTGATAGATGGGAGAAAATTTTTGAAGCTGGGCAGCGGGCTGTTAAAAAAATGGGGATTAAGAATGAGGAAGAATTAGATAATATAGTTTATGAATTCAGGCATGGCAGAAAACCGAGTTAGGGTTGTGCTAGATACAAATATTCTAGTTTCGGCTATTGCTTTCGGTGGTAAACCAGCACAAATTCTCCTACTCTCTATAGAGGAAAGGATTCAAGCAATCACCTCAGCTATACTTTTAGCAGAATTAGAGGAAATTCTTAATAAGAAATTGGTTTTACCCAAAGAAGAACTTCAACTTGCCTTAGAGGAGATTAGGGATAGTTTTGAGATTGTTCAACCTCAAAGTACTATTGAGATTGTAAGAGACGAAGATGATAACAGAGTTTTGGAAGCGGCGGCAGAAGGGTCTTGTAACTATATTATTACCGGGGATAAAGATTTACTTGATTTAGGAAATTATCAAGATATAGAAATTATGACTGCAGAACAATTTCTTAGTCAGGAGCTAAAATCCCTTAAAGATCTTCGTTAAGAGCTTATGAATTCCCACATTCCATGTGGGAAGCTAGTTACATAAAATTCCTCGATTGAGAAAAAATGGTAAAATCTGATTATGATTTTAGTAATTGATACTAAAGATAGAAATGTTATTAAGGTTTCTTTAAGAAAGGAAGGGGAGGTTATAAAAAGTCTGAGTGAAGAAAATAAATATGGCTCACAGGTTTTGTTCCCTTTAATATCAAAATTACTCAACCTGGAAAAAATGATTTTCAAAGATCTGGAAGGGATTGAGGTGGAAACAGGAACAGGATCTTTTACTGGACTGCGGGTTGGAGTATCTGTTGCCAATGCTTTGGGATTTTCTCTTAATATTCCTGTTAACGGTAAAAAAATAGAAACAGACTTGGTATACTAAGATGGTGAATTGGCATAACTGGTTTCTTCCACACAAAGATACACATAAAAAAGCACACCTGATTTCCTGGGAAGCACTGCTTATTTATGTGTTGCTCTTTATTCTTCTGCAGGTAGGGTTTTCTATAGTCAGTTACTCAAAGCCCGGAGTTTTGGGAATTAACTCAAACATTGATCAGAAAAAACTGATTGAGCTGACCAATATTGAGAGGCAAAGAAAAGGCTTAACGCCGGTTTTGGAAAATGATGCTTTGGATAAAGCTGCCAAGTTAAAAGCTGCCAATATGTTTGAGGAAAATTATTGGGCTCATTTTGCTCCTTCCGGTAAAACTCCCTGGGATTTTATCTTAGGTTCTGGTTATAAATTTACTTTTGCCGGAGAAAATTTAGCCCGCAATTTTTATTCATCTGATGAGGTGGTCATTGCCTGGATGAATTCCCCGACTCATCGGGATAATTTACTAAACTCAAATTACAAAGATATTGGAATAGCTGTAGTGGATGGAGTTTTAAATGGTCAAAAAACTACTCTGGTTGTGCAGGAATTTGGTAATACAGAAGTTTTGGCCAAAAAACCTACTGTTGACGTTTCGGGTAAACAAATAACAGTTCCCCCAAATGATTTTGTAAACAAACCGGATCTGGTAACAGCTTTAGGAACAAAGTCTTCCACGAAGGCTTTATTTGATCCTTATCAAGTATCAAAAATAGCCGGATTCTCAATAATTACGATCCTTGCCAGTTTGCTTGCCATTGATATTTGGGTGCTCCGAAAAAGAGGGGTTTTCAGGCTTTCTTCACAGACAATAGCTCATATGGCATTGCTTTCTCTAACAACAGGCAGTTTAATTATGGCAGGGCCGGGAGCAATATTATGATCTATTCGGGTAATTTAAAAATACTAACAATTGGAGTAATTATTTATTTAATTTGGGCCCTGATACACCATAAGCGCAATAAAAGTTTGACTTTTTCTGTTTATTTAGAGTATCTTTTAACTGCTGCTTTGGCTTTAATATTACTGTTAGGAGTACAATTTTGAAAGCAATAATACCAACAGGTGGGCGTGGCACCAGAATGCGTCCTTTAACCTTTTCACAAAACAAACACTTTATTCCGGTTACCAACAAACCTTTAATTTTTTACCCCTTAGAAACTATTGCTGATGCAGGTATTAAAGAGGTAGGAATAACTTACAATCCCGGGGGATTGGAGGAAGCTAAATCATATTTGGGAGATGGTAGCAGGTGGGGACTTAGTATTAGTTATATTTTGCAGGGAAAACCTGCGGGTCTTGCTAATATTGTGCAAGTTTGTGAGCATTTTTTGGCAGGGGACTCATTTGTTTTTCATTTGGGGGACAATATTTTTGTTGATGGAATAAAAGAAGCAGTTAAATATTTTGAAAAAGAAAAACCAAATGGTTTGGTGACAATGATTCACCATAAAGAAAACAGGAGAATGGGAGTGCCTTTTTTTAATTCAGAAGGCAGACTGATTAAATATGTAGAAAAACCGGAAAATCCCCCCCATGATTTTGCCGTGCCCGGAGTCTATTTTGGAGATTCTAATTTTTTCAAATGTTTCAATGAAAAAAATGGTATTAAGCCTTCTGAAAGAGGAGAATATGAAATACCGGCTGCATTTTCGTGGCTGATTGATAATGGGTTTAGGGTGGATGTTTTGGAATATAAAGGTAAGTGGCTTGATCCAGGAAAGTTTGATGATTGGTTGGAAGCAAACAAGTATCTTTTGGAAAATAAATTAGTGGCAAATTTGGCTAGTAAGATAGATCAAAGCAGTAAAATAGATGGTAAGCTAGGTTTAGGAAAAGATTGCGCAGTTGTTAATTCTAAAATTCATGGACCCACAATTATTGGAGATAATGTGACAATCACCGATTCCGAAATTGGACCGCTGACTTCTATTGCAGATAATTGTGAAATAGTTGGCAGTGTAGTACGAAGTAGCGTACTGATGAGTGGAGTAAAGGTTTTGGGTATTAAGCAGTACCCTGTGGATAATAGTTTGATTGGGACAGACTCTGAGGTAATTGGTAAAGATGGCAGAGGAGCAACAACCTCTCTTTTTGTAGGAGAAAAGTGTAAAATTTCGCTATGACAAAGCTTTTAATCACTGGAGGAGCCGGTTTTATTGGCTCTAATTTTATTCATTACTGGTTAAAAAATCATCCTGATGATCAAGTTGTTAACCTGGACGTTCTGACTTACGCGGGACACCTAAAATCCTTAAAAGATATACAAGAAAACCCTAATTATAAATTTTTTAAAGGTGATGTTACTGATGCAAATATGGTGGCTGAGGTGATGCAAGGAGTTGATATTGTGGTTAATTTTGCTGCAGAGTCACATGTTGACCGTTCGGTTTTGGATCCGTTGGCATTTGTAAAAACAAATGTTTTAGGGACTGCAATTTTACTGGAAGCAGCTTTGAAGGCTAAGGTAAAAAGATTTCACCATATCTCAACAGATGAAGTATTTGGCCACTTAGGGGTAAATGATCCGCCATTTAAAGAAGATACAAAATATTCTCCCCGGACTCCCTATTCTGCCTCAAAAGCAGGTTCTGATCATTTGGTCAGAGCTTATTTTGAAACTTACAACTTACCAATCACCATTACCAATTGCGCGAATAATTTTGGTCCATATCAGGACCCGGAAAAATTAATCCCCCGTTTTATTACTAATTTACTGGAAGATAAAAAAGTGCCTTTGATGGGTCAGGGAGAGAATATCAGGTCCTGGATATATGTTGATGACCATAACAAAGCTGTGGATTTAGTCATACAAAAAGGGGAGATTGGGCAAACTTATTGTATTGGTGGTGAAGAAAAAACCAATCTGGAAGTAACTCAAGAACTTTTGCAAATTTTAGGAAAAGACGACAGCTTTATTGAACATGTGGAACACAGATTAGGACATGATTTGAGGTATGCGATAGACGATTCAAAAATAAAATCTTTAGGTTGGGAGAAAGCACATTCTTTTGGAGAGAGGTTAGAGAAAACAGTGGAGTGGTATAAGCAAAATGACTGGTGGTGGAAACCTCTTAAAACTGGTAGACCAAACATAGATAGGTCAGCTCAAAAAAGCTATTAAAAAAAATGAATGATTTTGTACAAAAAACATCAATAGAAGGATTGCTTATTCTAAAAAGACCCAAACATGAAGATGAAAGAGGTTTTTTCAGGGAGATTTTTCATATTGATGAAATAGAAAAAACTTTAAATATTGAATTTAAAGGTGTACAGATGAATCATGCTTTTTCCCGCCCCAAGGTACTGCGGGGAATTCACGGGGAGAATTGGAATAAAATTATCTGTCCTGTAAATGGGCAAGTTTTCGTTGTCATAGTTGATATCAGAGTTGACTCCCCTACTTTTGGCAAAGTGGAAGAATTTACGATAAATGATCAAAACAGAATTGCCTTATTTGTTTCCAATGGTTTAGCAAATTCTTATTGTGTTATGGGTGATAAAGCTATTGATTATATTTATCTGGTTGATGCTTATTACGACGGCACAGATCAAAGAGCCATAGCCTTTGATGATCCGGATCTGGCTATTAATTGGCCAATTAAAGATCCGCTTATTTCCGAAAGAGACAAAAATAATTCAAGCTTAAGAGATTTATTTCCGGAAAAATTCAGATGAAAAAGATTTTAGTTTTTGGCGGAACAGGACTGGTTGGCTCTAAATTTTTGGAATTAAATTCCTCTTTTTTTGAGATCAAATCTCCTTTTGCAAAGGAGGTTGATATTTTAAATAATGATCAAATTTCAGAAGTAGTTGAAGAGTTTCAACCTGATTCAATTATTAATTTTGCAGCTTACACCAATGTTGAGGAAGCAGAGAATCAGAAAGATGATGAAAATGGAATATGTTTTCAGATAAATGCCATCGGCGCAAAAAATGTGGCAGAAGCTGCTAGAAAGTTTGATAAATACTTAGTTCATATTTCCACAGAATATGTGTTTGATGGCAGTAAAGAAATCAGTCCGTATATAGAGGATGATAAACCTGGTCCCATTAACTGGTATGGAAACACTAAATTGGCTGGTGAGCAGTTTGTTTTAGCATCAGGTTGCAACTCAGTAATCGTTAGAATTTCGATGCCTTTTTCTGCTCACCATGATTTAAAAAAAGACGTAGCCAGATTCTTTTTGGAAAAACTTAAAAAAGAAGAGCAAATTAAAGCAGTGGAAGACCAAAAAATTACTCCGACTGTGGTAAATGATATAGCAAATGTTTTAAAAGTATTAATAGAAAATAAATCTTTAGGACTTTATCATATTTCCAGCAGAGACACGGTAACCCCTTTGGAATTTGTCAAAACTATTGCTGAGAATTTTAAATTAAATTACTCATTAATAAGTTCTATTTCTTTGGACGAATTTAATCAAAATAAAAATGCCAAGTTTTTAAAATACTCCTGGTTAAATCCGGCCAAATTTGAAAAAGAATTTGGTGATGAAATTTTGCATACAGTTGAAGAAGGTTTGGTAATTTTTAAACAGGAGGTTGACCAACTCTGATAAATTGGTTATATTAAGTCAAATATGGCAAACAAAAGGGCATTTATTACAGGGATATCGGGTCAGGACGGATCATACCTCACAGAGCTTTTACTAGACAAAGGATATGAGGTGGCGGGATTTGTGCGAAGAAATGCGGGTCTGGATATGGGAAATATTAATAGTATAAGAGATGAAGTAAAAATCTATTATGGTGATCTTCAGTCTGCTGAATCCATCGCTCTAGCTCTACTTGATTTCGAACCTGACGAAATTTATAATTTGGCTTCTCTATCTTCTCCCTTAACATCATTTTCAGACAAGTTTGCTACCATCATGGTTACAGGAGTAGGGGCTTTGAATGTTTTTGAAAGAGCCAAACAGGTAGTTCCCGAAGCCAAAATTTATCAAGCCTCAACATCTGAAATGTTTGGTGCTCCAACCGAGGTTCCTCAAAATGAAGACACCCCTTTAAATCCAGTCAACCCTTATGCAGCAGCCAAAGAGTTTGCTCACAGAATGGCTAATATTGCCCGCAAAGATGAAAAACAACCACAATTTATTGCCTGTGGAATTTTGTTCAATCATGAGAGTCCCAGGCGTGGATTAAATTTTGTCACCAGAAAAATTACAGCAGCTGTTGCCTGTATTAAAAATGGTAAAAAAGAAGGTATTCCCTTAAATGAAATTGGTGAGCCAATTATTAAAGATGGAAAATTGAAACTGGGGGATTTGAACGCCAAGAGAGATTGGGGTTTTGCTTCTGATTATGTACAGATGATGTGGTTAATGTTACAGCAGGACAAAGCAGGTGATTTTGTAGCTGCTACAGGAGAGGTTCATACCGTGGAAGAATTTGCCAAGGAAGCTTTTGAGGTGGTGGGACTTGATTATAAAGACTTTGTAATAACTGATCCTCATTTTGTTCCGCCTATTCAAACAGGACCTTTGTGCGGAGACGCTTCTTTAGCCAAGAAAGTTTTAGGATGGGAACCCAAAACCAAATTTAAGGATTTAGTTAGAATTATGATACACGCAGACCTCGCTAAGTTTTCTTAATGAAAAAAGTCAGTGTAGTCCTTCCTACCTATAACGAAAAAGACAATATTGAAAAAACTATTGAGGATGTTTTAGATCAGCAAAAAAGTCTGCTAGGTTGGGAAATAGATCTTGTCATTTCGGATGATGTTAGATCCTCAGACGGAACAGAAGCAATTGTTGAAAAATTATCTAAAAAAAATAGCAAAGTTCACTATATAAAAGTAGAACCGGGACTGGGGGTTAGCTTAATTGAAGGTCATAAATACGCTCTTTCTCATATACATCCTGATGTTTTAGCTCAACTTGATGCAGATGGTCAGGTCGTTCCGGATGTTTTAGTAAAACTGGTTCAGGCAATTGAAGAAGGTTATAGTTTAGCAATTGGTTCAAGGTTTGTGGAAGGTGGTAAAAATCAATTATCCTTTGCCAGGAGAGTATTTACCTATGGCGCTTCTGCTTTTTGCAGAATGATGGTTGGACCATGGGATATTAAGGAAGTGACCAATTCTGCCCGGGCTTTTACTCCTGAACTTTTTAAAAAAATTAATTTACACAGATTACCATGGAGGGAAAATACTTTTATTGTTCAGCCGGCATTTCTGCATGAAGCAATATTAGCAGGTGCAAAATATAAAGAGGTGCCTTTAATTTTTAAAAATAGGCAGGAAGGTTATTCCAAAAATAAAGTTTTTAATTACTCCTACGATGTAACTTGCTACTGTTTAGATGTCAGACTACACAAGTGGGGCATAAACATTCCCATATATAGAATTTCCAGGAAAGCTAAAACTTTAGTTAAATTTAGTCTGGTTGGTTTAATTGGAACAATTGTGGACTTCTTCTTTTACAAACTATTTATTAATAACTTTGGTTTTAATCCGGCAACAGCCAAAGGATTTTCAGCTGAAATCGGCATAATTAATAATTTCATTTTTAATAATTATTGGACCTTCCGCTATAGAAAAACCAAAACTAATATATGGCAAAAACTTGGCATTTATAATTTAGTCAGTTTTGGAGGATTAGTGTTGGCGGTTTTAATTGTTAAATATCTGCACTTAACTTTTGGAGACGGGTTTATTAATATTTTTGGAAAGCCAATTGCTTATAATAATTTTTACTTTTTTGCCACAATCCCGCCGGTGATGGTCTGGAATTTTACCATAAATCATTTTGTGACCTGGCGTCATAAAGAAGATTAGTTGAAAAACTGTAAATTGGGAATTGGGGCAGTATTTGCCAGAATAAAATTTTGACAGTAAAGATAAATTGCCAGGGCAATAATTGGCAGGATAATTTTAAACTCACGGCTTGTTAAGACTTTCTCAAAAGCAATTAATAAAAATGGGCTGATAGGCAAAAGATAGCGGCTGATGTCGCGGTGGGCCACAAAGGTAGAGGCAATAAGATAAGTTAAAACAAAAAAAGATAGGCTATGGAGTTTTTTCTTCCAAAGCATTATTCCTCCTAAAAATCCCAATATAAAAATATACACAATATCCTCCAGCCAGATATCTCCTACCCAAAATTGCGCTTTATTAAAAACCTGGAATGGGGGAAATGTCAGATGAATATTATCTCCCGAATGAAAGTAGGCAAAAAAGTCTCCATATCTTTGACCATATAAATAAAATACCCCAAAAAGGCCAATGGGAATTAAAATCATGGGAAAAAATTTTAAATGATTGAGCCAGGCTTTTTGTAAACCTATAATCTTTGTTTGTAAATGAAATTTAAAGTGGACATAAAACATCAAAGCCACAAAAAGTAAGATACCCGGAGGTCTGGTAATTTGGGCAAACAGACCAAAGAGCGCTGCCAGCAATATATCGCTAAAGTGTCGGCTTTGCTCAAACCTGATGAAAAAATATACAGCAGAAATTATTAAAAATATAAATAACGGTTCTGATGAGCCAACACTATGAATAATTAACCACCTGGCAGGTAAGATCAAAAAAAGAGAACTTAAAAAAAGCGGGCTTTGAGAAAGTTTAAGATTTTTAACAAATAGATAAAATGCCCAAACAGCCAGAGTGGTTGAGGCTAAAGACACAAACAACATTGATTTTAAAAATCCCAAAAAGGGGGCAAGCAGACTAATTAAAATTGGAAAGCCTGGGAAATGAGAAGCATAATAGATAGCTGGTTGAGAATATGGAAGTCCTGATAAAGTAGAAGGGCTGTAAAAACTTTTGGCAATTGCGATATATTCCAACCCGTCAAAGTTTCTATAAATTGTGGAGAACCCTTGCTTGAAAGATAATCCCCAGAAGTTAGGCAAGGCTAAAATGTGTGGCAGCCAAATAAGAAGGGTTGTTATGAATGTCAGAAGCAAAAGGAGTAAGAGATCTTTGATTGTTTTGCCCATAATTTGATGTTAGCATATTACCATGTCTCTTAAAAAGATCAGCGTATTTTTCCCTACCTTCAACGAAGAAGGAAATATAGAAGTTACTGTTAAAAAGGCAGTTAAAGTTTTACAAGATCTTAATTTGGAATATGAAATTATTATCGTAAATGATGGCTCAAAAGATAAGACAGGACAGATTGCAGACGGTTTGGCAAGAACAAATTCCCATATCCGGGTAATACATCATCCTAAAAACTTAGGATATGGTGAGGCATTAAAATCAGGCTTTTATAATGCCAAATATGACACCATTGTTTATACAGACGGAGATGGCCAGTTTGATTTTGCAGAAGTGACTAGGTTTTTAGAAAAAACTGAAGACTATGATCTAATAATTGGCTATCGTCTAAAAAGACAGGATCCTTTTTTTAGAATTATTTTTAAAATAGGCTGGGGATTGTCTGTTTTTACTTTTTTTAGACTTGCTCTAAAAGATATTGATTGTGGTTTTAAGATGGTCAAAAGAAAAGTTTTGCAAAAGATCCCACACTTAAAGTCTCAGAGAGGAGCAATGATTAATGCGGAGATTGTCATTAAAGCCAAAAAAGCAGGATTTAAGATTGGCCAGGTTGGGGTGACTCATTATCCAAGACTTTCCGGAAAACCAACTGGCGCCAGCTTGAATGTAATTTTCAAATCATATATTGATTTAGTAAAACTATGGTGGAATTTAAAAGAGCAAAAGACATTATTTTTGCTGTTTATCTTAGTGCTGCTACTGGCTGCATTTTTACGATTTTATAAATTATCAGAATATATGACTTTTTTAGGTGATGAAGGCAGAGACGCTCTTATTATCAAAGACATGTTAATAAATCACCATTTCCCTTTAATTGGACCGCCTACTTCTGTTGGCAATATATATCTGGGTCCTTTGTATTATTACATGATGGGTTTTTCCATGTTTATTTTCTGGTTAAATCCTGTGGCTGCAGCAGGCATGAATGCTTTTGTGGGGGTGGGAACTATTGCCTTAATTTATTATCTGGGTAAACATTGGTTTAATAGACTATCTGGGTTAATTGCCGGTTTTTTATATGCTATTTCTCCTGTGACTATAATCTACTCCAAATCCTCTTGGAATCCTAACCCCGCTCCTTTTTTTGCTTTACTTTCAATATTTGGACTATATAAAGTTAATAAAACAGGTAATTTTTTATGGTTAATATTAACCGGAACCTCTGTGGCTGCTGCTTTGCAAATGCATTATTTAGCCTTAATTCTAATTCCTGTGGCAATAATACTATGGCTACATGAACTGATTAACAGATTATCTTCTAAACTTCCAATAAAAAATTTATTCTCCGGTACAATTTTGGCAGTACTTAGTTTTTTAATAGTTATGTGGCCTTTAGTTTGGTTTGACCTAAGACATAATTTTTTAAACTACCGAAGCTTAACAGATCTTTTACGTCAGGGTACTGCAGTACAGGGAAATTTACTAAATAATTTATCAAAAATTCCGCTTATTTATTCACATGACTTAATAGGAAGATATATTGCTGGTGAGAATTTCTATCTGACACTTATTGTTTCCTTATTAGTTTTAATTCCACTTAGAAAACTCAGTTGGCCCTTTTTGGCTTTAGGAACATGGATGATTGTCGGGCTTTTTGGTTTATCCTTTTATCAGGGTCATGTTTACGACCATTATTTGGGATTTTTAAATCCTGCTCCATTTTTACTTCTGGGATCTTTGGCTACCCATAAGAATAAAAGAATTCTTATGGGAGGATTAATAATTTTGCTTATTGCTTTAACAATTGTTAACTTGCAAAAAAATCCCAATTTAAATTCGCCAAATAATCAACTCAAAAGAACCAAGGAAGTTGCTAAGTTTGTGATCAGTAGCGCAGAGGATAAGGATTTTAATTTTGCGCTGCTATCCAAAAGTAATTATGATTCAGCTTATGTTTTTTATTTGGATCAATACAAGCATTTACCCAAACAAGTTCCGGCTGAAAAAGAAGAGCAACTCTTTGTAGTTTGTGAAGATAAGATTTGTGATCCAACTCACAGCCCAAAGTATGAGATAGCAGCATTTGGCTGGTCCAGGGTAGACTGGGAAAAAGATTTTGCAGGGGTTAAAATATTTAGACTTATATCAAACCCAAGTGGAAAACCATGAAAAAACTTTCTGTAGTTATACCTGCATATAATGAGCAGCAAAACTTAAAAAGAGGAGCGTTAGGACAGGTTAGGGACTTCCTGGAAACACTAAAAATAGGTTATGAGGTGATTGTGGTAGATGATGGTTCCACAGATTCTTCTTTGGAAATCATAAAAAAATATATTTCTAAAAATGATAATTTTAAATTAATTCAAAATAAACATGGGGGAAAGGCTATAGCAGTATTAACCGGCATGGAAAAAGCCCAAGGAGAAATAGTGTTATTTACAGATATGGATCAGGCCACTCCCATAAATCAGCTGGACAAATTTATGCCAAAATTTGATCCGCCAACCGACGGAGGTTATGATTTGGTGATTGGCTCAAGGCAAGGCAGAAAAGGAGCCCCGATTATTAGAAAACTGGCAGCTTGGGGATTTTCACTTTTGCGAGGGATAATTTTAGGTCTTCCTTTTAAAGATACCCAGTGTGGGTTTAAGGCCTTTTCCAAAAAGGTTGTTGATAAAATCCTTCCAAAAATTAAAAGTGAGTGGGGAACAATACATTTTAAAGGAGGAGCAGTTAATGCCGGATTTGATGTGGAGCTTTTATATTTGGCAAAAAAATATGGCTTTAAGATTGCTGAGGTAGATGTAGAGTGGAATTATGTTGATACTGAAAGGGTACAGGTTATAAAAGATGCAGCTGCTGCAATTTATGATATGTTAAGAATTAGAATTAACGACCTTTCAGGAAAATATTAAAAACTTATTTTTTCTTGGCTGAAGGTTTCTTAGGGGCTTTTGTTTTCTTTTCTACTTCAACCTCTTCGTCTTGGGGAGCTATTTCTTCTTCTACTTCTGAGGCAATAGGCATTAAGATATTCAATATTTTATCAAGCTTTTGGTTTAACTGCTCAAACTGATTAATGCCTCTGCCTCCAGCATTTTTCTTGTCTTCAAAACAATTGCTGCAATAGACTGGTTTTCCGCTGGTTGGCCTAAAAGGTACTTCGCATTCTTTTCTACATTTATCACAAACTGCCTGGTGCATAGTAACCGGACCACGGTTTGAACCACGGTCACCGCGGTCACCAAATCTTGGTTTGAATCCTCCACCTCTACTATTTCGATCACGGTTAAATGCCATATTTATACTTAGTGTGTAAGTATACCATTAATTAATATATATGTATAATCAAGTTTATTATGTCTAGTCTTCCTACCCCCAAAGTTATACGCTCAGTTAGAAGAACACTGTCACTTCAGATATCCCCTCATGGAGAACTAATAGTAAAAGCGCCCTTTTTTATACCTGATAAAATAATTCACCGCTTTATCAGAGAAAAAGAAGATTGGATCTTTAAAGCTTTGCAAAAAGTAAAAACCAGAAAAGTACATATTAAAACTTACCAGGAAGGTGAGGAGTTTATGTACCTTGGGGATAAATACAAACTCAATATAGGAGATTTTAAAGAGATCACGGTTAACGGCACCTTAAATTTCCCAAGTTTTATGGTATTCCGTGCTAAAAAAGAGCTGACTAATTGGTATATAAAAGAATCTAAAAGACTGATCATTGCTCAGGTTGAATACATGAGCAAGAAAATGAATGCTAAATATAAAAGCATTAGGTTTTCTGATACTTCCTCTAAGTGGGGATCATGTTTTCCTGACAACTGCTTACAGTTTAATTGGAGGCTGATTATGGCGCCTTTAACTACTATAAATTATGTAGTTATACATGAACTTGCTCATACTATAGAAAAAAATCATAGCCGAAGGTTCTGGAGCAAGGTAGATTTATATACTCCGGCATATAAGCAACACAGCAAATGGCTCAAAAACAATAGACATTTATTAAGTGTTTGATGGGGATTTAAATTTCTCCTGATAAGCTGTATTTTAATATAAATTTGTGGCAAAATAAGGACACTTGCTTTGTTAGAGGGCGGAACGAGAGAGGTGTTACTCACTTATTAATATTGAACTATAAACCAGAAGAGTACTCTCTACGGCAGTCCTTCTTGGATTTAGATAACGAGAGGGTTACAATCATTTCTCAAGGAACTTTTTGATTCTGTTTAGACTTTTGTAGCTTTGCTAGTAAAGTCAGCAGGATCTTTCCCAGATATAAAATTAGATACCTTTTTATCAATCTACTGTGCAATTTGATTGGAGTAATAATCAAAAATGTCTTTGATATCTTTTCTAGTTATATCCAAATAGGGATAATCTTTTTTAAAGTCTTTTATTTTGTAGCCCTGAACATGTAGAGCAACTATACGTGCGATAGGAATCCTTGTTCCTTTTATAACTGGTGCCCCACCCAGTATGTTTGGATTAGTTTGAATAATTTCTGGCATGATAAGCATAGTGTATTTTAAGAGAAATAATTTGTCAATTGAGTCAATCTAATTCAAACAATATTAAATTAGAAAGATATGAAATTTAAGTAATAGAGAAGTAAATTTTAACTCTCGATTGATATAAATTTATAGATTGATGAATTTTGTTGAGAAGTTTTACAAAGATCATCCATTAAAAAAGTTTTTGGAGAATTAGTATCTGTCAGGTTTTCCAAGGACCATAAATCTCCAGATAAATGGGAAATGTAAGGTGGAGAGGCGGGTGGAGGGGACTATTGGACAAGTTTTGCTTTCACAATTTATCTCAAAAGCGTTGTAAATATAAATAACATTCATGTAAATTCCCACAATAATTATTCCGATAATAACTACTCTGGAAATTTTTTCCCAAATTACTTTTTCAAATACTAATCTAAGAAGTGAGGGTAACATCAACAAACTGAAACTAATTCTGTACTGCAGAGGGTGAATATTATCCCGGAAAGCATTGGCAAGCAGCATCCTGTTTCCCAGTAACATCCCTGCTGCCAGAAAGCTTACAAATAGATCAGCTTTTCTAACAATATATTGTAAACCCCAGGCAGAAATTATTGCCAAAAATGGATATGACTCAAACCTATACCAGGCCAGTAAATCATTTTCTCCACCGGATACCATAACTATTGCAACTGCATATATAAAAGCTAAAATAACCAAAGATCCCTTAGCCCCCAAATCTCTGATATTTTTAAACCCAAATTTAGTAACAAATATAAAATATGCGACAGAGAGTAAAGCAAAAACAAACCAGCTATCCCTAAAAACTACTATATCAAAAGAAGGGGTAAAAAAATACCAGGCTAAACTGCCAAACCCAACAGGTCTTGCTGATTGAATTTCTAAAATCCTTTTAAAAATTTCCTCATCCATTAAATATCCATAAACAAAATAAGCAATTACAAAAGGTAAAACTCCCAAAATTAAATATATACAACTGTGAATGGCAGATTTAATATTTTTCCTTTGAAAATATCCTAAAAAAGTAAGATAGAGCGCAAAGGGTAGCAAAAGATATCCGGTGGGTTTTGAAAGACCGGCAATTCCTATCAGGATAGGTATAGACAAGATGTATCTTTTTTTAGGGTTGTCCAAAAATTTTAGGAGAAGATAAAAGATAATTGTAAAAATTAAGGCAATTAAATTTTCCGGCATGGCAGACCTTGAGGCGAATACAAAAAGAGGAGTTGTTCCGTAAACTATCATAGACAGAATTCCTGTCCAATATCCGCAGATATATTTGGCTATTATAAAAATCATAATGGAAGTGATTGCTGCAAAGGTAACTGTGGGGATTCTAATGAAGGATGAAGGAATGAAATCTGTTCTGATTGCCTTATTAATATGAGCAAACCAGCCAACCAGTAACGAAAAAAGAGGAGGTTCGTCCAGCCATGGCCTGTAAAGCGTGACTGATGCCTGCGGTATACCACCTCGGAAACTTACTCTGCCTTTAAAAACTTCTGCCCTTTTTGGATAATCCAAAGTTGACCATGATATAGGCAGGCCTGTTTCTATAAAGTATATTCCGGACCAGGCGTATAACATTTCATCCAAATGGTTAGCTGTTGGCACTTTTTCATAGTTATGCGCCCTTAAAATAAAAGTGGAATATAAGACCAAAAGAAATATAAAAACGCGGAAATATTTACTCTTTAGCATTTAAAATTATTCTATATAACCTATTCGCAATAGTCAAAACTGTATATAATGAGAATATGAAATTTATTGTTAAATACCAGGTCGAGTTAATAATATCTTTCATTCTGATTGCTTCGTACTTTGTATTAAGGCTTCCTAATTTAACTTTGCAACCTATTTTTGCAGATGAGGCTATTTATATCAGGTGGGCCCAAGTAATGAAAGCTGAACCAACCTTACGATTCTTACCTTTATCAGATGGTAAGACACCATTATATATGTGGTTGTTGATGCCCATGTTTAAAGTCTTTACTGACCCTCTTTTTGCAGGCAGGCTTTTATCTGTCATTTCCGGTTTCTTTACTTTAATGGGAGTATTTTTCTTATCAAAGAAAGTATTTAATTTAAAAGTGGCTTTGTGGGCAAGTTTACTATATATTATCACGCCGTATGTAGTCTTTTTTGACAGGATGGCTTTGGTTGATTCAATGTTATCTGCATTTACTATCTGGTCTTTATATTTTGCACTTTGGCTGATGGAATCCCAAAGACTTGATATAGCAATGATACTTGGTTATTTATTGGGCGGGGCTATACTTACCAAAACTCCTGCTACGACCAGTATTTTAATCTTACCTGTTAGCTTGTTGGCTCTTGGTAAAAAAAATAGTCAGAAGTATCCGTATTTAACAGCATTACTCCTCCTGGGGGTGTCAATTATGATTGCTTTAATAATGTATAACCTGCTGAGACTTGGTCCGAATTTTCACCTGTTATCTTCCAGAAACTCTGATTATATTTTTTCTCCTTTAGAACTTAAGGACAGGCCCCTGGATCCATTTATCCCTCATTTTCATGATATCTCTGATTGGTTTCCCAAACTTTTTAGCTGGCCAATTTTAATTTTGGGATTAATAGGGGTTGCTAAATTATTTTGGGTAAAAGATAGAAGGGGATGGGTAATACTATTTTGGGCTTTAATTCCTTTACTTTTGGAAATGACCTTTCTAAGAACATTTACTGCCCGTTATCTTTTAACTTTTGCTCCTGCCTTTTTAATATTTGCCTCGTTTGGACTAACTCAAATTTTATCAAAATTTAAAAGTAAAAATATTCTAAAAATATTCATTGCCCTGATTATAATTTTACCCTTGGCCTTGAAATTTGATTTTCAATTAATTAAAAATCCCCCACCTTTAAATTTACCAAAAGAAGAAAGAAGGGGTTATTTTGAAGAGTGGACAGCAGGGTATGGATTAAAAGACATAGCAAATTATTTAATAGCTCAAAAGAAAAATGGTTCAGTGGTAGTTGGAACAGCAGGCTTTTTCGGGACTTTACCTGATGGATTACAAATATATATGGATAAATCAGATATTGCCATAGTAGGTTCCTCTGCCACTATTTCTGCCCAAATTAGAACTTCTGCTAAAGATCATTTAATCTATTTTGTGGGAAATAAAAATGATTTGGAAGGGAAAATAAAGGATGTGAAATTAATTTTAGAATACCCAAAAGCAAAACCTCAGGATAATACCAAGCAAGATTCGACAGCCCTTTATCAAGTTTTGGCAAATTAATGCAAAAAATATTGCTCGTAATTTTTATCATCCCGCTTTTTTTCACCCTGATCCGTCCTGGTTTTTTTACAATGCAGGATGACTTGCAGGCTTTTAGAGTACAACAGATGGTTCAGTGTTTAAAAGATTTTCAAATTCCCTGCAGATGGATCCCTGATATGGGTTATCAATATGGTTATCCTCAATTTAACTTTTATCCGCCCAGTGTTTTTTACGCGGGGGCCTTATTAAATTTAGTAGGCTTCCAGATTATTGATACGGTTAAGATTTTATTTATTTTGGGTTTTGTTTTATCTGCTTTGACAATGTTCATTTTTCTAAAAGCAATGTTTTCGGATTGGCCTGCTTTTGTTGGAAGCTTGCTTTATAGTTATGTGCCATACAAAGCAACAGAAGTTTATGTCAGAGGGTCCTTGTCTGAATTCTGGGCATTTGTTTTTTTCCCACTGCTTTTTTGGTCAAGTCTTCAACTGGTCCGTTTAGGTAAATTAAAATATATAGTCTTTCTAGCCTTCTCCATTGCTTTGCTTTTAATAACACACAATTTAATGTCTTTCATATTTCTGCCTATATTCGGAATCTGGTCTCTGACTCTGGTGGCAATTTGGAAAAAATGGAATGTGTTTCCCAAAATAATTGCCGGTTGTTTATTGGGACTAGGTATGGCTGCCTTTTTTACTCTACCGGTAATTTTTGAAAAACAATATGTACATCTGGAAACTTTAACTGGTGGATATTTTGACTATCGTCAGCACTTTGTAGATTTAAAACAATTATTTTTATCCAACATCTTTGGCTATGGCTCATCACAACTTGGACCTAATGATGACTTATCGCTTTCCACTGGAATAATTCACTGGTTACTCGGACTCTTGGCAGTAATACTTGTTTTAGTTAGTTTTAAGAAAGACAAAAAGCTCGGAACTTTAGTTTTAGTAATGGCAGGAGTGGAATTGATAGTGTTATTTTTAATGCATCAAAAGTCCTCTTTTATTTGGGAAAGAATTCCCTTACTAGCTTTGTTGCAATTTCCCTGGAGATTTTTAGCAGACAGTACTTTTATCTTATCCTTCTTGGGAGGAGCAGCCATATGTATAATAGGAAGATATGATAAAAAAATCAGCATAGGAGTGGGGATAGTAGTTTTGATAGGATTGTTTGTACTGCATTTTTCTTTTTTTAAGCCAAAAGACTGGTTGAATATAACAGATCGCGATAAATTTTCAGGCCAGTCTTGGGAAAAACAATTAACTATAAGCATTTTTGATTATCTGCCTATTTTTGCCAAACTCCCTCCCAACAAAAAAGCCTATGGTTTTCCTGAAGTGTTAGATGGGGAAGTCGGAATTATTAATTACAAAAAAGGCAGCAATTTTCAAACAGGGAAGATTGATGTTAAAAATGCAGCTACTTTAAGACTGCCTCTTTTTGATTTTCCCGGTATGGAGGTCTCAGTTGATGGGAAAGCTGTAAGTCATTACCATAATGATTGTAGATATGAGCAGTATTGTTTAGGTTTGATTACTTTCCAAGTACCTGGGGGGCAGCACAAAATTCAAGCTCAATTAAAAGATACCCCCATCAGGACATTAAGTAATATAATTACCATTGGTAGTTTAGCTTTAGGATTGTTTATTTTCAAAATACATGAAAAAAATGTTACTTAAGTATTGGCCTATTTTGGTAATTTTAGGATTATCAACATTAATTGTCTGGCCTCTTTTTTTGCCGGGCTATTTCTCTCATCATGATGATTTACAAGTGATGAGGATTTTTGAGATGAGAAAATGCTTTGAAGATTTACAAATCCCCTGCAGATGGGTACCTGACATGGGTTTTGGAAATGGCTTTCCTTTGTTTAATTACTATGGTGTTCTCCCTTATTATATAGGGGCAATCCTAAGTTTATTTTTAGGTTTTATAGGTGTTGCCAAAGCTTTATTTTTTATGCCGCTTATTTTAGGCGGCATTTCCATGTATTTTTTAGCCAAAGAAATATGGGGTAGTGAGTGGGTAGGTTTGACAGCTGGAGCGTTGTATCTTTTTGCTCCATACAGATCTTTAGATACTTATGTCAGAGGAGCTATCGGAGAAAGTTTTGCTTTAGCCATCATACCTTTGGTTTTTTATTTTGGATTAAGACTGTCCAGGGAAAGCAATAAATCCAATTTTATTTATTTCTCTGTTTCTTTAGGATCTTTTTTAATAACTCACAATATTATGATAATGCTGTTTACCCCAATACTTGTTCTCTTTTTAATTTATGTGAAGTTTCTAGAAAAAACCAAAAATATCAAGGCTTTACTGCAAAGTCTAATTTTGGGATTTGGTTTATCAGCCTTTTTCTTAGTCCCGGCTTTTTTGGAAAAAAATTTAGTTCAAACAGAAACTTTAACAAGATTTGATTTGGACTTCAGAACCCACTTTGTAACTGTGAAACAACTATTTTTAGATAGATTTTGGGGATATGGCGCCTCTGTACTTGGACCAAATGACACTATCTCATTTCAGATTGGCTGGCCGCACTGGTGGCTGGCGGGGGGTGGTTTATTAATTTTTCTTAAAAAGAGAAACTTTCTCATGTTAAGTTTGATAGGCATTTTTTTATTCTCCATTTTCATGACTCATAATAAGTCTGCTTTTGTCTGGGAAAAAATAGGAATACTTAGATATACACAATTTCCCTGGAGGTTTTTATCTGTTTCCATATTTTCAGCCAGTTTAATTGGGGGAAGTACACTCATGATTATTAGAAAAAGCTGGCAAAAGTATTTGGCAATTTTAATAATTATCCTAACAGTTGCTTTAAATTTTAATTATTTTAAACCTGATAAATTTTATTTAAATCTAACAGACCAACAAAAATTATCTGGAAATCTTTGGGATGAACAAAGAAAAGCTGCTGTTTCAGATTATTTACCAACAGGGGCGTACCCACCCAGAGAAGCAGCTCCCACTAAACCACAAGTTAAAGAGGGTAAGGCAGAAATTAAAAATTTTATTAATAAATCAAACTCCTGGCAGTTTGATGTTGATGTTTGGCAGAAGTCAAAGATTGAGATGCCTGTCTTTGATTTTCCAAACTGGCAAGTTTTTGTGAATGGCCAAAAAATTTCTCACAATAAAGATAATTTATTAAAACGAATTCAATTTAATTTAACAGAGGGAAGTTTTAAAGTTACAGGTGATCTTAGGAATACTTTGGTAAGAACATTGTCAAATTTGCTGACCCTTATCTCTTTGATGGTTTTAATATTTTTATACTATGATAAAAAATTTAAAAAGCTTAAATAAAAAAAATATCCTTTGGTTGATATTTGCAGGATTATTAATAATTCCGGCTGTCTGGGCCTTATTTGTACCCGGGTTTTACGGAGCCTCTGATGATATTCATATAGCCTGGTTGTTTGAGATGCATAAAATTATAATGGCAGGTCAAATTCCTCCCCGCTTTGTACCGGATTTAAGTTTTGGTTTTGGCTATCCTTTGTTTAATTTTATTTTTCCTTTGCCCTTTTATATTGCTGAGATATTTCACGCGTTAGGATTTAGTTTAGTTGACAGTATTAAATTCCTATTTTTCCTGACAATTCCACTGTCAGGTATTTTTATGTACTTTTTACTCAATCAATTTACCAGTAAAAACTTAAGTTTGGCGGGAGCGCTGCTTTATATTTATACGCCTTACAGATCAGTAGATCTATATGTGAGGGGTGCAATAGGAGAGATTATCAGTTTTGTTTTTTTACCATTAATTTTATTATCATTTATTAAGATTGCTAAGTCTAAAAACTTAAGATGGGTAGGGATTGGGGCCATCTCACTTGCTTACCTAGTGTTGTCGCACAATATTACAGCTTATATGTTTTTTCCATTCATAGGATTGTTTGTTTTACTACAAATCTTTTTTTCGCAAACTAAAAAACAATATATTACAAAAGTTTTTTTGATGGTAGTTTTGGCACTTTTAATGTCTATTTATTTTTGGCTGCCGGCAATAGTGGATAGCGCACTAATGAAATATGACACAGTATTTAATTTTGCCGATCATTTCCCTACTCTTTTACAACTGGTCAAACCTTACTTTGGATACGGCGCATCTGTCCCTGGACCTTATGATGGTATATCATTTTTCTTAGGAATTTCTAATTTGGCAGTAATTATTTTGGGACTGCTTTCACTGGTTTACTTTTGGAATAAATATTCTAAAGATCAGAGAATAATTCTTATTTGGGGATTAATTTGTTTCTTGAGTGCGGTTTTTTTGATGAACTACCGCTCCAGTTTTCTTTGGAAGACATTGCCTCTTTTACCGTATTTTCAATTTCCCTGGAGATTTTTGATATTGACAACTTTTGTGACACCTTTCTTTTTAATAGCTTTGGAAAAAATTGGTAAAAACAACTTGATAACAGTTTCTGTAGTTGCTTTAACCTTAATAACCTCAGCCAGCTATTTTAGGCCACAAGATTTTTTAGGCAGGACAGATGAGTATTTTATTAACCGCTATATTCCCAACCCTTTGGCCAGTGAGGAATACAAGAAAACCCAGGAAGAATATTTAAGGCTGCCTAAGAATACTCAAATTAGACCTGATAGAAATTATCCCAAAGCAACCGGCGACAACATGAGCATTAAAACTATTATAAATGAAAATGATTTAAATTCTATATTAAATGTAGAATCAGACAAAGGAACGATTATAAATTACAATAAATATTTCTTCCCTGGTTGGAGCGTTAAAATAGATGAGAAAGAAAGCCCGGCTTATGCCGGATCACCATTTGGTCAGCTTGCCTTCTTTGTGGGTCCAGGTTCACATACGGTAAAGGTAGCATTTGAGGAAACTGCATTCAAAAAAATACTGGATGCTATCTCTTTAACTGCATTTTTAGTATCATTAATGTTGGCAAAATTATGGATTCGATCAAAAAAAAATGGCCTTTCCTTTTAGGCTTAGCTTTGTCTATCAGCCTGCTTTGGCCACTCTTTGTAGCTTCATCATTTACCCATCATGATGATGTAGAGATGATCAGGTTGTATGAGATGGATCAATGTTTTAAAGATCATCAAATCCCCTGCCGCTGGGTGCCGGATTTAGGAGGAATATATGGCTACCCGCTTTTTAATTATTATGCTCCGCTGCCTTACTATTTTGGAGAACTAATTTATTTTCTAACTCACAGTCTAATTTTTTCAGCCAAAGCAATGTTTGCTGTCTCTTTTTTAGGATCTTATATTTTTATGTATTTACTAACCAGAAAGTTTTGGGGGAATTTAGGTGGCAGTTTATCTGCCATTTTTTATAGCTTTGCTCCATACCATGCTCTGGATTTTTATGTCAGGGGAGCAATGGGCGAGATGTGGGGATTAATGCTGTTTCCGGCTGTTTTTTGGGCAGTTTCCAAACTTGAGGAAGACTCGGGAGTTTCTAACTTTTTGCTTTTGGCAATTCTTCTTGCCGGCCTTTTTACTTCACATAATCTTTCGGCAATGGTTATCTTACCATTTTATTTAGTTTGGAGCTTAATGCTTTTTTTCAAAAGAAGAAACAAAAAATTTCTTTATTTTGGAGCAGGGGGGTTTATTTTGGGAATTTTACTCTCTGCATTTTATCTTTTTCCTGTTACTTTTGAAAAAAATCTGGTTCATCTTGAAACAACCATTGAAGGTTATTTTTCCTACACAGAGCATTTTAAAGGATTTAGGAAATTATTCTTAGTAAGATCCTGGGGGTATGGTGCTTCAGTTCGGGAAGTCCCCGGAGGGGAAAAGGATCACCTTTCTTATCAAATCGGGTGGGTACACTTGTTGGGTTGGATCCTGGCATTAGTTTCTTTGAAATTTTTATGGAATAAAAACAAATTACTCAGCTTGATAATAATTTTTGGTTCTTTCTCTGCTCTTTTGTCTATTTTTATGATTCATCCGAGATCTGAATTTATATGGAGAATAATTGAACCATTAAAATATCTACAGTTTCCCTGGAGGTTTTTAATGCTGGTTATATTTTTTGTCTCATTTTTGTCAGGCAGTATTTTCAGCGTTCTTAAAAAAAACAGGGAAAAAATTTGGATTCTTTTGGTACTTTTGGTTACGATATTAAACTTCTCTTATTTTAAACCAGAGAAATTTATTCAAACAACCGACGAACAACTTTTAACAGGAGAAGTTTGGCGTAAACAAATAATGAGATCTATTTTTGATTATTTGCCTATTTTTGCAAAAGAACCACCGGCTGAGATGGCAACAGAAAAATATAAAGTACTGACAGGTGAATCCAAAGTTTATGATTTTAAGAAAGGTACAAATTGGATAAATTTCAAAACAGAAACAAAAAGTCATACTATTATTCGTCTATCTCAATATTATTTCCCGGATTGGAAAATATCTGTTGATGGTAAAGATATAAAATTTGATTATAAAAATAATAGCTTGGGACTTATGACAATTCTTTTGGGAACAGGCAATCATACGGTAGATGCCAGATTGCATGATACACCTATTAGATCTGTTTCTAATGCGATAACTGCTGTAACATTTATTTTAACCCTACTTTTATTCATATCTCAGTTCGCAAAGATGAGAAAATGGATACAATACTATAGAAAGAGGATTAATTAAGTTTAATGGATGAAAGTGTTGAGCAAATAGATCCAACTGCAGAGATTCCTACGGATATTGTCAAAAAGCGGGCAGCCTCAGGGGCTGCCATCTTAACAATCAGAACTATTTTTTTACAAGCTTTTTCCTTTTTTGCCAATGCTATGCTTACGGTTTTTTTAGAGCCTGCTCAGTACGGTATATTTTTCTTAGTATCTGCTGTGATTAATTTATTGGCATATTTTAGTGATATTGGATTTGCAGCTGCATTAATTCAAAAAAAAGAAAAACTAACTAAAGATGAATTAAGAACTATTTTTACAGCCCAGCAAATTTTGATAATTTTGCTTTTAATAATAGTTTTTGTTGGTACACCGGTGATCAAAAACTTTTACCATTTTAACGAGGAGGCGATTTTTCTGCTTTGGGCTCTTTCTTTTTCCTTATTTACATCTTCTTTAAAAACTATTCCCTCAGTTTTACTTGAGAGAAGGTTGGAATTTAATAAACTGATTATCCCGCAAATTGTAGAAACTATCGTTTTTAATATTACCGCGGTTTATTTGGCTTGGAAAGGTTTTGGGGTTACCAGTTTTACAATTGCTGTGCTAACAAGAAGTATTACCGGACTGTTTACTACATATATTATTCAACCTTGGATGCCTGCTATTGCATTCTCAGTGTCTTCTTTTAAATCTATTTTAAGATATGGAATTCCCTATCAAGTTAATATCTTTTTGGCTATGCTAAAAGATGACGGGATGACTTTATTTTTGGGAAGCCTGCTTGGTTCAACCGGGATTGGCTTACTGGGATGGGCTCAAAAATGGGCCTATGCCCCACTACGTTTTTTCATGGATCAGGTAATCAAGGTGACTTTTCCGGCATTTTCCAGGTTACAGGATAATAAAAAAGAGTTATCCAACGCTGTTTCAAAATCAATATTTTTTATCAGTCTGTTAGTTTTCCCCTCATTGGTACTTTTGGTATTGCTTGCTCCATCACTTACTCAGATAATCCCAAAATATACAAAATGGACCCCTGCCTTAACTGCTTTGACTTTAATCTCGATCACTTCTGCTTTTGCGGCAGTAACTACTCCTTTGACTAATATGTTAAATGCAATTGGAAAAATATCTTTAACCTTTAAATTTATGGTGATGTGGACAATACTAACTTGGGCTTTAGTGCCCGCTCTTTCATATCTGTATGGTATTAATGGTGCAGCTTTGGGTTTTGCACTTGTTGGTATCAGCTCAATATTTGCTATAGCTCTATCCTCAAAATTTATTGACATAAACTATGTGGAGGTTTTAGGAAAACCTATCTTAGGAGCTATACTAATGGGGATTTTAGTGTTTATTTTGAGAAGCGTTTTATCTACATCCTTTGTTAGTGTGATAATAATGGTAGTAACAGGACTATTTTCTTATACTTTTTTACTATTAATAATAGAGCCAAATCTTTTACAGATGGTAAAAATATTTAAGAAAAATGATTAAGTTAAAATTTTGGGTACTAATATTTTTTTTACTCTTACTCAAGCCTTTTCCTGTTTTTGCTCAAGATCCTTCTTTTGTTTCCATAGTTAACCCAATCAGGGGCAGTGATTTCTGGGAGAACAAACAAAAAATTGAAGAAGCTGTGATAGGGGAAGCACAAATTTTAAAACAATTTAATCTGCCCGCCACTTGGCTGCTGAGATTTGATGCATTGGCCAGTCAAGATATTCTAAAATCAATTGCCCAAACAGATGAAAAAGGATTGTTTTTGGAGGTCACTCCAACCTGGGCTAAAAATGCAGGGATAGCCTATCACACGTCTAGTTCCTGGCATGCTGCAGGAAGCGCATTTCTAACAGGTTATGAAACAAATGAAAGAGAGAAGCTGATTGACGCAGCTTTTGAAAAATTTAAAGAAATTTATGGTACTTTCCCAAAATCAGTTGGAGCTTGGTGGATAGACAGTTTTTCGCTAAATTACATGCAGACAAAATATGGAATAATTTCTGCATTAATTGTTGCTGACCAATACTCAACAGATAATTATCAGATCTGGGGTCAATATTTCTCAACCCCTTACTATCCTGATAAGGAAAATGATCTTCGTCCTGCTCAAACTATCCAAAATAAAATACCGGTGGTTATTTCTCAATGGGCTGCTAGGGATCCTGTTAATGCTTACGGTAATGGGGTATCTGAAAGTACATTTAGCGTACAGGCAAATGATTATTTGGATTATCACAAACTAACTACTGATTATTTCTTAAAACTTTTGGACATATACACCAGTCAAAAGTTTAATCAATTTGGTTCTTTGGTAGTTGGACTTGAGAACACCTATGATTGGTCTAAGTATAAAGATGAATATAAAAATCAAATAGAAGCTTTATCTAAAAAGAGCAGACGAAGTCTTACTGTAATTTCTTTAAAAGAATTTGCAGTTTGGTATAAGTTTACTTTTCCTGATCTTTCACCTCCTCATTTAATTGTAGCTGGTGATCCTTTAGGTTCAGATAAAAAAGCCGTCTGGTTTATGAATCCATATTACCGGGCTGGTTGGTTTTACAATAAAGATGGATCTGTTTTTAGGGATATCAGACAATATCTTGAGGGTGAAAAAGAAATCTGTCTTGATAAAAGATGTGAAATGGTTAACTTTGCCACCTCTGCCACCAGGGTTTTAGATGATGTAAGTTTTGGACAAAAATTGATAATTGATCAGGGCAAGATATCAGATTTTAAAGTTTTTAAAGAAGGGGAAAAATTTGTCATCACTTATAAAAATGAAGCGGGAAATAGTCGGCGGATTGAGTTTTTACCAAGGGATATTAGTGTTGATGGAAAAATTTCATCAATAGACGGCACTATTTTGGATGCAGTTAAACGTGATCTTGCCGATCAAAAAAAGCAGAGTGAGTTTAAGAGAGACAAGTTTAATTGGAACGCTTTTATAGTTACAGTAGAGGTAATAAAATTCCTGGCCTTTTTAACTGCGGCCTGTTTATTACCGGGATTAATTCTGATAAATAAATTATTTGAAAAAGACAGTTCTGAATTCAAAAAAATATTTTTAGGTGTTATAATAGGAGCAGTTTTTTTAACCCTTATCTTCTATGTAACCAGTTTATTAAATCTGAGGTTTTTAGTAATCTTTTATATTTTGCTAAATTTATTTCTGTTTATTAAATTCAAACTTCTATCAACTCTTAAAGTTGTTTTTCCCAAGCTGGAAAGTTTTAATCTTATTTCAATACTGGTAATTTTAGCAGGGACTATCTTCCAAAATACACCGACTTTTAAAAGTGGTCTGGTTTTTTCATTCGGGATGGGTTTTTGGGGTCCTAACACCCATGATGGAGTTTGGCATTTAAGTTTAATTAATCAACTGATTAAAAGTGTACCTGTCCAAGATCCGATTTTTAGCTCCACAATACTTAAAAATTATCATTTCTTCTATGATTTATTAATTGCTGCAACGGCATTTTTTACCAGGATACCTACTCTTGATCTTTTATTCAGATTTTATCCCATACTTTTTTCCTTACTCTTAGGGACAGGCACTTATTACTTTGCAATAAATTTATGCAAGGAACTTAATATTGTTAAAGCGAAGGTTGCTATAATTTTTAGCCTTTATTTTGTTTATTTTGCAGGAAGCTTTGGTTGGATTGTTGATTATATTAAACAAAGAAGTTTTGCCGGTGAGTCAGCATTTTGGGCAAATCAATCAATTTCTTTTAACCTGAATCCACCCTTTGCTATCTCACTTTTAATAATCATTGCTCTTTTACAGCTGATTGACAATAAAAGGATAAATTCTGTTAGAGGAACTATTGTAGTAGTACTATTGACCGGTAGTTTAGTAGGTTTTAAGTCATACGGTGCAGTGTTGTTTTTGATGACATTAATTATTATGGCGGTTATTAATGTGTTTAAGAAAGACTTTTCCTATATTTATTTTTCAATATTTTCTCTGATATTATCATTTTTAATCTTTTTTTCAAATTTTCAAATAGGTCAGCAACTGATGATGTTTTCCCCTTTTTGGTTTGTTAATTCAATGATAGATTCTCCTGACAGAGTAGGTTGGACCAGACTGGCTTTGGCCAGAATAGTCGGGCTGGAGACCAGAAATTGGTTTAAATATATATCAGCTGAGGTTATTAGTTTATTAATATTTATCTTGGGCAACTTAGGTATGAGGATTTTGAGTATTTTCTCATTGTTACGCATTAAGAGTATTATAAAAAACAGCAATCAGTTATTTTTATTAACATTTTTCCTGCTCTCTTTCTTAATTCCGATTCTATTTATTCAATCAGGAAACCCCTGGAATACAATTCAATTTTCTTATTATGGATTATACATAGCTGCAGTTATTAGTGGTTTAGTCGTATCTTCATTTATTTTAAACTTGCCAAAAAAACTATCAATTTTAATTATCCTTGTGATAGTAATACTTACTCCCATTAACTCGATTACCACAGCCAGTTATTATTCTTACTTTTTACCTCACGGAAGGATTGATAAAAAAGAACTTGAAGCTTTAGATTTCTTATCAAAACAAAATGAGGGAGTAGTTTTAACCTATCCATATGATGAGAAACTGAAAAAAACAGAAGCACAACCCTGGCCCCTTTTTGTATATGATAGTACTGCTTATGTGTCTGCCTTATCAAAACAGGTTGTTTATTTAGAAGATGAAGCACAAAACCAAATTCTTTTAACAGACTATAAAAAGAGATTAGTTGCCTCAAAAGATTTTTTTTCAAATCCCGCAAAAAACCATCAATTCCTAAAAGAAAATAATATAAAGTATCTATATCTGCCAAAAGTATATAAAGTATTTTTGGATCAATTAGCTAATGTGAAGGTAGTTTTTGAAAATGAAGAGGTTATAATTTATGGAGTAGCAAGCTAAATATGTTTGAAATCTTAAAAGTTTCCTATAAATTTGCGATAGTTCTAATTTTAATCTTTGCCCTGATTTTAAGAGTTTGGCTGCTTGATTTGGTACCAGTCTCTTTATTTGGTGATGAAGTGGATATTGGTTATCATGCTTACTCCTTACTTCACACAGGCAGGGATTACTCGGGTAATTTTCTACCTCTGCATTTAAAATCCCTGGCTGATATAAAAACCCCTTTGTATACTTATTCTATAATTCCCACAGTAGCAGTATTTGGAATATCAGCTTTGGGTGTTCGCTTGCCGGCGGCAATTTTTGGGGTCTTGGGGATTTATTTATTTTATCTGTTAATAAATCTTATTTTCAAAAATAAATCATTGGCACTACTTTCTGCATTTTTATTGACAATTTCCCCCTGGCATATGCATTACTCAAGATGGGGATTTGAAGGTACTGAGATGTTGACTTTGTATTTGGCAGGTTTATATTGTTTTCTGAAATCATTTGGAAGTAATAAATGGTTGGTTTTAGCTGCTGTTTTTTTTGGCTTAACTCCTGCTTCATACCATTCTGCCAAGGTTTTCTTACCGTTTAATCTAATTGCCTTAGTTATTATTTATTTTAAACAAATTAAAAATATTGAAAGAAAATATCTGATTATCTCTGCTATTATTTTCACCCTGGTAGTTACTCCCTTTGCTGTCAGTACTTTGTTTGGAGGAGGTACTGATAGGTTTCAGTCAACAACTATTTTCCAAGATCCAACAATGGAGGGAAAAATCGGTTTTGACAGAGTAAGAGATGTTAAAATGCAAGATCCCTTTAATAGATTCTTTCATAATAAAGTAAACTACTTTAGCTCAATTTTAATTAATAATTATCTTGAAGCCCTTTCTACGCAGTTTCTGTTTATTAAAGGTGATCCTGAGCCTACTCATACTCCTGAGGGATTTGGTGAGTTTTATCAATTTGAAGCAATTTTTATGATACTGGGTGTAGTTTTCTTATTTTTTAAAAATGACAAAAAGACAATATTGCTTTTTACTTCTTGGATTCTACTGGCTCCCTTACCCTCAATACTGACCAGGGAGGGGGGGCATCATGCATCCCGTTTACTTTTTCTATTACCACCTTTGATATTTTTAACCTCTTTGGGAATATACAATTCACATTCTTTGCTAAAGAGATTTAAGTATACTTTTGCAATTGGAATTAGTGTAGTTTTATTCTTAAGTTTTTTATTTTATGAACATAATTACTGGGTACACTATCCTTGGGATTCTCAAAGGTGGTGGCATGCTGGTTTTAAGGAAGCAATTCAGGCTACAGTTTCCGAGGGAAAAAAATATGACAAAGTTATTATTTCAGGAGCAGATGAACCGCCTTTAATATTTTTCCTGGGTTGGTCGCAGTTTCCCCCTTTGGAGTTTCAACAAAATTATCCCTTAGCAAAAATTAATCTGGAAGGAATAGGTGAAGTTTCTAAATTAGGCAAATACTACTTTCCGCCAATTGGGAAAGAAAGAGGCTTGTATGAATTAGGAAAAATATTACCAGATAGTACTTTATATCTTGCCACAGCCAAAGAAATAAAGTTGGACTTAATCAAAGAACCAGGCAGAGTTCCGTCGGATTTGATTTTAATTAAATCCTTTCCCTATCCATCTGGTGACGGTGCTTTCTATCTATTCACCAAAAATGAAAAACCTAAAACAACTTAGTATCTTTGTTGGTGTAGTTATAATACATCAGCTTCTAACAAACTTTATATATAGTAATTTGTATCCAATTCATTTTGCAGATAAAAACTTTTTTGTTTTGGAATTAATAGATAAAACTTTGAATATGCAGAACATACTAATATTTTTTTTTGATATGGGAATTTTGATTCTACTATGGTTAATAGGAAAAAAGGTCTTTTCAAGTCGTTTTTCTGTATTACCTCCTATTATTTATACCATTTCGCTTTGGAGTAGTTATTTGGTGAGTGCTGGCTCATTTTATATTTACCTATCCTTTTTAATACTTCTTATTTTCTATGGTTTACTTTTGATTAAGTCAAATCAGAGATTTTGGGGAACAGCTTTAGTAATCGGAGCTACAAGTATAGCTACGTATAGTTCACTTTTTTTAATGTTACTGTTACCAGTAATGCTAATTTTAATAGTTGTTTTTAAAATCACTCCTGTTAATGAATTAAGATTATCTATACCAGCTGTGATTATTTTAATACTTCCTTTAGTATTTTTGATATACAATAATCAATCGGGTTTTAAAAACATTCTGAGTAATGAGGTTCAAATATTTGCTGACCCAGGTTTAATGAATACAGTTAATAGTTATCAGGGAGCAGCGAAACAGAAAGGCTTAGGTTTACTGGCTAGAATATCAGAGAATAAGTATCTGTTCTCTGTGGAATATGTGATTTTGAAATTTACTAAACAGATTACTCCGCCAACCTACTTTACTCCACAAGAAAAACTTTTAAATTTTTCCTTTACTCCTCCAATATTTTTAGGCCTTTTAGTACCCTTTCTATTTAGTCTTTATCAAATCTTAAAATCTTCGTTTCTGCGAAGAAATCTGTTTTTATCTAGTTTACTTGTTATTCCATCGGTTTTTAGTAAACAAATGGTTGACTTAAATCGTTTAATTATTTTTATGCCTGTAGTAACATTGATTATATCCTATGGATTTATAAAATTATACGAACAGGGCAAAGATAAGGAGAAAGCTTTTTTAATATTGACATTGTTTTTAGTAACCTTTCAATTACTAGTTACACTTTCCGATATAAACTTAAGAGAAAGAAGTAGATTTATAAAATACCATTCTCAAGATTATGAGATTGGTAACCAATGAACAAAAAAATTCTAACAATTACACTATTAATAGTGATTACCAGCCTCGGAGGATTTTTGAGGTTCTATAAAATTACAGAAAATCCCCCTAGCTTAAATGGCGATGAAATATCTATGGCTTATGATGCTTATTCAATATTAAAAACTGGTAAGGATCAATATGGTAAATTTATGCCAATTGCTTTTGAATCAGTTGGAGATTATAAAAATCCTGTCCCCATATATTTAATGACTTTGTCTATTAAATTATTTGGTCTGAATGATTTTAGTGTTAGATTTCAAAATACGCTTATGGGAACAGTCATGATTCCGACATTCTTTCTATTTTTACTCAAGATACTTAAAGACAGAAAAGTTGCTCTACTAGGTGCTTTTTTTCTATCTATTTCTTCTTGGCTTATATTTTATTCGAGAGTCCAATACGAAACATTTGCTTATTTGTTCGCCCTTTTGGGTATTTGGTCTTTTATTAAAATGCTTGAGGGAGGATATGTGTGGGCAATGCTTTCTGCTTTTTTACTTATTTTAACAATGTATACTGCTCCTGCTCCCAGATTATTTGTACCAATATTCGTAATTACTGTGCTTATATTTTATATCCGAAAATTTAAAAATAATTGGAATAATTTATTAATCTTTGTATTAACTTCGATAGTGTTAGCATTGCCCTTGGTTTATGCAACTTTATTCTTAAAAGCGGGAACAAGACTTACTATGGTTCTTATTTCCAATGACATAGAGTTTCAACGGTATATTCTTTTAAAATATTTTCAATCAGTTGCTGACTTTCCTTTGTTAATATTTTTTTGGCTTAAAAGATATTTAAATTATCTTCAACCTGAATTTTTATTTATAAATGGTTTGGAGGTAAGCCTTTCAGGAGTAATAGGACTGGGAATGTTATATTATTTTGAATTACCGTGGTTAATCTTGGGAGTGATTGAATTTATTAAGCGCAAGATTCCCTATAAGCCCATATTTGTTATCTGGTTACTTACAGGAATTATTCCAGATTCTATAACTAATAATCAGCAGCATACGGGTAGACTTTTGCACATTGCCCCAGTGCTATTTCTTATCACAACTTTGGGGGCAATTAGTTTTTTTAAGTGGATTTTGAGTATACAAAAAAAATATGTCAAGATACTTATGTCAGGAGTTTTTACTGTTTTAGCAATCCTAATCTTAATACATGCATACTTGACTATTGCAGTACACTTTCCAATGGCAAAGGGTGAGTCTTTTGATGAAGGACTGAGAGAAGCAGTTTTCTATATTCGTGATCATCAAGATGAATATAAAGAGGTTGTATTTGATCCGCGTCGGGGGATTGAAGGCCCATTTCTGGTTAGCAACCCGTATCTTTATGTATTATTTTATACAAAATACGATCCCCATACTTATCAGATAGAACCTAAAGTTTATAGTAAAGATAAAAATTACTTTTTTCATTTCAACAAGTATACTTTTAGGCCTATCGAGTGGACTAAAGATTCACAGAAAAAAGACACCCTCTTTATAGGAAGCCCTTGGAGTTTACCGGAAAAAGAGTTAAAAGATGGGGAAATTCTACAAAAAATATATCTATCTAATGGCAGTTTGGCCTTTTTAATAGTTTCCCCTAAATCTAAATAATCCCATTTTACTTAACTAGATCAAATTGGTAAGATTTAGTAATGGAATCAAAAATTTCTGCAGTTATTAATACACTAAATAACGGAAGTATTATAGAACGGGCAATTAAATCTGTTAAATGGGCAGATGAAATTGTAATTTGTGATATGCACTCTGAGGATAAAACTGTAGAGATTGCTAAAAAGTTAGGGGCAAAAGTTTATACCCACAAAAGATTAGAATATGTTGAGCCTGCCAGAAATTTTGCAATATCTAAAGCCTCAAATGAGTGGATCTTATTACTGGATCCTGATGAAGAAATCCCCCACACTTTGAAAGAAAGACTGATTGAAATTGCCACCAAATTTAAACAAATAGATTATGTAAAAATGCCAAGGAAAAATATAATTTTTGGTGCTTGGATGAAAGCTTCAATGTGGTGGCCGGATTTAAATGTTAGATTTTTTAGAAAAGGGAAAATAGAATGGAGTAATAAAATTCATCAGCCTCCAAAAGTTTTTGGAGAAGGATTGGATCTTTCCGCTGACGAAAAATGGGCAATTGTACATTATCATTACCAATCAATTACTCAATTTTTAGAAAGAATGATCAGGTATACTAAAGTTCAATCCGATGAATTAGTAAGGCAAGGGTATAAATTCGACTGGAGAGATCTAATTAAGAAGCCATTGTCAGAATTTTTAGGAAGGTTTTTTGCAAATAAGGGTTTTGAGGATGGCTTACATGGTTTAGTATTAGGTTTGCTTCAGGCTTTCTCGTTCTTTGTAGTCTACTTAAGAGTATGGGAGCAGGAGGAATTTAAGCAAAAAGAGATAAAATTAGATGAAGTAAAAGAGATTTCAAAGCAAGCGGGAAATGAGATAGATTACTGGTTTAGGTATGGAAATTTATCCTCTAATCCATTCAAAAGACTGCTGCAGAAAGCTAAAAATTGGTTATGATATCTGTTATTGTAATTACCAAAAACGAAGAAGATAGAATAAAAATTTGTTTAGAATCTGTTAAATGGGCTGATGAAATAATTGTTGTTGATAATGGTTCAACTGATAAAACTTTAGAAATTGTTAAGCAGTACACAATTAAAGTATTTAAATTTGAAAACCAGGACTATGCAGCTTTCAGGAACATGGCTTTTAAAAAAGCATCGGGAGATTGGGTGTTGTATGTAGATCCAGATGAAAGAGTTTTAGCGCCGTTAAAACAGGAGATAGAGCATTTAGTAAAGAGTGATGATTACTCAGCCTATGCTATTTCTCGAAAAAATATCATTTTTGGCAAAGAGGTAAAATACGGTCCTTTTTGGCCGGATTGGGTTATCAGACTTTTAAAAAAGGAGCATTTTGAGAAATGGATAGGGCAGATTCATGAATACCCTAAATTTAAAGGTAAACTGGGCTATACGAAATCCTCTTTACTACATCTTACTCACAGAGATGTTGACCAGGTAGTTCAGAAGAGCTTGGCATGGAGTAAAATAGATGCAAATTTACGACTTAAAGCAGGTCATCCTAAGATGTCAGGGTGGAGATTTTTGAGGATTGTGGGAACTGAAATGTTTAACCAGGGGATAGTAAGAAAAGGCTTTTTTAATGGAACTGTAGGGGTTATAGACTCCCTACTACAGGTTTTTTCTATGTATTTGACTTATGTAAGACTGTGGCAGCTTCAACAACCAAAACCTTTACATCAAGTTTATGAGGATATAGATAAAAGTTTATTAGAAAATAATTTCAAGAATTAATGAAAGCTGCTGTTTATTCGCCTTATTTAGACACACTTGGTGGGGGAGAGAAATATATGATGACTATTGCCGAAACTCTCTCCCAAAATAATTTTGATGTGGACATCCTTTTGGATCAAAATTTGAGTATCAAGGGTGCTGATTACTTAAAAAATGAATTATCAAAAAGATTCAATTTAGATCTTACAAAAACTGATTTTATAAATGCGCCAATAGGGCGTGGTTCGGATTTTTTTTCCAGACTATTTTTCTTGAAAAAATACGATTTATTATTTTATCTAACTGATGGCAGTATTTTTTTGCCGACATCTAAGAAAAATATTTTGCATATACAATCCCCCCTGGTGGGTCAGCCTGCTAAAAGTATCTGGGGTAAGATAAAGTTGAAAGTTTGGAACCTAATTATTTATAATTCACAGTTTACTAAAGAATCTTCTCAGGATAATTGGCCTCTAGTTTCTCAAGTGATCTACCCGCCTATTGATACCAAAAAAATTAAACCTCTAAAGAAGAAAAATTACATATTATCTGTGGGAAGATTTTTTGGATATTTGAAAGATAAAAAGCACGAGGTAATGATTAAAGCATTTATCGATTTATGTAAAAATAGGCGAGTAAAAGGTTGGAGTCTACACCTGGCTGGAGCCGCATCAGAAGGGGACAATCCGTATTTAGATGAGTTAAGTTCTTTAGCTTCCGGATACCCTATTAAATTTTACCCTAACTTAGGTTTTAGTAGTCTTATTAAATTCTATGGAGAAGCAAGCATTTATTGGCATGCAGCAGGTTACGGAGAAGACGATCCTACCAAAATGGAGCATTTTGGTATTTCTACTGTTGAGGCTATGGCAGCAGGCTGTATTCCTGTAGTAATTGGGAAGGGTGGACAGGTAGAAATAGTGGAAGATAAAATATCAGGATATCTTTGGAATTCCCTGGAAGAGTTGAAAAATCTAACAGTAAATTTAACTTTAGATAATCAGTTAAGAGAGGAGATATCAAGTAAGGTTATTAAAAGATCAATGAGTTTTAGTAAAGAAATTTTTGCTGATAATTTGATTGATTTAATCTCTCAATTGAACTAATCTATAGAGTGTGGTTACAATTCATTTACCCTCAATTCGGAATCAGCTCATATTATTGGGAGTAATTCTCTTTAATTTCTGGATTTGGAGAGTAATTCAAAAAAGCCCAACTATTGCTATAATATTACTTCTTCTTACTTTTTTACTCTTTCAGTTGATAATGGTAAAAAAGCTTAAGATTTGGGTTTTTACTATAGTTTTTATCTTGTTTTCGTCACTCTCTTTTATAATTATTAAATCTGATTTTGATAAAGGAATTCAACTTTTAACTCCTGAAGATCAGGTAAGACTTAATGAAAGACATTTTTACTATAGCCAGGAATTGGGTGCAATTTTTCTAAACAGAAAAATATTGAATTATTACAAAAACTATAGTTTACTGGTATATAAGTTAGAAAGAGACTTATTTTCTAACCTTGATTTAAACCTCTACTTCTTTGCCAGTCATCCCCGTGAAAGAGCAGGAGTAAGTGAATTTGAAAAGTTCCCCCCTTTTCTATTTCCGTTTTTTATGATTGGAACTTTACTGCTTATTTATTGGGGATCTGTTAAGACAGCTTGTTACCTGGTTGCAGCAACTTTTGCCAGCACTTTTATTGCCCAAAATTATATATTAGGACCAATTTTATTTTTTCCATTAATTAGCGTGTGTATTGCAATAGGAATAATTTATATATTGGATTTAATAACTGTTTTTAAAATATGAAGATCAAAATGATGGTGATTTTTTTAGTTCTACTGCTGGGAATTTTTTTACGTTTCTACAAATTAGACGTCATCCCTAATGGAATAGATAGTGACGAAGCTTCTCAAGGTTATGATGCCTATTCAATCTTAAAAACAGGAAAAGATCGTTATGGGGAGATTTTCCCTATATTCCTTCGTTCCTTTGGTAACTACCAATCTCCACTTTATACCTACCTTACAATAATACCTGCCTCTATATTTGATCTCTCGGTACTAGCTACGCGCCTTGTTTCGGCTATTTCAGGAATAGTTATCTTGATATGTACATTCTTTCTGATTCTAAATTTTAAACACGTAAAAAGATTTGAGATTGCAATCATTACTGCTTTATTCATGGCCATTTCGCCATGGGCTGTATTATTCAGCAGAACTGCTGTTGAGGCTAATCTGGCACTTGCCCTACTAGTTTTCAGCATCTTACTGTTGGTTTTATCTTTAGATAAGCATAGATGGTTATTTTTAATTGGATGTATTTTTTTGTCTTTATCAACATATGCTTATCATGCAGAAAGAATTATATCGGTGGTATTTTTAGGCTTATTTATTTGTTTTTTTAAAAAACAAATGTTTAAGGAAAAGAAGATATTAATCTTAGGAATTATTGTTTTTTTTATAATCCAGCTACCACAACTTATACTTATAAATTCTCCGGCCTATAAAAGTAGATTAGACCAAGTGCAATATTGGAAAGATGAATATAATAACAGTCATTTCAAAAATATTCCTTTTGGACAAAGTTTGTCTGTTATCCGTAAATTTTCAGCCCAATACATTGCTTATTTCTCTCCAAAAAATATATTTTTTGATGCTGATGAACAACCCATAAGATCCATGCCTGATCTAAGCGTTTTTTATCCTTGGATGCTCATACCTTTTATATTTGGTATCAGGGTATTCTTGAAGGAAAGATCAAATTCAATAGTAAAGATATTGTTTCTAATATTGTTGATTAGTCCTATCGCGGCCGCTTTAACAAGCGAACCTTTTTATACTATTCGAGTTTTACCTCTGTTTTGGGTTATCACAATTATGATCTCATTTGGAATATTTTATATTTTAGAGAAATTTAAGTTAATTTATTTACGGTATTCTTTTGTGATAATACTGGTATTATTTTCTTTAGTTTTACTATATAACTCCTATTTTATTCTCTTAAAATACGAAAGGATGAAAAGTTTTGGATATTATAATGCTGTTTTAATAAAGAAACTGGATGAGTTTGGGGGAAATAAGATTATAATAGACTCCGCTCGTACAAATCTAGGAATCTGGTTATTCTTTGTAAATAAAATTGATCCTTCTAAATTACAAAAAGAACTTAAACATTATGTTCAAAAAGGCTACTATTCTTCAATTGAATTTGACGATAAATATCAAATTGACAATATAGAGATTAAGCCATTGTCCTTTTCAGATGCTTGTAAGGGCAATATAATAATTGGAGATCCCTTGAGTATTTCAGACAATCAGGCAGAGGGACATAAGCTGAAAACTATTTTTGAAATTAAAGATCTAAATAATACAATTATTTTCAAAGGTTACTCTACAAATCGAGATTCGAAATGCTAGAAAGTTTTAAAAAACCCAAAAATTTAATATTTAGCCTGTTAGTCTTAGGTTTCCTGCTTAGAATAATTAATTTTTCATTCCCCTCATTTACTTCTGATGAGGCCAGAATAGCTTACCGGGCATTCACCATAGCCAAAGAGGGTAAAGATGAGCTAGGTAGAAATCTACCGATACTTTTTAATTCCTTAACAGATTATCAATTGCCGGTTACATCTTATATAACTGTCTTAGGAGTTTTTTTATTTGGAAAAACAGATCTTGGAGTAAGAATTCCTTTTACTTTACTTGACTTGGGGATACTTTATTTAACCTTTAAAATATCTCAATTACTTACATCAAAGAAAAAATTTTCTTTCCTTAGCGCTTTAGTTTTAGTTTTTTCTCCAGGTTTAATTTTTCTGTCAAGAATTCCTAATGACTCTATTGTATTAACCTTTCTCACAACATTATTATTTTATCTTCTGGCAAAAGGAAAGCCAAATTTAATTTTAATAACTTTAGTTATAATTATGTCGCTTTTGGTTTCAAAATTTGCCTGGTTTGTTATTTCTCCTTTTGTGATATTTACCTTATTTTTCTACAATACTGATTTATCAAAAAAAACTAAAATTAAGATATCTACTTTTTGTTTACTGGTAACAATTCCGATTGTACTTTTTTTCTTACAAATACCGCAGTTTATAAGAGGGCTTTCAGAAAATAACTTTTCCATTTTTTCAGAAATCACAATCCAAAATGGTATTAACAAATTGAGAGGTCAGGGGATCGATTCAGGATGGCCGCCCTTCTTGGAAAAAATTATTTTTAATAAAACACATTTTCTAATCGTAGGTTTACTACATTGGTTATCGAATTTAGCCCCAGGTATTTATTTTGGGCAATTTGATAAAAGTGGCGTGTTGGGTTTTACTCAAATGGGAGCTTTCGCTAAAATCCTAATTATTCCCTTTTTTCTGGGATTGGTATATTTAATTCGTTATGGAAAAAGAGAGGAAAAACTGATTCTTGCGTTTTTTTTTATTTTAACTTTTCCTGCAGGTTTTAGTTATCCCAGTAATAGTCCTGTTTTGATAGCTCTAACTCTTCCCTTTGCCGCGCTTATTATAGCCTTTGGTCTACTAAATCTAAGGAAAGGATTAGTGATAGGGATAATTTTAATTATGATCTTAGAAATCGGATTAAACCTGCTATATTTAGCTCCTGAACAGAAAAATACCTATAACTTAAGACCAAATTGGGTAAAAAAACTTTCTTTAGATATATATGAATTTTCTAAATCGAAACCAGTGATTGTTTCGGACGATTTAGTGTCAGAAGATATAGTTCCGTTTATTGAATGGTACAATCCTGAAGCTTTTGAAGCAAATAGTTCAAACGTAGTCTACCCCTACAAATATAGAGAGTCAAATATCAAGAATATAAGCAAGTTTAACACAATAAAAATACATGGTTCAGAACAAACGTTTTCTAGTTGTAAATCTGATGAAAATAAGATTTTCTTGAGTAAGAGAGATAAAAATAAGATAGAAATTTTAGATTTCAGGATTGCCAGAAGTTATAAGAATGATTTAGATGAAGAGGTAGCCTTTCTTTTGGAAAAAGGGTTTTGTAACTAATGAACAAAAAAGGATTACTTATATTGTTATTGATAACTCTATTCGGAGGATTTTTGAGGTTTTATAAATTGGATAAATATCCAATCCAGCTTAATCATGATGAGATTAGTCAACTCTATGATAGTGCTTCAATAGTTGAAACAGGAAAAGATATCTATGGTAATTTTCTGCCATTAGCATTTCCTTCAACAGGAGATTTTAAGATTGGTCATTATATTTATATTACTGTTTTACCTTATCTTATTTTTGGAATGAAAGAGATAACGATAAGGATACCAGCTGCCTTTTTTGGTACCCTAATAATTCCGGCAGTATTTTTATTTATTAATCAATTTACCAAAAATTGGAAATTAGCGCTAATTTCATCTGTTACTTTAGCCATAACTCCATCGGAAATATTCTATTCCAGAAAGAGTTTTGAAAATGTGATAGGAGTTTTCTTTATTTTTCTTGCCCTTTTCTTCCTACTCAGATCCCTTGAAAAGAAAGAGAAAAAATTAGATTTTCTACTAACTCCTCTTTTTCTAGCTTTACCCATGTACATTTATACTTCACACACAATTGCCGTCCCACTGATCATAATGGTTTTTGGGACTATTTTTTGGAGAAGAATTCTGCCTCAATATAAAAAGTATCTACTGATGACAATAATTTGGGGAGTGTTAATCTTACCTCTTATTATTATTACGATAAATAACCCAAGTATAAGATTTCGGGCAAATTCAGTTTCTATATTTCAAGATATTAATCTGGCTAAACAATTACAACTGATTGAGATTAATAATTTAATTTTCCTCTGGGTTTATAAAATTAAAGTTGTTGCCGAATATAGTTTCACAAAGTATTTAAATCAATTTGATCCAGCTTTAGTTTTTGGTAAAGGTATGTATTTAACTAATCAGGATATGATTGGATTAGGACCCCTGCTACTTTTACAACTACCTTTTTTCTTCTTAGGAATTTTATATATTCTAAGGTTTAGTTTTTTTGACCATTGGAAATTTATTTTTGTTCTACTTTTTTTGAGTATGGTTCCCAGTGGGCTTACATTTGAAGCCTTCAGCCCTCACCGGTCAATTCTGGCATTTTCTCTAATGAGTATAATTTCTTCTTTTGGAGTTTTTTGGTTTGCCCAGATTTTACAAAAGATCTCGGTTATGTCTATGAAATTGGTTATAATCTGTATTTTAGGATTCCTGCTGACCATCAATTTCATTTACTCAGTACATATATATACTGTTAATTTTCCTTATGAGAAGTCGCAGCAGATACATTATCCTTATAAAGATGTGGCTCTTTTTGCCTGGGCCAATTTAGATCGTTTTGATCAGATAATAATTGATCCCATATATGGTGAATCTGCGCCTGTTAGGGCTGTTGCCGTTCATTATTATCTTGCATTTTATGGTCATTATGATCCTGTCAAATTTCAAAGGGATTTAAAGATGGAAAAATCTGGTATAAAATTTGACAAATTTTCTGTTAGGGAGATCGATTGGAGAAAAGACCAAAACCTTAAAAATACACTGATTATTGCCAGCCCCTGGAGTCTTCCAACTTCAATAGAAGCAAGCAAAGTACTAAAAACTTTTACATTTTATGATAAGAGCATGGCCTTTTATGCCATAAAATTGTAAAAAGTAATATTAATAAACCTGCTATACTAATAAATTTGCCAATCATCATTAAAAAAGTACCTTCATATTTAACTAATATTGAATGGTCTCCCTGCCGGAGTGTAAAATTGATTCTTCCTTATCAGTTCCAAATCTACTAATTTGATTGTCTACATACAGAATTTGACCCGGAAAATAAAATTGTCCTACAGAAACAACTTGTGTTTTAGGTGAATTGACATTAAATGAAAGTAGTTGGGTAGTTTGTATAACTTTGGAAACAATCAAATTTTCTCCTACAATTTCATTCCAAGGTCTGTTTAGTAGTTTAGAATCTGCTTGTAAGGGTAGATATTCATGATAGGTATTGGTAGTTATTTCTGTTTCCAAGTTGGAATGAAATCTCTTCATTTTTAGCATTGTTGATAATTGGACTAAATCCCCATTTTGAATATATCAATTGTCTAAAGTTAATGAAATTTCTTTCATATATTTTACCGATACCTTGTTCAGTATGAAATCTGGTATTTTGCTTGTAAAAAGTCGCAGGTATTAAATAGAAGGCTGATATGAAAATTCCAAGGGTAATTCCAAAAGCTATATTTTTGATAAATAAAAACTTTGATGACGTATTGTTAAACTTCCATATAGAAAAAATTAAAATTATGGGTGCTAAGAAAGCCAGATTCATTACCTGAGATAGGGCTATCCCCGAAAAACTAATAGCAAGAATAGGGATTCCCAATCTGGACTTTTCACCCATAAGATGAATTCCTAGAAATACTAAAGGTAAAAATGGAAAGATAAAAGAAGTCCCCATGGAACCGCCCACAAAAATAATTAAAAAATGGTAAGGCAGCCATAAATAAAGAAGGGAAGATAAAAGAGCAGATAACCTGTTCTTTAGTAAGCTATTTACTAAAATAAACATTGTAATTCCAGAAGCAATATAAGATATGATAAATAGGCCTCTTATAGTACTAAAAATATCAAGTCCCATTCTTGAGAGTATTAGCCCAACCATCCAAGGGAGGTGATAAGAAAATGAATAAAGGGGGTAGCCAAAACGGTTTGCCAATTGGTCAGTCCAAAAGGGGGGAAACTGCCCATCGCTTACAGTCAGGGAGTAATAATAAAATCTGACTACCTGATGCCAGATATCGTGGGCAGTAAAAAGCCCGGGATGGAAAAGAGCCTTCATGCCTAAAATTGAAAAAAGCAGTATAGCTGCTAAACAAAGGAAATATTGTTTCATAAATTGTTTATTTACCAGTCAAATCATAGCTTTCTTGAGGATAAATTGCTAACATTAATTTAATCAGATGAAAAAATATATATACATAATACTTTTATTTATAGTAGCATTTTCTTTTATTTTAAGGTTCTATAAAGTTACCAAAGATCCCCCTTCTCTTAATTGGGATGAAGCGTCCATTGCTTACAATGCTTATTCAATATTAAAAACTGGAAAAGATGAGTGGAATCAACCTTTCCCTGTGCACTTTAAATCTTATGGAGAATATAAATTACCTGTACAGATATATGCAAGTATCCCCGGTATATATTTTTTGGGACTTAATGAATTAGGAGTGAGAATTACCCCTGTTATATACGGTACTCTAACTGTGCTGGTAATATTCTTCTTAGGTAGGATATTATTTGAGAGTGAAATAGCTGGTTTAGCATCTGCATTTTTGCTAGGAATTTCGCCATGGCATATTCAACTTACCCGTGCTTCTTTTGAATCATCTCTGGCAACTTTTTGGGTAAGTTTGGGAATGTGGTTTCTTATTAAAGGATTTAAAAATCAAAGGTGGTTTATCATCTCCATGATTCCTTTTGCCTTGTCGGTATTTACGTATAATTCTGCAAGGATTTTTACACCTCTTTTTTTATTGACTATTCTTTTTATCTATAGAAAAGAACTTCTTAAATTTAAAAAAATAATTTTTTTATCCATGCTCGTTTTTACCATCTTTCTTATTCCCCTGACCCCGTTTTTATTAAGTGGTGAAAGAAGTTCCAGATATAAATTGGTTAGTATCACTGATGATCCGGGGCTAATTCCCAGAATTAATGAAAACAGGGGAGATTCCAAATTGCCCAAACCTTTACCAAGACTTTTGCATAATAAAGTTACTTATATATCGTTTTACTTTGCCAGAAATTATCTTGCTCATTTTACGCCTCAATTCTTATTCATCTCAGGTACTCCCCACAAACAGCATCATGTTCAAAATATGGGTGAGCTTTACTGGTTTCAAGTGCCGTTTCTGCTTATTGGTCTAATTGCTTTATTCTATTTAAAGCATAAATTTAAAGGATTACTTTTGGCATGGCTTATGCTTGCTTTTATTCCGGTAGCTGTGACAAATGATAGTATTCCACACGCGTTGAGAACCTTAATTGCCGCCCCATTTCACCAGATAGTTACTGCTTTCGGTTTTTTGTTATCCATTAAATGGATGAGAAGTTTTTCCAAATTAATTAAAGTTGTATTTATTTCTCTTCTTTTTGTATCCATAGCAATAAGTTTCATTTATTACCTAAACCAATATATAAATGTATATCCAAAAGAGTATTCAAAAGATTGGCAATTTGGGTATAAACAGGTAGTAAATTATATAGATAAACACAAAGATGAATATGATGAAATTGTTTTTACAAGGCACTACGGTGAGCCGCATATGTTTACTTTGTTTTACCTAAATTATGATCCAAGCAAGTATCAAAACGATCCCAATCTAATAAGATTTGAAACTTATGATTGGGTCAGAGTACTAAAATTTGACAAGTTTTACTTCCCTGATTTAGGAGATAAAGGAACACAATTTGCAGATATAGTCAAAGACAATCCTGGGAAAAAACTGTTATTTATTGGCAGGTCAATGGATTTCCCAAAACAAATTCCAAGACTTTTATCTACAAAATTCTTAAACGGAGAAGATGTTTTTGATATTGTAGAAGTCAAATAAATGAGCCAAAAATTTTTACTTATATTGATTGGTGTATTATTTATTTTTTCAAGGCTTTATAAAATTTCTGAAATTCCTCCTTCTGTCTATTGGGATGAAGCATCTATTGGATATAATGCATATTCTATTGCTCAAACCGGTAAGGATGAATGGGGGAAGGCTTTTCCAATACATTTCAGAGCCTTCGGAGAGTTTAAATTACCGGTTTACATTTATGCCACGGTGGCAAGCGTTAAACTGTTTGGATTAAATGCGTTCTCGGTTAGATTACCTGCCGTTTTGTTTTCTTTGGGAATTGTGATTTTAGTTTATTTTCTGACAAAGAGATTATCCGGTAACGAAACAGTGGGTTTATTTAGTAGCCTATTTATTTCTGTTTCACCGTGGTTTTTTATTTTTTCAAGAACAGGTTATGAGGCTACTGCGGGATTAATGTTTTATCTTCTGGGAATCTATTTATTTTTAAACCGCACTAAAAATTATTTTATATTTCTTTCTATATTAAGTTTTATTTTAAGTGCCTATAGCTATAATAGTTTTAGAATTATTATTCCCCTGACCATCCTTTTACTTTTAGGTTTAGAGTTGAAGAATATAAAAAAAGGAATGATACTGTGGATGACACTTTCGGCTTTTGTACTAGCGTTAAGTATCATTCCAATATATAGATTATATAAGTATGATGCCGGGGCTTCCCGTTTACAAACTGTTGGTGCGGCAAGTTCGAGCTTTGTTAAAAATTATCTGTCACATTTTAGCTGGGATTTTTATTTTGTGCATGGAGATAAAAATTTAAGAAGCCAACAAGCAAACTTTGGACAACTCTACCTACCTGAGTTGGTATTCTTGCTGATAGGGCTTCTATATATATTAAGGAGTAAGTCAAAATATAAGTTGCTACTATTGATTTTATTACTTCTAGGGCCGGTTCCTGCTGCAATTACAAAAGAATCCCCTCATGCGCTGCGGTCAATCTCTATGGTTCCTTTTATCGCGATGATTTCTGCAGAAGGAATAGTATATTTTGGACAATTGTTTAAAAATAGAAGAAACCTGATAAACTTTACTGTAGTAATAATTTTTCTAATTTTCTTTATAAACTATTTCCAAAGTTTCCTGAATATTTATCCAGCAGAATCGGCAAAAGATTGGCAATATGAGTATAAAAGGATTTACACTGATTATGGAGACAAATTTGATAAATATAGCAGGATTTTAGTTTCTGATAAGTATGCCCAACCTTATATATTCACTCTTTTTTATTTAAAATATGATCCGGATAAATTTAGGCAGGAAGTTGTAAGGAACAGTGTTGACCAATGGGGATTTTCTACTGTTAAAGAATTTGGAAAATTTGAATTCGGAGAGTTTCCGGAAATGGTTTCTTTCAACAGATGAAAAAGATACATATATTTTTGATTTCTATTGTTATCTTGGCAGCATTTTTGCGTATCTATAAATTAGATACAATTCCTCCTGGCTTGAATTGGGATGAAGCTGACGCAGCTTATAATGCTTATACTATTGCAAATTGGGGGAAGGATGAATGGGGACAATTCTTACCTTTAGTTTTTACATCATTTAGGGATGATAAGCATCCTGTACATATATATTTGACTGCACCAATTATAAAATTATTTGGCTTATCTGATTTTACGGCGCGATTATCTAGTGCAATAGTTGGGTTACTTTCAGTATGTATTATTTTTTATTTAGCTCGTATTCTTTTCAAAAACGATCTGACGGCATTATTTGCGGCCATTTTTTTGGCAGTTTCTCCTTATCATTTACATTTTTCCAGAGGACTTTGGGAGATTAATTTTGCTCTTTTTTTCTTTATGCTGGGACTTCTGATGTTTTATTTAGGGTTGCAAAAGAAAGCTTGGTTGATAAATATATCACTTTTGAGTTTTGGTTTAAGTATTTTATCTTATCATTCATCAAAAATCGTGGTTCCACCAATTGTGTTGATGCTTATAATAATTTATTTTAAAGATCTCAAAAAACTATCACTAAATTTTTATACAGGCATATTTATTCTTTTTTTATTTATTGTATTACTATTTATCGATCCAGGATTGCTTGGAATTGCCAGAATCAAGCAAACTCAGTTTTCACAAAGTGATATAGAGAAAACTCAAATTTTTCAAAAAACAAGAAACTCCTTATTGGGTCTGGGGGAAATTACTTTACACCAATATCTAACTCATTTTACTGCTCAATATCTTTTTTTGTTAGGTGATCAAAGCCCTAGAAATTCCGTCAAAACTCACGGAGAGTTCTATAAAATCGATGCTGTATTTATTTTTGTGGGACTCCTCTATTTACTAAAACAAAGAAACAGAGTTACATTAGTTATTCTTGTTTGGTTGTTACTCTCCCCTATACCATCAAGCCTAGTCAATGGTGCGCCTAATGCAACCAGGGCGGTTTTTATGATGGGTAGCTTGCATCTTATATCAGCTTTAGGAGCAAGTAAAATAGTTAAATGGTTCGGTGGTAAGGTTCAACCGCTAACACTAATTGTTATTTTAGTTTTGCTAAGCTTACAAGTTTATTCCTTTCTTTATTATTATTTCAATATTTACCCAAAAAAGGATACTATCGATTGGCAGTATGGAATGAAACAAATAGTAGAATTTGTAAAATCTCATCAGGAATATAATCAAGTTTATGTTACAGATATCCGTTCACAGCCATACATATTTTTCTTATTTTATTTAAAAACCTCATTACCTGAATATTTGAATGCCGTAGTCTATAATAGATTAGAAGAAAGCAAAAGTTATAATACAGTTTCGTATTTTGAAAACTCTTATCTTACGCAGGAAGGTCAACGAAAGAGGGTTAATTTTTACTTTGGAGGATGGGACAGCGTGGAAAGTATCTCTGATAAAAATGTGTTATATGTGCTGAGTCCTAGCCAATATGATGGGTTGAGACATCGTTCATCATTTGATGTTAAGAAGATAATCTACTATCCTGATGGAGGGACTGCATTTTATCTGGTAAGTGGTATATGACAAAAATCTCAGTAGTACTAGCTGTTTATAATGAAGAGAAAAATCTTTCAGAATGTTTAAATTCTGTAAAGGATTTAGCTGATGAAATTGTAATTGTTGATGGAGGATCTAAAGACAAAACTTTAGAAGTTGCAAAAAAATTTAATGCAAGGATTATAAAAACAGGTAATCCTCAAAATTTTCATATTAATAAAAATATTGCAATTGATGCGGCTTCAAAAGATTGGATTTTACAACTTGATGCAGATGAGATTGTACCCAAAGAGCTTGTTAAAGAAATCAAAGAAGCTTGTAGCCAAACTGATAAAAATGGATACTGGATTCCCCGTAAGAATTTATTTTTAGGTAGGTTCTTAACTAAAGGTGGTCAATATCCGGATTATACATTGAGACTTTATAGGAAGGGAAAAGGTCGTTTACCTGGAAAAGACGTGCATGAGCAGGCAATCGTAGAGGGTAGAGTAGGATATTTAAAACATGAATTTTTACATCTTAAGGATAAATTTTTTTCAATATATCTACAACGATTCAATCGATATACTGACCTTTTAGCAACACAGTTATATGATTCAGGTTTTACTATTAATCTGACTTCTTTTACCAATTATATTTTAATAAAACCATTTTTTTGGTTTTTTAAATCTTACCTAAGACATAGAGGCTATATAGACGGATTCCCAGGATTTATTTTTGCTCTATTTTCTTCATTTAGATTTCCAGTAGCATATTTTAAAGTATGGGAGAAATATAAGCAAAACCTTCCTCTTGAAAGGTCCAAAACATGAAAGTAGCAATTAGTACTTATCCACTAAAAACAGCTCATAAAGACAGGGGAATAGGATTTTATACTACTAATTTAATTGAAAATTTAAAAAAGGATACCCGATTTGAAATCGAGGAATTTATTGACATTTCGAAGGTAAAGAATGTAAGTTTAGTACATTATCCCTGGTTTGACTTTTTCTTTCACACCTTACCAATGAAGAAAAAATTTAAAACAATTGTCACAGTACATGATGTTATTCCATTAATATTTCCCAAGCAACATCCTGTTGGACTACGGGGTAGATTTAATTTTATACTTCAAAAAATAGCCCTAAAAAGTTGTGAAAATATAATTACAGACTCCAATGCGTCAAAGGAGGATTTGGTTAAGTATTTAAGTGTAAGTAAGGAGAAGATTAAAGTTGTTCATCTGGCAGCAAATGAAAATTTTAAACCTCAAAGTGACACGAAGCTTTTATATATAAAAAGAAAGTATAATTTACCGGATAGATTTTTGCTTTATGTTGGAGATGCCAATTGGATTAAAAATTTGCCTTTTTTGATCGAGGGTTTTAATACTCTTATTAAGGATTCAGATTTTAAGGATGTAAAGCTAGTTTTGATCGGAGGGGTATTTTTAAAAAAAGTTGAAAATATTAATCATCCTGAACTGGAAAGTCTGAAAAAAGTTAATAAATTAATTAAGGATGACTATTTGGAAGACAAGGTACTACGGCCAGGGGATTTAATCTTAGAAGAATTAGTCTCTTTTTACAATCTAGCTACTATGTATATTCAACCATCCTTGTATGAAGGATTTGGATTGCCACTTATTGAAGCTTTTTCTTGTGGTGCACCGGTTGTTTCATCAACTAGGGGGAGCCTTATGGAAATAGGTGGAGATGCAGCTGTATATTTTGACCCTCTAAATCTTAAACAATTTGTTTCTATATTAAAAGAGGTTTTACAAAATAAATCCTTACGAGATAAATTATCAAAATTAGGTATTGGACAGGCGAGAAATTTTTCCTGGGAAAAGGTTGCGAATGATACAAAGGAAGTATATTTTAAGACTATTCAAAATGAACGAAAGATTTAAATTAAATAAGGATAGCTTAAAAATTATCTTACTTTTTCTATCCTGGCGGATATTTCTTATATTTATTGCTATTTTTGCAATACACTACATCCCCTTAGCTTTTGAAGATAGATTTTTAGGTGGAGGATTTATCAATTACCATCTTGCTCCGGAATTTTTTTCTTGGGCTAATTTTGACGGAGAACATTATTTATCAATAGCCACATTTGGATATAAACATTTGCAACAGGCATTTTTCCCAATTTACCCACTGATTATTTTTCTACTAACAAAACCCTTTTCTTATGATTTATTTTCAGCCATCCCTTTTGGGATACTTTCAGGAATATTAATCTCTAATATTTCGTTTTTATTTTCTCTAATATATCTTGGAGAATTATTAAGAATTGATTTTCCCAAAAATATAGTTTTTTTAACTTTGATGGTCCTAGTATTTTTTCCTACCTCATTCTATTTCGGCGCTGTTTATAGTGAGTCCTTATTTTTTCTTTTTACAGTACTATCTTTTTATAGTGCAAGAAAAAACAAATGGTTAATAGCTACTTTTTTTGGGATATTGGCTTCAGCTACCAGGTTTTTTGGTGTATTACTTCTTCCTGCTCTTTTTATTGAAGCCTGGCAGCAAAAGACTAACTTTTCCAAGGCAGGATGGATTCTGTTAATTCCTGCTGGCTTATTAAGTTATATGATTTATTTATATTTGACAATTGGAGATCCTTTGGCCTTCTATAATCTACAAACAGTAGTAGGTGAACAACACCAGCGTGGAGTTATCTTATTACCCCAAGTTTATTTTAGATATATCAAAATGGTTTCAACAGTGAATATGCATACCCCAATTTATCAAACTATTGTATTGGAATTTATTTTAGGAATAATGTTTTTGATATTACCTATTTATGGATATCTTAAAAAAATAAGATTATCTTATCTTGCTTATGCATTACTGGGATTTTTAATTCCTACTATTCAAGGTAGCTTCTCATCTGTTCCCCGTTATGTAATAGTCTTATTTCCTAGTTTTATTGCTTTAGCTTTATTGATTAACAGCTTGCCGAAACTACTAAAAATAGTATTTTTTTCAATATTAGCTTTTTTACTGGTAATTGAAACGGCATTATTTTTGAGAGGATATTGGGTAGCATGAAAAAATACGTTAAGAAGATAACTACCAACCCGTTATTTTTAGGAAGTGCGATTATGATGATTGGATTAAATGGTATTAGCGTATTAAATTATATCTATCACTTAATTCTAGGAAGATTACTCGGTCCTACAAACTATGGAGAATTAGCAGCCCTTATATCTTTGGTAGGACTTTTAGGAATAATCCCATCCTCACTTAATCTGGTAGTTGTAAAGTATGTTTCCTCTGCAAAAGATGAAAAAGAGGTTAATAATTTAACAGATTGGTTAAGATCATGGCTTTTAAAGATATCTATCATATTCTTCTTGACTATTGTTCTTGCTTCGCCAGCAATTTCTTCATTTCTTCATATAGATAATATAATCTATATAGTACTTATTTCATTATCATTAGTATTCTCTTTACACGCTTTATTTAATAGAGCAATTCTGCAGGGATTTTTAAAATTTAAACAGATGATTTTTTCTATTTTTATAGAAAATATAACTAAATTAGTTACAAGCATACTACTAGTATATATTGGATTTAGTGTTGGAGGGGCTATGGTAGCATTTTTGATTGCGACTATTGTAGGATGGTATCAAACAAATTCTTACTTAAAATACAGAAAAAACTATAATTCAGTCCCGCCTAAAAACATAAAGCCTATTATTCAGTTTATTATTCCGGTATTTATTCAATCAATTTCCATGACATCTCTTTATTCAACTGATGTAATTTTAGTGAAACATTTCTTTTCGTCATTTGATGCGGGAATATATGCTGCCGTTGCTACGCTTGGGAAAATAATATTTTTTGCCACAGGACCAATCAGTACAGTAATGTTTCCTTTAGTTTCCCAAAGACAGTCAAAAGGGCAAAATCACAGTAATATTTTTATAATGAGTTTTCTTGCAACAGGAATAATAGCAGTGGGTGTATTAATTGGATATTGGTTTGTCCCTCAATTTGCCATTGGACTATTGTATGGTAAGTTATATTTAACAGGAACAAATCTATTATTCTTGTATGGAGTTTTTATAACACTTTTTACACTATCTGTGCTTTTGGTTAATTATGGACTTTCTTTGGGCAAGACAAGAATTGTACTATTTGCTTTGGGAGCAGCAATAGCTCAACCTATATTAATTTTGTTTTTCCACCATTCTTTACAAGAAATAATAGTAGTTTCCTTACTAGTTACTGCTTTACTACTTGTTTGTCTCTTTATATACTCTACCTATGGTAGAGCTATCCGAAGCAGGAATAAAATTGATCTCAGTAATAGTGCCGGCTTTTAAACAAGAGAAGACAATTGTTCACGATTTAAAAAGAATTAAGGATGTGTTGGATAAACTGCGTTATCCTACAGAGCTGATTTGTGTAGTAGATGGCAGAATAGATGGGACTTTCAGTAAGGCAAAGAAGTTTGCAAAAAACAACCCGAATATTCATGTAATTGGTTACCATACAAATAAAGGTAAGGGGTACGCGGTGCGATTTGGAATGGCTGAGAGCAAAGGAGATATTATAGCTTTTATTGACTCGGGGATGGACATTAATCCAAATGGACTATCCATTCTTTTGGAACACTTTGAATGGTATGAGGCTGACATCATAGTTGGTTCGAAAAGACATCCTGTTTCCAAAGTCTATTATCCCTGGCAAAGGCGGATTTTATCTATTGGATATCAAATGATAGTTTGGGTTCTTTTTGGATTAAGAGTTAGGGATACACAAGTTGGAATGAAATTTTTCAGAAGAGAAGTATTGGAGAAGGTATTACCTAGACTTTTAGTCAAACAGTTCGCTTTTGACGTTGAAATGTTAGCTGTTGCGAATTACTTGGGATATAGCAGAATATTTGAAGCACCAATTGATATTAAACTAGGTTTTGGAGGTGCTTCTACTATTACCAATAAAAGATTTGTTAGAATAGTTATTGCTATGCTTTTAGATACTTTAGCAGTTTTTTACAGACTTAAAATATTGAATTATTATTCAGATGAAAATAAAAGAAAATGGAAATTTGATCCGGAATTGAATTTCAGGGTGAATATAGGATGAATATTCTGATGCTCTCATGGAGAGGTCCTGGTCATCCAAATGCTGGAGGCGCAGAGATTTCGACTCATGAGCATGCTAAAGGATGGGTAAAGTTTGGTCATAATGTAACTTTGTTTACCTCAGCATTTGTTGGAGGTAAAGATCAGGAAATACTCGATGGAGTAGATATTATAAGAAAGGGAAGGCAAATATTTGGGGTACAATGGGAAGCATTTAAATGGTATTTATTTTCTCAACATCCCAAATTTGATCTGGTTATAGATCAATTTCATGGAATTCCATTTTTTAGCACTTTATATGTAAAATGTAAAAAATTAGCATTTATACATGAGGTAACAAAAGAGATATGGAAATTAAATCCCTTACCCAAACCTTTTAATTTTATATCAGCCTTATTAGGGTCAGTTCTGGAACCTGTTATATTCATCTTTTATAAGAATATTCAGTTTATGACTGTTTCTGAGTCAACCAAAGCAGATCTAATCAGATGGAGAATTAAAGATAAGAACATTCAGGTTATTCATAATGGTATTACAGTTCCAAAGAAAGTTATTGCGAAGAAAGAAAAAATCCCTACTTTGATATTCTTAGGTGCTCTAAGTAGAGATAAAGGAATAGACACAGCTATAAAAGTTTTTTCAGTGTTAAACAAAAATAGAATTCTGCAATACTGGGTGGTTGGAGGATCATCACCCCGATATCTGGAGTACTTAAAACTTCAAGCACAAAAGTTGGGTTTAGGTAAAAGAATTAGATTCTTTGGTTTTGTTTCAGAGAAAAAAAAGTTTGAATTATTGAAAAAAGCACGCATTCTGGTAAATCCTTCTGTTAGAGAGGGTTGGGGACTGGTAATTATTGAAGCAGCGGCTATGGGAACTCCAGCTGTTGCTTTCAATTCTCCAGGACTTAGGGATTCAATTATAGATCAGGAAACTGGGTTGTTATCAAAGGAATCTACAGCAAAATCTATGGCTGATTCTATAAATAGTCTTTTAACCAATCAACCCCTTTTAGACAATCTAAGTAGAAAGGCAATAAAGTGGAGCCACAAATTTAATTGGGAAAAAGCCTCTAAAGAAAGCTTGGATCTTATATACAGAGTTATTCATTTTTCCAATTCTTAAGCACTATAGGTACTGATATTAAGAAACTAATTAGTTCTTCCCGGTAATATTCACTGAGCGATCCGTCAGCTGGCGGAGAGTCGAAGTGTTGCATTAAAGTATGCCTTCGACTATGCTCAGGCAATATTCCTTTGAGGGCCATACCTTTATCCCTGTCATTAAAAATATCAAATCTTTGCTGCATTCAGAGAAGCTGGTGGTGATAGCTGATGCTGTCATGATCTCCAAAGATAATATTGAGAAGCTGAATGCTGATGGGATTGGTTTTGTGGTGGGAGCAAG
>Ga0209541_10000433_pt1 | contig 81559 bp, 73 predicted proteins | sample RifCSPlowO2_01_FD_184027 | JGI IMG/M metagenome (GOLD analysis project Ga0209541, IMG submission 184027) | Groundwater microbial communities from Rifle, Colorado - Rifle CSP2_plank lowO2_0.1 (SPAdes) (version 2) | ecosystem: Environmental > Aquatic > Deep subsurface > Groundwater | place... | reverse complement strand
CTTCCGTTGCAAAATTGCTTATAGAAATGCCATTGATGGTCAACAGCCTTCCTTCTTTAACGTATGGTTGGCTCTCCTGAAAACTGAGATACCCATTTATCATGTTCCCCTCATATTCCATTTCTCTCCCTTCGATGGCTATGGTATACCAGCCACCGTGTTCTGGCACTTCCAGCACCATTATTTCTGCCGGATACCGCACTTCAAATCCGGAAAAGGTTGCCAGAAAGGACACGCCAGTCGGAAATTCACCCGCATAAATGTATTGGCCAGTGATCGTATGGAAAATGCTGCCGTCTGCATCATAGATGAGGTTATCGGCTTCGTCGGTGAGCAGCATTCCTTCTTCCGTCTCTTCAGAATAGGATTCTGTCTCAAAACTACACCTCACACACCCGAAATCCTGCACATACTTATTGCCGTCGATTAAGCTGTGGTCGGGGATGTATAATTCAAAATCCGGCACTAACCGATAATCTAAGTCGCTATATCTTTCTACCGGAAGATTCGCATAAAATTCCGGCACATCATACACATCAGCACGCTCAAAGTCAAAAACCGCCCAATTTACTTGCGTCCAATCCCACTGCGACGGATCTGAATCTGGATCACGGTAAAAGTCGGGATTTTGGTAGTTGTTGTTATTGGCATAGTCGTAAGAAGGCTGCTCTGCTGGGGCTTCTTCTGGTCCTGTTTCCTGTGCGAAAGCCAGAGCTAGAAAAACCAGAAGCACGACTGTCCAAACAACAGTTAAAACTATCCGCTTCATGCTTTCCTCTTCCTTCTTCTTAGCAAGAGCACCAGCATTGTCAGCACCATGATGATTCCCAGCCCAATCAGCACTCCATTAACCACTTGTTGTACTGGTGTGGCGGGCGGAGCCTCTTCCCGTGGCACGGCTTCAGGAAGCACTTTTTCTATTTCTACCGGGATTACACCGGCCTTCGCCAATTCAGCAACGGGAATGGTCAGCTTCTTTGTCAGATTGAGATCGTAGATGTTGATTCGCTGGGCGTTTTCGTAGTAGGGGAGGTAGAGCGTTGCTTCCGATTCGTTAAGCTGCCGGAGACCCCCGCCGATAATTTCGCCAGTTTCCGGATCTACAATGTCGTAGAGGAGTTCCGTCGAGATGCCGAAGATCGAAACCTTAATGGCTTTTCCGTCTGGCCCAATAAGTTCGGCGATGTAATTGGCGCCAGGAGTTTCCAGCGTTTTTGGTGAGGGTATGACGGAAAGGAGGGTGTAAGAAATGTTCCCTCGATTGTAGGTTAAGCCGATCTTGTAATAATACTGTGCGTCTGCAGCTACAGAAATGGCCATAATAACCAAAAGTGCAGCCAGCAGAAATCCTTTCTTTTTCATCATTGTTTTATTCATTGTTCTTCACCTCTTGTTACTCGTTGATAATCTTCTTCAGTGATGAAGCCGTATTCCAAAGCAAGATCTAATTTTGTGCGATAGGTCTGAGCCCATTCTTGAGCAATCTCGGGGGTCATTATTCCTTCAATGGGGAAGTCGGGAAGGCTTCCAGAAAGTGGAAAGGGGTTGGAAAGTGACCGGTCCATTCTGGAATGGTAATAATTACTCTCAGGATTAATCAACTCAGCAACCAACGTGGGGTCAGATCTAATTGTCTTAACAGCTTCAGCGATGTCCTCCCGAATCTCAGTGGCCCCATATGCGGAAAAAAAACCAAAACGCGGTTCATCATCGAGATCTCCTTGCCAGCGTGCATGCCCTATTATTACCAATTCGTTGTCATTCTGTTCTGCATAAAGTTCCGTATTCAAAGCAGCCCATCGAGAAGCGAACGTCTCTTCTATAGAGAATGGTGGGCTGGGGAGTTGTTCGACTGGGGTGTTCTCCAAAGACCCATATGTTTCTATAAGGGAATAAATAATTTCAAGTACTTCTTGTTCCGTACCTTCTTCTAATGCGTAAGTAAGCGCATGGGCTGCCTCGTGTTCAAATGTTTCTTGAGAAAACTCTACTGGAAGATATATAGTATTCCGGCCAAAGCTATTGACAGTACATGCGGCTGCTCTATTGCCACAGAACCCTGCTAAATCCCTACCCCAAACAAGTACTATTTCATCAATGTTCTCCCTAATTGCGGGGGGTAAATTTTCAAAAAATGATACTATGTTAGAACTGACCATGGGGTTATTCAGATAGTCAGTTAATACAATGTCGGGGTTGCTTTCCCTTAGCCGCGCTAGAGTTTGGGCATACCTTAGCGTACCAATTAGGGTGGAAGTGCAGTGATAACATTGGGTAGCTTGTGGGTCATAGCTCTCGTCAAGAACCACAAAATTATTATTACCGTCAAAAACTAAAATTTCAGAAATTTGTCTTCTCCCTAAGAGATTTTCCCCAAACCGATCTGTAACGCGGAGGGCTATTTGGGCGGGGTTACCCTCATAATAGCTTATTCGATTCATATTTGTTCCTCCTGAAGAAAATGAAAATTCAAGATCCCCATTAAACATCTGAAGTTCACCAGTGCTAACAGCAACAGTAACCAAAGGGATGAGCTCTTGCTCGCTTCTATCTTCAATGACAATATGGGACGAGGATCGTGTTTCAAATTGAATCATCTGATCTAATCCCAACCCCAAACCGTTCTTAACAATATATTCCATTCTTGCGATATTTGATTCGATAATGATTACCGATTCACTAATAGAAACGTAATCCCTTTCCGGGTGTGTTTCTCCATCGAAATAAACTGCTACTCCCATCATCCCTTCAGGAAAATCAGAAGGAGCGTCTACTTCGAGAACGTCAAAAGTAACACGATCCCCTCTTCGGACATATGCTTGCCCGTTCAGAAAAGTCAGTCGGCCTTCGAAGGGCCTTCCCCCAAGGAGATGCATCATTTGGTCAATACTGCTGATCGTAAAAGTACCACGTGACGGGGGGTTTATCTCCTGAATATTTTGGGGGTAGACAACCGTAATCCCTTCGGGGTATACAAAGAAAGATGCCCCCAGATCAAAATCTCCTACAAAAATGTTATCTCCACTGGTAAGATGAGAGATATGGCCTTCTGCAGTATAACGGAGGTTCGGCCTTTCATCATAGATGACTGCAGCACTGAGGCTACACCCCACACACCCGAAATCCCGCACAAATTTATTCCCGTCGATCAAGCTGTGGTCGGGGATATACAGCTCAAAGTCCGGCACTAACCGATAATCTAAGTCGCTATATCTTTCTACCGGAAGATTCGCATAAAATTCCGGCACGTCATACACATCAGCACGCTCAAAGTCAAAAACCGCCCAATTTACTTGCGTCCAATCCCACTGCGCAGGATCGGAATCGGGGTCGCGGTAAAAGTCGGGATTTTGATAATTATTGTAATCAGCGTAATCGTAAGAAAGCTGCTCTGCTGGAGCTTCTTCTGGTCCTGTTTCCTGCGCAAAAGCCAGAGCTAGAAAAACCAGAAGTACGATTGTACAAACAACAATCCTAACAGACCGCTTCATGCTTTCTTTTTCCGTCTTCTCAGGATGATAGCCAGAACCGTCAGCACTGCAATGACCCCTATCCCGATGAGCACGCCATTCACGACTTGCCTCACCGGCGTAACTGCCCGAGCTTCTTCTCGTTCCGCTTCCGGCAGGAACTCCCGAACGTCTTCAAGGGCTTCGGGCACGGCGGCTTCTTTGGACAGTTCCGCAACGGGAATGGTGAGCTTCTTGGTCAAGTTGAGATTGTAGATGTTGATTCGCTGCGCTGACTCGTCGTAGGGAAGGTACAATGTCGCTTCTGATTTGTTAAGCTGCCGTAAGCCGCCGCCGATGATCTCTCCGGTTTCCGGATCTACGATGTCGTAGAGGAGTTCCGTCGAGATGCCGAAGATCGTAACTTTAATGGCTTTTCCGTCTGACCCAATGAGTTCGGCAATGTAATTGGCGCCTGGAGTTTTCAGCTCTTTTTCGGAAGGGACGACCTGAAGGGTTGTATAAGAAATTGCTCCGTGGTCGTACGTGAGCTCGATTTTGTAATAATATGCTATCTCTGCAGAAGCAGAGAGTGCTAACACGAGCAGGCACACTACTACGATTATTAACTTTTTCATACGATTTCACCTCTTTTTGTAATTTTTCCCCGGCTTTTATTCGCTGATTATTTCGTTATACATCTCTTTTGTTATGAACCCAAATTCCACCAATAAATCTACTCTCTCTCGGTATCTCCTTGCCCACTCTTCAGCAATTTGAGGGGTCATAATCCCCCCCGTATCACCAATTTCCTGCCCCATTTGATCCAGATAGAAAGGACTTGACGGATCAATGAGTTGCCTTGTTTCAGTTTCCCCACTTAGGATAGCTTCTGTTGCTTCAGCACTATCCTCTTGGTAATTAGCGCAACCATACGCAGTGAAACAACCATATCTTGGTTCGCTTCCCCCGTCTGGCCATGACCCCGATGACTCTCCTCCCCAAATGTTTTGTAAGGCATCTCTAGCAACTGACTCCCATCTTTCTCTAAAAGGGGTGGCGGTTCTAAAACGAAGTTCTTCTGTTAACCTCTGCAATGCCTCTTGTTCTTCTTCACGTAACACATCAAAATTTGCATAAAGTTCTTTTCTGTCGTTAAATCCATATGTCCTTATCATTTCTAGCTCTTGAGCAACTAAATTCGTTTCAAGTTCCGAAAAATCCTGCTCCAATCTAAAAGTTAAAGCATGTGCCCCTTCGTGGCGAAAGAATTCTGGTATTGGGGCCGGTACATGGATCTCTCTGGTTGGCAAAGTACAAGCCCCAGTACCTCCTTCTAGTTCCCTGCATTGGAAAATACCCGCAGTCCTGCGGGTATTAATTCCTGTTATGCTCATTCTAATCGCTGGGGGGAGATTCTCTAACTGTCTCAAAACTCCATCCAATTGGTTTGGATCAACGTAGAGCGTTTCTATGTTAGTTGTTTCCATTATGCGGTTCCGATAATAATCCTGCCGGACCGTGTCAACACTGATAAAACACTCTCGGGTACACCCCACAGCTTCGACTCTTTCCGAAGGAAATTCTTCACCAATGGTATAATACCGGTTATCGGCAGTAAAAACAATCCTCTCCGGATGTTCTGGAATTCCGATAAGGGGATTCCCTTGTTCATCCTGTGCCCGAAGGGTAAGAGGAACACTTGGCTCTCTGCTAAGGGGTCTTTGGAAAACCCCTTCTGGTGTTACATCCAGCCTCGTTCCGCCATTCGTAATTATTGTTGACGAAATCGCCGTAGCCTCAGCTGGTGAGATGATCGTTACGAGGGGGATCAGCCCTTCCCTTTTTTGAATGGTGGCAGCTCCATCATTCACGTGCAGTTCTAATATCTGGCCCTCTTGTACCTCAAAGAAGTGATTCCCTGGCAAAAACACTAAATTTGCCCGGGGAGCATGCATTTGAATAATCCCTTGCTCTTCGTTGAGAGAGATGAAACGTTCATCAGCCAATTCCTCCCCTGAAAAGCTTATTGCCATCTCCTCATCAAAGGACCCGCTGAAAGTCATTTGGATTCCATTAATGGTAACTTCATCACGTAAAAAAGGGAACCCTTCATGAAAATTCAATCTCCCGTTGACGAGATACCCTTGGTATTCCAACGTCCTTTCAGCAGTATCTACTGTAAAATACCCCCTATCGGCGGCACATAATTGGGGGGCGTTCTCGGGGCAGTGAATAATAAACTCCCCACCCTCGACAGAGAAAGTAGTCCCTCTAGGAAAGTCGTAAGCAAAAATGTATCTCCTATCTACTACCCTCCCTTCTTCCATTCTAGCCCTGCTAGTTAAAATTCGACCATCTTCTGTATAAAGTAAGTTTTGGTTATATTCATTGTTCAACACACAAGCCTCACAGCCAAAATCTTGAAGGTACTTAGTTCCATCAATAAACTGGAAGTCCAGGATTAATCTAAAATCCGGCACCAGCAGATAGTTCAAATCGCTGTACCCCTCTGCAGGCAGATTCCGATAAAACTCCCTCACGTCATACACATCAGCACGCTCAAAGTCAAAAACCGCCCAATTTACCTGCGTCCAATCCCACTGCGATGGATCGGAATCCGGATCGCGATAAAACTCAGGATTTTGGTAATTGTTATAGTTGGCATAGTCATACGCCGGCTGCTCTGCCACAGTCTCTTCCGACACCGTTTCTCCCGTCTCTTCCTGCGCAGAAACGAAGAGGATGACAAAAGCTAGCAGAATTAAAAAAAAAAGAAAGCCCACCGAACGCTTACTCTTCACTTTCAGTTGCATTTTCACTCCTGAACACATATTTGTTCATGAACCGGTACAGATATGCTTCATCTTTCACCAGCATTTTCTCATCAACAAATGTAAACAGCATTTCTCCTTCGCGGACAAAGTACATTTCCACGCGCAGATCATTGTCCAGCGCTAAACCCACCAAACAGCTGATGCAGATCACGTCGGGATTCTCTTCCTGAAAGGTCAAAAATTCTCCCGTCACGTCGTGAATCGTGCCAGTTCTCACCGGAATTTCTACAGAAAAGCGGGAAAGCGCCGTAGAAACGTCTCCGCGCGTGATGGTCAGCGGGTAAAGAACATCAATCGTAGCTTTTTCGTCGAAGAGGGTGGTGGTTGCCGAAACTTCCTCTGCCTGTATAGTAACCCCCTGCTCCCGGAACGGCACGAAATTCCGCGTGCAGAAGAAGAGCATATTATCAATGTACGCAGAAACCTCTTTCTCGACATCGTCCCGGGAAAGGAAGGTGCTGTCGCCTTCATAAAAATAATAGGGCAAGGAGAACTTCGGATCAAACACTTCGGGCAGCTCATAATAGCCCCCGTGCTGGCCAATATACACTAACGCATCTTCCGCCGTTTGCTTCAGGCAGCTTTCCACGTACTGTTTGACGGGAGCACCGAGCAGCACGCTTTCTGTCGGCTCTCGGGCCAGCTCTTCTTTCACCAAGGTCGAGCGAACCAGCAGGAGAATAACCGCTGCAGCGAGTATCACCACCCCGGCAATAATAAATACGGTCACTTGCCCTCTTTTTTGCATTATTAAGATAAAAGAAATGCTCTATATAAGATTGTCGGCGGGAGGAATGCTCCAGTTTCTGCCAAAAGCCTTTTTAACTTTCTTTTTTTCATAGGTCAGATGAGCTGGCAAAATAGGATCCTTTTCTTTTGCCTTGCCCTCCTGCTCTTTTTGGTGGGGAGCATCTGGCAGGGAAATGCAATATTTGCCATGGTTCTCTTCGTCATCATACTGGCGAGCAGGGTTCTCGAGCGCTTTATCGCAGCGCAGAAGAAAAATCCCACTCGCATGGGCTCGTTTCTGGAGCCGTTGGCGGACAAGATTATCGTCTATAGCATCCTTTTCGCGTTTCTTATCCAGAAACAATTCGGAGTTTTTCCTTTTCTGGTTTTTCTTCTTCGGGAAGGAGTTGTCAACTTTTTTCGCTTTGTTGCCACAAAGAATGAAATACTTTTGCCGAAAGACATATTTGGGAAAGAAGCTCCACTCTATGCGCTCTGCTTTCTCTTCTTTCTCAGCAGGCTCTTCTCCCACCCGCTGCTGCTGCAAGCCCTCTCTCTGGTGACAGCTCTTCTGGTTATTTTTGCTCTTTTTTCCCTGGCTCTCACGGGAGGAAAGCTTTGGAAAGACTTGCGGGTTACCAAACGGAAAAAAAAAGCTCTTCCTCTCAAAAATTTGATTATCCTCGCCAACAAGAAATCCCGCGGCTATCATGACCGGTATAGGCGCCGATTGCTGCGCATTTTTGCCAAAAGAAGAAGTGCTCGCCTGTTTTTCTTAGAGCCCCAGAAGAATATTTTTGCAGGCTTTCAGAAAAAGCTTTCAGACGCCAAATACATTATCATCGCTGGCGGCGATGGCTCTTTTGAAAGCGCTCTCAACCAGCCGAAATTTCATAAAAAAACGCTGGGTTTTTTTCCATTGGGAGCGGGCAATGCTTTTTACTCCTATTTCTACCGCGGAAAGCGCTTTGAATATTTGCGGTCCCGTTTTCCCTTTCAGGAAGAAGAGCTGGACGTGCTCGAAGCCGTCTGGGAAAAAGGCCGCCGGGAAACGCTCTTTCTCAGCGTGGGCCTGGATGCGGAGCCCATCCGTTTCGCCAAGAAGCGGACGCAGCAGGGCGCCTGGGACTACTTGCAGGCCAGCTGGAAAGCGTGGTGGAAAGGGCAGGCTTCGTTCAATCTTCGGTGCACTGTCGACGGAAAAACTGTTTACTGGAAGAACAGTGTCAACATCACTGTAGGAAAAGTGCCCTATTACGGCTATGCGGCCCGCTCTCTTTTGGGGAAGATTCCTCCGCACGATGGGCAGGTGTATGGCTTAGCTTGTGTGAACACCCATGCTCCAATTTCCAACAAGCCCATTCGCTTATGGGGCTTGCTGCTGACGGCGCTGGGTGTCGAAAAGCCGCCGCTCCTTGCTTTTCATGGCCAAGAAATTGTTGTCAAATGCAAGAAGCCCTTCCCCCTCCAAGCAGGCGGCGAGTTCCTGGGCTGGAGCCGCTCCTTGCGGATACGGGTAAAACGAAAACAGAAAGTGCTCATGATTTGACAGAAGATTTTTTAAAGAATTGAGGTGTTTCTGCATCGTATGGCGGCCATAGTTTAGTGGTAGAATAAGGGACTGTGGTGAGCAATCATGGCAATCCCTGGACGTGAGTTCGATTCTCGCTGGCCGCCCGTTTTAAGATTTTTTCAGGAAAGTTTTAAAAAGAACACCACCTTTTAGGGTATCATGGCAACAACGAAACGAGTTGATTGTATTCACTGTTATTAGTCGTTTTTCTCGTTGCCAGATTATAATTCTCAGAAAAAAGAAATTTCCAATAGCTCTTTCTCTATTTTGCCATCATCGCTAGGGCTATAAGCCCCCCCATCATTTTTTCTTGACCGCAGTAGCGTAATGGCAGCGTTCTTGCCCCTGGAGCATTTCTGCTGACAGCAAGGGGAGCGGGTTCAATTCCACCGTCTCGGCGGTGCCGGAAGCTTGCTTCAGTGCACCCGCCTGCGGTCCTCTCAAAATTAAGAAACAAAAAAGTCGCCTGGACTTTAAACAGGGAGAATACAAACGTGAAAAGCATAACAACGATAACTGAACAAGACTTGGAGAATCCGCAGCGCTTTATTGCCGAAGGGCTGGGCGCCCCAGAATGTTCCGTCATTGAGGCTAAGGCACAGCGAAGTGCTGATCGCCTTCACCTGCTTTATTCCGGAGAATTCGGGGCTGGAGCGATTTAACTATTTGGCATCTTGTTTTGTTCTCCCGTCAGTAACTTTCGTAAAAGTGCGCGGCGAGAAGATTCCTTCTCTTGTCGAACGTGAAGGCGGTTTGGGCTGGACGGGAAACGATTTGTATGCCGATTACCTCGCTTCAGGGAGGGGTTCGGCACTCCGCCTCCTGCGCTTTGTCCCGTGGCCTGAACCGATGAAACCCTGGCTCTGTTTGCTGGGGCCGGAAGAAGCAGCACTTGCTGTTTTTGAAAGAGACCTTTATTCCTCGGCGGGCATGGTCCGGATAGCTGTCTCTGATAAATACGCTAATCTGGCTTGGGACTATTTTTTCCGACGAGCATGGAGCCCTGCCGTTTTCCTGCAAGATGGACAAGTTGAAAAACAAATACGAGGTGGTGAAGCGGATTTAGCCGTCGATATTGTGTATTCGGGAAGAACCATCAGAGAAGAACGCCTCGCCGTGTACGACACCCTCTTCGATGAAAGTGGCATGGTGCTGATAGAAAAAACATATATACTTCCCAACAATCAGGAGATATAAAAATGGAACTGCAAACCGCCAAAGGCGTCCGGGACATTCCCCCGGAAGAGAAACTGCTAAAGAATCAAGTAGTGCAAACTATCCAGCAAGTATTCGAACTCTATGGCTTCCAGCCTTTGGAAACGCCCATTCTGGAACGCTATGAAACGTTAACCGCCAAGTTCGCAGCCGGAGAAGCATCCGATGCGCTGAAAGAAACCTTTAAGCTGCAAGACCAGGGCGGCCGGGATTTGGGGTTGCGCTTTGATCTCACGGTTCCCTTAGCAAGATACATCGCCATGAATCCCATGCTCAAGCTGCCTTTTAAGCGCTATGAAATGGGTCCCGTGTTCCGGGATGGCCCCATCAAGCTGGGCCGCTACCGGGAGTTCTGGCAGTGTGACGCTGACATTATTGGAGCGAGTTCCCTGCTGGCAGAAGCAGAGCTCTTGGCGCTGGTGCAGACTGTCTTTAACAAGTTGCAGCTGGATGTAGTCATTAAAGTCAACAACCGGAAGATTCTTAACGGACTATTGGAGCAGTCTGGCATTACGCAGAAAGATTCCGCGATTATTGCTCTCGACAAACTCGATAAGATTGGCAAAGAAGGCGTGCAGAAAGAGCTGCTGGAACGCGGTTATCAGAAGAGGCAAATCGATGCAGTGCTTGCGTTGGTCAGCCAAAGTGCTTCCCTACCCCAGCTGAAGAAAAAGCTGACTTCAGAAGAAGCGCAGCAAGGCCTGCGGGAGATAGAGGAACTGTTCTCTTATCTTGCAGCCCTGGGCGCGAAGAAAGTGGTCTTTGACATTTCTCTGGCTCGCGGCTTGGCGTACTACACGGGCATGGTGTATGAAGCATATCTGCGGAAAGGCCCAATTACGTCTTCTCTCGCTGCCGGGGGCCGCTGGGATGCCATGATCGGAAAATTTCTAGGCGGCAATAGGGAGATTCCGGCCGTGGGCGTGGCTTTTGGGCTGGAACCCATTATGGACACCTTGCGCTTGCAGAAGAAAGCCGCGGCTGCTTCCTTGGCGCTGTATGTGATCCCCATTAACACGACAATAGAATCGCTCAAGATTATCCAACAGTTCCGCGAAGCCGGCATTCCGGCGAGTTTGGCGCTGAAGAAAAGCCTCAGCAAAAATTTAGAATATGCCGGTGCGCTAGGCGTTTCGTACACCATCATTATTGGTGAAGATGAATTGAAGAAGAAGAAAGTCCTGCTGCGGGACATGACAGCAGGAAAAGAACAGCTTTTATCCGTAAAAAAAGTCATTGAACTATGCAAGAAAAAACAGTTAAAATAATTGGGCTGGCGGTTCTGCTGGCCGTTGTCTTAAATCTAGCCCTCTTTGCATTTGTGATCACAAACTGGTTGGTGTTCTGGGGCATTCTGGCTGCGGCGTTCTTCTTCGTGAAATGGATGCTGCCGAGGATAAGATAATACCCCCCTCGACAATTTTCTAGCAAATATTTATAAATAAAGTAGACTATTTAGTATAAGAATGCGTAAATTATACTTACCCTCAACAGAGGAGCTGATACCTCGTCAGCAAGAGTTAGTCCCCGCTCTCTTTACTGCACGGCAGTTTGAAATCCTGCTCAACAAAGCGAGTAATAACCAGCTCACAGCCACAGAACAGGTGTATTTCTCTCGAAGCATTTCACCAAAAATAAAAGCCCTTCAGTCATTTTTGCCTTCTCAAAACTATTATGTCTTCGGTAGTGATCATATACTTCCCGAGCGGAAGATTGCGGCACGAAAACTGCTCAAAACTCTAGAACGAAACCATAAAGGGCTTCGGATACTTATCACGGGTTCATTCCTTTATAGCAAGAAGCACGAAGATATCGATGTTTTTCTCATCAGCGCCTATGAGAAAGAGGACTTTGTTTCGCAAGGGATACATTACAATTACCTTACTCCGGATATTGCCGGCACCATATTTTTCGCCTCATTGGCAAAATTAAGCATCAGCAATTTTAACTCTTCCATTTCTGTTACGGAAAAGATAGAATTATCGAGAGTTATCTCTTTGTATCAGGAAGTGATGAAAGATATTCGTGAAAATAACCGCAACTGGCTGAAGCGAGATCTCCGTGATTTTCTCCTCGAAACCACCTATCGCAGAGAAGGCTTGGTACTTGATTCTCTTCAACTTCGCAATAGAATAAAACGCATCCTGGCATTTAAAAATCCTGTTCCTCTTCTCACTCAGGTCTTTGTTCAGACCTTGCTGCTGGGCTTCACCCTTCAGCAAGTACGTGAAGCGAGCCAGCAAATGATTTCCTCCTATCGAGAATTACAAAAAGAGTACCTTTCTGCGGATTATAGCCTGCTTATCCATTCATTTACCGAGGTGTTGCAGTGTGCGACCTGAAGAAATAAAGAAGAAAATCAGAGAAATTGTCGGCGAACAAATAGAATTTGAAGGCCATTTCGAGATTGTTGTAGAGCATATCCCCGAGAATCTTCAATTTCATCTTATCTCTTGGGTCAAAGAATGCTTTGAGAGAAAACAAGAGCCTTTTCCCGTGCCCCTGCAAAAAAATATTTTGGTTTTCTTTTTTAAACCAAATGTGACGAATGTGAGAGGCATCCTCAAGAAAGAAAAGAATTCCTTTTTTATTGCTCTGTTTCTGGACAAGCATAAGTATTATGATCGTGAACGAAGAAAGATGGGGTTTTGAAGGGGGTGCTGCCGAGGATGAAGAAATTATTAAACTCTCGTAAACACTATCGGCTTTTCCAGAACCAGCACCGAATGCTCAGCCTGGCTGACGATGCCCCGCGCTTCATCGACGAGAGGCGGATGCTGTTCTAAGCAGCCTTTGGTGAGGAGCTGCCGCAACGCAAAGTTTGTTTTGGCGATGCCAAACTTCTGTTCTAGCCAGCGTTTGGCAAAAGGCAAGCCCTGATAGGTTTTGATCTCTGCAAGTACGTTTCGCGTGATGGGATCGCGGATGCCGGCATCACTGGCGAAAGTAAAGACCGTTGCGGGCGAGCTTTCCTGTACCACGCCCGCTCCGGTAGATGCAAAAGGCTCGATGGCGATGACCATGCCTTCTTTGAGCACATTCTGGTTGCCGTTATCGACGTTGGGAATGGAAGGCCGCGCATGAATTTCAAAGTGCCCTAAGCCGTGCCCTGAGAGGTTTCTGACGGGAGAAAAGCCCGCAGCCATTATCGTCTCCTGAATGGCTTTGCCAAGAGCGGCAAGAGTAACTCCCGGCCGAACTAAAGCCAGCGCTTTCTCCAGCGCATCCTGGCTGGCTTTTAGCAGCTTTCCGTGCTTCCCGGAAAGGTCCACCGTCACCGCCGTATCCGCAATATAGCCATCAATATGCACCCCGACATCAAGCTTGACGACCTGATCCTGGAGGATGGCCGTATCAGCAAGGTCCGAACAGCAATGGGCAGCAAATTCGTTTAAAGAAATTTGTGCTGGGAATGCCGGCTGGCCACCCAATTCGACGATTTTGGTTTCTACCTTATCAAGAATTTCCCGGACAGAGGCGCCGGGCCGGACGAGCTGCTTGCCAAATTCTAGTGCCGTAGCAGTAATTTTTCCTGCTTTCAGATATTTCTCAATGATTTCTTTCTCCATGGGAAGTGCGAGAAGCAGGGGTTATAAAAAAGTATGGGTGTTTTTTTTATTTCTGGTTGGATCTCCCAAAATCATCTTCATATCGGGTAATATCACCCTCGTCAAAGTCGCCAAAAGAGATTTCGAGAAGGCGCCCCGGCTGTTCTCCTCCCGATAAGCGATGTTTCGCTTCTTTGGAGATGAATACTCGGTCTCCTTTCAGGAGCGTTTTCTTTCTTCCATCAACTTCAGCAACAATTCCATCATCCAAAGCTATGAGCAGCTCTTCCCGTAGTTGATGTGATTGTAAAGAGAGCCGTTTCCCTGCTTTCACGTTGATAATTTTCACCGAGCAGGCCGCGTTCTGGATGAATTGCTCAAAGCTGCCCCAGGGCCGCTCGTCTGTTATAGAGTGCAGTACCTCAATCTCCCGCAACTTTCGTAAGGTGTCGGCGGGATTCCGAACCGCCACACAATCGACGATTCTGCTTGCCGCATAATCATTGCCGCCGGGAAAAATCTTGTCGCCGAAAAAGAGGGCATCGGATGCAGAAAGCCCCTGATGCTGCAAGAACGTGCGGATTCCCCACTCTTTGTCCAGACCTTTTCGGGTGATGTCGATAGAGGTAGTCCCTCCGATCTTCAGCTCATATTTCTTTTCGTCAAGATGCTGCTTCAGGAAAGCGATCCATGCTAACCGCTTTTTTCCATCGGGATCAAATTCTCGCTTGCGTTCTGTTGGCGCTTTACGGCCGATTGCTGATAACGTGATTTGCGAACCCCGATCCTGCAGCTGGTCTTCTTTGGTGGTGAGCGATTGGATATCGTAATGGACAATGAGCTTTTCTAAAGCATCAGTGATCTTTTTTTTTTCTTCTGCCATTAAAGCGTGGTCATAGATTGTTTTTGTCTTTTCTTGGCGAGCAACGGCGTAATGCGTTCCCGTGTTTGCGAGAAGATGATGCTCTCCTTGCAGCCGGGAAGAGATCATGCGCTGCAATTCCGGCACAGGCGTTCCAGAAATAAATGCAAATGTGTATCCTTTCTGTATCAGCGTATCAATCTGTGCGGCCATGTCTGGCTCGAGCTGCTGGCAGCTGTGGCAGATGGTGTCATCGACGTCAGCAATGACGACTTTTTTCTTGGAGAAATCAATGTCCGGAAGGAAATGCCGGCAGGCTTCAGCGTATTTTTCCAGCGTGTCCGTCGGGAACCATTGGCCCTGATGAAAATACGCCGTTATCTCACCGGGCTGCAGTTTCTCATAAAAATCGCGCTCGATGGACGATTTTCCTTCCGGTAGAATAGAGAGATGCTCTGGCTCTAAAACAATCGCTCCCGCATTGATAAAGTTTGACGGCGCTTTTTCGCGGGGCGGCTTTTCCATAAAAGCCAGGATTTTTTCTCCTTCCAGCCGGGCCACCCCAAAATGTTCCACGTCTTCCCGGGGAGTGAGCGCCATCATAACCGGCGTTCGATGCTTTTGATACGTTGCATAGAGCTCCCTATAGTCGATATCCATCAAGTTGTCTCCCCAGACGACAAAGACTGGGTCGCTCAGGCCTTGGCAGGCTTTTTTTATTGCTCCTCCCGTTCCCAGCGGCTCGTATTCAATAGAGTAAGTTATTTTTACTCCACATCTGGAGCCGTCGCCAAAATAGTTTTTGATTTGTTCAGCAAGGAAGCCGATAGACAGAATTATTTCTGTCACGCCAAACTTTTGTAATTGCTCGATGGTATGCTGCAGGATGGGCTTGCCTTTCAGAGGCAGCAAGGGCTTTGGCGTGGTATCCGTTAATGGGCGTAGTCTGGTTCCCAATCCCCCGGCAAGAATGATAGCAGTGTCTATCACTTTGAAAAGCAGCGTTCTGCATTTTTAAACACTTGTGCAAAAGCGGTCGCAATCTTTATAAATAACGCTCTTCCCTAGCGTCTCGGACGGCCAGAGGGGCGTGGTTCACCGGATCCCATTTCGAACTCCGCAGTTAAGCGCGCTTCCGTATCCGAGTGTACTGCATTCCGCGGGAAATCGGGTAAGCTGTCCACCTATCTTTTGGCTCACTTCGTTCGCAAAAGATAGGACCAAATCCGCTCAGGTAGGGCATAAAGCTCTACGACAAATGAGAGTAAAATCCTGCTTTGCAAAATGCAGAGAGGCAGAGTTTTGCATCCATGAGAGCCAAGCTCTCTGAGGGGATAGGACCAAATCCTGTCGAGTGGAACCTCACGGCGTTCGGTTCCACGATCAACTGATATTTGTTCCCTCTTTCTATCTTCTCTTCCATAATAATTTTAAATGATTTTAAAGATAAAACTTGGATATAATGAAAGCTTTAATCCTCGCCGCCGGCTATGCCACCCGCCTCTATCCCCTCACCAAAGATACGCCAAAACCCCTTCTTTTGGTTGCTGGAAAACCCCTCCTAGAATATATCCTCGAAAAGCTTGAGGACGTTGGCGAGATTGAAGAGATAACTATTGTAACGAATGCCCGGTTTTATGGCCATTTCCGCCGTTGGCTTGATACCTCTCGTTATTCAAAGAAAATAACCCTCCTTAACGACGGAACACGGAGCAACGAGGATCGCTTAGGCGCCGTTGGGGATATCCAGTTTGTGTTACAAAGAGAGACCGTTGAAGAAGACCTGCTCGTTATTGCCGGCGATAATCTTTTTGGTTTTTCCCTCCGTGATTTTGTGCACTTTTATACTGAAAACAACGGTGTTTCCAGTGTGGTTCTTTATGACCGCCAGGATAAAGAAGCCATCAAAGGGCGTTATGGCGTTGCCGTTCTTAATGACGGCCGTATCATCGATTTTGAAGAGAAGCCGCAATTACCCAAGAGCACTCTGACCTCTACGGCCTGTTATCTTTTTAATCAGAAAGATTTGCAGCTGGTGAGTCAGGCACTTCGGCAGGGAAAAGCCGATAATCCTGGCGATTTTGTCCGCTTTCTGGTCCAGCAGTCCTGTATGAACGGATTTGTTACCAATGAGCCCTGTTTTGATGTGGGAACTTTGGTGTCTCTGCAAGAGGCTGAAGAACTGTATAGCAAGAAGGTGCATCAGACATGAATATTAGCATTTTTGGCACGGGCTATGTGGGCTTGGTAACGGGCGCTTGTCTGGCAAACATTGGCCATGCGGTTTGCTGTATGGATGTGAACCCCCAGAAAGTAGAGAGCCTGAAACAAGGAACCCTTCCTTTTTACGAGCCGGGATTGAAAGAGCTGGTCGCGCAGAATCAGAAACGGCTGCACTTTACTACCAAAGCCGAAGAAGCAGTTCGCTTTGGCGAGGTTCTGTTTAATTGCGTCGGCACTCCTTCCCGTGATGATGGAAGCGCTGACTTACAAGCGGTATTTGCCGTTGTTGATGCCGTGGCGCGCTTTGCATCCGGCTACAAAGTTCTCGTGAACAAAAGCACTGTGCCGCCGGGAACAGCCCGAGAGTGCCAGCACCTTCTGAAAGCGCAAGGCACGGCAGAAATTGACGTCGTCTCTAATCCAGAATTTCTAAAACAGGGGAATGCCGTGTACGACTTTAACCATCCTGATAAGATTGTTGTTGGTGCTTGCTCGAAAAAAGCTTCGGAGAGAATGCAGAAAGTGTATCATGGCCTTATCAAAACGTATATCCCGCTCATCGAAACAGACTGGGAAACGGCCGAGATGACGAAGTATGCGAATAATGCTTTCTTGGCCACAAAAATTAGTTTTATCAACGAGATTGCCAATATCTGTGGTGCGGTGGGCGCTGACGTGAAAGTTGTCGCTAAAGCGTTGGGCATGGACCAGCGCATCGGCCCCAAGTTTCTCAATGCCGGGATGGGCTATGGGGGGAGCTGTTTCCCAAAAGATCTTCGGGCCTTAGCTCATGCCGCAAAAAAGAGAGGGTATAATCCTTTTATTCTTCCTGCAGTCGACGCGTGTAACGAACAGCAGAAAGTGCAGTTTTTCCCGAAAATTATGCAGGCGTTACAAGAGGCGGGAGGGAACACCGTTACGTTTTTGGGGCTGAGCTTTAAGCCAAAAACCAGTGATATCCGGGAAGCGCCCGCTTTAGCGTTGCTGGAGCGCTTGCTTGCGCAGGGAATCCACGTTAAAGTCTTTGATCCTCTTGCTCTCGAGGAAGCCCGAAAAGTGCTTGGCGAAAAAGTGATATATTGTTCTTCTATAGAAGAATCTGTGATTGAGAGCAATGCTATAATCCTCGCGACGGAATGGGACGAGTTTCGGAATGCGGATTTTGCTGCTTTGGGAAGATTAATGAAAACACGTATTTTGTTTGACGGGAGGAATATCTATGAGCCTGCCTCTGTTTGTCAAGAAGGATTTCAATATTATGGGGTCGGGAGAAGATGACTATTTTTGAGAGGATCTCCGTTTCATGAAAAAGCCCCTGATTTCTATCGTTGTCATCTTTGACAAAATTCGAAAAGAAAAACTCGTCCGCTTATTGGAAAGTATGAAAAACCAGCTTTCTCTCTACCCCACAGAAATCGTATTGATTCACGAGTCAAATACGCTATTGCCTGCTCCGGAGTTGCCCGTGCCCGTTCGCTATGTCACCATCCCGGAGAAGCGGGGCATTCCTTTTAACCGGAATCAAGGCCTCCAGCAGGCTCGCGGGGAGATTATTGTTTTTATAGATGATGATTGTTGGGCGCAGGAAAAGTGGCTTTCTTCTCTTGTTGGGCCTTTGCTTAAAGATGACACTCTCTTCGCGGTCACCAGTGGCACAAAAATACCCCATTCAACATTTTTTGGCGATTGTGTCGCGGCCTTAGGTTTTCCTGGTGGGGGCTCTTTAGGGTTTGAAAAAGTGTGGAGAGTTTCTGCAGAGGGGTTTACGAACCATCTTGCGGCGGGGAATTGTGCGTTGCGCCGCGAGGTCTTCGACACCATCGGTTATTTTGATGAATCCCTGAAATGGGGAGCTGAGGATGCGGAGTTTTCCTATCGTCTTGAAAGAGCCGGTCATCTCGTGAAGTATGCCCCTACTGCTTTTGCATATCACGAGGCGAGAACTACTTTACGGTCTTTTGTACGCTGGCAATTAAGGCGGGGAAGGGCTAACTTTCATCTGAAGAAACGCATAGGGCCAGTTGGGGAATTTATAAGCTTGCGGCTTTGGTCAACAAAGAATATCATTAAAAAAAACTGGCACCGTCCCGTTTTCCCTCTTTTGTTTTTATTACTTGCTTTCAGTTTCTTTCTCCAGCAGCTGGGTTATCTCTTTGAGGCGCACCGAAAATGATGGGTTCTCCTCCCGAAAGAAAGCAAAGCTTGGTCACCGGGACCATTCTGGTTGCGGGTGCGCAGGCAGCCGTCGTTCTGGCAGGCTATTTCATCCACTTCTTTCTCGGTCGCCGGTTGGGTCCCATTGCCTACGGCGATTTCGGTGTTCTCTCTTCGCTCATGCTCATCAATACTGCTTTGTTTTTGACAGGCATCAATCGTGCAGTCGCCAAACAGATTGCGGAAGGGAACAGCCCGACTGCAGTAATGAAAGCCGGCTTTCAGCTGCAAGCTGCGCTAGCTGCTCTCGGCTTGCTTTTCTATATTCTTTTTGCTCCAAAACTCGTTTCTCTTCTTCATGATCCTTCCCTCTTATTGCTGATTGTTTTTTCTTCGCTTGCCATTTTCACGCAGGGCATCCATACAGTATATGCTAAAGGCTATCTGAACGGCTTACACGACTTTCGCCGGCAGGCTTTTATGGAAGGGGGCGTTGCCATTTTCAAAGTACTCTTAGCGATTGCTTTCGTAACTGTTGGTTTGGGCGTTTTTGGTGCCGTTGCGGCTTACGTGCTTGCACCTCTCTTTGTTATTTTCTTTGTTTTCCCGGTGCTGGTGGAAAAAGTCCAACCAGTATCAAAAAAGTCTTTGCTGCAGTTTGCTCTTCCCATTACCCTCTCGCTGGGGCTTTTTGTTGCCGCCATGGAGCTTGGCCTTCTTGCTGTCAAGTCCCTCCTCAGCGATGGTTTATCTTTGGGGGTATATACTGCTGCGACAACGGTCCCAAAAGTAATCTATTCGCTCTCAACAGCTTTTTCTCTGACTATCTTTCCGGCAGTTGCTGGTGCGGTCGCCCAGAAGAAGGAGATCTTCATGAGAAAATACATCCAGCAAGTCCTTCGGTATTCAATGCTTCTGCTGGTGCCTTTCGCAGTTCTCATCAGTGTTTCTGCACCGCGCCTCATCGTGCTCCTCTATTCCACCGCGTATCAAAGTGCAGGGCCCCTTCTGGAGATTCTGGCATTCAGTGCACTATTCTTTTCTCTTTTCTTAACACTCAACGTCATCCTTTTTGCCGTTGGGAAGCGCCTAGTTGCGATTCTCCTTTCCACTTTTCTACTGGCCATAGGTTTTATTGGGTACCGCCTCCTGATTCCGACTTTTTCTTTACCGGGAGCAGCGTCGTGGGCGGTAGGCATGGGGATGATAGGGGTGATTGCTTCAGGACTCTGCCTGCAGAGCGTTTCTCCTATGCCCTTATTTTCTCTGGGAAGGATTTGCTTAGCTGGAGCGATTATTCTATGGTTGGGTCGCCTTGCCCAGCCGCAGACAGGTTTCCTGTTTATTCTGCCTTTCCTCCTTGTTTTGTACGTGTTGCTCATTTTCGTGCTTGGGGAAATAACGTCCGAAGACCGTTCTCGGGCGAAAGATTTTTGGAAGCGCTTTTCTAAGTTCTGGGGCTCTTTTTGATAAAGTTTTAAAAGAAGCCAGTTTTCTGGGAGTGATAAATGGTAACTATGCGTTTTTTATATCGCCGGCATCTCGCCCTGCGTCTCTTGAATGAATTATCTCCCCATACCGCTTTGGAAATCGGGTTCTCAACCCGCCCCCTTCTGAGCGAAACAACTATCCCTCATCGCCTGGGGATTGATCTGAATCCCGAATTCTGCCGGCGAGCACCTTTCCCCGCTCAAAACATCGACGAAAAAGATTTTATCCCCCAGCAGCCTTTTGATCTGGTGATTGCTTTAGAAGTATTGGAACACCTTCCAAATGATGATGAGGCCTTGCAACGATGGGCTTCTTGGCTCAACCCAGGTGGGCATCTCCTTCTCTCTGTTCCTGCCAGGATGGCGCATTGGGATGCCAACGACGTCTTCTCTGGCCATGTCCGTCGCTATGAAAAAAAAGAGCTCCAGCTTCGCCTCGCTCAAGCAGGCTTTCACCTGGTAGATTTTTATTGTTATGGCTTCCCCCTCTTTAATCTTCTCAAGCGAGTTGGCAATCTCGCTATGCGCCAGAAGCTCAAAACGTTTGCGGGAGTTGGCACAAGCCAAGAAAACCCGGGTACGCTTCAAGGCGCTAAAATGACTTTTGGAAAGCTGCTTGCTAATCCCCTGGTTTTTAGGGCCCATGACCTCTTTTTAGGCACAGATTTAGGGATAGGGTATATGGCTCTGGTTAAAAAAGAGATATCATTCTCCAAAAAATGACCACCTCTATTTCGGAGATTCGCCGGCATGCCGCTACCCAACGCCGGGGGTATGAAAGATTTCTGGATTTCTTTGCGAATTACGTGGTGAAAATCGCTCTTTTCTGCCGCCTTACGCCCACTCAGCTTACTTTTTTCTGGGTAATTGTTCAGTTCTTTGCCCCCCTCTTTTTCACTTTCGGTTCGTACTTTTCTTTTGTTTTAGGGATAGTGCTGTTTCAATGCATGTTCATTGTGGATCTATCAGACGGAAAGCTTTTTCGCTTCTCCAAAGCGGGGGTAAAACACAAAAAGCCGCTTTTTCCCAAATACCTGGATCACCTCGGGCATTATATTAACAATGCCTGGCTCTTTATTTGCCTGGGATTAGGCACTATGCTGCGTTACTCTGGTGATTGGTTTTTTTTCTATGGGGGTTTAGCAGCAGCTTTTTTTTACCTGCTCAATAAATCGACGGCTATTAATCCAGCATGGTATAAATCTTTTGAAGAGCAGAAAACAATTCTGGGACTTGTTGATCAAGCTACGCCCCGGTATGGAAAATCGCTTTTGAAACAGTTTCTTTTTGATTTCTTTCGTGTCGAGCACCTTGGAAACTTTCTTTTTTTTGGCATTCTTTTCGATCAGCCCGGCGTGGTTTTGATGGTCTATGCCGGCTTATTCTGCTTAGAATTCCTTCGGAAACTGTATGTGCAAGGAAAGCTCCTGTGGAGGGTTGATAAGGGGAGAAGCTAATTTGAGAGGTGTCGCATTATCGTTTTTACACATTCTGAAACAGGCTCCTCCAATGTATTAATGGTAAGATCTGGCTTTTCCGGAGCGATGCCGATGAAGTTGGGAATCTCTCCCCGCAGCGCTTTCTGGTACAAGCCTTTGACGTCCTTGCGGATACATTCTTCCAGTGGGCAGTTCACAAAGAGTTCCATGAAGCTTTTGCCGACGATATTTCTGGCCATGCGTCGGTCTTCCCGATAGGGCGAAATTATAGGAACGAGAATGAAATCGATGCTCCCTCTCTTTTTCACGGCCAGTTCGGCAATGAGCCGGTTATTAGTACGAATATCCTCTCGCGAGAAGCCCAGCTTTTGGTGCAGGGTATTGCGAATGACATCGCCGTCGAGAATTTCCACCGTTTTCCAGTGAGCTTCCAGCTCTTTTTTGAGAGCTTCGGCGAGGGTACTTTTTCCGGAGCCGCTGAATCAGAGGATGAGGGGCAGGGAGGGATGAGTAATGAAAGATTATCTCACAAAAACCTCTTCGCCCCTCTTCACTGCATCGGCAATCAGCTGCGAGATTTCCGGTCGCATGAACCAGCTCGGGGGCACTTCTCCGCTTTCAAACATCTTCCGGGCCTGCGTGCCGCTGATGAGCAGCCGATCATCGGCGGGATGAGCCTGGTGCTCGCGTTCATGAATGTGGGTTTGCATCTTCTCCGAATAAAACACATTATCAAAGCGTATGGGAACAATGCCTAAATCCGGGAACCGGTCAAAGATGGTGTGCGATGCTTTGGGATGATAGAATTTTCCAACTCCAGTATGGTCTCGCCCCACAATGAAGTGGCTGCAGCCGAAATTCTTGCGGCACAAAGCGGTAAAGAGTGCTTCCCGCGGCCCGGCGTAGCGGGAGTACGTCGCAAACGTGCCCAGCAGCACTTTGTTCTTCGGATACACGTGCCGAGTCATGTGTTCGTAAGACTGAATAATAAATTTTGCCCGGAAGTCCCCAGCTTTTTTCTTGCCGACAACCGGATGGACAAACAAGCCATCACACAACTCCTGTTCCAAGGCTTTCAGCTGGATAAATTCATGGCTACGATGGATCACGTTGCGCGTATGGAAGCCTACTACTTTTTCCCAGCCCCGATCTTCAAAGAGCCCTCTCGTCTGTCGAGGTGTCAGCTCATATTCTTTATGCTCTCTTGACTTTCGTCGTAGCAGCGTGATTCTCCCCCCAAAAAAGCAGGGGGAATAGGAGAGAACTCTTTTCACTCCGGGATGTTCCTGATCAAGGGTTCCGTACATTTTTTGTGCCATTTCCGGGAGGTTAACCGCATATTTTTGTTCGACATGCAGAAGAGCCAAGACGGTGCCAATTTCATCAGTGAGCGCTATCTCTTTGCCGCACTCCAGGTCTCGGGATTTCTCTTCAGAAACATCTAAAACTATCGGCAAAGGCCAAATGGTGCCGTCGGCTAAGCGCATGCGGTCTAAAACAGAGTGCAAATCGTTCTCTTTCATAAATCCGTCCAGGGGACTGAACGTCCCGATGGCCATTTGTTCGACATCCATGATGCGCTCCTCATCAAGCACGAGTTTTGGCAAAGCGTTGAGGACACTCGCCGATGACCACTCGTTTGGTTTAGCCAAGCCGTTCACCAGCTTCCCCCCATGGGGTAGGATCAGAGAAGAAGAAATGTTAAAGTCAAGAAGATAATTCCGGCTCTCTAGTTTTTGAACAAAAGAATCTTCCTCTTTTGCCCCCGGGCGCTTTTCTCCGTCGATAGCAAGCTGGGCATGCCGGATTAATTTGTTTAGCATTGTAATGCATTCTAGGGGATATTTCCCAATGGCCGTTTCAGCAGATAGCGTCAGGCCTTGAGCGCCATCGGCAATGGTAGCAATCACATCATGGACCTCTGCTCGGGTTGGCTTTCTGTGTTCCACCATGGTCTCTAAGAGATTCGTAGCCACAAAAACGTCCACTCCTTGCTTCTTCGCCCGGCTGAGGATTATCTTTTGCGTGAAAGGAATTTTTTCGACCGGGATTTCTTTGCTTAAGTCCCCCCGATCAATGAGCAGAAAATCAGACTTTTTGATAATGTCGTCAAGGTTTTCTAAAGCATCGGTACATTCTATCTTAGAGATTATCTTCATGGTGTTTTGCGTTGCCCGGCGGACTTCTTCGACGGCTTTGCCAGAACGCATGAATGAGGCAGCGATATAGCCCACTCCCTCTTCCAACCCGATGGCGATGGACTGGAAATCTTTCTCGGAAAGCGTCGGCAGAACGAGCTTCTTCTGGGAAACTGGATCAATAACCACAGCTTTGTTTTTTCCGAGTATCCCCCCCGTGACCACGCGGGCGGTAATATATCCTTTTTGGAGGGTTGAAACAGCAGCTACTTGGAGAGTTACCGTGTCAAAATCGATGGAGAGCAGGTCTCCCACTTCCAACTGCGGGATGATCCCCAGAGGTTTCAGATTGATGTTCTCTTTATCGCCGATAATTTCCGCCGTATGGATTCTTATCTCGTCGTTTTCCTCGACAGCCAGGTAAAGTGTCTCCAGATTCCCTGTCCTCACTTGCGAGCCTTCCGTATCAATGATGAAAGGAATCCCCACTTTCTGAGCAATAGCCAGGCAGCGCTTTAAATCGGCAAGGGTAGAATGCGACATATTCACCCGCACAAAGTCGACCCCTTTGTCTTTTATTTTGCGGAGATGTTCTTCAGTCCAGGTTGCCGGTCCAATGGTGACGATGACTTTCGTTTTTTGCTTCATGCTGCTCTGTTCTTATTTATCTTCTTGTTTCCTTTTTTTATCGTTTCATCATATCAGCCAAAAATCCAAACAATACTGTCTGTAAGCCGAATACTAAGAGGATCATCATCAAAAATAATAACCCCAAGTGCCCTTTAATTCCCGAAGTGAAATGGAGATAGACAAAATAAAAGCCAATACTTATCCCCACCGATAGCCCGAAAACGCCAATTCTTCCAAAAAATGCTAACGGCTCGTAATCCCGATAAATCCGAAAGATATTAATCCAGGCTCGCATGGCATATTGAAACGGATTCTTGAATAATCGGCTTTCCCGTGTTTTTCTGCTTCGTATGGGGATTTCGGCAATGTGGAACCCCTGCTTCGCTGCTTTAATAATTTGTTCTTGCGTGTACGTAAAAGTATTAATAAAAGTTATTTCTCTGGCTACTTCAGCAGTAAAAGCCCGAAAACCGGTGGTCGTATCTGTCAGTCTTACTTTTGTCAAGGAGCTTAAGATGCGAGAAAAAGCCCAGTTTCCCCCTTGTTTGAGAAAAGGCAGGGGCGCTCCTCGTATTTGAAATCTGCTGCCGAGCACTACATCGTATCCTTCCTGAATTTTTTTAATGAGCTCCGGGATGTGCTGGGGGGGATATTGCCCGTCCGCATCTGTGTGAACAATAATATCCGCTTTGCGCTTCAGGCATTCCTGTATCTCCCTCTTGAACGTTTCTGCCAAGCCTTGGTGCTTTTTTGAAACGACGACTGTACCATGCCTCTTTGCAACTTCTGCCGTCCTATCTCGAGAGCCGTCATCAACAACCAGAATTTCGTAATGATGGCTGGTTTGCTCCATGACTTTTTTTATCTCTTCGAGCACCCCAGGGAGAGTTCTTTCTTCGTTATAGGCGGGAATTGTTATCAGCACTTTCATACTATTCACCATTCTATGACCTTTTTCTCTCTCGCTGAACGAAGGACCGCATGGGCTATTTTCAGGGCGTTTAAGCCGGCAGTTCCATCTATTGGTGGGGGGAGATTCTGGTCGAGGGAGGATAAAAAAGCTTCGATCTCTAGCTGCAATGGCTCTTTTTTTGGTATAATGATCTTCTTCATGTCCCCTTCCGTAACGCTTTCCCAATTATCGGCAGAGAAGCTTTTATTCTCATAGAAATACAATTCTTGATCTAAATAGTTGACGAGAAACATGCCTTTCTTCCCAAAAATTTTCAGCTGTCTGGTCTTGGTGGGCGAGAGATAATTCACATTCAAGATGACTAAAGCTCCGTTTTGGTAGCGCAGCAAGGCTGTGACTGAATCTTCATGATGGGGATGCAGCTTTTGCTGAGTTTCTGCATAGATTCGTGAAGGAAAGTCCCCTAAAAGGTGGCTAACGATGTCTAGATCATGGACGGATAAGTCGATAATAACACCCACATCAGTAATCCGCGAAGGAAAAGGCCCGATCCGTTGGATATCGACGTGGTAAATCTCTCCCAGCTCCCCTTTCTGCAAGCGCTTTTTTAGTTCGAGAATAGCAGGATTAAACCGCTCAATATGCCCGACCATTAATGTGACGTTATTTTTAGCTGCCAGTTCAATGAGCTCCTGGGCCTCTTGTTCCGTAGCCGCAATCGGTTTTTCCAGAAGCACATGTTTTCCTCTTTGGAGCACGGCGCCTGCGACTTCGCGATGTAAGCTCGTAGGAACAGCGACGGACACGGCATCAAGGTCCTCTTTCTCGAGTAATTCTTGGTAATCTTGATATGCTTTGGTATTGTATTGCTTAGCAATTTTCTGTGCCTGTTTTTCCTGAGCATCAGCTACAGCTACTAGCTGTACCCCTTCATTGTCGAAGTAGACCCGTGCATGATGTTGTCCAATAGAGCCCACTCCGATAACCGCTACTTTAGTCATTTTAGTCGCCTCCTACCAGCGCTTTGTGGAGATGGGCAGCAATGTATGCCAAGTCTTCTGGTTCTAACCCCGGGTGAATGGGGAGGGAAAGAACTTCTTTTGCTATACATTCCGCAACCGGAAGGGAGCCGGTCTCATATCCGCTGTACGCTTTCTGTTTATGGATGGGCACGGGATAAAAGACCGCCGCTTGGATTCCGTGATCGGCAAGAAAATGAACAACGTCATCCCTTTTCTTTGCACTTTTTTCTGTGACACGCAGAGTATACTGGTGGAAGACGCGCCCTTCCTGTGAAAAAGGAAAAATAAGCCCGGGTATTCCTCTTAGAAGAGCCGTTAATTGTGCAGCGTTCTGCTTTCTGGCTTCGTTATATCCGGGCAATTTTTTTAACTGAACCAGCCCGAGCGCTGCCGCTATCTCCGTCAGGCGATAATTATACCCCAGTGCGTCATGATAATATCTTTGCACCGAGCCATGGTTAATAATAGTGCGAACTCTTTCCGCAATCTTTCGGTCATCGGTGGTGATCATGCCCCCTTCTCCCGTCGTCATGTTTTTGGTCGCATAGAACGAAAAGCAGCCGGTGCCAAAAGAGCCTACTTTCTTTCCGAGAACTTCTGCACCATGCGCCTGGCAGGCATCCTCAATGACTGCTAACTGGTATCTTTCAGCGATAGCTGTTATTTGTTCCATGTCTGCTGGTAAGCCAAAAAGGTGCACGGGGAGAATGGCTTTGGTTTTTTCCGTAATATTTTTTTCAATGAGCTCGGGATTTATATTAAACGTTTTTTCATCGATATCCACAAAAACCGGAGTTGCTCCGCACATGCGGATGGCATTTGCCGTTGCAATAAAAGAGAAAGGTGAGGTGATAATTTCGTCGCCTTCCTGGATATCATGGGCCAGCAACGCCGCATGGAGTGCCGTTGTTCCGTTAGAAGTCGCGATGGCATGTGTAACGCCGACAAATGCTGCAAATTCTTCTTCAAATTCTTTTACTTTTTTGCCGTGGGCCAGGATTCCGGAATCCAATACTTCTAAAACAGCTCTTTTTTCTTCTTCCCCGAGAAGGGGTTTGGCGATGGTGATCATCGTTTTACCTCGCGTTTCAGCACCGTGTGCGGGGGCAGATCGTAAATGACCGTTGAACCGCTGGCAACAGCTACATTATTCCCGATGGTCACATGGGGCTCAATGTTCACACCAGCCCCCAGCGAGCATTCATCATGGATGGTGACGTTGCCGCTGGTCATCACTCCCGGCCCAAATAGAATATGGCTCCCCAGGGTGTTGTGGTGCTCAATATTACAATGGGCAGTTATGAGATTATTGTTTCCGACCTTTGTGCCATAGCCGATATACGCAAATGCCCCGATAATGTTTCCTTTCCCCAGCTCTACGGAGGAGTTAACGTCTGCTTTGGGGTGAATAGCATTCACAAAGGGTATGCTCTTCAGAGCCATTCTCTCATAGATTTTTTTTCTTAGCTTCATATTGCTCGTGATAGAAATAATCGTGCTATCAAACATCTTTTCAGAGAGCAACTGATCGACAAGCCCAAGGCCCCCATATATTTTTTTACCCAAAAGTTCCTTCCCCCAGAGTGTTTCATTGTCATCTAAAAAGCCAACAACGACCAAACCGTTCTGGAGGAGAATATCGACAACAACTTCTCCCCCCCTTCCTGCACCAATGATGAGAACACGGCCCTTTTGGTTATTTTTTCCTGTTTCTTCGCTTGCTTTTAGGTAATCCCACACATCACTTTCGACTATCCTCCCTTCTGGGCCAGTGGCCGGTATCTGGTGGAGTTCAACCCCTTGCTCTCGAGCCACCCTCTTAGCAGCGGGGGAAGCTTTCAGAGAAGGCGCCGGCCCTTGGCTTTCCATTTTTTTTTGTGCTTGTTCCGCAAGCTCCAGTTTATTTCCCATCGGCGGAGCAGAAAAAGAAGAAAGATCGGGCAGCGGCTCTTGTTCGCTTCCGATGACGCCGAGGACGCTCAACACCGCAACTGTTTTTCCTTCGGGCACAAGGATTTTTCGGAGCGTGCCCGTTTCTTCTGCCTCTACTTCAATGGCCGCCTTTGAAGTTTCAATGACATAGAGGGGTTCCCCTTTTTTAACAAAATCTCCCTCTTTCTTCAGCCATTCGACAATAGTTGCTTCCTCAGTATTCGGCTCTATTTTTGGGAGGATTATGGTGTACATATCAGAGCAGCTCTCGAATCGCTTTCATTATTTTTGATTTGTTAGGGAGAACTTCCTGTTCAAGGATTGGTGTACAAGGGATGGGGATGTCTTCCGACGCCAGGCGTTTTATGGGCGCATCAAGATAATCAAAACACCGTTCTACAATCTGTGCCACAATCTCGGCAGCCAGGCCTCCCGTTTTAAATCCCTCCTCTACGATGAGCACTTTTCCCGTCTTTTTAACGGACGCCGTTATCAATGCTATGTCAATCGGGCGCAGTGTTCTTAGGTCGATAATCTCTACCGCTGCCCCAAGCTGCGTGACCACCTCCACGCTCTCTTGAAGCATCCTTCCGTAAGAGACGAGTGTGAGAGCCGAACCTTCGCGCACTATGGTAGCTTGTCCCAAATGGATGGTATACTCCTCTTCGGGAACTTCGCTAACTTTTGAGTAAAGAAGTTTGTTTTCAATAAAAATAATGGGGTTGTCATCCCGGATTGCAGCTTTGAGAAGCCCTTTGGCATCGTATGCTGTAGAAGGAGCAACTATTTTCAGGCCAGGTATTCCTTGCAGCAAAGGCTCCAGGGATTTGGAATGCGTCGAACCATATCCCCTCCCCCCACCCGAAGGCGTCCTCAGAACGAAAGGAACTTTTATTTGCCCATTTGAAGTATAGCGATATTGTGTGGCATGGTTCAGGAGCTGGTCCATGGCTAGTGTTATAAAATCCATAAACATGATCTCAACGATGGGCCGCATGCCGGCAATGGCAGCTCCGGCAGCCACACCCGTTATTGCTGCTTCTGACATCGGCGTGTTCCTTACTCTTTCCGGTCCAAAGAGTTGGAGCAGGCCTTTAGAAACACCAAAAGCTCCCCCATACGCGGCGATATCTTCTCCCATAAAAAATACCGCAGGGTCTCTTTTCATTTCCTCAATGATCGCTTCTCGAATCGCTTCCAGGTAGCTGATGGTTCTCATTTTTCTAGTTTTATTCTCCTATGCGAAAACGTGATCGTGAACAGTTTCTTTCATCGGGAAAAGGCTGCTTTCTGCAAATTGCACCGCTTCTTCTATTTGACCGGAAATTTCTGCTTGCACTTTATGTAATTCGCTTTCATCATAGTGAAAGGTTTGCTGGAGTATGTGCGCGAGCCGGAGAATAGGGTCTTTCTGTTTCCATTCTTCTTCTTCCTCGCGTGTTCGGTAGACTCGTTGGTCATTTTTAGAGTGGCCACTCTGGCGATAGGTTTTACACTCCAGGAATACGGGACCGTTCCCCCCCCTCACCCCGCCAATAATGGTTTTTATTTGCTGTTGTATGGCGAGAACGTCATTGCCGTCGACGCCGAATGTTTCTAAGCCGTAGGATGCTGCTCTTTGATACAGCTCCTGAACTATCATGGTTTCTTTGGTGTGAGTCGACATGGCATAGAGATTATTTTCACAGACGTAGATGATGGGCAATTTCCAAATGGCTGCCAGGTTAAGCGCTTCGTGGAAGTGCCCTTCATTCATGGCTCCATCACCAATAAAAGAGACCACCACCTGCTCTTTTTTTTGCATTTTGAAAGCCAAAGCGATTCCCGTGCCCGTAACTGCTGCACCACCCGTTACCCCGTTTGCCAGAAAATGATCTGCAAAAGAGATAGTATGTTGCGTGCCGGCCCTTCCGCTACAAAAGCCGTCTTTTTTCCCCTGCAGTTCGGCAAGGAACCGACCCGGATGAAGGCCTTTCGCAAGGGCGTGGCCATGCCCTCGGTGCGTGCTGGTAACAAAATCATCTTTCTGCAGAGCTGAACAGACGCCCACAGCCACCGCTTCCTGCCCGACGTAAAAATGGGCAGTTCCATGAATTAGCCCGCGGGTAAAGAGAAAAGCAACTCTTTCTTCGAACATTCTTATATAAAGCATCTTCTGGTAGAGGGCGAGGGCCTCCTGCGGGAGATTAACCATTGGAAAAAGCCTTTTTATCCAGTTATTTAAAAATTATGTAAGAGGGGTTCTTTCAGGTCGATTATTCTCAGAACTATCTACCGGAGCACACAACCCTCTTCGAAGCCTCTTCGTGAGGAATTGCTTCAGCTCTTGCATATCTATTTTTTTCTGCAGAAGAGACTCCATAGAGGCCATGACTTCATAGGTAAATCCGCAGGGATGGATGTAAGAGAAGTAATTCAAGTCCGTGGAAATATTTAATGCAAACCCATGCATAGTCACCAGCATGTTCTCTTCTCCCGCCACTTTCCTAGTCGCTATGCCTTGCGCTGCAATTTTTTTGTGCATCCCATCCGCCCACGCCCAAGCTCCCCTAATGTTTTTTCCATACGCATCTTTCTCGCTTTTTCGGGAATAGGCCGCAATTCCATACGTGCGCAAAAGGCTGATAGTAAGGTTCTCTAGAGCATCGACGAAATTGCCAATTTCCGGCAGGGCGATTTTCCATATAAAATAAGCAACTAACTGGCCAGGGCCATGGTAAGTTATTTTTCCGCCGCGGTCCACATATGCTAAAGGCGCAGGAAGCTGTTTTCTGATGAGAACCTGCTCTGGTGCCATGTCTTTTCCCAGGGTATAAACTGGTTCATGCTCCAGCAGGAGAACGGTGTCGGGAATCTCTTCTTTTTCTCGCTGTATCTGGAGGCGGTGTTGCAAAGCCAGGCTTTCGGCGTACGGGAGACGTTCGTATTCGAGAATCTGCACGCTTTTGTTTTCCATAATTCTTTTCTCCATAACTCTGTCCTCCAGCAGGGATCCTCTCTCTTTCTTTTCCAGCATTTTCAGAACCCCGGTGGCTGCGGAGAGTTGGCGGCTTGCCGTTCAGCATCGATCAGCGCTTCAGAGATCATTTCTGAAAGGGTGGGGTGCGCTATAATCTTTTGTTTGATATCCTCTACATCTCTTCCTAAAAATCCTGCAACAACCCCCAAGAGTTCCGAAGCTTGCCATCCCACTATTGCTGCTCCGACTAGTTTTTGCTGTTTTATGTACACTTTTATAAATCCTTCCATCCTCTGCATGGCCCGGGCTTTCCCGTTGGCTAAGAAAAAGCATCTTCCTATGGATCCTTCCCGTTGGCCGATGCTGGCTACTTCGGGAACGGTATACATGCAAGAGGGAATTGTTGCATATGAAATTGCTCTTCTTTTTCCCATGATGTTTTCAGCAGCTATTCTTCCCTCATGGATACCTACATGTGCTAACCGGGGTGTGGGGATGACATCTCCGATGGCATACACCCCGGGCACATTTGTTTCCAAGTAGGCATTCACGCTGATGCCTACCGGTGTGTAAGAGACACCCAAGCGATGCAGCTCTTCAACTGGCAGGTTCGGAACTCTTCCGACGGCGACGAGGAGCTTTTCAACCAGTATGGGTGGTAATTGGCAACTATCTTTGCTGATGATGGTGAGAGAGAGGGCTTCTTTGGTTTCTTGTACTGTTCCTATCGTGGCATTTGTGATGGCCTCTACTCCAGACTTTTTTAAAAAACGCTGAATAGCATCGGCGATTTCCGGTTCTTCCGTCGGTGCAATAGTGGGTAGGGCTTCAATAAGATACACTTTTGTTCCCAAAGCACTAAAGATGGAGGCAAATTCCAGCCCGATGTAACCACCACCAATGATGCCTAAAGTTTTCGGCAAAGCATCCAGGGAAAGAGCTTCATCGCTGGTTATAATCGAACGGCTGGCCGGAAGGTCTTCTAGCCGTTTGGGGGATGATCCGGTCGCCCAAACGATGTTTTTTGCAACAAAGCTTGTTTCGACTTTACCATCCCTGTTTAAAATGGTGATTTCATTTTTTCCGGTAACAACGGCAGTTCCCATAACGATAGGTATGCCCTGGCGTTTTATGGTACTTTGAACACCCGCAACTGATTCTGCGACAATCTGCCGTAGGTGTGCTTGCACTTTTTGAAAATGCCAAGAGCCACCCCCTTCCAGAATCCCTAAAGCTTTCATCCGTTGCGCTGTTTTTGAGAATTCTGCCAGATGGCTGAGTGCTTTTGTGGGTATGCAGCCCACCGTAGCACAAGCGCCCCCCACTTTATGTTTCTCAATGAGGCATGCTTTTCCCCCCAACTGTGCAATGCGAAGCGCCGCGCTATATCCTGCAGGGCCACCTCCGATGATGGCTGCATCATAGATGGGATGCTGTTGTTCAGGCAAATTTCTTCACCTCACACTGGTCTGTTCTGAGGGGTGGGGTAGCGTAGGCTATCAGCCTATCGGCGCGATAGGAGCTTCGCACCAAAGGGCCTGCTTCTACATGCAGAAAGCCTTTTTGCAAAGCGTTCTCTTTCCAAAATTGAAATTCTTCCGGCGAATAGTATCGAGAGAGGGGATAATGCTGGGGTGTGGGAGGGAGATATTGGCCGATGGTAACAAAATCACATCTTTGGTTCCGAAGATCAGCTAAAACCCGTTCTATTTGCTCTGCGGTCTCTCCCAGCCCCAGCATGAAGCCAGATTTGGTTTTCAGGAAGGGATTGCTTTGTTTCATTTTTTTTAATAGGGCTAGGGAAAGGAAATAGTTCCCCTGTGGCCGTATCCGAGGGAAAATTTCTTGAACCGTCTCAATATTGTGGCTCAGCACTTCAATAGGGAGTGTGGCAATATTCTCGAGCACTTTTTTGTTTCCTTTAAAATCAGGGATGAGGATCTCAATGTTACAGAAAGGCTGTATCCGCTTTATCTCTTGTATTGTCTGGATAAATTGTGAGGCTCCGCCATCCGGCAGGTCGTCGCGGTTTACTGAGGTAATGACAACGTAGGAAAGGCCCAGCCTTCGTACGGCTTCAGCAACACGAAGAGGCTCACTCCCATCAATGGGGCGTGGTTTTCCCGGAGAAACATTACAATATTTACAGTTTCTGGTGCAGGTTCTCCCCAGAAGCATGAAAGTGGCAACTCCGTGGCTGAAGCACTCTGCTTTGTTTGGGCAGGCGCCTTCTTCACAGATGGTGTTCAACTGGAGATCCGCGATCACGCCGACCGTTTTCTGAAACTGGGGGGCTGAACTGAACGGCACTCTTAACCAGGGAGGGAACTTTCTTTTTGTGTTTTCAAGCATTTTTTTTCCGAAAAAAAACTGTTTCATCAAAGAGGGTGATTTTAACTATTCCCGTTACGAACCGCGATGGATTTAATAAGCTGGATAATTTTCTGGCTTACTGCCGTTTCGTAATGGACAGTGATATGTTTTATCCGTTGCAGCTCTTCCTCATCCCCCAAGAGCCGCCGAACACTGGAGATGATTCTCTCTGGATTAGTGCCTATGAGAAAGTTCTTTCCTTTTTCTACTAATCTCATCCATTCAGTTTCTTCTCGCGGCATAAGGCAGGGAACATTAAACACTAAAGCTTCTTCTTGGATCCCACCACTGTCAGAGATACAGAATTTTGATGCTGAGAGGAGAGCAAGGAATGATAAGTAATCCTGAGGCTCAATAACTTTTATTTTCTTACTTATTCGAAGATTATTTTTAGCAATTATCTTTTTAGTTCTGGGGTGTATCGGGAACACTAAAGTAGTCTCTTTCGCAATTTCGTTAAGTGCGGAAATAATATCTTGTAAGCTTTCTCTGTTATCTGTGTTTTCAGCACGGTGGAGGGTGACCAGAACAAATGTATCTTTTTCCAGACAAAATTTTTTTATCAAAGACGGATCAATTAATTCTTTATTCCTGGTGGCAGCATCGAAAGCAGTACTCCCCAGAAGCATTATTTTCTCTGCAGCGATACCCTCGTCTTTTAAATGGTTGGCGCACTTATTATCAGGGGCGATAAGATAGTCGGCAACATGATCAGCAATAATCCGATTTATCTCTTCTGGCATCTTACGATTAAATGACCTACATCCTGCTTCAACATGCATCACCGGGATATGTAATTTAACTGCAGCTAAGGCCCCGGCTAGGGTCGTATTTGTGTCTCCTTGCACAATCACAAGGTCTGGTTTCTCTGTTAAGATTACTTCTTCAAATCTTTCCAACATCAAAGCAGTTTGTTTTCCCTGTTGATGAGAGCCAACATTCAATGTATATTCTGGCCTTTTCAATTTAAGATGCTCAAAAAAAACTTCATCCATATTATAATCATAATGTTGCCCCGTGTGTACCAAAATATGTTCAAATTCCAGGTCTAATAGCGGTAGAAGAGCTGACAGCTTTATAATCTCCGGCCGGGTTCCGAGCACGGTAACAACTTTCATAGTTCTCTCTTGAACATTTTGTACAGGATAATCCTGCCCATCAGCCCCAAATGGCTTTTTATCGTACGAGCCAGCTTCATTTTAGAGGCGCCAAATTGTCGAACTCGCAAAGTAGCGGGAACTTCTCTAACCGTATAGCCTTTCAGCAACGATTTAATCAAAATTTCCGAAACGTAAAGAAAATCATTTTTTTCACTATGGACAGTTTCCAAAACCTTACGCTTATACACTCGCACCATGGCGCCATGCGTATAAATTCCTGAGCCAAGCAGGTGTTTGTACAGTAGCGAAGAGCCTTTGCTCAGGAAAATTCTCCAGCCGGGAACGTTTTCTATTTTACCTAATGGATGATAGGGGGAAACGGTTACGATGTCCGTTCCTTCATTGAGGCGTTCCAACAGGGTGAGAAGTATTTTTGGTTCATACGTACAATCGCTATCTAGTGCCGCAATATATGCCCCCGAAGCATGCTGGAAGCCTGTCCGGAGTGCTGCCCCCAGATTTTTATTGATGGCATGGCGAATAATTTTGGCGTTCTTTTTTTTGTCGAAATAGTGGTGTAACAAAGCATTCGTCCTGTCCGTGCTGCCATCGTCGACAAAGATGAGCTCGAGGGCATACTTTTGTTGCAATTCCCTGATAACTGGGTCCAGTTGCGCAGCGAGATGGGGTATTCCTTGTTCTTCATTAAAGCAGGGGATGATGATGGACACTATTGGTTCTCTAAGAAAAGGCATAGTCTAGCTCACATCTGAATCTTTAGCTCTTCTTTGGTTGAAATAACTTTGTGGTTATTTTTGGTTTAAAAGAGTTATGATTTAACAATCTTTATATATGCTCTTCCTGAAAAAAGCGCATGCTCTCCAAGCAGTTTTGGCTCTTACTGCTCATTATTCTTCTTGCTTTTGCCCTCCGGTTGTATCAGCTCGACAAAGAAAGCCTCTGGATGGATGAGGCTTTTTCAGTGCATCACGCGCAGGAAAAAGACCTGCTTTCTCTTCTTACGTTTGTCAGCACTACTGAAGCGGCTCCTCCGGGGCACTACCTGCTTTTGCATTATTGGATAGCCCTTTTTGGTAGTTCGGAATTCTCTTTGCGCTTTCCGTCCGTGCTTTTCGGTGTCCTTTCGCTGGCTCTTTTATTCAAAATTGTCAAGATGGTTTTCTCGACGAAGATTGCTCTTCTTTCTGTTTTTTTTATGTCAGTTTCTATGATTGAGATACTCTATTCACAGGAAGCACGGCTGTATAGCCTGTTTACTTTTCTTTCTTTGTTATCCGCGTTCTTCTTCTTGAAGCTTTTTCTTGCGGAACGGCAAAAAGAGAAAACGGTCAGGCACTATCTTTCTTATTTTTTGAGCACGGCTCTTGCGCTCTATACCAATTATTTAGCCTTTTTTTTGATTGGTGTTTATACTGCAGTCCTTCTTTGGCATTGGCCCGAGACCAAAATATTCTTTAAGCGGTGGGTGGCAGTGCATGTTTTTATTCTTGTTGCGGCTTTACCGTTGGTGCCTCTGGCATTGAACCAGTTTTCAGCAATCGGACCTGGCGCTTCGGGAAGTTTGGAGACAAGGGGGGTGCCCCCTGTCATCTCTCAGTTGGGGATTGCAGTCTTTGGTCTTCCGTTCCTGGGTTTAGGCTTTCTTTTTGTTGTTCTTCTTCTTTTCAAGAAAAAACTGTTAGGTTATTTTCATTCATTACATATTCCCCCCATTTTTTTTCTCTTAGTTATAACTGTATTTAGTCTCTTGTATGTGTATTTCTCTTTTCGCCCTTTTACGCCGTTAGGGTTGCCGTTAATCCGCGTTCCGCTGACCAATTCCTATTTTTTAACAAGGCATCTCCTCTTCCTCTCCCCTCTGCTCTATGTTTCTTTTGCTTATTTCATTGTTAAAGTCTCTTCTAGAAAAATAGCCGTTCTATCCGTCATCATCCTGCTGGCCGCTTCTTTTTTTTCTTTGGGGGCTTATTACAACACTCCAACGAAAGCCCAGTGGAAAGAGGCCCTTGCTTACATTCAGGAACAGACTGATGGGCGCCCCACCATCCTCTTGGATCGCGGGGGCTTTTCTCATCTGTTTCTTTTGCGATACTACTCTCAATACCCGACAGATGTCATACGGCTAACCTGGTCAGAAAAATGGAGAGAATTACAGCAACTCTCTGCCGAAGAGCTCTCAAAAAAAATCGCGAACGCCGATACCTTTTGGCTGATCCTTTCTCGGAACCCCGACACGGATGACTACTACAAGCGCCTGCTGGACAGTCAGGCCCTGCTCATTGATGAGAAAGAGTTCTATCAGATAAAAGTGTATAAATATACGCGAGACTTAAAGAGAGATCCATGAAAGAGATGTTCAAGAGATATCATTCCGGGTTTAGCACTCCCCTGGCTTGTCAAACAAAGTGGAGCAAAGGTAATTTTATATAGTAGTCATTGCCCCCAAAGCTAGAATTGCTTATGGGTAGTCTCCTATCAATCTTTTTATTTTTTGTATATGCGTGGGGTTTGGGGTTTACCGCTACTTACTTTCTTAAGAAGCCACTCCATTTTTTTGAAAGATTTTTTCTTAATATTGGCGTTGGGTTGGGGATCTTTCCAATTCTTTCCATCATTCTCAATTTTTTAAGGATTCCTTTAGACTGGAAGATCTTTTTAATGCTCAGTATGGCGTTTCCCCTCTATTTCTTTGGGAAGAAGCTCATCTCCAAAAAAAATTCTTTTTCGGTCAATAAGCCGCAGCTGACGAAAACAACAGCAGTATTGTTTATCGTGATCATTATCGCCCTGCTTTCCCTGTATATGTATACCAAAGGCGCTTTTGCATACCCTTACCTGGAGGATGAAGACCCCTGGGGCCATGCCATGGGGGCAAAATATGTTGCTCTTGAGAAAAGCGCATATGACCCCCATTTAAAGAATGTCGAGGAAGAAATTGATCCGGTTCTTTCTTACATCGATCCTTACCCTCCCGCATATGATGTCTTTATGGGGGTTCTCCATCAAACGTCTCCGGATCTTCCGTGGACCCTGAAATTTTTTAATGCTCTCATCATCTCTTTGGGATTTATCTTCTTCTATCTATTTGCAAAAGAGCTGATAGGGGATCAAACCAAAGCCGCAATTGCCACATTTGTCTTCGCGTCCATTCCGTCTTATTTGAGCCATTTTATCTGGGCCCATGCTCTTGCCGTCACTTTGTTTTTCCCGACGATGTACGCTTTTCTGGCAGCCAGAAAAGACCGGAGATGGCTGCTCGTAGCCGGGATTCTTGTTTCTAGCTTGTGGGTTACTCAGAATATTGACCAGCCTTTAAAGTTAACGACCCTTATTCTCATTTTCCTCGTCGTCTATTCCGTGGCTGCCAAAAACGTAGCTGCCAAAAAAATCTGGAAACAGGGATTTCTGGCAGTGGGAGGCGGCATGATTCTTTCTTTCCTCTGGTGGGGGGTCATGCTTAAGAAATATACTTTGCAAGGGTTTGTGAACTATTATGGCGCCAATGTTGTTTCAGCGGCAGGCGAAGTGGCGGGCAGTGCTTCCCCGCCTCAAGGATTGGTTGGGGTACTAGTATCCGGCGTATCTGTAATCGTCTCCGGCATTAAAACGCTCACGAATCCGGGCGGTTCAGCGTCGCGGGCTTATACTTTTCGTGAATTCTTTTTTGCCCGGGGGGAAAACATGATCAACAACCCCATCGGCATAGGAATAGTCGTGTCTCTGCTGGTTCTCCTGGGAGTTGCTTATTTGTTTTGGAAGTATAATAAACAGCTTGTTGCTGAAGAAAATGCCTGGCGTTGTGTGGCTTTGTTCTGGCTCATCTTCACTTTCTGGGGAGTCAACGGCCTAACTTTTCCCATTTCCGTAGCAAAGGGGGCTTTCCGCGTCTGGCTTCTGTTGGCGATCCCTACTGCGCTGGTTGCTACGGAAGGACTTTATGCTCTGAAAAATATATCCTCTCGCAAAGCCGTTCGAGTTTTTATGGCTATTATTCTTATTGCGGGAGTTATTTTTACATCTGCATACCAAAAATATCAGGTCAATACCTCCATTTGGCCCACGTCCGGCTCATTTTCCGGGGGCCCTTCAGAACCATTTGCCTATGGAGAATGGTTTAAGGCCCTTCCACCAAATACTAACGTTTTCCTGTATGCACCTCGGGATAAGCTCACTATCGGGTATGGGGCATTTAGTTGCGCGTGGTGCCAGGAGATTATTGATTTCCGTGCAGACCCCCTCTCTAAAAATGCTTTAGAGTTGCATCGATTCCTGAAAGCGCAGGATTATGAATATTTAGTCATAAACGGTCGGATGGATGCACGATTCTTTAATAGCCAGTATGGAGAAAACAGGACCAGTGAATTGCTCCCCAAGCGCTATGAAGAGATTATAAACTCCGGGCTGTTTACGCCTGTTTATCAGGCTCAAAACCCATTTGTAGTTTTCAAAGTTGACTGAGGTTAACGGTGAGGCAAAGCGACCATGAAAATTAAAAAAACGCATGCGGTTCTTCTCTTGTTTGTTCTGTTAGGAGCCGGGTTACGCATCATTGCTGCACACAACTTGGATGTCAATCCGGACGAGATGATTTATACGGTAATTCCCGTGAATATCATCTCTGCGGGAAGGCTGTCGACGGTAGAACAAGCGCCCCTTTTTTTCTATTTAACCGATATTGGCTACCAGCTCTTTGGGTTTAGCTCCATCACCGCCCGCCTCCCCGCCATTCTCTTTGGTTCGCTGAGCATAGTGCTGGTCTTTCTCATTGTCAAACTTCTCTTTCAGGATGATCGGAAAAGCTTAATTTCGGCATTTTTATTCTCTATTTCCGGGTATGCTATCCTAAACAATTTGGAGATGGACATTACTGCCTTCTTTTTTCTTCTGCTCAGCATTTATTTTTATATGCTCTTTATCTTGAAGAAAGCGAAGTATCTCTACCTTTCCACCATCGCTTTAGGGCTTGGCTTGTTGTCTAAGCCTTTTGTGGCTTTGATCATCCCCGTTTATGTTGTTTTTTATCTCATCCATTCTTTTCGCTCCCCGGAAAAAGCTTTGTTTTCTCGGACTGGAGAGAAGACTACTGAAGAAAATATTATTGTCAACCGAAAGATGGTTTTACTCTTCTTTGTCAATATTCTCCTGCTGCTTTTAATTGTATCACCCGTGCTTGTTTACAATTATCTTCTCTATTCTGATAAAGGGATAACTGATTTTTATTTCACGACAATGCTCGGGATAGGAGAAAATATTTATGAGGGGTTAGGGGGGCAAAAGCCCTGGGCTTTGCAAAGGGCCTTTGGCGTGGCTCGTAACCTTTCAGCATCCTTCTTGAAATATGATGCCGTTTTGTTCATTCTGGGGCTCAGCGGCATGATTTCTTTATGTTTTAGGAAAAACCAGTGGGCGTATTTCTTCGGCAGCTATCTCCTATTTCACCTTTTGTATACAGGGGGGAGGACGGGCAGTTCGTCCCATTTTGTCATTCTTATTCTCATCTTGTCCTTGTTTTCAGGGCATTCTTTTGTTGCGCTTGCAGAAAAAATAAGCGGATTGTGCAAGCGAAGCAGTGTTAGAAAGGGGTTCTGGCTCGTGCTCGGCGCCATGGGGGTTCTGAACGTTATATTCTTGGCACCCCAGATAACACCGACTTCCAGCATAGTGCTGCTGGAGCAATTTTCTTCTCGGATTCCAGACCAGGCCCTTGTTGTTGTAGACCCTTTGGTTTACCGGGGGATTTATGCTTGGGCTTTCCAAGATAAGCATTACTTGGAAGGGACTTATTTTCCCCCCCTCATGGAGCAATTGCAGAACATTCCGGGAGAGAAAACTGTTGTTCCTCTCTATTACATCAGTTGTGGGAGAAACAGCCTGTGTGGCTGGAAGCCGGAAGATTATGCGCGAGCTTTTAATTTTAGTGAGAGCTTACGCTCTTATTTCCGGGAGAATCTGCAATTTGTTGAGGCCATCAAAGGAAGCGATGTGCTTACGTTCGAAGTTTATGAGGGAAGTGTGGGAATGCCTTTAGGGGCTTACGATGCTGTAGACCAAACGCACCAATACTATTTTTATCCGGTGGGGTGGAAGTATAAAGAGCTGGCTGTGGATAATTATGCGCTGGGAACCATCGCCAGAATAATCTTAGAAAAGCTGGGGTTTGTTGTTCTTTTTGCTGACGTCCTCATAGCCATTTTTTCAATCGGGGCGGTGTTTTATGTGCTTTGGAAGCGCTCCGACTAATGATGTCTATTTCACTGGGGTAATTGGGGGCGTCCCAAGGGAAAAAATCCCCTTTGAGGTATCTTTCCCATCGGCTCAAATCAGCTTTCACCATCACTTCGGCGAGTTCTTTGAATGTTAGCGTTGGTTTCCAGTTCAAAGCCTTTCGTGCTTTATGTGCATCGCCGCATAACATGGAGACCTCTAAAGGCCGGTATAAGCGATTATCTTCTTTCACGTAGTCTTCCCAGCGTAAGCCCACTGCTGAAAAAGCTTGTTCCGCGAATTCTCGCACCGTGTGGGTTTCTCCCGTGGCGATAACAAAATCATCCGGATGGTTCTGTTGCATCATCAGCCACATGGCCCGTACATAATCTTTGGCGTGACCCCAATCACGCTTGGCATCTAAATTTCCGAGATATAATCCTTTTTGCAGCCCCAGTTTTATTTTTGCTGCAGCATTGGTTATTTTTCTGGTTACAAATTCCAGTCCCCGCAAACTGCTTTCGTGGTTAAATAGGATCCCGTTACAGGCAAATATTCCATACGCTTTTCTGTATACCCGACACATATGGAATGAGTGTAGCTTGGCAATAGCATACGGGGAATTGGGCAGGAAAGGGGTGGTTTCGTTTTGCGGGATGGCGTTTGAGTCGCCATAGAGTTCGCTCGTCGAGGCCTGGTAGAACTTTATGCTTTTCTTTAAATGGCGTATGATCTCTAAGAACCTCGTTGCTCCACTGCCGTCTATTTGTGTGGTTAAAAGAGGCTGGTCGAAGGAAGAGCCGACAAAACTTTGTGCTGCAAGATTATAAATTTCCTGAGGCCGGGATATCGTCACGGCTTCTAAAAGGGAAGTGGTGTCACTAAGATCCGCAGGGATGAGAGTTACTTTAGGAATAATGTTCAATTGTTGCAGGCGCCAGAAATTGGGGGTAGAAACCCGCCGGTAAGTGCCATATACTTTGTACCCTTTTTCAAGTAAAAACCGTGCGAGGAAAGCGCCGTCCTGCCCGGTTATTCCTGTAATAAGAGCTCTTTTAGCCACTTTATCTCCATGCGAGCGTTCCTGTTGTCAGTTGGTAGGGGTATGCCGAGGAGGCAATTAAAAGCTTTTCTATTCTCCAGTAAAGACAAACCTCCGCTCCCCTCATTCTACCAGACCCCCTCAAAGGGTGTTCAGGGCTCTGGAGAGAATTCCCACTATTTCTTCTATTCCTTGCCCGTTCTGTTCCGCCAACTTGATGGAAGAAGGCAAGACAATCATCGACCTGAACAAAGCGATTCCATTCTCTTGACTGCCCCGTGCGTATTTTTTAAATGCAGGCAAGTCGGACAAAGGCCAGAACGCGGGCCTGATTTCGATGCCCTGCTGCATCAGGTCTTCGCCGATCTTCCGCACTATTTCTTCGGGTTTGTCGATGAGAATACAATTCAACCAATAGCAGGGATGGGAGTGTGGCGCAATCTCCTGTACGCGCACTCCCGGAATCTCTTGCAGTAATTCCCGATATCTCTCTGCAATGAACCTCTTTTTCTGCAGCAAGAAAGGAAATTTTTCTATCTGCGCCAAGCCGATAGCTCCCAGCACATGGGGGAGGCGATAGTTCATTCCTATGTCTGTATAAATGTATTTATGCCACCACGGATCTTTCTCTCCCCGTTTCGGAGCTGCTCGGGAAGCATAAAACAGGGCTTTTTCGAAAAATTCTTTATTGTTGGTCACTACCAGACCACCCTCTCCTACGCCAATCATCTTCTCGCTCCGAATAGAAAAAACGGCCACGTCTCCAAACGATCCGATGGTCTTTCCTTGATAGGTGGCTCCGTGCGCTTCGCAGGCATCTTCTAACAGCAACGTGTGGTGTTCCCGGCAGAGTGCGGCGATCTTCTCAAAATTTTGCACGGGGAATCCATAGACATGGACAACCATAACTGCCTTAATTTTATCTGTAGAAAGGACTTCTTCTAAATGGCGTACATCCATGCCGAAGGTTTTTGGCTCTACATCAATAATGACAGGTTCTGCCCCTGCTTGTAAAACTGAGGCGACGCAGGCACCGCAGGTATAGTTAGGAATGACTACTTTTTCTCCTGGTCCTACCCCCATTGCCAATAATGCCGTATGAAGGGCAGCTGTTCCCGACTGAACTGCCAAAGCATGCTGCGTTCCGATGAGGCGGGCAAAGGCTTCTTCAAACTTTTTGGTAAACTCCCCCCCCGCAGAAAGCCATCCCTGCTGAAGCACCTGAGTTACATAAAGCAGCTCTTTATCATCCAGCGATGGCTCATTGAGAAAGTACTTATATTCTCTCATCCCTGCTAAAAATCGATTAGCCTTTAAATGTTTTATTTATCTCTGAGCTCTGTCCTAAATCTCGCTGTCGCTCGACCGCCACCAGCTTCTCGCCCCCTCACCGTAACTTTCTATAGCGCTGTCTTCTCGTAGGGAGCAACCCCTGACAACGCGCTAGATTGATTAGCAAGGTGGGCTCAACCTAATGCTAGTGGCGGACTTTTAGGACAGAGCTTTATCTTTGCTTTGTATAACAAACCACTGAGATCCAACACAGTTTTTTTAAAAAAGGGATCCTCTTAAGAAGTGCCCGATCAACTTTGCTCATTAAAGTATACATTTTCTTGAGGGGAGTACTTGTACTATACCCTATCGGAAGCAAAGCCGAAGAGAGAAAATAAAATTCTTCGTGGGAGAACATTGTAAAATAAAAGCTATTTTTTGTAAACATCTGCAGAGTCGCATAGTTGGGGCACATCTTGCGGTATGAAGAAAGAAAGCGATAAATTTGAACGAAAGGAGCATAGCGCAGAGGCTCCACAATGACTACTCTTCCGCCGGGCTTTAATACCCGAGAGCACTCTCGTAATACCTTTTCCGGCTCTACGTGCATTAATACTGAATTTATATATACTTGGTCAAACGTTTCATCTTTAAAATCCATTTTTTCAGCGTTCATCTGATAGCTCTGGACTGCTACCCCTAGCTCTTCTGCTATCAGAGAAACCGCTTTTAGGCTCTCTGAAGAAATGTCTACGACACTCACTTTCGCGCCTTGCTTTGCAAAGAAGACGGCTTGTTTTCCAGACCCGCTGCCAATCTCGAGGAGAGCTTTATTGCGGAGGTCTCCTAAGAGGGAGTAAGAGTGTTCGATCGCTTGTTGGCGTAAAAACAACATATGCTCTTCTTTCTGCGCCGCTTCCCGCGAAACCCAGACCTCATCGTAAAACGACCGAGAATCAACACCGCTTCGACGATTATCGGCGAAGCCTGTTGCGAAGCTCCAAAGCATAGCCCATGTCCCCCAATACCGTTTTTAGCCCCCGGAGAAATGGGATTTTTGTCTTCCCATGTTTTCGGCGGTTATAATGAGTCTTTATCTCCGTGATGGGGATTTGTAGTTGCCGAGCTAAGGCTGCGAGGGGTATTCCATATAAAATGCGGCTGAAAGGATAAATGTTCTTTTCTTTTCCGTGATTAAGAAGGTGTTCGAAGATTTCCTTTTTCATCGCAAAATATCCCATGCTGTTGTCTCGAACTTTGGTGTTGAGGACTGTCCTTACCCAGCGATTCAATAGAAAAGTTCCTATTTTATGGGGGAAGTCGGTCTCAAAACGGGTGTTCCCTAAGTACCGCGATCCCCATCCAATCTTTCCCTCTTTGGCGATGCGATACAGTTCGGGGATAACTTGTGGTGAGTGGCTCAGGTCTGCATCGAGGGGGACAACCACTTCCCCTCTAGCGATAGCAAGGCCGTCCCGATAGGCGCTTCCCACACCCATCTTTGCAGGCCTTTTTAGCAGGGTGGTATTTGGGTACTCTTTCTTGAGTTCCAGAACTACTTCTGCAGTTCCGTCTGGAGAGCTATCATCAACAACAATGATCTCTCCTGCAAAGCTATGGTCCAGAAAAATCTTGTTCACAACGGCAATAACTTCACGGATGTTCTCCCGTTCGTTGTACGTAATCGTAATGACACTTACGTCGAGATGAGGTTCTACAGCAGTTTTGTTCACTTTATCTGTTCGGCAAGTACTGTTTTTTAAAAAGGTATTGGTGTTTAAGGCCTGTCAAATATCGCCTCTTGGCCAGGTACTAAGCAAGAGCAAGCTCTTGCTTGCTCAGGTACCCGTCACCCCTGCTAACTTGACTGGAACACAGGATTCCAAGAATCATTACTTTTAAAAACGCTCTTTTTACTGGTTGGAAAGTGGCTAGTTATACACAGAAAGCCGTTCAGGGGGTAAGCATAGCATTTGTTTTTGGCTTCCTTGCCGCTATAACTGCTTATCTCACTCGCATTGTCTTGGCGAGGAAACTTCAGCCGGAAGAATATGGGCTTTTTTACGCCGTTTTTACTTTCATCATTTTTTTCCTGTTCTTCAGAGACCTCGGCTTAGGCCAAGCTTTGGTGAAATATATTTCTGAGTTTAGAGCACAGCAGAGATATGGCCAGATAAAGACGGCAATTTTATCCGTTTTTTCCATGCAGATGAGCAGTTCCATCTTTTTTGGCATTTTTTTTTTCTTCTTGGCTAATTTTCTGGGAGAGCAGTATTTCAAGAGTTCTCTGGCTTCTTTAATCTTGAAACTCTTAGTGCTTTACGTGTTGTTCAGCCTTTTTTTCATCATCCCCAAGCAGATTTTTCAAGGGTTCCAAAAGATGTTCCTTTATTCTTCTGTGGAATTTTTGAAGAATTTCCTTGTTCTTATTCTCGTAGTGGTGTTTTTAAAATTGAAGCAAGGGGTTCTTGCACCCGTGATAGCTTTCGTTTTTGTGGGCCCTTTACTGTTTCTGATTTATTCTCCTGCCCTGGTGGGGATATGCCGCCCCATTTTTAAGCAAAAAGCAGAACAGTTTTTGGGCATAACAAAAAAGCTTTTTTTTTTTGGTACCCCTGTCCTTCTGACGGATATTGGCGGCCAGGTAATCGGGTATGTTGATACCTTAATGTTGACGTATTTTGTTAGCCTTAGCGACGTCGGCATTTATAATGTCATTTTGCCGTCGGCACTTATTTTTTCTTTGTTTAGCAAAGCCATCGGGGCCATGTTATTTCCTCTTTCCTGCGAGCTATGGGTGAAGAAGGACACCTTTCGCCTATCACGGGGGATGACTATCCTGCATCGCTATGCCCTTCTCTTTGTTACTCCAGTTATCCTCATTGTCATTTACTATGCTCAATTTTTGGTGCGGGCTTTGTTTGGGGCAGAGTATGCTGCTGGTTACCCCATTTTACAGCTGCTCATGGTCGGTATGCTTTTCTATGTGGTCGCTTCAATAAACACCACTATCATTGTTGGCATCGGCAGGCCAAAGACAGTTACCCTGATAATTTTCTTAGCCGCGTTATTCAATGTCCTGTTCAATCTTCTCTTCATCCCCCGCCTGGGCCTGCGGGGAGCAGCTTTAGCTACCGTTGGCAGTTACATATTGATGTTTATTCTGTCAACACACCATGTTTCCCGATACCTTCGTTCCCCTTACCATTGGAAAGAGTGGCTTACCCTCTTTCCCCTATCCCTTTCTTTTTTTGGAGCGGTTTCACTTATAGAAAAGTTGCTGAACCTCCCGGCAGTGCTCGAGATGATTATTTCTGCAGGAGGCGGCTTGGTGGCCTACGGAGTATTGGCTTACCTTTTTGGGCTTCTTAAATTTAAAGAGATATGGCGCTATTCTGAGTTGGCGCTTCGAAAGAAATAATGCCCATTCACTCTTTCATGCTTATCTGCTAGTCTATTCTCCAATGCACACCCTTCACCGCAACAGCCCGCTGTACAGTCTCAGGAATGTATCGGCAATAAGCTCCGTCCTAAATTGTTGCGATTTCAGGAAAGCATTTTGAACCATTTTTTTTTGGAGCGCATGACCACTCAGCACTCGGTTTATTTTTTCTGCAAGAGAAGATGCATCTCCCGGCTGTGCCATTAAGACTTCTTCATCTGGCGTGACTATCTCCCTTAATTCTGGCAGATCAGTTGTTATTACGGGGGTCTTGCTGGCCATCGCTTCCAAAAGGCAGGAAGGGTTTCCTTCAGTTCCCGCCATTGTCGGGTATGCTAACACTACTAGGTCTGCCATGCTCACATATTCTTCGATCGGAAGATCATCTAAAGTGATAATGCAATTTTTGTCACATCCCGTTTTTTTTACGAAATACCAATACTTTTCCCGCGTCGCTAAAGCTTTAGAGCGGATGGCCAAGAAAAAAAGAGCACGGGGGAACTGCTTTATCACGTCCGGCATGGCCTGCAAAAGGCAGTCGACCCCTTTTTCTTTTCTAATGGCACCATAATATAAAATGAGCTGTTTATCTGCTAAGCCATATCTCTCTTTGAGACGCCGTCGGTCACGCGGCCTGAATTTTGCCGTGTCAATATTCGAATGAATCACTTTAATCCTTTCTGGCGGGCAAGCGGCCACGATCCTCTGTTTCATAATTTCCGTGGGGACGGTAACGGCGTTTACCATTCTCAAGCTGGGGCAGAACAGCTGGTCAATCCAATCCTTTTTTGGCTGTGATTTTATAGTGTAGACTGTTGGCGCTTTCACTGCTTTACCGGCGAGGTACGTGCTCAGCGCAAAAAACGAGCTTGATCCGAAACCATGGACCAGGAGCTGGCCGGGTTTTTCTTTTTTTTTCAGGAGCTTAAGGCTCCGACACGCATTGAATAACTGGGTTCCATATCCCCCAGAATAAAAGCGATAAATCCTGACCCCTTCAGCGTTTTCCATCTGCGGCTTGGACGCATGTTTTCTGGCGATGATAAATGCCCGATGTCCTAGAGACTGGTATCTTTTTGCCAATTCGATCAGCGTTATCCACGTCGCTTCTTTTCTGTTCAGGAGAAATCCGGGTGCGAGCAGTGCGATGTTCACGAGTGGTGGGCAGAAAGAGGTTATTTAAATCTTGTCGAAGAAATGATAGTCTGGGCAACAGTTCACGAAGATTTATAATGCTCCTGAGAAGAGGATTTCTTATGTCCTTTTTGTATCCCTATACTACTCCAGAACAACAGGGGCTATCAGTGCCCTATCCCTTTGTAGAATACCAAGGGAACGAATTTATCGGGGATTATCTTCAAACAAGAAGACAAGCTTTAGCGAACTTAAGACCTCTTTTAAACCAATCTTCAGTTGGGATTCCCGCACCGCATCATTCCGCAGGGCGGGCAGAGCTCGGTCCGGGAGAGATCACCACTTCCCAGCTTCTGGATGCCGTATTTGGGGGAGATGAAACGTTGTTAAAAAAGTTGCGGAGAAAAGCAGAACTGCAAAAAGTAAGGAATGCCTACAGCGGTCCGAATCTTTCTGTTTGCAGCGCTGCTGATGCTGACATTGAGCATTATCTCCGTCTCGCGAAAGCTTTGAGCGACCATTATTGCTCAACCAATAGCCTGCAATCATTAAGCACTTTACTGAAAGTTAATGATAAGATGATCTCCCGTGCTGAAGAGGTAAATGGTGCTTATGCTCCGGTGTTCTCTATCGTTCTGAGTGGCGAGCTCGATGCTATCTGCGGGCTCTATGGTGATTTGAAAGAGTGCCCCCTCACGCAACGCTTATTGCCGCAGCCCACAGGGGCAGTTGACAAAAGAACAATAGAGAATCTGGGGATGATCGTGCAAGACAAGATTCGGGCCCGGGCATACATTCAAGGGCTGCTGCAGGCAGGCTACAAGCCGCACGCTGCGATTATCTTGGAAGATAAAACCTCGGTCGAAGGGGGATTGGAGACAGCCCCGGGAGAAAAAAGATATTTTAATCCCGGAAGGTCTTTTATTGAAACTGTGCGACAAGAGAATATCCCTCACGAATTAATACCAGCCAAAGGGTTTAACGATACTCATGTCATTAGCGCTTTACGGCAAGCAGCTGAGGAATATTTTGTGTTTAGCGGCTCCGGCATCCTGAAAACAGAGATTATTTCTACGGGAAAAAAGCTTATTCATGTCCACCCCGGGAGATTACCGGAATTCCGTGGAAGCACAACATTTGTCTATAGCCTTCTTTCTGAAGCGCAGTGCACAGCAACAGGGTTTTTTATGAACCCCCAAATTGATGCGGGGGACATCATCATCTCTCGTGATTTCCGCCCACCAGCAGCCGACGTTGATCTTAGTAGAATATACGACCCTTATATCCGCTCACAAGTTTTGGTCGATATCGCTAGGGCTTTGGCTCAGCAAGGCGCTCTCTGTGGAGAACGGCAGAACGCCGGGGGCGAAACATACTATGTCGTTCATCCCGTGTTAAGAACTTTGGCAGTGGGGTATCAGAGAGGAGAGCTGGAGTCATTTGAAAGCCCGTAAAACCGATGCAAGGTCCCTTCTTCTGCCCATTTTGCCACCCGTTCATAATCTTCGTTGGTGTCAAACTCCAGCCAACCGTGGGAAGTTGGTATGGCTTCTATAGCAACGGCATTATCAATAAGGCATTGCAGGAAGTCCGTCATATATGCCTTCTTGAAGTTTTTCGATTGATACCATTTTACCTCTTTATCCCAGAATAATTTTTTCTGCCGGTCAAATATTGCTTCGACCTGGGAGAAAGCCGATTTGGAGAATTTGACTATTCCGACATACCGGCCATCGATTTTTTCAGGCTCGGGATTTGGCACTCCCAAAGAAATAATTTTTTTCCCTTCGAGAACCAAGCTTTCCGTATCTTCTGTATCGCTTCCTGACCGGGCGATCCAATAATCCCGCCAATTCAAATCAACAACACAGCCAACGCCACAGGGGGCGTCAATGGCTTCCCGGATGACTTTATCTTCAAAGATGATATCCCCATACGTCATGATGATGTCATCGTCAAACTCCCCCCGGGCATGGAATAAGCCTCGGACCATGTTGCCTTCTGAAGCCGGGTCTTCATCGATGTAGCGCACACATTTGATGCTTATTTTGTCCGCGAGATGTTTTCTCACGATAACAATGTTGCTTATGCCGCAGTTCCTAAAACAATCCACCTGATGCTGCAGAAGCGACTTTCCCAAGACAGTAAGCATCCCTTTCGGAACGTCTTTGGTGTATTTGTATAGCCTGGTCCCCAACCCCCCTGCGATAATGATGGCTTTCATGAAATTTTTGCGAAAGAATGGAATCCTCTTTCTGCGCTATACAACGGTTCATGCGAGACCAATGGCGCCGCTTATCGTCGAAGCCTACGCTCCCTCACACTGATACGGTCTACGATGCGCTTTCTTCTTTACCGCAGGCGGAGTGCCATCTCTTCCAAAATTGATCTCTCTACCGGCTCATTTGACAATATTCTTTGGTCACGGCAATCGTACAAAACCCGCAGGTTATATTTGCTTGGCAGGAGGTGGTAATGGCCATGCTGGGGGACGGAGGCGTGCTTTGTATCACTCATAGTGGATATGAATGGGTGCCGTTCTGGGAACAGCTCTACCAAGCGGTCTTTCAGGTCTTCAATGGTCTCGTTGAGGCTCACTAATTCTTCGGGGATCAGTTGTCGCAGACGGGTGTGCCGCTTGGGCAAAACCATCACGTGCCCTTCGGTTATTGGAGCATAGGGTATGGCTGCATATACTAAGTCATTATTTCTAACCACTCGGTACTGTTCTTTCTCGGGGATTTCACAGAGGGGGCAATGGTTCATGTGTTGGGTTTTCTTTTACTTGTTATAAAGGTTATGAAAAAATTGACGTACTATCGTGTCCGGAAATTGGCGTACTTTTCACCGCGTATCCCCACCTCTCCAAAATAATTCTCTTTTTAAGAACGCTGTAACCAAGGTCTTGTTCAGTGCATCCTCAGGCGCCATACGCTCCGGATGCCACTGCACCCCGCTGATAGGTAAATGGGGGTGGTATAGCCCTTCTATGCCCCCATCTTCAGCAAAGGCAAATGGTTTCAGTTCCACTGCCTGTGTCTCTTTTATAATGGCACAATCATGGAACGAATTTACCATTGCTTTCCTCCCTAGTTCTTCTTTCCTCGCGAGAATCCGTATCTGATGATCACCGATGGGGTGGCGGCTGGGGACTAGCCCACCACCAAAATGGATGTTGATCAACTGCATCCCCCGGCAAATGCCTAAAAGCGGGAGGCGTCTCTCTGCCGCGATTTCAACAAGCTTTCTTTCCAGCGCATCCCGTTTCGAATAAACTGGCCTCTCGGCTTTCCGGGCGGTGCTGGGAAAGAGACTGATATTGCCCCCCCCTGAAAGGATGATAGCATCAATCGGGAATTGGCTAAAATAGGTAGCTATGCTTTCTGTCGAATTGGGGATGAGGAGCATCGTTGCGCCCAGTTTTTCAAAATAGCAAACGTAATTATGTTCCAATATGTCCTGAGCTCTCTCTTGTTGATTCTCCTCCAACCTTAATGAAATGGCAATTAACATGGTATTATTTTTTGCTCTTTACAGTTGAGCAAAACTTTTCGCGCTTTCTTTATCTCATCAAAAAGGTCTCCACAACCAATAGCTGCAGGCACTCCTAATTCGGCGCAGCGGATAACCATGTGCGAAGCAACCCCACCGTACTTGGTGATTAAACCCGCAGGATTTTTCGTGAAAATCCAATCATGCCCCGGGTCACCATTCTCTAAAAGAATAATCTTTCCTGTAAAATCAGATAGTTCCTCTTTGTTTAATCCAGACAAGGCAATAATTTCGCCTTCCACTGATTTCGACGTTGTAAAGTTTGGCTTGGCCCGATAAGACGAAACTACTTCGATGTCTTTCTTCGACATTATGACCGGCGGGAGAAGCAAGGAGTCGTTTATCCTTCGCTCTTTGCTGCGGTGCTCAATAATATTTGTGAGGATAGATTCTGCTTTTTTATCATCTTCTATATCAGCTATTACTTTCAGATTGTCGACATCGAGATGGGACAGGCTTTCCCGGGAGAGCCCCCACACCCTTCCGGCTTGGGCAATCAGCTCAAGGGCATCACTTAATTCTCGCGTAAATTCAAACTTGGATAACTCTCGGGCTTCCAGCGCCGCTCTTGTGAAAGTGAATAGGGTGTTGGAGTCAAAAGCCAGCTCCTGCTCCTGAAGGGTTGCTGAGATATTCTCCTGAATATGCTGAGGAAGCGAGAAAGCAATTTTTGTTGGCTCCTGCAGCTGAACTTGGCCTCCAAATAGATTTTCATTTTGGTCATAGCGCAAAGCAGTAATGTCATAGGTTCCCGGTCGTAGGTGGCCATATTTTTCGAGGAAATTTTTTTTTGCCATGCCCCCCCGGCTCAAAGAATAAAAATCCTCATTCATCTTTGATACCACTGTTACAATCGAGTTCATAAATTGGTGGTAATACCTTTCTTCAAGAATACCTTCTGCGACCAAACTTTTGATCAGAATCTTCCCGACGAAAGCCAATCGGGCCAGTCGGGAAAACTGCACCGTTCCCGATGAGCGACAATTATCAAGGAGTTGTATCGCCCGCCTTAGGCAAGCTTGGGGAGTTCTGATCGGAGGAGCATTCCCCCCCTTTTTTTTTTCTTGAATAAACGCCAGGTCATCTCTGATGGAGCTATCAGAAACAAGAGAGTTGGTTAATTGTAACAAAGACTTTTTCAGGCAACAAACCTCTTCGGCTGTAAATCCTGCGGCCAGAAGTTCTTTGGATCGAGGATAGAACGTCAAATCATAGCATGTGTAAAGAACCTCGAATTCTACTTTATCTTGCAAGTGCAGGTTTTTCTGGAGCTTATCAATATAAAAATTAATGAGTTTCTCTCTTAATCCTTCTGGCAAAGAGGCGGGAAGAAAAGAGTTGAAACTATGGCGGACATCCACATAGGGCTTGTTGCCAAATAAAAAAACTAATTTTGCCGGGGAGACGTTATAATACCCTTGCGAAGTGCGTGCTTGGTGCCAGGCGCTATCCGTAATAAGGTAGTCATACAGGGAATAATCCAAGTAGTGGGGGTTGTCTCCAATAATCTCCGCCGGATTCCAATCCGGCATGTCAGCAAAGATAGTCTTTGTTCCACTTAAATGCTCTTTCTTTTGGGAAAAGGCATCAAACTGCCTTTTTAATTCTTCGAGCTTTTCTTTTATCTCAATATTGGGGGGAATATCTACTTTTACATTTACGCTCAGGGGCCGCACTTGAAAGATAATAACCTCGTCCTGTTTGTTCACAGAAAATTCTATGTCCAACCCCATGGTGGGGAGTAAAGACTCTACCTCTCGTACCGCGGTAATAACCCCCCGTAATGGTGACGGAACATCTTTCTCTTCACAGAATCTCGAGATATACACTACTCGATTCTCCATGCCTTTGGTAACGGTGTTCGTCAATCCGGAGAGGTCGTCGTAATTTATGACGTAGTAGGGATTATTTGTCTCCAGCTGTCGGGTGAAAACCACCCCGCTACACTGAACATCCCGGGTCTGCCGCTGAATGAGTACCTGGTTCTTTGCATCATAAGATTTTTTCTCTGCATAGGTGCGGATGACTTTATTAACCGCTTCTCTGATGCTCGCCCCATTTTTTGTTGCTACGTTCAATTCACTGTGGAAAAAACCCGCCAATGAAGATTTTAGGCTGTCTTCCTGCACCGCTGAACTACGCACCACCACCAGCTCCTCGGGGAACAGCTTTTGTATCCTGCCCATAATCTCTTCTTCTTTCGTGGCCCATTCCGCGACGGTAAAGATAAAAGATTTTTCGATCTTCCCGTGCTGCAATACGGCCTGTAACGACTGTAATGTTTCAGCTTTCGTCGATAAAGCGGTAGTGCCATTTGTTTCTTTGAGGGATGTCAGGTCATTAATCTTAAAAAATTTTGAGAGCGTTTCAAAATCTCTGAACATTTTTCCATAGTGCTCAAAAATCTTGTTAACAACTTTGAAGTCGGAAAGCTCTTCATAGTAAGGGTGTTGCAGAATTCTTCCCCCTATTTGTTTTAAATAGGGGAGCTCGGGAACCTTTTTCCAGTTCGAGCCCCTGATAACAATAAGTTCTGCCTGGGGGAACCGCTCTCGGATCTTTTTAAGGTTGTCAGACGGATCGAAAGCTGTTTGTATCATCACCTCATCAACACAGGTTAAATTCGAAACCACTGCTTTTCTCTCTTGCAGATTGGCAATTGGTTTTCTTCTAAACGATTGTACTGCTTCGTCGCTTAAAATCCCGCAGATATGGTAATCCGCTGCCGCATAAGCAAATTGCAGTGATTGTAAATGGCCGTAATGGAATAAATCTGCTACCACCGGGCTGTAAGCAACTCTTTTTATTACCTTTTCACCCATTTTAGAAAAACAATGGCCCCCTTCTCCTTATTAGCCTTATGGTGCTCATTTCCAGCGCCGTTATCTTTTGTTGACCAGATGAGATGCCTAATAAGAAACCTGACGAGAAGAAAGGATCTTCCGGATTTCTGGGCGGACAATAAATGGTTCTATCGGCTCTTGCTGTTTCAATTTCTTTCTGATCTCTGTGCCGCTTATTTTTATGCCCCCCGGCGCATGCGGGCAGGAATTTTCTGTTACTATCAGCTCACATTTTGGGCAGTAATATGGTTCTTTGAAGCAGAGCGGCTGGAGGTGAAGATCTGAGAATTTCGTAAAAATCTCTTGTGATTCGTACCTTCCGTAAAAGCGAGAAAACCCTTCGTGATCCCGGCCGAAGATTTGGTGGCTACAGCCAAAATTCTGGCGAATGATTGCCTGGAGGACACTGGAGCGTGGGCCGGCACTGCGCACGAGCTGGGGCAGGAGCGAAAAAATGATTCTCGGCTCGGGGAGATAGTTGTGGATCAGCTCTTGATAGGTTGCGGCAATAATTTGCGGGGGGTATTTGGCTTCATCTTCATTCCCACTCACTATTTGCAGGGCATGGATAAATAGCCCGTCAGCCATCTCCAAAGCACAGCGCTGCAAATATTCGTGGGCTCGGTGCGGCACGTTGGTCGTCGAGAAAGCAGCAATAGTTTTCCATCCTTTTTTGGAAAAGATCTCCCGGGCTTTTTTTGGGGTGAGTGCTTCCCTAAAAAAGAGGGAATTTCTTTCGAAGATGGACACTTTTCCAGCCAGCAGGAAGTTTCCCATCCTTGCAATGAGAGCGGCGCCCGGGTGCGTAAGATCCGCGGTCCTAAATACCAATTGCATGAAGAATTCTTTATCGAAGGGGAAAATCTCTTCGACATCCATAATTCCGAAAGGGGTATTTTGATATGTAAGGATGATTCGTGAAGGCACTTCGAGCTGATTTTTTATCTGTTCATTGATAGCAAACACCGGCGGGATGGGGAAAGTTTTTCCATCGCGGAGCTGCCAGTTATTTAGGATAGACACGATTTCATTCTCGCCGGGAAAGCCCTGAAGCGGGCTGAAACAGCCATGGGCAAGGTTCTCAGCTTCTACCAAGACGGTGCTGGGGACTTCGAGGCGAAAGAGATTCTGGTCAGAACACCACTCTTCTATTTGGGAATGGTTCGTGAGAATTCGGTCTACTAATCTCCCCCCATGCGGCGGCACTAACTGGCTCATGCTTCACTCGCTGTTCATCAGTCTTAAAAACCTTATTAAATGAAAGAACTGCTTGGAGGACTTTAATTCATGTGCTGTACAGGCAAGTATTTATGATGAATCCCTCTACACATTTAACTTGCTTTCCAGTCTATATTTTTACTTTCCATCTCTCTCGTGAGCAGGGCTTTATACTCCCCAATTTCCGGAAAACTTTCCCGAATAAGGTTTTTTGTTTCTTGGGGGTCAGTATTGAGGTCGTAAAACTCCCATTCTTGCGTGGCTTTCTTAAAAATAATCTTCTTATTGCCCTTGCGCACACAAAAAACATTATGAGCTCCTGGCGAAGGCCACGGCCCATAAAGGCCCCCGGTTTCGCAGAAAGCCAAACGCTCTTCTTTCTCTTTGGCATCAGTCAGGGGGAGGAGCGATTTACCTTGCAGAGGCTCGTAAGCCTCACCAGGTTTCAGGCCGGTAAGCTCCAGGATGGTGGGCATGATATCAATGCAGCGTGTTTGTTGGGCGATTTGTGCAGTTTTCCTCTGGGGAGTAAGGATAAGACAGAAGGTCTTTATCGTGTAATCGTAAGTGAAAGAGCCGTACATTTTCTCCCCCTTTTTTTCACCAACACTGCTCCCGTGATCTGCGTGGAAGATGATTATGGTATTCTCCCGCAATCCCAGAGACTGCATATGGGCCATAATATGCTTAACATAATAATTGCTTTCTTTTACATATTGGCCATATCTCTCTCTATTGCGCTGGAGGTTGTTGAAATATTCTTCACTGAAATCATCAAAATTCTTCGCCACATTATCGACGAGCTGGTTATGGATGTGGCTGTATTGGAAATAGACAAAAAAATTTCTCTTTTTAGCAGCTTCGCTAATGATCTCACTCTGCCTTTTCAGCAGGTTGCCTTTGTCATTGTCATGAACAGAGACTTTTTCAAAACCCTGGGAAGGGATGATGTTTTTATTCACTACATCTGCTATCGTATAATACCCCGCTTCCCGGAAGTATTCAGTCATCGTTTTACAGCGGTCTTTGCGAAACTTGAACATGTTATAATAAGCATTTACCCCGTTCGTTGCAGGGTACAACCCCGAGAAAATGCTGTGCATAGCAGCCAGAGTGTACGGTGCCGAAGTAATCATATTGCTCATGAAAATCCCTTGTGTGGTAAGCTGAGCAAATTCCGGGCATAAAGAAATCTTATCCCCCCGTAAAGCATCCAGAGTAATGAGAACTACATTATACCCCTGCTTATCCCTTCGGTGCAGAAATTCTTGAAATCTCTTTAACAGGTGATTCATGTTTCCTTTTAATGTTCTTAATTTTTGAGGTAGCCTAGTTTTTTTAGGACTTCTCTCTCACTTTGTTCTTCTTCCGGCCGGTAAAATGTCTCTGAGACTTTTCTTTTTTCGTACCTATTTTTTTGCAGATGGTTCTCCCTTAAAAACTCTTCTGTTATCGCTTCTGTTAAGACTCTTCCAGGCATTCTCTCGTCCACCGGCAATCCTGAGAGATACAGTAACGTCGGTACGAGGTCTAACAGGTGCGCTTCTTTTATGGTTTCCCCCTCTTTGATCATCGGCCCTTTGATGATAAGAATGCCATCAGGAGAGTTTTCATGCTGCCCCGAACGGGGGCTTTTTGGGTTAAAATCTTTCTCGGGAATAGCTGCAATGCCGTGATCTGAAGCAACTATGACCACCGCATTTTTTTCGTTTTGCAGCAGTGCACCCAAGCGCGCGTCAAGGTGCTTGTAGTAGTTGTTAATGACTTCACCATATTTCTGTAGCTCTTCATTTTTCGGAGGAGAAAAAAGGAACTGGTCCGGCTGGTGATATCTCCAGAACAAGTGTTGGAACCCGTCTATGCCTGGGAGGTAGACTGCTAAAATGTCAGGGTTAAATTTATGTGCAACTTGTTCCGCTGCCTTAAGAAAAAATTCGTCCGTGTGCATCATGTGCCTAGAAAATTTTAATAGATTAGTGGGGTCATAATCGTTGCTGCAGAGGTCTTTTCGTTCCTGGTCACTCAAATGCTTGAGGCGAAAGATAGCGTCAAGCCTCTCTGGGGAAAGAGCGTCAAAGCGGTTAAAACTCTCCAGTTCTTCAATCACATAATCCGGATAGGTTAGTGGCTCGGTTCCTTTTCGTTCTTTTCTATTCTCGGAAGTCAGCGTTTTCATGAACAGCGAGCACGCATTGGGGCAGACCATGCACCCTCTGATCTTGTCCGGCGGCCAGGTAGCTAACCATCCGACAATACCACAACTCTTTCCCGCTTCATTAAATATCTCCCAAAAGGCTTTCTCTTTGCGAAACGTGCTGGTGACGAGGTAATTCCCCCCTAAACGCAGCTTTTTCAGGAGTTGGCCCAGCTTTTCTTGGGTGTAGATGTACATTTGTTTGGTTAGGGTTCCGAACTGGGTCGGTTTCTTGGGGTCTTTAGAGAATTGCTTCCCCAGCAGATAAGGCCACTTTATAAAAAAATTGTTGGTGATGTTGCATTTTAGGTTTACCAGAGGAACTTCCAAAAATAAATTTGAAAAATAGGAAATTCCAGTCTCTTCTGGCAGCTTCCCCGTAGCAATAGATGTCCAGAGCGACGGTGACTTGTAGCCAGGAAGGCTCCGTAACGATGCTTTACTTCCTTTTTCAATGAAGTGCCGTAAAGTGGGGAGCTCTCCTTTTTCGAGCAAGGGATTAATGACTTCCCACGTAGCGCCATCCAGCGCGAATAAGAATATTTTTGGCATCTTTTGTTCGCTCATGGTATCCAAAACCTGGCCATTCGTGAAACTCTCGGAGCTTTGTACTGACGATTTAGCTCTGCGTTCCTCGTTTTAGGTTAATAAACTATCTAGATTATAAGATAATAACCTTTAAAAGAGAAAGATTTCTGGGGTTTGCTGTGAAATACTGCAAAAAATGTGTTATGCCGGACACAAAGCCAGACTTGACTTTTGATGAAGAAGGTGTGTGTGATCCTTGCCGCACCTATGAGAAGAAGCACGGGACTCATGCTGATCCTATCGACTGGGAACAGAGAAAAGAAGAGTTTGAGGTCGAGATTGTAGCCAGATATAAGCAGAAAGATCCTTCCCGATATGATTGCATCATCCCCGTAAGCGGGGGAAAGGACAGCACCTACCAAGTTTATTTCTTGACGAGAGTCTATGGAATGCGGCCTTTATGCGTTTGCTTTGAGCCGACGCTACCTACAAAAATTGGGAGGAGAAACTTAGAGAATTTGCGCCGGCTTGGCGTGGACCTGGTCCATTTCCGGCAGAATCCCATTGTCTACGAGAAAATGGTATTGGAAGGGCTGCGGCGGGTTGGTGACAACGAGTGGGCTAATCACTTGGGCATTTTTACCGTCCCGTTCCATTTTGCGGTAAAATTTAACATCCCTCTAATCGTGTGGGGCGAGTGCCCCCAGATGGAATATGGCGGCCCGACTGATGCCCGTAACAAGAGGATACTTGACCAGGGGTGGCTTTTTGACTATGGCGGGCTGATTGGCAATCGCCCCGAAGATATGGTGAGTGAAAAGCTAGGCATTACCCTCAGCGACTTGCAGATGTACATCTACCCGTCCCGGGAAGAGATTGAGCAGGTAGGAGTAAAGAGCATCTGGCTGGGGCAGTATTTTAAATGGGACCTTCCCCGTCAGCTCCAGATAGTTGAAGAAGAGTGTGGCTGGAAAAGAAAGAGCAGTAGAGTGGAGACAACCTATTGTGATTTCCAGGCCATCGACTGCTCTTCCATGACGATTCATGATTATTTAAAATTTCCAAAGTACGGCTTTTGCCGGGCTACGGATGATGCTTGTCGCGACATTAGAAACGGGCTCATAACGCGAGAAGAAGGCCTGCGCCTGGTTGAAAAGTATGATGGAAGATATCCGTTGGCAGTCATTAAGAAATTTTGCCAGCATTTCCATATCACTCGTGAGGAATTTGATGCTATTTGTGACGGTTTTACGAACAAGGCCCTGTTTGAATTTGCCGAAGGCAAATTCTTGCGTGATGCCGATGGCAGCTTAGTGCTGCGGAAAAAAATAATCGAGTTGCGGTGCGATCTTTAAGATGTTCTGTATCATTGACTGCAATCTGGGGAATTTACGAAATGTCCAGAAAGCTTTTGAACGGCTGGGAATTAGGGCAGGAATTTCTTCTAAGAAAGAAGAGTTGGAAAGTGCGCAGGCTATCATTCTTCCCGGCGTGGGAGCTTTTGGCGATGCCATTGCCAACCTCCAAGCCTTACACTTAATCGAAAGTATCCGTGAACAAGTGCTTCATAAAAAAAAGCCCATTTTTGGGATTTGTTTGGGGATGCAGCTTTTTGGAGAAGAAAGCTATGAACGAGGTCACTATCGGGGATTGGGCTTGTTACCAATGTCCATTCAACGATTGCAGCCTAAAGAGAAGCTTCCCGTCCCTCATGTTGGTTGGGATGATATCACTGTTAAGAATAACTCTTCATTACTGGCGGGTTTGCCGGAAAATCCGGATTTCTATTTTGTGCATAGTTTTCATGCGGCCTGCAATTCTCCAGAAATTGTTGCTGCTATGTGTGATTATGGCGGCGAATTTGTCGCAGCGGTACAATGGGGCAACATTTTTGCCACTCAATTTCATCCGGAGAAAAGCCAGGCTTCCGGCCTGAAAGTATTGGCGAATTTTGCCAAGATTGTCGGTGAACAGAAATGCTGAAAGTCCGAGTAATTCCCGTGTTGCTGGTTCAAGACGGGTTATTGAAAAAGCGCATCCGCTTTAAGGAAACCAGGACCATTGCCAATCCGTTAACCGTGGCTCGGGTATTCGAAGCCCGCTGTTCCGACGAATTAATCATTCTGGATATTGGGAGAACTGTCGATGAGGACGAGATTGACCGGAACTTAATTCGGGGAATTGCTGAGGAGCTGTATATGCCTTTTGCATACGGGGGCGGGATAACTTCTGTCCCACAGATGACGGAGATTATCAAAAATGGCGCTGAAAAAGTGGTGATTAACACCGCAGCCGTAGAGAATCCTCTTTTAATTACGGCCGGTGCAGAAAAGTTTGGGAGCCAGTGCATCATTGTTTCTATAGACGCATTTGAAAAAGAAGATGGATTCTACGAAGTGTATACGCAGAGCGGGATTAAGCAGACGGGCATGGATCCCGTGGCTTGGGCAAAAGAAGCAGAGCGCCTGGGTGCCGGCGAGATTTTGATAAATGCCATCCAGCATGAAGGCACAAGACGAGGCTACGACCTGAAGCTCATCCGCAGCGTTTCTGATGCGGTTCGGATACCCGTTATTGCTGCAGGTGGTGTGGGCAAGGTGGAAGATTTTATAGCTGGCGTAAAAGAAGGGCATGCTGCAGCAGTTTCTGCCGGAAGCATTTTCTTTTATACCGCGATTACTCCGGATATGGTAAAAGAAGCAATGAAGAACGCAGGAATACCGGTTCGGCAGCAGGGCCCGGGCTAGTACCTCTCTGCATACTCTTCTCTAGTCAGCAAATATCTCTCCATTCTCTTTGTATCTTTATATGTCTCGTCTTGCTGAAAGCCCACTTGCCTAAACACTTTTATAGATGCTTCATTGGTTGGCATGATTCTTGCCCATACTTTCTCGACGGGAAAATTTGAAAAGTATGTGCGCAAGCTTTCCCGCAGGCTCTGTTCACCGTACCCTTGGCCCCGAAATTTTGGGTTAAGGTTTATGCTGATTTCACTCTCTTCTCCGGACTTATCAAAGCGCAGCATGCCTATTTTGTCCTGCTGCTCATTCGTGATAATGAAAATCTTCGTATTCTCGCAACAAAGCTTCTCGTTAAACCATCTGCGGTGGGTTTCTTTCTCCACCTTGCCCGTCGGGGAAAATTGGATTGATACCGGGTCATTTCTCCATGCCAATAGGTCCCAGCAGTCTTCCGGAATGGCCGTTCTTAGTTGGATTATTTTGTTCATTTTAATACTCTTTAAATTCCAACGGGCCATACCTCGCAGCCAGTTGCTGCAGGCCTTGAGAAATTTTTTCTGCATGGGCGGTAAACGATCCGGCATGGCGGTGATACACATACAATGGCTTGACAATATGCACCCCGCTATACTTTTTGCTTATCCTCAGCATCAAGTCATGCTCAGGAAAAATAAAAGAGGGGTCCCAGAAACCTACATTGCGTAATGCAGACCTCTTAAACAGAACGCCACACGCAAGGACATTGAGGACATTCCTGCAGGAAACAATTTTTTTCCGATTATTGCGCAAATCGATTTCCTCATAATCCCCATACGCAAAAGCACTATTTTTATCCTGATGTATTGCTTGAGAAAGCTCCGATAGGGTTTCAGCTTTAAAGAGGTCGTCAGCGTCCAGAAAAATGACAAAGCCCCCTTCTGCGGCTCTTAATCCGGCATAGCCGGCGGCAATCATGCCCTGATTTTTTTGGTTGAGTATCCTTATTTTTTGATGTCGGAAAGCCTCGAGTATCTCTTTGGTCTTATCTGTGCTCCCATCATTAACAACCAGAAGCTCATAATCCGCAAATGTTTGGCTGAGGGCACTTTCTATGGATCTCTGAAGAAATTGCTCATTATTGTACGCCCTCATTATGACAGAGATCATAGTTCAAAATCATTTTCACGAATTATCTCTAATGCCGAAATATTCCGGCTTGCTCTCCCCCGAAGCAGCTTGAAATAATTTCTGGGGTGCAGACTATCTTCGCTCTTTCGATTGCCGGGCCGCAAGACCGCAATATTTGTTTCATTGAAAAGTTCTCCTGGGGAGATTTCTTTCATCGCAAAAATTTTTCTGCGAACAAATTGTAACAGCCCTTTTTGCTCTTCAGTGAGCTTTATGGCTCCATCTCCCCAGACTGCCGGATTGATAGAAAGCTCCTGACCTTTACCATCGTTCACTTTTTCTTCAGCCCGGCGGATGGCCTGCACCATTTGTTTCAATTCCTGCGGCTCGAGGGACATCTGGTGGTCGATGCCTTCCAGGCTCCGGCTAAGGGTGAAATGCTTTTCAAATATTTTTGCCCCTTTGACTATTGCTGCCATAGGAACCTGGGTTGGGTCTAAACTGTGGTCCGAATAGCCAACAACTACTTTTGGGAACATTTGCTTCAGAGCAGCTACGGCTTGCGCATTCGCCAACTCTAAAGGGGTGGGATATTTTGCTACACAATGCATGATGGCAATGTTATTATTGCTCTCTTCCCGGATTGCCGAAACGGCTTCTTTCACCTCATCTATCTCTGCCCCCCCGATGGCAAAGACCACTGATTTTCCTGTGCGGGCAACTTTTTTTAATAGGGGGATGTGCGTTGTCTCTGAGGAGCCGATCTTAAAAGCGTTAACGTACGGGTTAAGAACATCGACTGCCCGTTCCTCAAAAACACTTGAAAAGAAGATTATTCTTTTTTCCTGACAGTATGCTACGAGCTCTGGTATCCAGGCATCTGGCACTTCTGTTTTCTTCCAGACATCAAAGATATCTACCTCTTTACCCCATTCTGTCATGAATTTACCAGCATCTTGGACATAGAGCCCCTTGGCGGTGAGCAATTGAAACTTTACGGCATCAGCACCCGCCTCAGCAGCAGCATCCACTAATCTCTTGGCTAATTCCAAACTGCCGTTATGGTTCACCCCCGCTTCTGCAACGATGAAACACGGCTGGTTTTCGCCAACGAGTTTCTCTCCTATTTTGATGGTGTTCATTTGTTATTTATCTTTTCCACCGCCGCTTTTTACTGCTGGGACTGCTCGGGCAAGGTTTTTTGCAGGGAGATTTATCTACCGATCCCCCTATAAATGATCCCCTCTTTTTCTATTCCCGCTTTATCGAGAAAATTCCTTCCGTCTATGACTACTTTAATCTGCTGCTTCTTAAGCAGTTCCGGTGTCAGCTCTTTAAACTCCGGGTGGGCGGTGGCTAAGATGATGCAGTTTTTTCCGACAAGAGCGCCCGGCAACTGAGCCGCATCAGATTTTTCCAAGACATACGGGTCATATACGGTAAACGCTAACTCCAGTTTCTCCAGCTCTTTGATGATGTCGAAGACGGGGCTTTCTCTCGTATCACTCACGCCTTGCTTGTAGGCTAGACCGAGCACGGCAATTTTTGCATCTTTGAGCCGAACCCCAGCAGTTTTTAAGCCTTCGATGGCCCTTTGTACGGTGTAGTGGGGCATCTCCTTATTGATGATCCTTGCTAAAGACAGAAACTTATGTTCAAAGCCGCTCTGCCGGGACCGCTCAATGAGATAATAAGGGTCGACGGGAATGCAATGCCCCCCCACCCCGCAGCCCGGATAATGGGGCAGGAAAGCAAAAGGCTTGGTCGAAGCCCCTCGTAGTACTTCCGTGATGTCAATGCCCATTACGTCGAAAGATCTGGCAAGCTCATTCACTAAAGCGATATTCACGTCTCTGAACGTATTCTCAACAATCTTTGTTGTTTCTACTGCTTTTATCGAGCTTAGCTTAGTGATCGGAGCTGTCAGGAGTAAAGAGTAAAACTCCAGCGCTTTTTCTGTGCACGCCTCAGTAATCCCCCCTACGATTCTGGGGATGATGGGCAGGGTATAGGTTTTGTTTCCCGGGTCTATTCTCTCCGGGCAATGTGCCAAATAAAAATCCCTGCCGACGACAAAACCCCCCTCTTCCAGGATAGGCAAAACAATCTCTTCCATGGTTCCCGGAAAAATGGTGGATTCAACAACAATCAATTGGCCTTTCTCTAGGTTTTTTGCTACGGTGGCAGACACTGCTTTTAACGCGGCGAGATCTGGCTTGTTATTTTTATCAACGGGCGTGGGCACACAGATAATGATGACTTCAGCTCCATTTAAACTGTCGTCTCGGACACTAAACGTAATTTTCCCTGACCAGCTCTTTAAGAGGGAACTGAGATCTTTGTCGGTGAAAGGGCACTCGCCCCTCTGCAGTTTGTTTATTTTCTCTTGGTCAATATCAAAACCAGATACGATGTTCCCTTTACTAACGGCCAATACCGCCAAAGGCAACCCCACATAGCCCAGTCCTGCAACACAAACTTTATAGGCCATCATTTGTTTTGGCAAACGAGCTTTTCGTACTGTTCTGCCTGTTCCACTTCTGCTTTTGTTTCCCCCAGGTTTTCTCTTCGATAGGCAATGACAGAACGTATTCCTTCATCCAAATGTATTTTTGCTTCAAATCCCAATAGCCGCTTCGCTTTTTCTGTTGCTGGTATGCGCTGGAAAATCTCTCTTTCTTTGCTTCGGTCAGAATGCTCTAAAGGGATAAAGAGGGGTGATTCTTCTCTTCCGGCGATTCGTATTACTCTTTCGGCCAATTCTTTCATAGAGAGGGGCTCTCGGCAATTACCAATGTTCAGTATTTCGCCATTAGCTGCTTCGCTCAAAAGGGCAGCCACGGTTCCTTCTGCTGCGTCCTGAACATGGCAGAAAGCCCGCACCTGGCTGCCATCTCCAAAGACTTTAAGGGGTTTTCCGAGAATAGCATTATTTACAAACTTGGACATGACCCAGGAATGGCGCTGGCGTTCGCCATAGACGTTGAAATAGCGGACAATGGTGTACTCCAGCCCATACTGTCTTTTGTACGCTTTGAGATACTCTTCACCGACCCACTTGCTTACACCATATTCTGATTTTGGCTGCAGTACCATGTTTTCCGTTATGGGATTCTTTGCCGGCTCACCATATACCTCAGAGGAGGAGGTCAGCAATATTTTTTTAATCTGATGGATGACACAGCAGCGTAACACATTTCTGGTCCCAATAATGTTCACATCGAGGCATTCTGCCGGCTCGTACGTGGACTTGGAAACCCCCAGAACCGCAGCCAGGTGAATAACGGAGTCACAGCCGCTCATCGCTTTAGAAATGGCCTCGGGATCCAGGACCGAGCCCCGGTGGAAAGTAGCCTGCTTCATCTTTGTATCGCTCAAATCAAAAATAACTACTTCATGCCCTTTTTTCGTGAGGGCAGTAACAATAGCTTCACCGATAAATCCCGATCCGCCCGTGACTAGCACTCTCACCATTTTTTTTAAATTTATTCAGCTTTCTTTCTAAAAACTTCTCCTGCCAGCTCGCCTTCTAATAGCTCTCTGAGATTCCGGTTAGCTATGCTTCCTTTTATTATCTGGAGCGCTTCTTTGCACGCGCCTAACGTTTTTTCAATATCTTCTGGCGTGTGCGCGTAATTTAAAAAAACAACGTTCCCCAGCAATATCCCCCGCTTGATCGTTTCTTGTAAGAAGATGCTTTTTATCTCAACGGGGGAATATCCCCCCATCTCCCGGAAAACAAGGTTCTGCCGTGGCGGATAGCCAACGCTTTCGGTCTCTACCCCGATTTCTTGGGCAATCCGGTTATATCCCTCTTTAAATCTCTTCCCCATCTCCCAAATATGCTGAACGACGCCTTTTTCTTTAATCTCTTGTAGGGTGGCTACTGCCGCGGCGAGGGATACAGCTTCTCCTCCGAATGTCATTGAAAGGAAAATGTTTTGGCATTCCTCCATAATTCTTTTTTTCCCGGCAAGTATCGACAGAGGCATCCCATTTGCTACACTTTTCCCAAAGCAAGCCAGATCGGGTGTGACTCTGAAGTATTCCTGTGCTCCGCCCAACCCAAAGCGAAAACCCGTTACCATCTCATCGAATATCAGGAGGGCCCCGTTCTGTTGTGCCAGCTTTTGCACTTCTTCCAAAAAGTTATTTCTCGGCTCTTCAGTAATGACCGGCTCCATAATAACGGCAGCGATTTCTCCTTTGTTCTCAGCAAATATATTTTTAAGCGTTTCAAGGTCGTTGTATTTAAACTTGTGAATATACTCTTTCAGGACGGCCGGGATCCCTTTGTTCTTTTCGGTGCTAATGACAAACCAGTCCTGCCAGCCATGATAGCCGCACGTCGCTATTTTCTCTTTTTTTGTGTACGCTCTGGCTATGCGGACAGCGCCGCTCGTTGCATCAGAGCCATTTTTCATAAAGCGCACCTGCTCTGCGCAAGGGATTATTTTTGTAAGGGCTTCTGCAAGCTCTACCTCTAGCGGGTGCAGCAAAGAAAAAATGATGCCTTCCTGCGCCTGTTTGGCGATAGCTTTAACGATGGAAGGGTATCCATGCCCCAGAAGAATAGCACCCAGCGAGCATGGATAGTCTATGTATTCATTTCCGTCAACATCGAAAACATGCGACCCTTTCCCCGCCTGGAGATAGATGGGGTATACTCCTTTTACGAATTGGTCCGGCCCTTTGCTGGCTGTCTGCGTACCACCCGGAATAAGCTGTTCCCCTCTTTTCCAGAGACTAATTGACTTTTCTCCCATCATTTTTATGCCCATTTTTCCTCTTTTTTGTGCTGTGTTGCTTAATCCATTTTTAATCGGAAATTGCCATATTGTTTTAATCAATTACCATTAATCTCTAATCATTGATTATTTCAGATCTTATGTGTGCAACACAGCATCTTTTTTGGCATTTCTACTTTATTTATACATTGTGGAATAGCCTTCTTCACAGAATGGAGAGATAAGCTGCAGTAAATCCGGCCGGGAATCCAGGAAAGCCACTATGTCCTGCAACGGTATCAAAGGCTTTTTCTCTTTGAAGTGCTGGTAGACTGCACGGCAGAGAATCAAGTCTTCAGGATAATCAACCGTTAACCGTATGTCCTTCCGCTTTAGGGACTCCGGCACAGCAACCACGCCCACTTTAAACTTCTGCCTGTTCTCGCGGATATAAAGCGAGCAGAGTTCGGAGCGGTGGCGGTTTTCTCCTTCTTTATGAGACTTTTTTAATGCTGCTAGAGCAATGATCTCAAAGTTTGAGCTATCGGGGACGTGGTCAGCAAACGTGGCATCATTTTTTTCTTGGAGATGCCGATGCCATGCTTTTTCTATCGCTTCAAAATACACAAAAGGGGATTCCGTGGTCATCCGAAAAATATCCGTCGCCTGGGCTTTTTCCCCACATTGAATCAATCTCTGTAAGACGTCTTCCTCATCACCAAAAGTATAATCAACTTTATGTTTTTGTGCGGGGTGCACAAAGATACTATTCGCGGGAGTTTGGGCAATTCCGAGAACAATTTCCTGGATACAAGATATTTTTTTTAAGGAAGCAATGAGCTGATCTAAGATAGTGATGCCTGCAGCGATATCCAATCTTTGCAAGGGCTTCCCAAATAAGCGCGATCCCTCGATCCGGCATGCCAAGGCCGCAACAAGCTTTCTCATAGTATCTCTTCGATGATGGGCGCATTTTTCATGGTTTTTCTTTTGAGGGTCTTTCCGACGACCCCCTCCATTTGATTATACGTTTTTGCTTCTTTAAATGCCGCGGAGACCCGTTTTAAATCCAGATGCTCTCGCATGAGGAGCGTTCCTGCCGGGAGGTCTTCTCGGGCGACGACCACTTTTACTACTTTTTTCCGGTATTCTTCTTCCAGAGGAGTAAGCTCCAGGCGAGGAGTGCCCAACGCCATTTCGTACTTCCTTATTTTTTGTACGAACTCCCTGAACCTTTCGGGGGTGAGAGCTGAGATGTAATCTTCCACCTCCAGTAACGGGTCGAGGCTGATGTGCTTTTCAATGCAGGAAATCCCGGTCGCGAGTGCCAGCACCGGCAGATAGAACGCGTCTTCAGATGTTCCCAGCGAATGGTCCATGAACCCGAAAGCGAACCCGGGAAATTCTTTTTTAAGCGCCGCGATGCGCAGCAGGTTATTGTTCTCAAGCGGTGTTGGCTCGGCCTGAAAGCCAAAGAGAAAGCAAAGGCGGCTTTCCGGCTTAAGGGATTCCCGCGCTATGAGCTCATGAATGTCTTTGATGGGGATCCCCCCAATAGAAATGAATACATTTGAGAACTCCATGCGAAGCGCTTTGCGGACCAGCTCAGCGTTATAAAATTCAGTGGTCGATACTTTTATGCCGTCTGCGCCCAGCTCTTTTGCCAACTGCAGGCTTTTCTCCCCATAGACGTCAAAATACATTCTTTTTCCTGCCTGATGAGCGGTGCTGGTGAGGCTCTTCCATACTTCTTTTGGCATTTCCAAAGATTTGAAGAGGGGATAATAGTGATAATCCGGGGTGGCCAGCTCGTCAGCATAAACAATCTGAAACTTGATGGCATCTGCTTCGGCACGAATAGCGCCTAATGCCAGCAGCTGACCTAGCTTTTTATTCCCTTCGTATCCCTGAGCGATTTCAGCGATAATTTCTATTTTGTTGCTTGACATGACTTCCCCCTCTTTTTTTCACCGGCCCTATCATTTTTTCAGAAGATCTTTTTCTCTTCTTTCTTTTTTATCATGATCAACTGGTCATACCACTTTCCTCGGATGGCTATACCTTTTTCGTTTATTTTCTGTTTTGTAAACCCCGCTTTTTCGTACGCTTTAATTGCAGCGAGATGTTCTTTCACCACGCCGAGCGTGATCTCTTCCAGCTCCAGTTCCGTGAAACAGTAATCAACGGCCAGGGAGATGGCTTCAGTGCCAAGGCTTTTATTCCAACATTCTTTTTTTCCAATGAGAATGCCCATCACTGCTTTCTTTTCTTCGAAATTTACTGGCTCTAGTTTTAGATTTCCGATATGTGTGTCTGCCTCGTTTAAAAAAATCCCCCAAAAAAGGCAGTTTTTATCTTTTTGTTTCTGCTCGATGTATTGCCGGAGTTCCTCGCGGCTGCAGGGATTGCTGGCAAGAAACGTATTCACTTCGGAGTCGCGCAGCCACGAGCTATACTCTTCTGTGGCATCATTGCTGTTTAGTTCACGGAAGTAAATGCGATTTCCCCGGACGATCATCTCTGCATACTGCCTCCCAAATAAACTGGCTCTTTTTTTGCTGCAGATTGTAGCGCTGCTAGCGCAATTCGTAAGTCCTCTTTTGCCTCCTCGCCACTAACAATTGGTTTTTTTCCTCCCGCTACGCCGTTTAGAAACTGTTTCTCTTCTTCAAGATATGCCTCATTGATGTCTAAATTTTCCTGCGCAAAGAGAGTCTCCCATTTTTTTTTGTCGGCATGGTACCATCTTACCTGATGACCAAAGAAATCCCAAGTGATAGTGCCTTTTTCGCCGATAATCTTACAATTTCTGCTATAGGTTTGCTGCAGATAATCCAAGTGCAGGCTGATAAGCGCTCCAGAGCTATTCTTAAGAAGGATTTTAGCAAAATCTTCTGTATTAATCTCTAAGTCGCTCAGGGTTCCTGCCATGCAAAACACTTCGATTATGGGCCCGAACAGCCATTTTGCGTAATTTATCTCATGGATGATGTCTAGGATCACTCCCCCTCCTTGAGATTTGATTGCTCCGTAGTTTTTGCGGTAGTCCACCGTCGGCCGCCAGCTGGGCAAATACTGGCCGCATTCGATATGCCCACCGTAAACTTTTCCAATTGCGTTTTGGTCCAAGAGCTCTTTTATCTTTTTCAGCGGCTCGTAAAATCGGAGCATATAACCGACGGTCACGATGCGCTCTTTTTCTTTAGCTAAAGATAACAGGTCATCCACATTTTCCTGGGTGTGGGCCAGCGGCTTTTCTATGAAAACATGACAATTATTTTTAACGGCCTGCAAGGCTTGCGAAGCATGAAGATGATTGGGGGTACAGATGAAAACTCCTTCCGCTTCCTGAAGAACTTTGTTCAGCTCAGAACACGTCCGTACTTTATATTTTTCTCTTACGCTCGTTAACACTTCCTCACTGACGTCGAAAGCAATGAGCTCGCTGCCATCTTTTCTTTCGTCTAATAGCTTCTTTATGTTCTGGATGTGCCGTTTTCCGATTGATCCACAGCCTATAACCCCAATTTTCATCGTTTTCTCCTGGTTATTTTTTGGCCAGTTTTTTGATCGATTCTTTTACCGCCCCAATGACATGTGCTACTTCTTCGCCTGAAATGTCCGCATATAAAGGTAGTGTAAGAATGTTCTTAAATGCCTTTTCGGTATTGGGAAAATCCGTTGGGCAAAATCCCAGTGTTTGGTAATAATCAAAGTGATAGATTGGGATATAATGAACATTGGCTTTTACTCCCCGATGTCCGAGCTCTTCAAAAAGGGCGTTTCTTCCCACCCCTCGCAGGAGAATTACAAAGAGGTGCCAAGCCGGCGCTGCTTTTTCTTGAACGGTGAGAACGCTAATCTCGGGGATGGAAGAAAAAGCTTCCCGATATCGGTTCACTACTGCCGCTCGCTTTTGGTTGAGCTGTTCAATCTTCTGCAATTGGGTCAGGCCCAGAGCGCATTGCAGGTCGGAAAGGCGATAATTTCTCCCCAGGAGTTTCATATTGTATGACCAAGCTCCCCCAAATTTTTTATCCTCTTTATCCAGGCCGTGGTTTCTGAGCAAGAGCAGTTTTCGATACAGTTTCTCCTGGTTCGTCGTAATCATGCCACCTTCTCCGGTAGTCATGTTCTTCAAGGGATGGAAACTGAACGTAGTCAGATCTGCAATAGCCCCCACCCTAGTGCTGCCATATCTTGCCCCCAGGGCATGGGCCGCATCTTCGACTAAAAAAAGATTATTTCTCTCTGCAATCTGCCGTATAGAGTCGATGTCACAAGGCTGTCCTGCGTAATCTACATACAGTATTGCTTTGGTGTCTTTAGTGATAGCTGCCTCTATTTTTTTGGGGTTGATGTTTAACGTTTCCGGGTCAATATCAACAAAGACGGGCTTTAAATCATTGTAAAGGATGGCGTTAGCAGTAGCGACAAAAGTAAATGGGGTAGTTATAATTTCCCCCGCGGTAATGTCCAGGCAGGCTAAAGCCAATTCTAACGCTGCTGTTCCCGAACTTACGGCAATAGCATACCTGCTTCCCACATATCGAGCAAAAGCCTGCTCGAATTCCTGTACTTTCGGCCCGGTCGTCAGCCATCCTGACAGTAACGCTTGCTGGACGGCCAAGACGTCTTCATGGCCAATACTTGGTTTTCCAGTGGGAATTTGCCTCATCGCTGCTTCAACAGCCCTTTTTAGTTTTAAACATTCTGAAAGAAGAGATTAGCCGGGAAAAGTTCGTGTTACTTCTTATGAAGTAGATTGATGAAGTAGAGAGTGTCTACTTAAGTAATGTTTCATAAAGTGGGTAATAGGAAAAAACAGAATCTAAGCGGGAAATAAGAACTAAAATGTAACTGCACTTTTGAAACTTAGCTTAGTTGAACAATTTTGCACCAACTTCTGATGTCACATAAACTTTATAAGTAATCGCTTGGCAGCATCCTCTGGAACAAAATGGAGCGAAGAATCAAGATTGAGTATTTTCGGGATCGCTGTATTGGTAATGGGAATTGTGTCAAAGCGAGTAAAGATTTTGGGTTCCGGCAAGAAGAGAACAAAGCCTTTTTGCGGGGAGCAGCCGTTTCTGGGGGGTGCATGGTTCTCTCCAAGTCATTTATGGACCAAGACCAGATTATCGCAGCGGCTCGGGACTGTCCGGTTAACGCGATTCGGCTCACTGATGCAGGCACGAATGAGGAGATTGTCGGGGTTGCCATCGAGCATAAAGATGCCCAACAAATAAAAGCAGCATATGATGATGCTGCCGAGTTTGTCATGGACCCTAAAGGATATTTCCTTATCCGTATTAATCAGGAAAAAAAAGAGATAGAGGTTGGTTATTGCCCCGCGCTGAACAAAGTAGCTTTAACCATCAGGGGGCATAACCCGTTGGAGATTTATCAGACTATCATTAAGCGCGGGCTGCTGAGTAGGATGGATCATGCCGCATATCTTGGCCGCGAACTGCAGAAAGCATATATCGCTCTTACAACCGGAGTCCTTTACGTTCAGGATGACGAGTTATCTTTGCAGTAGATCAGTTTACCTTTTGATCTCTTTCTGTTCATTCGGTGTCTCTCTGTTCAGTTATGCAACACAGCAGTTCAATAATGCTTAAGTTTGTTTGACCAGCATCCGTTCGCTGGAGTCCTGGCCGTACTTGTATTTGAACCGTTCCGGATCGCGCTCCCGCAACAAAGAATTTAATTCGAGATTGACCTTTGTTACAAAGGCTTCAAACTCTTCCGGGCTGCTGAACCCATTTACTTTTACCAGAGAGTTTCGATAGAGAACATCGCCGAGATTTCGATCAGGCCACCAGAGATTCTCTTTGACAACCTGCCGGTAAATGGGCGTTCCGGGCAGGGGGTTGAGGATAGAAAAGCTAAAGCTGTCCGCTCCCGATTCTTTGGCAAACTCTACGGTTTGCATGATCTCGTCGTATGTTTCTCCCGGGTATCCCAAAATCCAAAACGTATGCACCAGCATGCCCGCTTTTTTAGCATTCTCAATGCTCGGCTTGATCTGTTCTAGCTGGAGATTTTTTTTGACCACGTTATCCAGGACGCGCTGCACGCCACTCTCGCACGCTAAAGTGATTTGATAGCACCCGGAATCATGCATCGCTTTGTACATGTCCAACTGGCCTGCTAAATGGTAATTAACTTTTGTTCCGTTCGGCGTGCACCACGGGAGGCCAATCTTTTCCAGCCCTTTACATAATTCCAGAAGGTTCTTCCTATGGGCCGTAAGGGTATCGTCCTCAAATTGGATTTCTCCGACTTGATAATTCTCTTGCGCTTCTTTTATCTCTTGAATCACATCACTAACTTCTCTCCAGCGGACTTTTGATCCCCAGGTATCAGGAGTAGTGCAGAAAGTACATTTCTCAGGACAGCCTCGCGAGGCCATAATATTCGCTACTCTTTTTGAGCGTGATTTTGCAGAGTGGAAAGCCCCAATAGCAAAATATCCCTCCATATCAACGAGATCCCGAGCAGGATGGGGCAAGGAAGACAAAGGTTCAATCCCCCGTGGAGCCGGGTTGATAATATATTCTAATGATCCTTTTTCTGTTCTCCTGACTAAGCCGGGGATTTGTGAAAAGTTTTCATCATTGAGGAGAGCTCCAACGAGTCTGGGGAATTCAAAATCAACTTCTCCATGCATGGCAAAATCGATGTGGGCATCTTCTAAATCATAAAGCCTGGCGGGAAATCTGGGGTCGGGATAGGCGCGGGCATACAGATAATCTTTCACGGCGTTGCCAATGTGATTCCCCCCCAGAATTACTGTGGCAGTAGGGTGAACTTCTTTGGAAATTCTAGCAATGTTGTGTGCAGATTCCATGAGATTAGAGAATAATGCAGATATGCCAATAAGGTCCGGTTGATGCTCCGCAATCACTTTCGCAATAGCTTCATCATCTTGTCCGATGATAATCGTTTTCTCATCTATTTCTCTGCGGTTATTAAAATCAGCAAGGGCACAATCATGAAAATATACTTCATGTCCCTGCTGGCGCATAACATTGGCAGCAATCATCGGCCCAAGCGGGGGCTGGATACGGTGGACGCTATTTTTATCATTGACTCCTTTCAGATTGGGGGTCAATAATAAGACTCTCCCTTTTTTCCCGTCGCTGACACTAAGAGCAGGCGTTCTCTGATTACCGCGAAGAACTGGCAGGCTAGTAGTTTTCATATTCTATGGTCTTGTTGTTGTCAATATCCTTAATTGTACTTTGTATCTTTTTAGCTGATATATTCTAATGTTTTAGCATAAATGTCCAAAGCACCTAATGCGGGGCCTATAAAGCTTCCTCTTAAAGCTTCCAACACTTGTTCTATTGATTTTTGATCATTAGGAATAGAAAGGATCGGGTCGCTTTCCCAACAGTCTACGGGCAATTTTAATTTTCTTAACTCCACTTCAATCTCTGTAGGTTTGGCCCCTTTTTCATTTAAAATCCTATATTCTTCATTTGCTCTTCTGTTTACTTTTTGAATTTGCTCTCCAGTGGCATTGGTTTTGATAAGTACATAGAAATTTCTTCCCGGAAGACGACCCATAGATTCGGCGATACCGATAAGTTTTCCGATCTCGTAATCAAATAGCCCAATTTCTTCTTCGAATTCCCGTCGTAGCGTCTCTTTTATCGGATTTTCAGTTTGGTTCCAGGTGGTTGTCCCTCCCGGGATCATTCCATAAAATCCTCTGGCATAAGCGTCAATTTTTTCAGGCACTAACTCTCCGCCCCGTAATCCTATCAGAAGTTTATTGTCTTTAGTTGTGGTTATGCCCACTGCTTGCAAAGGCGCTATTTTTATTTTACCTGCTCGGTATGCCATAATGTCGGGGGGAGTAATCCAATTAACTGAAATTTCTAGGGGGGTGGACGACCCTAAAGCTTCCGGATTTTTTAAATTGGCAATCTTTTCGACCCAGTTCGGCGGGCTTATTCCATAGTATTCAGCAATTTTTTTGGGTTCTGGTATGGGTAGATAGAACTCTCTGGGGGCCATGCCTTCAAAACTAACTTCATCAATAACCGTAAACTGCGGCTCTGGAGTGCCCGGTCCAAACAAATACAGAGTTCTATACCCTTCGATCTTGCTCATTACTTTAATAGAGGTTACTTGTGTCTATATATTAGTTATGGATAAGGGGTCGGGGTGTACTCCTGTTTATCCATTTCGTTTAACCATTCCATAAATAGCAGTAACCACCCTATTATACGCTTGGCCATCTAATTTGTGCAACAGTGCACTAATCTCATCGGCTGCTGGCTTCTCTTTATGCGAGAGGAGAGCACGAAATGTGGGGGCGAGATCTTCATCCCATCGACGGCGGGGTGTAGAGCCGACATGGGGATAGAGCAGAGGAAGGGGACTGTCGGCGCTGAAAGGGTCTATGATCATGGTTCTTTTCCCTAGAGCGATAGCTTCCAGTAAAATCGAAGAGCCAAAGGTGATGATGATGGACGATTTTCCCAACAACTGATGGTACTCTTCTTTCCCGACGTCCCGAATGATGGTGAATTTCTGGCTGCCTCCGGCAATCTTGCTGACAATCCGGCGGTATTCTTCAATATATTTTTCTCGAGGGTGGAGCTTGATGATTATTTTCTCATCGAGCTGGCTTAGGTCGTGGATAACTTTGTGCATGACCTTAAAGTAAGCCTTTTTCTCCAGAAACCTATCCTCAATATAACATCCGGTAGTTACCAGCACGTACTTATGAGGCACCTGCTGCTGGTGGCCCTCTTTCAGGTCATCAAAAGCCAGGTTGCCCGTAATAGCAATATTTTTTTCTTTCAATCCCAGCCTCAGCAATGATTCTTTGAAACAGTCTCCCCAGACAGCAAAAATTTCATTGTGGATAACATCCACTGTCTTAAACGTGCCCATGCCGATTCCGTGTTGTATGATCAGAACGGGAAGATTCCGCTGTTTTGCCGCGGCAATCATACATTTCTCGAAAATGTTGTTTTGCCCGGTAAGGACAATGGCTTTAATTTTCTCGCTGAGGAGAATTTGTTTAAAGACAAAGTAATAGTAGGCAATAATAAACACAAACTGCCGGGAATACAGAAAATCAAGATTCCCTTTCGCCCTCTTCCAGAAAGTATCATCTTTATACTGCATCCAGGAAATTTTAGCCTGTTCTGGGATTTTTTTCCACCGCTCAGACAGTTTTGCCGCGTACTCAGCAGCCTCTTTAGCTATTTTTGGAGTATGATAATGGTGAGGGATATGCGAGCACTTCCGGAGCTTCCCGAGAGAGAATGAAGAGAGGGGATCCACCGTTAGTAAGAATGGCTCGTAAGGCCCCTGATGCAAAGTCGCAATAACTTTCTCCAGTTTTGGGATGTTTTCTTCCGGGGCAAAATAGACGTGGTTGGCAAAAGTAAGGAAAAGAACTTTCTCTTGTGGCGAGCCCGAGCCTTTTCGTGCAAAAAAGTGTGGCTTCAGTCTGGTGATTTTTTCGAGCGATAAAGCCAAAGTTGCAGGGAAAACGTGTTGGCTAAGGAACGTTTTTTTTTTTTGTAATATCTCTGTCGTTGATAGCAAAGGCCGTGGCAAGAGGCTGCTGTAAAGGATTGGCCGGTAAAACCAGCTCAGCGGAATGCTTTCCAGGTTGAAGATGCTGTCGAATGGCTGCCCGTCCAGCCGGCGCCCTGACCAGTCGCTCAGGAAATCATTGAATTCGCCGATCATATCAGAAGCCTCCACGTTCGGTTCAAGACGCTCCGGCAGGTCTCCTCGAGATCTTCGACCGTTTCCAAGGTGCGGAGGGGGACGAGCTTGGTGAGCGCACCATAATTCTGTTGTTGCTTTGCCAGGTATTCTTCCGGAAAGACAGACCTCTCCCGAGTTACGATCTGTTCATCAGAATTACGGTCGGTTTTTCCTCGTTTTCTCAATTCTGCTAGGGGGGCTGTCAGGTGAAAAGTTACATGGGGCCGGGGGAATATTTTCATCAAAAGCGGCAACAGCCGGCTCTGCACAGCATAGGGATATTGGCCGTAGATATCATAGAAATAACGGTCCGTTACTACTACGCTGCCTCGGCGTAATTTTGGCCTAATATCTGCCCAGTAGCGGTAGTAGTATTCAATGGCAAGATAGATAAAGAGCAGCTCTTGGAAGAGATCAAACTTTTGTATTTTTTTCTGTAAAGCGGTGTTTTTGAATACAGAAGTATTCTTCTTCCGCAAGAGGTGCGACATGACTCGTGTTAGAAAAAAGCGCGGATTCCACCCATAGTAATAATAATGCTGTCTCTTGCCGAGATGCTGGGTGCAGGGGGCGTACGCTTCCAAAACTTTTCTGCTGAGCGTGCTTTTCCCACTTCCATTCACTCCGATGAAAGAGAGAAGGCATCCTTTCTTTCTGGGATCCATCTTGCGAAGGAGTAAGCGCATCCCTTTCTGCAATAGGTAAACCGTTGTTGCAGGCTCCCAAAGCAATTTTAACGACCATAATGCCATAAGCATTCGTTGTGATGGGATGTTATTCTGTACGACGGTTCGAAAGCCTTTTTTCCAATGATTTTTTTTAAGCTGCATCTGCAAGTAGTCCCTATCAAAATTCGGCAAGCGGAGCATCGTGAAGTATTCTTTTTCTCGGGGCGTAACTCGGAAATTCTCGAAGAATACATGGCCTGCATGGATAAGCAGCGAATCTTCAGGGCTGGGAACACTGATGAGCCGGTTAATTTTTCTTTGCCGCTGGAAAACCAATCTTTTATCGAGTGCTATCATCCCATGCCAGGCGATTTCCCGATGCAGATGAACAGAGTATAGCTGGTTTTGGTGCAGGAAACAGTACATAGACTTATATCGCTCTGTCTTTTCCGGAAGGCGCAATGCAAATCCTTTCTCTTCCAGAAGCCGGGCAGCCTGGCGATACTCATATTTTGTGGGAAAGAGGATATCGAGGTTCTTATTTTGCCCTGCAAAGATATGTTCACACTTGAAGAGAAGGTAATGGAGGCTTTGCCTCTCAAAAAGGCCCAATACTTCCATAATAAATGCCGGAGTTTTTTTATACCTCATTTGAACCGCTTCATCTCCACAACTCTTCTTACTCTGGCTTGGGATGGTTAGCCACTTTGGTGTATATCTCCCTATATTTTTCAATAAACTTCTCTTGAGAAAAATACTTCTCAGCTGTGGGGCGGCAGTTTTTTTGATATGTGCTGTAATTCTTCCGCAGCAGAGTTATAGCCTCCAGAAGGCTTTTTGTGGTCGGCTCAAAAACTATCCCACATTGTTCCCTTTTGACCAATTCGGATATCCCCGTCTTTGAAGAAACGAGGACGGGTTTCCCGGCTGCAAGGCTTTCGAGGGCCGAATTGGGAACTAATTTAAGGAATTCGTCAAAGCGCGTGTACGGGATAATGGTGCAGTGATGCGTGGCATAGGCTTCATCCATATCTTTTATCACCCGCTTTTCAACCCGCAGCGATTTGAAAATTCTCTTTCTTGTCATCTGTTTGAAGCGTTCGAATTCTCCGACGCGCCAGAGCACTGTAATAGCACAGTCCTGAAGGAAAGGATCGAGATCCATCAGAAGGTTCATCCCCCTCCTCTCCAAGTCGCTGATGCGGGACGGGCAGCTGGCATTCAGGATTTTGAATGGGCCGGTCGCTTCTTGATAGGTGAATTTTTTTAAGTCCACCGGGGGGTAGACCAGTTCGATTTGTTCTTTTTGTAATCCCAATTGCAGCAAAATTGTTCTCTGCAGCTCTGCTTCTACGACTATTTTCTTTATTTTTTGCAAATATTTTTTCCAGGGGATCAGCCGCTCAGCCGTGAAGTGATTTGTTGAGGTAAGAATTGTCCGGTTTCTATGAAATAGGGGGAGGTAGGGGCGATCCCGCAGCGTCGTGTAGATGTGAACGATTTTTCCTAAAGAGCTCAGGTAGAGAAAAGGGGCAGTAAAGGGGTAGAACAGAAAATGGTAAGAAAAGAGATTGCGCCGAATTTTGAATGAGCTGATATGATAATCGTGGAGATCATGGATTATGCTGTCGAAGTAGCGATGTAAGACCTCTACTTCTTTTGAAGTCCCTTCCAGCTCTGGCCGGAATCTTTGAACCAAGTACATTATTTTTTGCGGGGGCATGTAATCACTGGCTCTTCATTTTTTGTCTTGGCGTTGCAGGCTTCTGAACTCTACCAGGACGGTAGCCATCCAGTAGAGGTTTCCGATTATCGCAAAGAAAGCTAATACCCACAGAGGCCTGTTTATAATGACTCCGACAAGCAGGAGGATATGGAATAGGGTTGAGCCATACATCTTACGCAGGAATTCAAAGCGGCTTCCCGACCAGATTTGTATGGGCTTTGCCTCTTTCACTATCTCAAACTTGTAGTAGAACACCAGAAGGTACTGCATAGGGAAAGCCATGGCGGCGAGGATCCCAAAGACCAGGGAGGCGTAGGTGTTTATCCCCAGCGCCAAACAAAAGATTAAAACCTCTATGCTGATAAATCCCGTCACTCCATCTAGCCATTTTCCCAAAGGGGTGGAGAGCCCTTTGACGCGGGCCACTTCGCCGTCCACCTGATCGAGAATCTGCCGCAGGAGGGACAGCAGCCCCCCAATTACGAAAGCAGCGTATGTCCCTTGGAGCAAAAAATACCCCCCGGCTAAGGCGGCAAGAAAGCTCATGACCGTTATGGTGTTCGGTGTGAGAGAAGTATGTTTGATGACTTGTTTCGAAATAGACATGGATAACCAGCGCAAAGACCGGTCAATGTCCAGCCATTTGTACTTGTTGTTGGGCTGCTCAAGCTCTTCTCGATAAGCTAACTGGAAATCGTATTCTTTTTCCATTTTTTTTATTTCATACTTCCCAGATTTACTCGCGGCGATTTTTCTGCCAGTATCCCCGCACAAAATCGAGATCGGGCTGGGTGTCGACTTCTGCACAAAATAAGCCGTTGATGAGGGTGGGGGTTAGTGGTATCTTCTTGGTAAGCATATTCAAAGCGTTCTCCGCATGGACTTGATATTGCTTTTGGACGATGAGTTTTCCAATTTCTTTTAGCCATGCTTGGAAAGCGGCCTTGGAGAATTTATAAAATGGCGGCACAAAAAAGCTGTTTTTGCCGGGAAGGCCTATCCCAATTTCAACGACGAGCCCTTCCTCTATCCTGCCGTTGAAGCCATTTTCCGGATTCGGAACAGAGGTGTCAACGGGGATGCAGTTTGGCTGGGGATTTTGCAGCAGGCGCCGCAGGATTTCTGGCTCAAAAATCAAGTCGCCGTGGATGAGAAGGACATCATCATCAACACATTCCCGGGCAAGGTAGAGTGAGTAGAGGTAATTAGTTGTCAGGTAATCGGGATTGTGTACGTATTTTACCTGAACTTCCGGGAAAGTTTTCTGCAGGTATCTTTTCATATCGTCTGCAAAAGGCCCTGTCGTGATGATGAATTGGCTAATGTTCTCTTTGAGAAAATGGCTGATTTGCTGGCTAAGGATCGTGGTTTTCGCATCCAGTTCGATGAGGCATTTGGGCTTCTCTTTTGTGATATGCGCAATCCGCGTGCCTCTTCCGGAGTTTAAGAGGAGGGCCTTCATGTTTTGTTGTTTAATTTTTGGGGTTTATTTTGTTTGCGGGGAAGACACCTGTGCGTCTGTCAAGGGCCGAGTAATTGGTGAGATCTACAGCATTTTTGAGGCAATCAGGTTTTTTAACATTATCTGACAAAATGGACAAATTCGAAAGGTATTTAAACCTCCACACTCTTTCTTCTAGAACAAAGTTCGGTACTTGGATTAGATTATCAAAAAGAGGTGAATGGACAGATGAATTTCCCAATTTCGAGAAAATGGCTTCTCAGCGTCGTATTATTGTTAGTTTCTTTGTTTGCGGTCATGGTTTGGGCTGGTCATACCCCTGTGCCTAATTGGGCAGGCACAAATCCCGTGGACTTTGTTCTACAGATTGGGTCTGGTTCAAATTCCCTTTTAAACACCAGTATGGGGCTGGGAAAGACTGTAAACATCTCTGGAACGTACAACCTTACTGTCGTCCTGAGGGCAAATGCGACTCACCTCTATGAACACATTGTTAATGTGAGCATCATGTTTTACTCTAAGAACTTCTCATTTACCCCCGCAGGCGTCCCCAATTTTACGATGACTAATGTTTCTGGCGAGGGCTGCTCTTCTGGTGCTGGCCCGGGTTGGAATTGCACGAACAGAACCTGGTGGAATCGCTCGTTAAATACTCGGACGATTGGCGATGGGCTGTATAACTTGACTATCTTCATCTACAACGAGACCAATTCCACGTATGAGGCGGGAGTAGGTGGGGTAGCCTTCCCTCTGGATATCCTTCAAAATAGCACTTTCGCTTTTAATATCACCGTCGATAATACCCCGCCGAACATAACTTCTTTGCGTGTCAATGGTACTAGTATTAACTCTAGCAATTATACTCGTGGAGGAGTTATCCGCCTTAATGCTACTGTGAATGACAGCACCACGTATGTTACAAATGTAACTTTTGGTATTCGTACTATCGGTGGATCACTTAATAACCTTACTGAATTTAATGTCACCACCAACCGGACGGACTGGGTCTGGTTTGCAGATGTACCTTTAAACACTTTTAGTGATGGGCTGTATTATGTGGTAGTGTATGCGAATGATACGCTTAATAATCTAAATGGGAGCAACGCTAATTTTACTGCTTTTGTAGTGGATCAGACTCCCCCGAACGTCACTAATCTCCGCTTCGGGAATTATACTACTTCCGGAATAAACTTTAGTAATGACTTGGTTGGCATTGCCCTTAATACCATCATCACTAACCTTAGTGTTGATGTCAATGACACCACAACCTATGTTGTCTTTGTGGCATTTAACATTTCAAATAGCAGCGGCAACATTACCCCGGAGTATACTGCTTTCCGCAACA
>Ga0209541_10000432_pt1 | contig 81589 bp, 91 predicted proteins | sample RifCSPlowO2_01_FD_184027 | JGI IMG/M metagenome (GOLD analysis project Ga0209541, IMG submission 184027) | Groundwater microbial communities from Rifle, Colorado - Rifle CSP2_plank lowO2_0.1 (SPAdes) (version 2) | ecosystem: Environmental > Aquatic > Deep subsurface > Groundwater | place... | reverse complement strand
CCCAGCTTATTTCCAGCGAGATAGCTTTGTTTAATAATTTTGTGCTGCATCATAATTGGACATATAAAGACCGTAGCAGTAAATCTATTAAACGATTGCTGATCCAGTTTCATGCGTCATCATGGTCAGCCATCCTTGGCAGCTCAGCAATCGTGGCTGTGTCCGTCAGAGTTTTTCATCTGCATTATTTTGTCGCATTGGTAATCGCTTCGGCTGCCGGGCTGCTGTGGAACTTTGGCTGGACTAAATTTGTAATTTGGCGCCATCACCATGAAGGCGTTCTTAAACAAGAAGGATAACCATACTCTTTTAGTAGCCAATATCCGTCCCGCTTTGGGTAGGCAATTCAGAGTCGTTTACCTGTATAACTTCGCTAAAGTAATAATCAAGCTGAACAAAGTTTGCATACGAAGCGAGAGATCGTTTGCTCATATTAGTACCGCCACTATCTAGGTCAATTGCGTATACAGTTGCCCCACTGCCTTTAACCAGCGTGCCTTCTCCAAACCAATTAACCGGCCATGTAATAGGCAATTGGTTATCACCTTCGGTCGCTATCTTTACAGCCGGCCATTTATATCCATGGCTAGTGAAGATGTTGGCCGACGTCATGCTGTGGCGCTCGCCGTTTAGGACATAGTAGACTGTTGGGCTGCTAGCTGCTCTAATTAATGTTCCGTTGGGATGTGCAGGATCAGAAGTTGTATGCGGAGAGTCCGTAGGAATGGGGTCCAACTCGCTGTCGAGAATATTAAAGACTTCGCTAAAGCTGTAGCCTAATCTGACAAAGTTCTCAAGACTATCGAGAGAGCGCTTACGATTTACTCCACTTACATTTTGGATAACATATACTGTTGCCTCACTGCCTTTAACCAGTGTGCCTTCTCTGAATTGAAGCGGCGCCGGATTACTGGCATGGCTTGTATCAGCATCAGAAGCAGCCATAAGATTAAGGTCGGCTTGGGTGGCTATCTTAACCCGGCTGAAATCAAAGCCCCAACTGAGAAACACAGATAGTGAACTGGCGAAACTTGCCCCGCCATTTTTTAGCAAATAGACTTGATGAGAATTTGGTCCGGCGGCCGGCCGAACTAATGTGCCATCAGGGTGGGCGATATCTCTTAGTGGGCCGGGGAGTGGGGTGGCGCTTGTTTCTGGCGATGTTGGCGCTGGTGCCGCGGACGCTGGTGCTGGCGGCGTGCCACTCAAAGTGTGGGCGGCGTTAACGCGGCCAAAACCGTATTCGTTGGCAAAATTTTGGCCGCCCATGCTGCTGAGCTTGTCAGCGCTGCCAGTAATTGCGTTGACCGTTTCATTAGCTGATGCTGCCGGTCTGTAGCCTCGGTATAATGCTGCTAACCCAGCCACAATTGGCGAAGAAAACGAAGTACCGTTAATAACACTTGTGTATAGGCTGGTTTGATTGCTAGCTGTCCAGGCTGTCGTACTGATACTGCCCGAACCAGGCGCTACTAGATCCAAGTTAGAACCGTAACTACTGAAGCTGGCGCGGCTGTCATTACTATCTGTCGCGCCGACGGCTAAGACTTGTGGGTAATTAGCCGGATAAAGCATCTGGCCGGGGGTAACGCAGCCGTTGAGAAAATAAGTCGAAGGACTGCCGCAGTTGCCGGCAGCTGCCACAACCACTACATCATGGCTGAGAGCATAATCAAGCTCAGCTTTTAAAATAGGGTCCTGCCACGTAGTTCCCAGGCTCATATTAATGACTTTGGCGCCTTGGTCGGTCGCGTAGCGGACAGCCGACGCGACGTTGGTTGTCGTGCCTTCACCATTGTCATCAAGTGCCTGAAGAGGCAAAATTTTGGCTCCCCAGTTGATTGCCGCTACACCCCTGGCGTTATTGCTGGCGGCGCCAATCAGGCCGGCAGTCGCAGTACCGTGGCTAACTCCGCTGCCGGCTAGATTAGTGATACCGGCAGAAGGATCGTTGTCGTTATTTACAAAGTCCTTACCGCCGCTGGCCCAGCGGCTGGCTAAATCTTCATGATTCAACGCGAAGCCAGTATCAATGACAGCCACGACCGTACTGCTTGAACCGGTAGCAATATCCCAGGCCGCCGGCGCAGCAATCTTGTCGGTATACCACTGCGGATAGATTGGGTCATTGGGCGTTATAAGTGCTACATATTGTTTTTGCTCGGCCACAAGTGCCCCGGTAGCCTTTAACTTATCTGGTGCCATGGCAACCGTGTAAGTGCCAGACAGTTGCGGTACCGGCTTTAAGTCATCTGGCGATAGATTATTGGTAGCTAGAAAGGCTTGCTTAATTTCGTCACTACCAAAGCGGACTACACTTTCATTAACAACCTGGTCTAAGCGAGGATAATTGTTAGCTTTGAGCAGAAAACGATCACCGGGCAGGCTAATTTGCGGAGCAGTTGGCTCGGCAGGCTGGCTATTTTGAGCCGGATGCAGCCAAAAACCGCCGGCCAGTATGCTAAGGCCGGCTAGGGTGAAGAACAAAACTTTGATTTTTGTTTTTAGCAATCGCATTGGGTTTTACCCCTATATCATAGCATTAGCGCTATAAATCTGCCAAGATAGCAAACCGCTCACCTAAGAGGGTAAAAAGTAGCCCGTTCGACCCGTTCGACAGGCTCAGGGTCGTCCTGAGTCAATCGAAGGACGACAAGCTCAGGGTAAAAATGTGATAAGCAAGAAGCAACTAAATATTTAACAGTTTAAACTACCACGAAAATTGACCGATCGGTCAAAAAACGTGGTAAAAAACTACGAAATTACTTAACTAGCTAAGTAATTTCCACGGGTTTAAGTATTGATTAGCGACAGCAAATATTGGCCGTAGCCAGACTTGGTTAAACTTTCAGCTAATTTGGCTAGTTGCGTGTCATTAATAAATCCCTGCCGCCAGGCAGCTTCTTCGATACAGCCGATTTTTAAACCTTGGCGCTCTTCAATTGCCTGGACGAATTGGGCGGCTTGGTTAAGACTGGTGAAAGTGCCTGTGTCTAACCAGGCTGTGCCGCGGTCCAGCAAGCTAACTTTTAACTTGCCTTGTTTTAAATAAGTGTTATTAACGTCAGTAATTTCAATTTCACCGCGGGCACTTGGCTGCAGTCCCTTAGCAATTTCTATGACATTATTATCGTAAAAATAAAGGCCGGTAACCGCGTAGTGAGATTTGGGTTTGGCAGGCTTTTCTTCAATTGAAATGACATTGCCTTTTTCGTCGAAATCAACTACGCCGTATCTTTCAGGGTCGGCCACTTGGTAGCCAAAAACTATACCGCCATCTGGATCTGTATAATTTTTAAGATTTTCTTCTAAGCTGCTGCCGTAAAAAATATTATCGCCCAAAATCATAGCCACTTTGTCGTTGCCGATAAATTCTTCGCCAACTATAAAAGCATCGGCCAGACCGCGCGGCTGTTCCTGCTGCTTGTAGCTGAAGCGGCAGCCTAACTGACTTCCGTCACCGAGCAAGTCTTTAAACCGTGGTAAATCGTGAGGCGTCGAGATGATTAAAATATCGCGAATACCGGCGTCAATTAAGGAGCTTAGCGGGTAATAGATCATCGGCTTGTCGTAAACCGGCAGTAGCTGTTTGCTGCTAGCTAGAGTAATAGGATAAAGGCGAGTCGCGTTACCGCCTGCTAAAATAATACCCTTCATGGTTTATTGTCTCCCTTCGCGTGAGTAATAATTTCCTCGGCTACTTGTGTCGTCGGTCTTAGCTCACCGCTTTTAGTAAATGGATTAATAATTATTGGTTTAAGACGTTCAACTAAATCGGATGCAATAATTCCCATCAGCTGACTGTAGTATTCATATTCTGATCGAGTATCATGCTTGTCCCGATGCATAAAGATTTTAAACGAAGTAACTCTATCTCCGTCCATCCAAAAAAGAACAAAACCATTTTTGCGTAAATTTTCTACTAAGGGGCGCGAAAAAAACCCAAAGCCCCATGTAATGACGATATTTTTATGAGGTTCTAATTTCTTTAAAAACTTGGCTTCCTGCTTCCTTAATTCCCGAACAGGAGCAAACCCATTTTTTTCCATGTCCAAGTGGAAAAAATCATTATTCTTAGCCAGATACTTGCCAATTGTTGATTTGCCAGTTCCGGGGATGCCCGTTATCAATAATTTCATATATTAACTATTTAATTCCTTAGCTATATAGTCCTTCAGGTCTTCGCGCCAGTCTTTGGGCTTATAACCTACCGACTCTAATTTCGAAAGGTCAAAGCTACTATATTTTGGCCTTTGTGAGGCAACTTTACCAGCAAAATATTCTTCGGCAGTTGTATCGATAACTCGTGTTTTGGAACTAGCTTCCGTTAAAATTGCCCGCGCAAAATCTGCCCACGTAACTGTGTCTCCGCCATTACTGGCATTATAGGTTCCATAGGGCAGTTCGTTTTTCAATAAATAATCAATAGTCCTAGCTAGCTCGGTTGTAAAAGTCGGCCGGCCGAATTGGTCGGCAACTACCTTTAGTTCGCTCCGGGTTTTGGCGGCGGTTAATATTGCTCTGGCAAAGTTCGCTCCGTCACCGATTACCCAAGAAGATCGGACGATGTAATGCTTGGCGGCTTCGGCGGCTCGCTTATCACCGGCGGCTTTAGTTTTGCCGTAGACTCCCAGTGGCCTAACAGGTTCGTTCTCTGTGTGGATCTCTTTGGTCCCGTCAAAAACGTAATCGGTGGAAATATGGACCAAGGTTAAATCTTTTTGATTGGCGATGTCGGCCAGATTGCCTACAGCCTTATCGTTGACCGCCCACGCTGCCTTTTGGCCATCGGCAGTCTCTGCGCCATCAACATTTGTATAAGCTGCCGCATTAATAATAGTTTCGATGCCTCCCCAGTTGAAATTTTTCAATGCCTCAGTGTTAGTTATATCCAGTTCGGTTGCGTCAGTTTTTACCGCTTTAGGATAGATTTCTGAGAGTGCGCGCCCAAGCTGGCCGTTGGCACCCGTAATCAAAATATTACTGCCGCCCACTAACTAACCTCCATGGGCTGAATGTCTTTTAACATCGGATGGGCACGGTCCCGTTCAGAAACAACGGCTTTTTTTATGGGGATAGGCCAGGAAATTGCAAGAGCTGGATCGGCCATATTTAGTGACACGTATTTGTCGTAAAGCTCCTGGCTCCAATGGGCGCTGACGCTATAAATATAGTAAGTGTCGTCAGTAAGAGTCTGAAAAGAATTAGCTACGCCTATAGGTATAAAAACGGCCATATTTTTGTCAACCTCAACAGTTACGACTTTGCCGAAGTTAGGACCTTTTCTCAGATCAACATAGGCTACAAATACTCTTCCATTGGCTACTGAGATGTATTTAAACCACGGTTCAGCATGAAGCCCGCGAGCTACACCCTTAGTCTTGTTATATGAGATGTTTGTTTGTACTAATTGAAAACTCTCGGGCATTCCTGCAGCGACTAGCTTGGCTTTTTGGTACTTCTCCTGAAAATAACCTCTGTCATCCTCAATGCTAGAAACATCAAAAATAATCAATCCCGGAATTTCAGTCTGGCGGGCTTTAAATTCCGTGGTTGGGACGGCCATTATTGCTCCTTGTTCTTGACATTGTATAAACCTTTATCACGCATCAGATCCATCCGTTCTTTGAAAGGACGCCACCAGGCTTCGTTAGCCTTGTACCAACTAACTGTTTTTTGGATACCCTCTTCAAATGATACGCTTAGCTTCCAACCCAATTTTTGCTGGGCGTAGCTAGAGTCAATATCATAGCGCATATCGTGCCCTGGCCGGTCGGTCACAAATTGTATCAAGTTCTTTGGTTTACCAAGCTCTTCCAGTATTGCTTCAGCAACTTGGATTCCATTACGCTGGGCGCCGCCGCCGACGCAATACGTTTCGCCAAGTTCACCGCTGTGGAGAACCATATCAATTGCGCTGCAGTGGTCGTATACATAAAGATAATCCCGTACAGCTTGCCCTTTTCCATAAATTGGCAAGGGTTTGTCTTCTAGGGCATTTGTTATGAACACAGCAATCACTCGACCTGGCGAGTCAAACGGCCCATAATTATTGGAGCAGTTGGTAATGGTGTAGGGTAAACCGTAACTTTCGCCGTAAGCTCTGACAATATGGTCGCTGGCGGCTTTACTGGCGGCATAGGGGCTGCGCGGGTTATATGGCGTTTGCTCGTTAAATTTATCCGGGCTGCCTAGTTCCAGAGTTCCAAAAACCTCGTCAGTCGAAATATGATGGAAACGCTTTACGCTATTTTTTAGCGCGGCGCGAGCCAAAACGTCAGTCCCCAAAACGTTGGTATTCAGAAATGGACTGGGGTCGGCAATTGAGCGATCAACATGACTTTCGGCGGCGAAATGAACGACTGTATCAACTCCCTTGGTTAATTCATCCATGGCTTTAAAGTCGCTGACATTAGCTTCATGAAATGAAATCCTACCTTCAACTTTTGCTAACCGGCCCTTGTCGCCGGCATATGTCAAGGCATCTGCAACACTAATTTGGTAGTCGGGGTATTTACTAATTATGTAATGGACGAAGTTGGAGCCGATAAACCCGGCCCCGCCCGTAACCAATATATTCATCACCTCAAGTATAACACCTTAGGACGAGGTGATAATTTTTTTAATTTTGGTCACTAAGCTGTCTAGTTCAGCTTGGTTATTGGCTTCGGCATTCAGTCGCAATAGGGGCTCTGTATTACTTGGGCGAACATTAAACCAACTTCCGTTTTCAAAGCGCACGGTTATACCATCGACCCGCTCTTGTTTTTTGTCCGCAAAAATCTTTTCTAGTTCGTTTATCACTGCTTCTTTATCTTGAACTTCATAGTTAGTTTCTGGGATCATCTCGTATTTTTTATATTTTCTACGCAGTTCAGATAAAGGCTTACCAGAAACACTTAAAACAAACAGGCTAATTAGTACTGCAATTAGGCCTGAATCTGTGTACCAGTTATCCCGGAAATAAAAATGCCCGGAAGCTTCGGCTCCAAAAACGGCATCAGATTTCCGCATCATTTCTTTAATAGGCGTATGGCCGACACGACAAAGCACAGGCTTACCCCCCAACTTTTCAATCAATTCCGGCACTGATTTGCTGTTCCTCACATCATATACAACCGAGCCACCCGGAAACTTTTGCATAAAATACTCTGCTAAGATGGATGACATAAGCGGCCCAGTAACAATTTGGCCTTGCTCGTCTATTAGTATTGCCCGATCACCATCAGCGTCGAAGGCTACACCGGCGTCCAATTTCTTTTCTTTAATAACCGAGATTATGTTCTGCAGGGTTTCGGGTTTCATTGGATTTGCTTCGTGGTTAGGGAAAGACCCATCAAGTTCAAAATACATCTCGGTAGTCTCAATCGGCAGGTGCCGTTCGAGTTCGGGGAAAATTTTTCCTGCCATGCCATTGCCAGCATCAACGGCGATTTTTAACGGTTTTATTTTTTGGATATCAACAAAACTCATTACGTGTGATATCCAATCTTTAGTAATATCCTTTTTGTTAACACTGCTTTGGCGCCTGGCTTGGCTGAATTTTTCTTGAAGCACAAGCTCTCTAATATCGGCTAATCCGCTTTCAAGTCCAACTGCCTTAGCTTCATCAGCGCAAAATTTTATGCCATTGTCTTTTCCGGGATTATGACTGGCGGTAACAACTGCGCCGCCGGCCAGTCCAAATTTACCAGCCGCAAAGTAAACCATCTCACTTGTAATTTGGCCGATATCCCATACATCCCGGCCCTGTTTAGTTAGGCCTTGGATCAAAGCGGTCGCTAATCCAGCTGAGTCGGGCCTCATGTCAAGGCCGACAGCTACTGGTCCTTCTGTGGGCAGCCAATCAGCAAAAGCTCTGCCAATTTTTTCTACTATTTCCGGTGTAAGTTCTGAACCTACCTTGCCGCGTACATCATAAGCTTTAAAAATTACGGGATTCACCACACTATATTAGCAAATGTATGTGTTAACATGGGGGCGATGTTGCAGACCGAGCTAGATGCGCTATCTAAAAAAATTGCCAAATTCCATGAACCGCCGGCGGCTAGCGAAAAGGACTGGCAAGAATTTGTAGACAAAACGGTAGTCGCTTTGATGGCTGGCGGCGAGAGCAGCCGTTACGCGGCGGTGCTTAATGGCAAGAAAGTTCAAAAAAACGCCCATGAATTACCAAACGGCGATACGATGATCGAAATGGCCATCCGCCTGTACCGCGATGCCGGAATAAAAAAATTTGTGGCGCTGGTATTTCACCATGCTCATACAATAGAAGATCGCCTCGGCGACGGCAGCGGTTTGGGCGTCGAAATTAAATATTGCCAGGATCCGGATCCGCCAGCCGGCAAGGGCGGGGCTATAAGAAATGCCATAGAGCAAGGATTTATACCCAAGGATAATAATCTTATTGTGGCAAACCCTGATGATGTAATACTAAATTTTCCCGGCTCCTTCGTGCGTTACATCGGTAATGCGCACATTGAGGGCGAAAAAAAAGGCATGCTGGCCACAGCTATCTTGGCTCTCGGCCAAGCCTATGCTTCAACCGGTATGATGGTAGTGGATAACCAAATTGTCGACACGCAGATGTACCCTTTTATACCGGTGCCGGCGCACGTGGGTATCACCATTTTTTCACCGCAGATTCTGCCGCGATTTAAGAAGCTATTTAGTCTAACAGAAAAATCAGATTTTGAAGCTGTACTATTTCCGCTTTTGGCCAAAGAAAAAAAATTGTGGTCTGTTGGGCTGACAAAAGGTATCTGGATCGCCGTCAACGATCTTAAAACTTACAAGCAGTTTATTGATTTGTTAGAAACTTAGTTTATACCGCCTCGTCTTGGTAGCGCATATATTCCATAAGCCGGGCGACTGTAGCAGCCTCCGCAAAAGCCGATGCTGCGACAGCCTCTAGTTCATTAGGATCGTGCACGAGTTCTTCTCCCGGGTGATCCCTTAGGTATCTTTCGGCCGCTTCACGCACAGTTTGTGCGTATCGTGCTTCATCAAATCTCACACGAACAGGCGGATAGTCTGTACCGCGACTGATAGCGTTAGCTAAAAAACTGGCGGCTTCTCGTCTTTGCTCATCGACTTCTGGAGGTAAACCACCTCTTTCAATATCTCCCATAATTATCCCCTCAATTATTTCTTGATCATATTATGCCACTAGCTACTTGTTTTACAAGCTCTTTTATCCTGATTCTAAAAATTTTAATTGAAAATTTTTCGGCCCGTTCAGCAACTTTCGAATGATTAAAAGATTGTTTGCCGAATTCACCTATGGTTTTAGCAAGGCTTTCGGGGGTTTGTTCGTTGAAGAAAACTCCTGTCGTTTTATCAACATAATCTAGCGCGCCGCCGGCTTTGTAGGCTATAACTGGCGTGCCGCCGGCCAGCGCTTCAACGGCCACGATACCAAAATCATCAATACCGGGGAAAATGAAGGCTTCGGCTCTGGCAAATTTTTCCGGTATTTCTTCGTCCGAAACATTCGTCAAGAATGTAACATTGTGCCCAGCCATGCGCTTGAGTTTTTTATGTTCTGGTCCATTACCAATAACTAACAAAGGTACGTTGAGTTGAGTCGCGGCCTTAACGGCTAAGTCAATGCGCTTATACGGTGTCTGTCTGCCTGCAGTAACAAATCCTGCTTTTTGTTCATTGCCCGCCCTCCGAAGCCTCTGCGAAGGAGGGTTCTTTGTTCTTTGTCGAAAGCGTTCAATATCGACTGGCGGGTGAATAACCTCCGAATCGCGGCCGTAATATTTTTTTATCTGTTCTTTGGTGTAATTGCTGTTAGCAATAAAATAATCTGGCCGCTGGGCAGCCTTGTAATCCCAGCGGCGCATTGGTCCTGCTAGAATTCGTAATCCAAATCGTGCCAAAAAATTTAACTTCCCAAAACCGGGATTTTTCAAGTAATCTTCGTAACGCTCCCAGTAATAATGTGTTGGCGAATGACAATAGCAAATGTGAAAGGTCCGTCCTTTCACATTTGAGTTGCCAGTTGCCAGTTGCCAGTTGCCAGTCTTGACGAATTTTGCTTCTGCTCCGCTGGAAGAAATGACTAAATCGTAGCCGCTTAGGTCCATACGGCTGAAGCTCCAAGCACGAAATAGCGGTAGGAATTTCTTAAGTGATTTAGGTAGTTTTTGTAGCCAAGTTGTGCGGATATCTGCATCTTCGAACCATTTGTCACCGAACCAGATTTTTGGATTGGAATTGTACTGCGAGGTATAGATCGGTGCCTCGGGGAACATTTTATGAAGCTCTAAAACTACTCGTTCGGCGCCGCCAGTTCCTAATAACCAATCGCACACAATGGCAACCCTAGGGTTGCCAGAAGTATGGAGTATGGAGTATGGAGTATGGGGTTGTTTCTCTTCTTTCTTCATACTTCTTTCTTCATACTTCTGTTCGCATAGCGAACATTACTTGGCGCCGATGCGGCCTAACACTACGCGGACAGTTTTCGCCAAGATAACGAGGTCCAGCCAGAGGCTCCAGTTTTGGACGTAGTAAAGGTCGAGTTTGCGCCGCTCATCCTTGCTTATATTTCGCCGGCCGGAAACCTGGGCCAGCCCAGTAAGGCCAGACTTAACCGCCAAAATCAGGTCTTTTTTGTCATGTTGTTCCAGTTCGTGCGGTTGAAGAGCACGGGGGCCGACAAGGCTTATATCGCCCTTAACGATATTGATGAGTTGCGGTAATTCGTCTAGACTGGTGCGGCGCAAGAAGCGACCGATGTGGCTGACACGCGGATCGTTTAAAATATGGTCGCCGCCGGCGCGATAAGTTTTAACAAGTTCTGGCCTTCCCATCTTGGTAAAGGCTGCCTCCGGTGTCATATCGGTATATGCTTTTTTGTGCGTACGGAACTTGTAGATTTTGGCCATGTTGCCAAAACGTGTCAGTCTTTTGTCTTTGAAAAGCAGCGGCCCAGTTGGGTCAAATAGCTTTATGGTAAACGCAATCAGGATCATAAAAGGAATGGCGATTATTAAACCAATACCGCCAATAATAATATCTGTCAGCCTCTTGACAATCCGGCCCCAGCCGATAAGCGCTGTTTGATGAACCGCGATCACTGGAATCTGCGACCTGAAGAGTTCGACCGCGATGTTGCCGACAAAAAGTTCACTATTACCGGGGACAAAACGGTAGGCGATATGGTTTGTTTGGGCAAATTCCAAAATCTCGTTATTACTGTCTTGTGCGGCGTAAAGTTCTGTCTGCACAATGCCGTGAATATCGTCCGGCGGTAGTTTTTTGGCAGCTTTGGTGAAAGAATCAAAAACTGGGATGTGCGGGAAACGTTCCGGTGAATGTGCTTTATTGGCCACAATACCAACGATGCGATAGCCGGAAATCTTGCTATCGGACAATAATGATACAAGTTCACTGGCAATCTTGGTATTGCCAACGATTAAAACATTGGTAATGCCCACATCGTATTTATAAAGATAGGCCCGCATCGCCCGGGCCAGGTTGCGAAAGATTACCAAGAATAAGAAAGCCAGCACAAAACCGTAAACAGGCACCAGGCGGGCAGGGAAGATAGTCTTGTTAACAGCGTATCCATAGCTGATGACAAAAAGCAGGCCGACAAAAGAGCCGATCAACAACCGGCCCAGTTCATTGAAACGCTTTTCCTGGATCGAGTTGTTGTAAAGGCCCAGCAGCGCGAAAATTAAAATCCAAAAAGGGAGCAAGGCCAGAAAAATACTGACGTAGGTTGTAGCCGGGATGGGATGTGCCACGGGTACAGTACTTAAGGTGCCGCGAATGGCATAGGCAAAGACAAAGGCCGCCACCAATGCTAAAAAGTCCCCCACCACCAAAAACAAACTGTAAATGAGTGAGGCATTACTCTTCATGACGCTATACTAGATTGTAGCACTTCCGATAGGAAGGAGGTCAGACCTTGGTAAAAGCCAAAATTAACTATAAAAACCGCAAAGTTTTACCTTACTTTTTACAAGGTCGGACCTCTAAATTGGCAACTATTCTCTCTTGGCTGGTAGCCGCTATTTTGGTTTTGTTGCCTTTCCACGCATTGCTTACAACATGGGCCGGCAGTAATTTCGGCCACTTGGATACTTGGCGGGTTTGGAAGGAAATTTTATTCTTGCTGATGCTGCCGCCCGCCGCCTGGTTGGTTTGGCGCAGCCCCGCGCTTAAAAAATGGTTGGTTAATTCCTGGATTACGCGTTTGTTCGTCGTCTATATTCTTTTACACCTGATCCTGGGCATTTGGGCATACACGAACCACGGAGTTAATAAAACGGCACTTATTTACTCCCTAATAGTTAACTTGCGGTTTATCGGCTTTTTTATCCTTTGTCTCATTGTAGCTGCTTATAGCGACTTTCTCAGGCGGCATTGGCAAAAGATATTACTAATCCCGGCTGGCATTGTAGTGTTGTTTGGCTTGGTACAAAAATTCCTATTGCCTTATGATTTCTTACGGCACTTTGGTTACAGCACAAATTCAATCCCGGCTTATCAGACAGTTGATGCCAACTTGGGCTATCGGCGGATCCAGTCAACTTTGCGCGGCGCTAACTCGCTGGGTGCCTACTTGGTATTAGTTATTCCGGCTCTTAGTGTTGGTGCAAAAAAATCCAGGATCCTGCGGGCAGGAGTAACCTTGGCCGGATTGTTGGTACTGCTTTTTAGCTATTCGCGCAGTGCCTGGCTGGGCCTAGTTGCTGCCGCCACAACGCTTCGGGCTATGACACTCAGAACTCTAAACGCTGGATATCGAATGGTGCTGATAGTTATCGCTTTGTTAATTTTAGTTGGAGGAGGGGTTTATCTGGCCAACAAAAGCGAGGAAGCCCAAAATGTTTTGTTCCACACCAGTGATGATTCCGCATCAGCCCGCAGCTCAAATGCCGATCGCCTAGCTTCTTTAGAGGCAGGTGCTAGGGATATTATCCACCAGCCATTGGGACGGGGGCCAGGAACTGCTGGACCAGCCTCGTTTAGAAATGACCAGCCGCCAAGAATTGCCGAAAATTATTTTCTGCAAATTGGCCAGGAAGTCGGTGTGATTGGCATGGGCTTGTTTGTTGCCATCAATGTTTTAGTGGCTAAAGAACTGTGGGCCCGGCGCAAGGATCAGCTGGCTAAAATTCTGTTAGCAAGTTTAATCGGGCTGACATTTGTCAATTTGCTTTCACATACCTGGACTGACGACACAATTTCCTATCTATGGTGGGGCTTGGCCGGCATTGCGATTGCTCCTATACTCGCCAAGAAAAAGCATTAAAGGTATTATTAAAATATGAAAAACCATCGAGGTTTTACAGTAATTGAGGGACTGCTTATTTTTATAGTCCTTGCTATGCTTGGCGGCCTGGGCTGGTTTGTATATTCGTCGAACAGCAAAACCAGCAAAACTCTCAACGACGCCGATGCAGCCAATAACTCAACTATTCAGTATGCTAGAAGGCGCGCTAGCCTACCGTCTGACTGGGTTTGGTATGGCAACAGAGAAGGTGATTTTGCACTTTATCATCCATCATCGTGGGTTAGAGCATCTAATCTTGAAAACTGCACCCCCGGGTTGTTCATGGTTGGCGGCAATGAAGATTCAGCCGGCAAGTGTGCCACAGAAAGTTTTGGCCAAATAACTGTTTATTCACAGGAAGGTGTCCATACTATCGAATCTGAACTTCGGGCTGGATATACGAATGTTGTAAGGCACGACGCTCCTACAGCCGATGGGATTATAGGAGCTAAAATGAGTGGCGAAGCTATTGACCAGCAACAAGAATCCGAAATTGGCACTACAGGCTTGCCGGATGGGACAGAGGTTACAGTCTATATTTTCTATGATCCCGATGACAACCGGACTTACACCGCGACATACAAACAACTAGATTCTTATCCTGATATCTTGAGCGATTTTGACCGGATGGTCACCGATGCTCTTAGATTTGAATCAAGCATAGCTGCGGACTAAACCATAGATTTTTTTGCAACATCGCATGTATTATTAACCTATGAGAAGGTTTAAACACCACATCTTACTTAAAGGAGTACTCGTGCTGTTAATGGTTGGGCTTATTGCCTTTATTGCCTGGTGGGTAGGGTATAAGCCTAAATACGTAAACCTGGCTGGAATCCCTTGTACGCTGCAAGATGGAAAGATTGTTGGCCGTGAATTTAAAGCTTTTGATATCGCCAACAGACAGAACTTTACTTACACCATTTGTGTTCCAAATGGGTGGCATCTATTCTTTGAGGGAGGTGAACATATACTTGCCACGGATTCAGGCAAGAATTTGGAGTATAAAAAAAGTAAAAAGGCGATCGTTCAGGATGCTAGGCGTGGTAGGGAACTTTCTGGCCTATCGATATACCTCCAGAATGAACTTCAGTTAAAGCAAGATCTTGAATGGATTGAACAAGGAAGGTATGGACATTCATTAGGATCATTTAACTTCAGCGATTCTTCATGCACCAGATACTACTCTGAAGAAAAAATGAGCGGCTATGCGCCCGCCACAATAAGATATACCTATTCTTGTCAGAAAAATGGCTTAGCTTTAGTGGCGCAGTACAGTCTTAAAGAACAAGAAGACCAAATGCAAATTCATCTAATAAACGATGTCCTGAAGACGATCGTAATTAACTGGGATGGAGTAAACGCTGTTAGTTCGGTAGGTTGGGAGGCTAAGAGAAGTGAGCTAGATATTCCTCAGTTTAGTTACCAAGCTCCCGAGGGTTGGTCCGTCAAAAAAGAAGACCTCAAACAAGGACAAGAAGACAAAAAAGTTGGAGAAGCAACCGACGTATCAAGTCCGGACTTCTCATTAAATTCAGAAGACGGGGCAGAGTGTACTTATTCTAAGGGAATGAGGTTCTCTATTACTACCTATACCAAAACAGACAACACTTCTATTTCTGACTTACTTCAAAAAGGGTTCGAGACAGCCAAGCTTGATGATCAGACCGCTGCACAATCCTTTAGCCCATCTACTAAATGCTTCTGGGGTTTAACCACTACGCACTATAAAGGCTACAATATTTCAATAACTGGTGAGTCAGGTTACGATCAGCCAGTTGAAGCCTATCGGAGCCAATACGATGCCTTCATCGCTTCGTTCAAAATTAAATAAATAATTAACTCCATGGGAAAAAACAAAAATCGAAAGGTAGCAATCCAAGCGGCCGAGTATTTGGTTAGTGGCGGGGCGTATTTTTGGACGGGTTACGGTGTTTTTGCCCTACTGTGGTCGGTGCTGGGTCTTAGCCTGTGGTGGGCCAAGCTTGGCGCCAACATGTTTGGCTGGACAGTCAATTTTTTGCTGCAGCGCTATTGGGTTTTCCGCAATCCTCATCTAAAGGGGCATTTAGGCCAAGTCAGTACACGCTACATTGTTATTACGTTGATTGATTTCGTAATGGATTACTTCATCATTCTTGGACTTAAGAATATCGGTATAACACCGTATATCGGTAACTTCATATCGGCTGGCTTCTTTACGATTTGGAATTATGTATGGTATCGCTGGTGGGTTTTCCCCGTCAGACTACCGGCACCGCGCCACCCGGCTCACAAACGCATCCGATCATATCGTCTTTAACCTAGAAATAAATATATTATAAGAAGTAAATACCATGAAAATGGCCCGATCGGTCCATTTTCATGGTAAATTAAATCGTTTGTTAGGGTGTATAGTTATATTTGATATGGATGAACAAAAAACGAGCACTGCTGTTCGGCCGACCAAGAAACAAAAAGAATTACTATCATTCATTGAAGAATTTATCGCTGCCCGCGGCTACAGCCCCAGTTACCGCGAAATTATGCAGGGGCTGCGGTATACATCAGTAGCCACAGTAGCGCTCCATGTCAATAACTTAATCAAGCGCGGACATTTGCAAAAGCGTGACCGTTCGGCCCGCTCGCTGGAAGTCGTCAAGCCAACTATTGCCCAGGAACCTAAAATAACGCCCAAGCAGCTGAAAAGCAGTGAAGAAAAATGGCTGGTAGATAAAATCGAACTGTTTTTTAAGGAAGTAGAAAATGCTCCGGCAATCATAGAAAAAGAGCTCGACCAGCTTTATGTGTTAATCGGCGCCCTTAAAGTTTTAGGCGTCCACGGTGCTGCCCAAGCGTTTATTTCGCGTCTCACCGATATAAAAAATAGACAAAAAGAAACCGAGTATGTAGCTTAGTTAACAGTGAAACTTTCTTAACGTAGGCAGATCAGTAACCGAAGGCTCCGCCACCACCGCTTTTGCGGATAAAAACAAAGTAAATGATAGCGTAGACAACTATAGCCAGCACAAGATAGATTACGATCCACTGGCGCTTAGACCGTCCGCCGTAGGACTTTTCGGGTTTTTGCGATTGTTGGTTTTCCATCTGTTATTTAAACAACAACCAGGCAATTATTGCCAGTACGACTACTACGCCGACCCAAAGCAGCATTTTGCTGTTTGGTTTCTTGCCTGGCCCGCCCGATACCGGCCCGGAAGGAGGGGTTGAAACTGGTGCCGGCTCTGTCGGCCCGCCGCCCAACGGTGTCGGCGGTGTAGGTTCAGCTGTCGGCGGTGTTTGTGTTGGCGTAGGTGTTGGAATTTGTGGATTCATAAATCTTCGGTTCTCCTTTTTATACTTTAATTGTAACTTAAGACAAACATAACAGCTATAGCATTGTGTACAATAGGAAAGTGAATCCCGTTAGAACTCAAGAGACTTACAATATTGACATGTGTTTTGAAGCATACACACGTGTTCAGACGTTAATTAAAGGCAATAAGTTAAGTGAGTTCTAACGGGATGGATAACTTGGTAATTTTTCTAGCTAAATACCTCATTTTCATAGTCGTATTAATGGTGTTTGGCGCCTGGTTCCAGGCTAAAGCCAAAATTAGGTGGCAACTGGGGTTATCGGTCTTTTTGGCGATAATCGTAGCCATAATTTTAGGCCGGCTGGCCGCCAAGCTATACTTTCATCCCCGCCCGTTTATCACCAATGGCACCGTGCCGCTGATAGCCCACGGTAATGACAACAGCTTTCCCTCTGATCACACCTTAGTGGCCGCGACATTGGCCGCTGTAGTATATTTTTATCATCGCCGGTTGGGGATTATCCTGATGGTTTTAGCGCTGCTGGTTGGTGCTGGCCGTGTCTGGGCGCACGTGCACTGGCCAATAGATATTGCCGGCGGTCTGATTATTGGCGCCTTCGCCGGCTGGGCCGGTTATGAACTAGCCAAAAGATTAGGCTCAAAAAACAAACCAGCCGCCACTGATGACAAGAACCCCTAAATCACTTATTGATTGTCAAGCGAGGGGCGAGCGCTAATCTTCGTCGAAGGTATCTAAAAAATTCTCGCGCTGCTCGTGTTCTTCGTGCTGCATCATTTCGACCTGCTCGGTGCGGGCGATCAAATCTTCGGCGTCATCAAACATCTCATCTTTCGGAAAGGTTTTATAAAAATTGATGACTTCTTCTGGAAAATGCTCTTCACGGGCCAGATGGATCAATTGTTTGACAGAAAAAGGGAAAGTGGGCACCTTGGATATCAAGGCTTCAAGATCAGTCAAAGTTGGTTGTGAGTTCAGCAGTATCATAACACCCTCCCAATTTGTAGAATAACTACGCGGGAAAATGGCGTATGTAAAATTAGTTACACGTCTTTATGTCGTAGTACCGCGCCAGTAGCCATGTAAATATTAAATATAATCAACTTGGCCGCGGACCTTGAATTTACTGATTTTTATGCAGACAGTAAGGAGTTTTTGATGAAAAATACAGGAAATTATTTGGACTTATGCCACAGCCAGATCATGGCTTCTTTGAATACAACCAACCACCAAAACAGCCAAAAGACCCACGGGAAGAGCCACCATAGCCAGACCCACCAAAACCACCAATCAAGCCACCACCACCAACCGATAATCAGCCACGGTATAAACCAAAACAGTGGAATCCAGAACCACCACGGCCAAGGCCAGCCAAAACCCCAGAACTTTAATCTGGCCCATTGCCAACCGACAAAGACCCAGGGGAAGAGCCACAATATGCCAATCCAGAAGCCAGCCAGCCACCACCAGTGCCACCAGTTGTTAGTGGGGTTAGAAACAGTAGTCGTCTGGCTGGTTTGCGGCTTTGACGAGGCTGTTTCCGTAGTGTTGGCTGTTTCCGTAGTGCTGCTGGGAGGTGTGCCGCTGGTATAGGTTGCCAGACTTTGACCATCTTTACCCTTCGCGCTTAGTTCAACATAAGAGTCGGCGCCAGGGTCGCTGATAGTTGGCCCGCGGGTCGAACAGCCGGTCGCTCCTCGGCAGTTTTGGGTCGGATCATTAGCGATGGTTGACGACCATTTTTCATTGCCAGCAATTTTTAGGGATAGGCTAATGGGAAGCTGGTTTCTGACATCCTGGGTCTTACTGGCCACAATGACTTCGTTGTTATGACCAAAAGGAAAGGTCGTTACATAATTATTAGTTTGGAAATTATAAAACTCAAAGCTAAAAGCTGCCTGGGAGGTCGTACTTTGAGCCGCGCTTTGGGCGGACGATGGAGAATTGCTAAATGCTAAGAAGGCCAGTACTACCAAAACTGGCGCTACCAACAATTTGCGGATCATGGGCAACCTCCTGCTAGTAATTGAATATTAGGCCTGTCGGCGCCAAAACGCAACATTTTTAGCGGTAAAGCTATCCACACTACGAGCTATAAAACGCCGTACCGCTATCTAACTCCTGTGGCATGGTATACTGCCTCCATGAAAACGGTGTGGGCACGGGGAAGTATCATGCTCCTCCTGGTTCTGGCTGTCGCGCCTTTAGCATTTGCAGCAGAAGCGCTTAAGGTTGTTGACTTGTCCGTACAGCAGCTTCATAAAAACTATACAGACACTCCCCACAGATATCGTTTAACCGCAACCGTGAGTGGCGGGCAGGAGCCGCTGAAGTATCTCTGGCGCATTGACTGTGGCCAGTTATCTACCGACGCTACTAATCAAACCGTTGAATGGCAGTATGACGAACCAGGAAAGTGTGCCGATGCGGTCATCGGCTTGCTGATTACCGACGCCGCTGGACAAGGACTGCGGCTGACACAGTCAGCCTTCGATCCCTCTGACCGCCAGGTCACACCGTTCACATTCCCGGTAGACAAATCTGCAGCCGCGCCACAAACTTCTACCGATGCCACCACCACAGACGCTAACCAAACCGCTGAAAAGGCCGGCGGCGGCGTCCCGTGGCAAGCCGTAGCTGCTGGCGCCGTGGCCGTGGCGGCAGTGTCTGGCACAGTTTTAGTTCTAAAAAAGAAGGAAGATTCCAATGACGGCTGCGAAGCCGCCGTCAAACAGCTCATCAGCGATATTAGCCATCTTAAAAGTAAGTACGAGAATTATAGTGATGACCAGCTGAAGAAAGTACATGTACTAGAAGAGCGGGATCGGAGCTTAGACGCAACCACAGCCTGGAATCGCTGGCGAAACCACTTTGGCAGTTTTCTGCAGGAATTTACGGTCTTTCGCGATATCAAACGTTTTGGCGACACGCCAGTTCCAGAAATCCCCGGTTTGTGGGATCTGTTAAATGAGACTTTAGGCGATACACTGGGGACAATGATCAGCATGACAGCCGAAGAAGTGGCCCAGCTGACCATTTCCACAGATACCATCAATGCCGTCGGCGGCCTGTACACGATCTTCAAAAAGATGGTGGATACCCAAACAGCCGGTGGCGCTCTGGTTGTCGTGAGCGGAACCGACACCTTAGCAGGCACCGACATTATGGACGAAGTCCAAAACGCGCCTCAGACCATGGAGCAGACACTGAAGACATTTAATGAGTCGTGTCTGCCGTTTGTCGCCAAATATGGCGAGCTGACCGAGGCCTTAGGGACGTATAGCTACTGCGTCCGGCGACTGCCAGAGTTTCCTATCAAGAACAAAGACTTTCAAACACTAACCGGTGACTGTCCAACGCGTAAAAAAATACTTGAAACAAAGTTGCATCAGGCCGAAGAATTTAGCAAAACCTACATGGACAAGTGCTCCGATAAGGGCCTTGAGGCCCTGTTCGTGGAGGTCGAGCGTTTGAAGGAAGAGATGGGGGCGTCCATCCCGCCGATGGATAGAGTTATGAAGCAGCTTTTCAAGCACCGGGCAATTCTGCGCAAATTCTTTAACCAATAATATAGATCGAGAATTGTCAAATTATGGCTCTGGTCACTTGTCTCTGCCCATACTAGAACTCATCTCAAAATAAAGTTTTGGGCCATAAAGCGGTTAATTATGGCTGCAAAGCCTTCATCGCTCGTCAACGTAACTTTGGTTACGCCTCCTTCCGCTTCAGACCTTTCGCTCATAATTATCTCACTTTCTGCCTACAAAATTATTCTGAGATGAGTTCTAACAAAATTGATAAATTGGGGTACAATTACAGGAGATAATCGCATCTTTTTTGAGGGGGGTAAATGTGAACGGTCTATCAAAAGCAGCCAAAGCCTTGATTATAACCTGGGTGATGATTGGCCTCTTCGTCGCAGGTGTTGTGGGCTTCTATTTTGGACGAAAAACAGCGCCAAAAGCCCAATCCACCGTAGTTGATCGCCAGCTGCAGCCTGCCGATCAGCAACCGGCACAGCAAGGAGGAACGACCCAAGGAACTGCTCCAGCTGGTGAACCTACCTCAACCGGATCAGTTCCAACCGGTGGGTCTGCCCCAGCCGGCGGATCCACTCAACCCGCCGCAGGACAAGAAAGCCAACAGAAAACTCAACAGTCGCGATAGCTAACACACTGGTTTTTGGGATTATAGTCCTTCGACTTCTTCGACTCATTCCATTCGCTCAGAACCTTCGACTCGGATGAAAGCTATGAGCGAGTGAGCGTAGCGAACGAGTCGAATGGCTCCCAAAACCAGAGCCCACTTCGCCATAGTAGCTATGGCTACGAAGGCTGAATTCGAACGACCCCTGTTAAGCGGTTTGTTTCCTTTGTTGCTTATGTATGAATTCCCTGTGTGACTTAGGTCTGCAGGCTTGGCCTTCGCTATTTAGACAAAGGGCAATGTCATCACACACGCAATCCTGACCGGCTTCAATTAAATATTTTAGAGCTTTAGTATTCTCTATTATTTTATCCAGCTCTGATAATTTCTTTTCGGCCATCTTATTCCAGCGTTTGGATGGGCTGGTAGATTTGGGAAATCCATCGAGCAGCACCTTTATTTCTTCAAGCGAGAATCCCACTTCGCGTGCCGAGTGAATTACTCTGAGCCTCTCCAGGTCAGAAGCCAAATATAAACGCCAGCCGCTTTCCCGTTTGGGCTTAGATAACAGGCCAATACTCTCGTAAAAACGTATTGTTGGCGTACTCACGCCGACTAGTTTAGCCATTTCGCCTATTTTCATTGTGGATAAATCTCCTCAAAAAACTATTGACTTAAAGTCCACTTTAATTTGTACGCTGAAACAGTAAAAAGTCAATTTTAAAGGAGGATCAGATGTCAAAATTCAACCTAACAAACCTGAAACAAGCTTGGGAAAAGGGAGACGCTGCAACGTTAGCCGGTTTCGTTGCCGACAGTTTCGAACAAACTGAAATCGACGAATCCACACCACCGAATGCGCCGCGTAAAAGAACGCGATTAGAATACTTGGATATGGCCGAACGGGGCCTCAGTAGTGGCGCTAAGATGAAAGTTTACAACCTAGTGCCAGGCGATGAGCGAGCGGCCTATAGTTTCACTTGCCATATGCCCAGCGGTGTAAAGATGGTCGGCAACTCGATCATCGAGATTAAAAACGGCAAAATAATTAAGGAAGTAACTGTCCAGGCTAAAGAAAAATAACTTCATATGGCTTCTAAAACCAGAGCCCACTTCGCCATAGTAGCTATGGCTACGAAGGCTGAATTCTAACGACCCTTGTTAGACACTTAGTTTAGTGTGCTAAGTTCATCTTAAGTTGACTTTCAGAACTTAGTGCGTTAGAATGCAAGTATGAAAACTATACTTATAAACACCAAAGAAATTCGTAATGACCTTGAGGGCTTCTTAAAGAAACTCAAGAACGGCCAAACAATTCAAGTCATATATAGGTCTAAACCGCTAGTTACTCTAACTGCCAAGACAGAGGAAGATGCAGATGCTTACGAGGCCAAAGACGCTGGGACCCCCTCAGCAGTCGGGCGTAGCATTAACTTGGCTAAAGAATTGGATAAACGCCGACCGGTGCTTGACCCCCACAAAAGCTTCAAAGAATTGTATGAAGAAACCCAGATATTATGATCCTGCTAGATGCAAATGTCGTTCTGGAGTTATTAATACCCGGGCGGCCGCAAAAATCTAGAGTTATAAGCTGGTTGACGCGTAATCAGGAAGAACTTTGCATTAGCATGCTGAGCGTCCATTTGGTCTTGCATTTTGGTTTTAAAGAAAAGCTGACAATGCAGGATATCAAGAACTTTTTAGCTAATTATCCAAAAATTGCTCTGCTGCCAGAGGATTACAGTGCGGCCATGCAATTTCTGAAAGACAAAGATCACGAGGATGCTTTACAGTTAGCTACTGCCGAGAGAACTGGTTGTTCAGCCGTCGCAACCTTAGATCAGAAATTTGCTGACACCTACAGGGACCGCATACAATTTATTACAATCTAGGAACGCGGTCACTCATTTTGGGTGTCCAATCTGGCTCCGCTTATCGGTCAAGAACCCCTTACAGACTGGCTAGCTCGCCTTTGTAGAATAAGCGAACCTGTGCTAGAACTGTTTGATATCATTAGAGCAAGGTTGTAAAGATGGATTTTCCCTATTTAGAATCCTACGAAGGAATAAATGCTAAGATTTTTTAAAAGGCTGCGCACCTATCGATCGTCTATCCACTTTATTTATGCGGAGCCGTACCGTTACTACGGATCAACTGTCATGGGAGGTCAGCAACTGTCTGAAATTGCCCAAAAAGCTCTGGCTCAATCTGACCGAGTTCACTTTACATCTGCCGATAACCACTTCAAGCATTGCATTCTTGTCCTGACGAAGTGGGCTATTCTGAGTCTTGGTCACAAGCAATTAAGAAGGCTTAAGAAAAGACATAACCGACTTATATTTAACGCTCATGATGTTGTAATACCAGCCGATAAACTAAAGTACGCCGATGTTGTGATGGCGGTATCTGACATAACTTATAAAAATTATAAGAAAAAACTGCCACCATCCATAAAAACTGTTTTAGTTGACCACAACGTTGACCCTAGATTAAAAACGCTTGATTGGTCAAAGCGTCCAAATAGAATGCACGCTGGCTACTTTGGGGAGACTACAAATACCTTTCTAACGCCGAAGATTGCAAAAAAAGTCGACATCATACCGGTCGATACTGTTAATCAAAATGATTATTGGTTAAAAGAATTGCCGAAATATAACCTGCATTATGCAATAAGGCGGACCAGAGATGTGTACCCGAACAAATCATTTTTGAAAGGCTTCACGGCGGCATATTGTGGCGCGAATATCTTGATTCAGGATTCTGAAAAAGAGGCAATTAGATGGTTGGGGAAAGATTATCCATATTTATTGCGGGGCAAAGTAACCGAGAAGAAAATTTTAGAGATGCTGGAGTACGTTAAAAATAGTTTTGGATCCGAGGAGTGGGAACGCGGATTGGAAATTATGCGTGGTATTAAAGAAAAAACTTCAGAAGAGGCGATCGGCAAGCAATTAGTTGAGCTATTTACTGAAGTTGGCCGTGGAGGATCGGTCTAGGAACCCGATCAGCTTTCAGTCTGTTCAATCTGGTTATAACCATGAGCCCGTTCGATTACACTCAGGGCTGAATGGCCTATGGCCATGAGCAAGCGAAGCGGAGTCGAATGGCTCCCCGTAGTGCAAAGCTGCTCCGAAGTTTTAACGAAGGGCAGGAGGAAGTTAGAACTTTGCCAAATCATTTTTTTTACCTAGGTAAGAAGTTCAGGAGTAATTTTATCCTCAATAACTTTGCCGCTGGCATTTTTATATACATGATATGCGAATTTTCCTTCAACTTCTGTAATAGCTTTATGAAGTTCACTGCCTATGAAGTGCAGCGAAACTCCGTCATCTGTCGCATATCCAGCCGGTAAACTCCCCTTGTTAATTAATTTTTGAAAAAGAGGTCGCCTTTTTTCTTCGCTATCATAATGAACTCCAATTGAATAAGGCAGTAAGCCCAGAGCATTTTTTATAGGTTTAAGCTTTGATCCAAAGGAATCAGTGGTGCCACCTATGCCCCAACATATAGAGCCTGCACTTACCCCGCTTAGAATAACTCCTTGCTCCCAAGCCTCTTTTAAAACTTCATCAATTTTGTGAACACGCCATACAGCTAAAAGATTAGCTACCGAGCCCCAGTCAACCCATATAACATCTTGCTCCATTAAATATCTACGAATATCTTGATTTGGTTGGGGAAAGAGTTGTAGATGTGATGGGCTTACATCTTCACAGCTAGATGCCTCATAAAAAGCTTCAATGCTTTCTAAAGCATCGCCACGCGCAGTACCTATATAACAGAGTTTTGGTCGGTTCTTTTTTGTAAGTTGTAAACAATATTTAGCAGTCGGGTTTAGGATGGTTTTGCCATTCACTTCTTTGAACCAAGCGCTACCTGATACTATTTGTCTTCGCTCTTGAGTCATTCTGTAATAATAGCAAAAAAGATCTCAACAGAGGTCTTGGTTCTAAGTCCGCTTCGGGGTAAACAAAAATAACAGAGGTCAAAAACATGGCTCCGGAGGCCGGACAGCGGACTTCGTCCTTCTCCCTCGCTGCTCGACAAAATTATGTAAACACAATTTTGTCTCCGCGGCTGCGTGCGCCGAACCTAAACCGGTTCTCGTCCGACCTAACAAAACAATCCTCCATAGCTACGACACAAGGCCGTAGCGACGGAGGATGGCTCCGGAGGCCGGACTCGAACCGGCAACAATCGCCTTAACAGGGCGGTGCTCTACCATTGAGCTACTCCGGATTAGCGGCTTCGCCTTATAAGACACCCTTTCGCGGTTTCTTATCGCGCCAGCAAAATGGAATACATTTTGTTGGGCTATTTTCCGGAGAAGGTATCTTAACTCGAACAGTTTACAGAGATATTATACCGCCTTCAACCTCTCTGTGACAGTTCACCCCCAAAGCTTTAAAAATTTTCTTAGGCGATGTGGTTTTTGATGCTTTTACGCTATGACTTGATTGATGGCAAATGCTTTGTGCTGCTGCTTTAAGGGCCTAAGTAGTGCAAATTTAAGCTATCTGTAAGAATCATTACATTATTTATAACTATTTCTTGCTTTACTCCTACAAGATGCATTTAAGTGTGACTGCTTTTAGGCAGTGGTTATCATTGCCGAGTAATGATCATATAATTCATTTTTACCCCTCGGACGAGGCCCTGATTTCTAATTTATGTGAATACGTGAGTACTGGTTTGGAAAAAGGCGATGCTACCATCGTTATTACTAAGCCTATCCATATAAAGAAATTATGCGAGGCGGTTTGTGAACACAGGACCGGTTCAAGGGAACTGTTTAGAAATCATTCCGTCGTTCTAAATGCGACGGCTATCTTGGATGATATTATCGTAGATGGTCTGCCCGATTGGGGAAGGTTCTTTTCAACAGTCGGCAGTGTAATAGGACAAGCGGTAAAAAACAACAAAACAATCAGGGTTTATGGCGAATGTATGTCCATCTTGTGGCAAGCCGGAAACAAAGATGCTGCTATCCAGTTAGAGAAGTATTGGAATAAATTAGCAAAAATTTATCCTTTCTCGCTGTACTGCACTTATCCGGAGCAACTTTTTATGAAAAACAACAGCGAGCAAGTGGGGCTTAATTCTTGTCACGCTCTCATTACCGCTCCCCAAATGGCCTAGTTGCTACGATTTGCAAATTTTCCCTAGAACAGTTGATTGTAGGGACAAGGGCTGAAAGCGTCAACGGCGGGGAAAAGGTAATTGTGGAGTTTCACGTACAGAGGTAATATTATTATAGGGAAAGATATTTACTATAGAACCGACTAACCCCACAACAGCAGGAACGTCTAGAGCAATTAAAATACTTGTAGTATTTGTTGTGCTTATTCTAGCGGTAGTTGGAACTTATGTCTGGCAACAGCGTAAGATTAATGACTTTCAAAAGCGCAACGAGACTCTTGTTAGTGAATTAGATGCTAGTAAAAAGGCAGCCGCCCAATTGAGTCAATCATATAAATCTAACAAGGGTGTCGAGGTTACAATATATTCTCCAAAGAGCAATTCAATAGTTACCACTCCGCTGATAGTCATGGGGCAGGTGCCCGGCAGTTGGTCGTTTGAGGCCCAGTTTCCCCTTCAGCTTAAAGATAGTGGGGGTGATGTACTAGGTGAGGCTAGCGCAAAATTACAAGGGGACTGGATGACTAATAATCTGGTTCCATTTATTGCTACTTTGGAATTTGAGGCCCCGTCCTCTCAAACCGGCACTCTGGTACTGCAAAAAGATAGCCCATCAGGACTAGCCGAAAACGACGATTCTGTGACTATCCCAGTTAAGTTCTAGCCGACGTGTGTTATTATTCAATTATCTTAACAATTAATTAGCTGGAAGCCTGTGGAACTCAGGCACTGTGCCGCAACGGTAAATAACCATGAGAAACCCCTTCGCGGTTTCTCATCGCGCCGGCAAAATGGAATACATTTTGTCGGGCTGCTCTTCCGGAAAAGTAGAGGAGCAGGTGTAAGTCCGATACAGCTTTAACTCGCTAGAAACGGGTTGTCTCGAGCAAGACTATGTGAAAATGATTTTACAGCCTCCTTGTTTCGGGACAAGGAGGATTTTTTATGGGCCGAGTAGCTCTATTTACAAAAACCAAAATAGTATCAGCAGCGATCCTGCTAATTTTAATCGGGGCAGGCCTCGCCGGGGCTTTGACATCGTACAATGCTAGCCCTAAAGCCCAGATTACAACGCATCAAGCTCAAACGACAGATATAAAGTACAAAGGGATTGATGGTCAAAACGCGCTAGACCTTTTGAAAAAATACGCCAAAGTCGAAACTAAACACTATGACTTTGGCGATCTAGTCACGTCCATAAACGGTACTGAAGGCAACGGCCCGAAATACTGGAGTTTTTACGTCAACGACAAACTTTCAGAGGTTGGCGCTGGATCTTATGTCACAAAAACCGGTGACAACATTGAGTGGAAGCTCCAAGAGCTATGAAAAAGTCAACCTGCGACCTGCTTATCACCGTATGTTTAATCATTATTGCTGTAAGCCTTAGAGTTGTACCACATCCGGCCAATTTTGCACCTGTGGCCGCCGCCGCCATTTTTGGCGGCGTCATCCTGCCACGGCGGCTAGCCATATGGGTCCCGCTTAGTGCGATGATGATCTCTGATTTTATTATCGGGCTACACAGTTTGATTTTTGTAACCTGGGGGTCTTACGCGCTAATAGCTTTGGCTAGCAGCTATTGGTTAAGAAGTAAATTAACCTTTTTGCGCGGCGCTGTATTAACGCTTAACGCGTCGCTGTTCTTTTTTGCGGCCACTAATTTTGCCGTATGGTTAACCAGCGGCATGTATGCTCATAACTGGAGTGGCTTAGTCCGTTGCTACGAATTGGCTTTACCGTTCTTTCGCAATACTCTGCTTAGCGACGCGATCTACACCGTTGCCTTGTTTGGAGCTTACGGTTTAGCCATTAAATTAAGCCAAAAGGCTCTGAGAGCAAGGTACTTGACGAATTAGATCTTCTTGTTTGGCTTAAAGAAAACCCATCTCAAATCGTTCTTAAATTCTTAAGAATTTAAGAACGTTGTAGATTGTACTAGTCTAGTAAATTAAGTATTTAGGCTTTGCCTAGTAGTATCTCGCCTCGGCGAGCTCATACTAGGCTTTGGTTTTGGTGAGGGCGGCCATGCCCGAAACGATAGCGTGGCCTAGTTTCTTTTTGTGGACTTCGTTAAGTTTTTCCAGCGCGCCGTAGTGTTTTTCTAAATAATCCAAATGCCGCTGGCGCTGTTTGGTAAAAGCGCTTTTAGCCAGACCGGATTTGCCAATAAACTCGCTGACTTTTTCACTGCCGATATAGTGGGGCAAAACTACGTAACTGGCGCCGGCTTGGTAATATTTTGCCGCTTCTAGGGGATCATCGGCGTGCACAATGATTACTGCTCGCGGATTTTTATGCTTGAGATGATCAAGTAAGTATGCATTGACCTGAAAATCAGGGATTGTCGACACCACTAAACGGGCTTGTTCCACACCAGCTTCCTCTAATAGCTCAACGTCAGTGGCGTCACCATAGAGATAATTAATTTTGCGGTTTATGAGGATGTCAATAATTTCCGGATCATAATCAATTACCACGTACTTTTTACGAAGCTTCTTAAACAGGCTGACGAATTCATGGCCGCCGCGCTGGTAGCCGAATAAGACTAGTTCATAGTTAACATCTGGCCCTACATCACCCTGGGCTTTACGCCGCTCGAACATGTTTAAATAGTTTGACGCATAAGCGTAAAGCCTGTCCCCGAAAGTTACTAAATATGTTGAAACAGCAATTGAGATAAGGGCGATGATAGTTAACAAGCTGACTATGGGTTGGTCGATCAATCCCTGTGAAACCGCCAGGATAGCGAATATTATGGAAAATTCACTGACATTGGTTAAGGCAATGCTGGTTTTGAAACTGGTTCTTTTAGTGTAACCCAGCGCCCCAATTGTAGTTAAAAGTATTAAAGGCTTGATAGCCACAACTACCAATACAGCCGTCAGTATCAGCCAAAAGTATTCACCGAAATTGGCGAATGATACTTCTGTGCCTAGCGCAATAAAGAAAATTATCACAAAGAAATCACGCAACGGCCGCAGTCGGGCGGCAACTTCCTGGGCATAGGGCCTGGAAGCCAAAAATACACCGGCCGCGAGTGCGCCAATCTCCAGGCTGAAGCCGGCTTTAGCCAAAAGTGCTGCGCCGCCCAAGCCCCAGGCTATAGCAAACAGGAACAATGTTTCTTGTTCGCCGGCAATCAGTTTCTGGAACTTGGGCAGCACGTAGCGGCTGATCCAATACATCCCTGCGCCAATCAGCACACCCTTTAGCACCAAGCTGGTTAAATTGCCAAGCGCTAACCACTCTCCGTCCTTGACCGAAGCGATAACAATTAAAGCAATTGCGGCAACTATATCTTCTACTAGCAGAATGCCTATCGTTAATTTTCCGTGCAGACGGCCTTGTTCTTTATGGTCGCTTAACAACTTAAGAGCGACGATGGTGCTGTTAACAGATAGTCCCAGGGCTACGATTAAGGCTTCGGCGCTGGAAAGGCCGAGCGCTGTAGCAACAAACCAGCCAACAGTAGTAATTGTGGTAATTTGAACCGTAGCAACGATAAAAGAGGCTCTACCTACCTCGGCCACCACCCGGGGGTTCATACCAAGACCGATAATAAACAGCAAAAAAGCAATACCAATTTCGCCAAAGAATGTCAGGGTATCGGGCGTGTTGCTAATCTGCAGCAAAGCCGGACCGACGATAATACCCGTGATGATGTGGCCGATAATCAGCGGCTGGCCGATAGAGCGCATAAACATGGCGACAGCCGTACCGATAGCAATAATGAGGCTAAGTCCAAAAAATACCTCGTTCATTGCTTATAGATTACAGCATTAGCACTATCGAGAACAGGGGTTGAACTTCTAGTAATCGAAGTGTGAGATAATCGGAAAATGAAGCTTAACCATTTTAAGTGGAAGCGCTGGCATTATAAAAACACCACGTTTCTAATTTTTAGCCTGATTCTCTTCTTTTTGCTGGCCAAAACTCCGCAAGTAGATAGTTTTATAAAACAGATAGGCTCACTAGGCTATATTGGCGCCTTCATCACCGGCATTTTTTTTGTATCGACATTTACGGTAGCGCCGGCCGCAGTGGTTCTGTACCATCTGGCGGATACCCTCCATCCACTGGAAATCGCCATCTTAGCCGGCCTTGGGGCCATGGTGGGTGACTATATTATTTTTAAATATCTCAGGGATAAAATATTTATTGAATTACGGCCTTTATTTATCAAACACGGCAAGCCCTACATACGGATTTTGTACAGAAGCCCTTATTTTGCCTGGGCGATGCCGATATTCGGAGCCTTTATCATTGCTTCGCCTTTTCCTGATGAAGTTGGAGTCGGGATATTAGGCTTGTCGAAAATAAAACGTTGGCAGTTCTTTTTGTTGTCGCTTATCTTAAATGCTATTGGAATTTTTCTTGTGGTCAGTTTCGCAAGGTTGGTCTGACATGCAGCTATGGCATACGCTCAATTTACCTGAACTTTATAATTCGCTTGGCTCCAACGAAGCCGGCCTAAGTAGCGACCAAGTTAGCCACCGCCTTAACCAATACGGCTATAACGAGCTGCCCCAAAAGAAAGCGGCTTTTTGGAAGAAACTGCTGGAGCCCTTTAAAAGTATCTTCATTATGTTGCTGCTCGGGGCTGCAGCCATAAGTTTCGTCAGCGGCCAAAACCTTGATGGGACCATCATCTTGGTAATCATAGCCATTAACACCACAATTTATTACAGTCAACAGCAGACCACTGACCGTGTGATTAAGAGCCTGAAAAAACACTCTGAGCAGTTTGCTCAAGTGCTGCGAGATGGGCAAATTATCAACATTTCTTCGCGTCTGCTGGTGCCCGGCGATGTGGTCATTTTGAGCGAGGGTCAGAAAATCCCGGCCGATGCCCGTTTGATACATCAAGACAACCTCAATATGGACGAGTCCGCCCTCACCGGCGAGTCTCTGCCCGTAATAAAGGCCGTTAGCACCTTATCCGCCCAGAAGCGGTTATATGAGCGTGACAACATGGTCTTTACCGGCACCTATGTGCTATCCGGTTCTGGCCGGGCCATGGTTACCACCACCGGGTCCCATACCGAGTTTGGAGCCATAGCCAAACTAGCCGCTCGCGATGAACCAAAGAGCCCGATGCAGCAAAAAATCGATAGTATAGTCGCTAAACTGATAAAGGTACTGGCAGTCCTGGCACTAGTTGTTTTTGGACTTGGTTTAGCCCGAGGCATTGAGCTCAGTGAGGCTTTACGCTTTGTTTTATCCTTTAGCGTTTCAGCTATTCCCGAAGATTTGCCCATCGCCATGACCATCGTTTTTGTGCTGGGTATGCGCCGGATGGCTAAGCACAATGCCTTAGTACGTTCAACCAATGCCATTGAAAACCTTGGCTTAATAACCGCGGTTGCTGTTGATAAAACCGGCACGTTGACTAAAAACCAGCTGGAGATTACCGCCGCCTGGACACCAAGTAAAGATATTGATCTGAGCCAAGTAAGTTATCTAGCGCTTGGTGATGAAAATGTTTTAGAACCGTTCGATAGGGCTATAAAGAGATTTGCCAAAAAGGATTCTTCGGACACACATTCCTTAATAAAAAAATACCCTTTCAATCAACAACAAAGGGCTAGTGGCGCACTGTGGGATCAAAGCGGCAAAAAAACTGTATATCTTAAAGGGGCGCCCGAGCACCTGCTGAATCTTTGCCGGCACAGCGGCGCCGATGTTGACGGCGCGGAGAATCAATTAAGGGCCTTGGTGGCCAAAGGCTTTCGCGTTATTGCCCTAGCCAGTGCTGATACTGATTCGGTTCCAGAAAATCTAGAAAATCTGCAAGGCCTGTCTTGGAAGTTTTTGGGTCTGTTGGCTTTCGCCGATGAGCTAAGGTCCGAATCTAAGCCGGCTATCGCGGCCGCTCAAGCGGCTGGCGTATCAGTCAAAATGATAACCGGTGACCATTTTGACACGGCATTTCACATTGGCCGGCTGCTTGACATTAGTCCGCACAAAGAGCAGGTTGTGCAAGGCAGTGAGCTACCGGCGACTGAAGAAGAACTTGAGCCTTATGTTAAACAAAAAACTGTCTTTGCCCGGATATTGCCAAAACAAAAGTTCAATATCTTAAGCGCGTTGAAGCGGTCCGAAATAACCGCCATGACCGGAGATGGGGTTAATGATGTGCCGGCGTTGGTAAATGCCAATGTTGGTATCGCCATGGCTTCGGGCAGTGATATCGCCAAAGACGCCGGGGACATTATCTTACTGGATAATAATTTCGCTTCAATCGTTAGGGCTATCAGCGAGGGCCGTATTATCTACGACAATATCCGCAAGATGCTGTTTTATCTTCTAGCTACCACTCTGGGAGAAGTACTAACCATTATTGGCGCCTTACTAATTGGTTTGCCGCTGCCAGTGACGGCCATAATGATTTTGTGGGTTAATTTAGTGACCGATACGGCTTTGGTTATTCCGCTGGGCCTGGAACCACCCGAAACTGACCATATGAGCCGCCCGCCGCGCGCGTCCAAAGCGCCAATACTCGATAAGCTGATACTGACCCGTATTGTACTGGTTGGTGTTTCCATGTCAGCTAGTATTCTCGGAGTTTTTGCCTTTTTGGTTCATGCTGGTTACTCGCCTGAATATGCCCAGACGATAGCCTTTGCCATGTTAGTTTTTGCCCAATGGGTTAACGCTTTTAATGCCAGAAGTGAGGGACAATCGTTGATCAGGCGGCTATTTTACCCAAACTATAAATTGCTGGTTGGGCTAGCGCTGGCTGCTGCTGCCCAAGCGCTGGTCATGTTTGGCCCGCTTAAGGACATCTTTGGCGTCCAGTCAGTTGACGCTGGGCATCTTTTGTCCGGACTGGCAATTACCGGCGCGGCTGTTTACTTAACGGTGGAAATACACAAGTTTGTAAGCCGAAAACGCCAGTCTATATAAATATGACAAAAATGGCGCCGGCGCCGGCCAGGGCCATGGTTGCCGTTACTGCCCAGCCCATAAAGGTGGTGGAGCGTTTGTTGACCCATTCGCCCATGATGTGCCTGTCACTACTAATCAAAACAATTAGCGCCAAAACAACCGGCGCCACTATACCGTTAGCAACAGCTGAATAAATTAAGGCTTTGATTGGATCAATGCCAACAAAATTAATGCCCAGGCCGACCAACATTGACACGATCAATACCCCATAAAACGCGTGGGCTTGACGAAATTTTCGGTACAAGCCTTCGCGCCACTTAAAGCTTTCGCTGACCGCGTAACTGCTAGCGCCGGCCAGGACCGGAATCGCTAGCAAGCCAGTGCCAATAATGCCGATAGCAAACAAGTAATACGTGGCGTTACCGGCCACCGGTCTAAGAGCTTCGGCCGCCTGGGCAGCGGATTCGATGTTGGTTATCCCCTGCGGGAACAAGATCGCGCCGGCAGCAGCAATGATAAAAAACATGACTACATTTGATAAAAACATGCCGCTCCAAACATCAACCCGCATACCGTGCACCGCTGCTTTATCGGTACTCTCCCGTGAAGCAACGGTTGTCTCGCCTTTTAAAATTTTATTTTCGACTTCCTGGGAAGTTTGCCAGAAAAATAAATAGGGCGAGATGGTCGTACCCAAAATAGCGCAGATGAGTAATATCTGTCCGCGGTCAAAGTTAATGGCAGGCGTAATGGCACTGCTGACTACGTCGCCCCAGTCAAGGTTAGCCAACAGCGCCGAAGCAATGTAAGCCAGCAGTACCATAGCCAGCCATTTAAGGTATCGCGCATAACGTGCGTAAGGCATAAAAATCTGCATCAGCAGCATCAAAACAACAAAAGCGATAACTAAAAAACTGTAATTAAAACTAGGGCGCAGTAGCTGCATAGCTTTAGCCATAGCGCCTAAGTCGGCGCCGATATTAAAGGAGTTGGCGGCGAATAATAGTAAAGTGCAGCTGTAGAGTATTTTCTTTGAAAAGTGTTTGCGGATACTGCCGGCCAAGCCGCGGCCGGTTACCAAGCCGATGCGGGCGCACATTTCCTGGACGATAGCCATCAGCGGGAAGGTTACGATGGACAGCCAGAGTAACCCAAAACCATACTGGGCGCCAGTTTGCGAATATGTCGCAATGCCTGATGGGTCATCATCGCTGGCGCCAGTCGTTAAACCGGGACCCAGCTCATTCCAGTATTCCTCGGTTTTTTTAATCGGCTTGACCGACTCAATTTTTTCAACTTCTTTAATAATTGGATTTTGGCTCATTTTCTTACCGCTTATGGTATAACAGTTTGCTATGCCTTGCTACTAACTACTATCGACTGGCTACTAAAATATTGCTTGACTGAACCAGCAATATTTTCTAAGCTTATGCTTACTTGTTGCTTTGGGAGGACCAAAAGCATCAAAGATAAAAAATAAAACAAAAGGCCGCACAAATTTCATCCGCAAAGGAGAAATTTAGGCGGCCGAAGGGTGGAAACAAAAATGCCGATTAAGGTGAGATTTGTGCGCTCGCGCACGCACAAAATTAAAGTACGCCAGGAACATGCTTTCTGGGCCAACTACCAGGTGTATTAACTATTATTCGGGCTGGGTTTGCTTGGCGATTTCGGCGTCTAGAACTTCTTTAAACTTTTCAAACTGCGGCCGGTTGTTCTGGTCCGTAAATTTAGAGTTTTCAACGTAGATGCCGTTAAGGAAAAAGGTTGGGGTAGACATTGGCCGACCAGTTTTATTGAATTCTCCAATGTCGGCTTGGATGGAGTCGTTGACTTGTTCGCTGGCAAAGTCGGTCTGGAAGCGCCCTTCGTCAAGGCCTATCTGCTTGGCGTAGGAATTGAATAATTCACGCGGACTGGAAGATGTAGTCCAGCTTTGCCAATTGGCGGGGTTATATAACGCGTCGTGCATTTCCCAAAATTTGCCCTGCAGGCTGGCTGCTTCAGCCGCGCGAGCGGCGGCAAAGGCGTTGGGATGAGTTGACGATAATGGCAGGTTTCGGAACTGGAATTTAATGTCTTTTGCGTACGCGGCCCGGACCTGCCCAATTACCGGTTCATAGACTTCACAAACCGCGCATTGGAAGTCGCCATATTCTGTTAAAGTGACATTTTTAGCACCTTCGCCTTCGACATGGTTTGTCGGGCTGGTAGTAGAGCTACCCTTGACACCGCTAGTTTCATTGCTGGATTTTTGAGTAAAAATAAAAATCCCCACAAAAATAACTACCAGCGTCGCCAAAATAGCTAAAAATCGTTTATCCATACCAACGGCATTTTAACACAAAATATATTCTAACACAAGTATTAAATTTTGCAAAAATCGGTTTTGCCCAATAAGTCTACTACTGGGCTCTGTTAAGATATAAAGAGCGATGAATCCCGTTAGAAGTAAGTATTTTATCAAAGATAAAATCTGCCTGTTCGCTAGGCAGCGAACAGGACTTCTAACGGGATGAACGTTTTAGCTGTTGTCGGTTTAATTAGCGTACTGGCGCTTTGCATATTACTTGACGCCGCTTATCAGGCTCTGCCGCTGAAAGAACTGCGCCGCCGCGCGCGCGCCGGCCAAAATAAAAAGGAAGCCGCGATTTATAGGGTTTCATCGTATGGTGCGACGCTAAAGATCTTTTTATGGGTAGTTGGCGTGGCTTGTGCCACCGCGTTGATTGTTTGGGTTCCCCGGCGGTCCTGGTGGCTGAGTGTCATTGTCACACTACTAATTATTTGGGCGGTCGTTATCGTAAAACCTGTTTTAAGTTCGTCTGGCGCTGCTTTTAGAATAGCGGCCTTTTTTGCACCGGCGGTTTCTTGGACGATAGGATATTTACACCCGTTACTGGGCCGCTTTGGCAGTTCGGGGCGCGCAGTTCATACGGGTATCTTTGAGCGTGAAGACCTGGTCGAATTGCTGCGCCGCCAAAGTGGCCAAACCGATAATCGGATTTCAGAAATCGAACTCAAAGCTGTAAGCGGCGCTTTGACGTTTGGCGAGAAGCTAGTTGGCAGTATTATGACACCGCGCAGTGAGGTCGAATGGGTTAACAAAGATGCTCCAGTCGGCCCTAAACTAATGGATGATTTACACACAACGGGTCAAACCCGTTTTCCGGTAATTACAGGGACGGGCCAAGCAAATTCGGAAATCATAGGCACTCTTTATTTGGGGGACTTGCTTAAAAACCTTGAAAAATCGGGCAAAATCGGCGACATTATGAAACACGACGCCCATTTTATCAATGAGTCCGACAATTTGGTCCAAGCACTGGACGGCTTTTTAAAGTCCGGCCAGCACCTTTTGATCGTGGTTAATAATTTTGAAGAAGTCATCGGCGTTTTGACACTCGAAGACGTACTGAGCCAGATTTTAGGCCAAGAGATTACCGATGAATTTGACAACTACCATGATAAACACGCCGTTGCCGGCCACCAACCTAAAAAATAAAACGACCATATTGAAGAAAGTCTAATTTTGCCTGATCGGGCAGGATTTGAAATAGCGTAAGTTGGGCGAAGACGTACATTACCACATATTCGTCTAAAAAATGATAAACTAACACCGATGGATCCCGTTAGACCTCAGCCTGCGACTTTCAGCATAATTTTGTGTAGGAGCCGTTTTAGATTGTCAACGCTCAATAATCTTCATGAACCAAGGGTGAGGTTCTAACGGGATGGAAAGAATTTTATCGCGGGATGTGGCTAAACATGCTGGCAAAAAAGTCATGCTCAAAGGCTGGCTGCACAAGAAGCGTCTGCTGGGCGGCCTTAATTTTATTTTGATGCGCGACCGGGCCGGCGTAACTCAAATTGTAATTGAAGATGAAGCTGAGCTGGAGAAACTGCGCGGTCTGCATATTGGTACTGTGCTTGAAGTAACCGGAAAAGTTTATAAAGAACCGCGTGCCCCGGGCGGCGCCGAAATCCGCCAGCCAAAGATTAAAGTTGAAGTTCCAGTAAAAGACGAACCGCCGATTGAAATTGACAAACCCTTGAGCCACAAGTCGGAAAATTTGGATACGCTTTTTGACAACCGGGTAATTGGCCTGCGTAATCTGCGCGAGCAAGCAATTTTTAAGATTCAGGCCGAAGTCGAAGAGGCCATCAGCCGTTTTTTAAAAAGTCAAGACTTTACACAATTTAACTCGCCGAAACTGCTGTCCAGAGCTACCGAGGGCGGGGCGGATGTCTTTAAACTGGATTATTTTGGTAAAGAAGCCACACTGGCCCAAAGCGCGCAGTTTTATAAGCAGATTATGGTGGGGGTGTATGAACGAGTATTTGAAATCAACCCGACTTATCGTGCCGAACCCAGCGCTACTACGCGCCATATGACGGAATTTATAACCGTCGATATGGAAATGGGCTTTATCACCTTTGCCGAATTGCTTGACTTGTTAAGTAATTTGCTAAATGCCGTTGTTGATGATGTTTGGAAAAATAATGCGCCTGAGCTGAAATTATGGGATGCTAAAAAGCCTAGCCTGCCGGCCAAGATTCTAATCATGACTATGGCCGAGATCCATGAAAAATATTCAAAAGATACCGGCGAAGATTCGGTTGGCGAAAAAGACCTGCGGCCCGACGAGGAGCGCTGGATTTGTGAATACACTGCCAAAAATTTGAAGTCTGAAGCAGTATTTGTGACGCAGTGGCCGGCCAGTGAGGCCAAGTTTTACCACAAGCTTTATGATGATAAGCCGGAGCTGGCTGAGCGCTTTGATCTGCTTTTCCGCGGCGTGGAAATAGCTACCGGTTCAATGCGCGAACACCGCTACGATGTGTTAGTCAAACAGCTCAAAGAAAAAACCGGCGGCTCGCCTGAAGATCCCGGCTTTAAATACTTCCTGCAGGCTTTCCGTTACGGAATGCCGCCTCATGGCGGCTTCGGCCTGGGCCTGGAGCGCTTAACCGAAAAGATTATTGGCCTGGCTAACGTAAAGGAAGCGACGCTATTTCCAAGAGACATTAACAGATTGGCGCCATGAGAGATCTGACGATTGTTAAGAGGTCGCACCTTGTGACTTCGCTACAAGGAACGACCTCCGAGCCTGTAGCTCGAGCTACCCTCTTCCCATGCAATATCAACCGCTTAGCCCCTTGAGAGTGCTATAATAAGGTTATGAGAAAGCAATCTTATACAGTTATCTATGAAGCTGATCCTGACGGTGGATTTGTAGCGAGTGTGCCAACTTTGCCTGGCTGCTATAGCCAGGGTGACACGCTAAGAGAAACAAAAAAAAATATCATGGAAGCCATTGAACTTTATCTAGAAGATCTTCTAAGCGACAATCAGGAAATACCAAGCGAAAAGCAAATCTCACAGGGTCGGGTTGAAGTAGTAGTCTAATGCCTGGCACCCTGCCAAGCCTCAAAGCCCAACAAGTTGTCCGTGCCCTCAAGCGTGCTGGATTTGTTGAGCGCGGACAAAAGGGTAGTCATTTGATAATGTACAACCAAATGACCAAACAGCGCGTTACAATACCCATGCACAAAGGCAAGGATATTAAAAAACCCTTACTTAGAAAAATCATTGAACTTGAGGCTAAAATGAGCGTAAAAGAATTTCTGAAGTTACTATGAAAATTCCTATTAAAACTTTAAAAAGCGGTTTTTCATTGCCAGTCTACGGCCTAGGAACGGCGCGAATGGGCGGCCTCCGCGGCGAAATGGATACAAGTAGAGACAGCCAAGAAATAGAAGCTATACAAGCTGCTATTGATTACGGTGTTACGCATATTGATACTGCTGAAGTCTACGGCGATGGGCACACCGAGGAAATAGTTGGCAGGGCAATTGCGAACTTTGATCGCAGGAAACTTTTTATTACCACAAAAGTTGCCAAATGGAACCAGGGATATGATGGCGTTAGACGAGCTATTGATGGTTCTCTAGGAAGACTAGAGACCGATTACGTCGATCTTTACTTGCTTCACCAATACCCCCCAAAAGGTTTACCAATTGATGAGACAATGAAGGCTATGACAGAGCTGGTTGATGAGGGCATAGTTCGCTATATTGGCGTATCCAATATAACAATCCCTCGATATGAAGAAGCCCAAAAACATACTCCCCATAAGCTAGTCTGCAACCAGCTACACTATAACTTACAGTTCCGTGAAGTAGAGAAGTACGGTCTAGTTAAATACTGTCAAGAGAACGACATTATGCTGGTAGCCTGGAGCCCATTACAGCAAGGTAGACTTCCAGAAAGCCAACTTATATCTGAGCTTGCGGTCAAGTATCAAAAAACTTCTATACAAATAGCCCTCAACTGGTTGATTTCTCAGAAGAATGTAGTGACTATACCTAAAACAAGCCATATTGAGCATCTCAAAGAAAATCTAGGCTCCCTCGACTGGCAGCTTGAAGCTGATGACGTGGAGAGGCTAAGCAAAAAATTCCCTAATCAGCAGGCGACTTCCGACATAGTCCCGCTAGATTATAGAGCAGACATAGCACCATGAGGGTTTTGGTTTTTGGCAACAGTATTACTCATGGCAAGGTAGACGGAACGTGTAATTAATGATGAAATGGAAAAGACCCGCCGAAATTTCGAAGAAATTTGGGCGGGCTTGGCCGCACAAACTTTCAAGAGAAAGTTTCGACGGCCGAAGGAGGAATTATGGCAGACAAGAAAGATCAACCGGAGCAGATGGGCTTTACGGTCGACCCGGCTCGCGTCCAAACGCTGTATAGCGACATCGCGGCCATTGTGTCAACCGAAAATGGCATGACCCTGCAATTTGGCCAGCATATGGCCGGCAGCAATACACCTAATGTTGTAGCTAGCATTGGTGTTTCATTTGACCACGCCAAAAAAATTGCCGAAGCTATCAACAACGAATTGGCAAAACAGAACTAAAACACTATAGTTTAGCTTAACTATTATGGCTGACGAAAAAAATCCATCTGAGGCTCCAGCTGACAAGCCAGAGCTAGAGGCCGAACTGCCATTGCCGCAGACAAAAACCGGAGCGACTGAAATTAAGTCAGAGCAAGCAGAAAAAACGAAAAAAGAACAATCCTCCAACAATTCGCAGTGGCAAAGATTCAGAGGCTGGTATGCCGGCCATAAAAAAATTTCGATACCCTTGACACTCTTAATACTTTTTCTTTTGCTGCTGGCTATGCCTGTTACGCGCTACCCTTTGGCTGGACTAGCAATAAAAAAGAATTTTGTGATTGAAGTAAAAGACGCTGCAACTCTTGCGCCGGTTAGCGGCGTGACTGTCAGTTCCGGCAGAGTTAGCGCTCAGACTGACGGTAGCGGCAAGGCCAGCTTGCGTCTGCGCGTTGGGCATCACAGCCTAACCATTTCCAAAAAATATTATAAAGAGAGCCGGACAGAAATTTTGGTGCCGATTATACTAAAAAAGCCCATCGCACCGGTAAAATTTCAAGCTACCGGCCGGCAAGTAAAGATCAGCGTTAAGAACACAATATCTAAAAAAGATTTGGCAAACGTAGATATTAAAATACTGGACATCAGCGCCAAGACCGACAAGGACGGCAAAGCCTTAATAGTCTTGCCGGCCGGCACCGCCAGCCGAAAAGCAGCGCTGAGCCTGAGTGGTTACAATACCGCCGAAGCAGCCGTCAAAGTTAGTGATAACACTATTGCCGAAAATAATTTAACACTTACCCCAGCCGGTAAAATTTATTTCCTATCCAAGCAGACCGGTAAAATTGATTTGCTAAAATCAAATCTTGACGGAACTGAACGCGAAACTGTACTAGCCGGCACCGGCAAGGAAGATAATCAAAATACAGTGTTGCTGGCCAGCCGCGATTGGAAATACCTGGCGCTGCTATCACGGCGCGACAGCGACCTGGCCAAGCTGTATCTTATTGAAACCAGTAGCGATAAAGTCACCGCCATTGATGAGGGCAATGCCACCTTTGATCTTATTGGCTGGAGCAATGCCCATTTTGTTTATCAGGTCAACCGCAGAGGCTATCAGCTATGGCAGCCGAAACAATACGCCATGAAGAGCTACGACGCTGTTGCTAAAAAAATCACTTTGCTTGATGAAACCGACGCTTCGGGCACCGGTGCTCAGGACAGCGGCGGTGTTGATGCCAGTTATGAAAATTTTGGCAGTATCTTTATTATCGGCCAGAGGATAGTGTATACGAAGAGTTGGTATACCGTTCATGCTGACAGCAGTAAGCTAGAGGATAAGTCGTTAGGAATATATAGTATAAATGTTACCGGCAGCGGCGGCCGTTCAACCCACAAATCCTTCGGTTATGCGTTCGACAAATCAACGTATGAGCAGTCTTACCTAAATAAACCAGACCAAGTCTACTTCCAGATCATAGAAAAAGACGCCGAGGCCAAATACTATGTCTATGCCAACAACCAGGCCAGCGAAAAATCGTCCATAAAAGACGAGTTTATAGACTACTTAAACGGCGACCAGCACAACACTTACTTGCAGTCGCCGTCCGGCAACGTTACATTTTGGAGCGAGACACGCGACGGCAAAAACACCCTTTTTGTTGGTGACGGACAAGGCGCTAACCAAAAAGAGATAGCCAAACTGTCAGATTACCAAACTTACGGCTGGTACACGGAGGATTATTTGCTGGTATCTAAAGATGGTAGTGAACTGTATATTCTTGGTAAAGATGGAATAAAGAAAGATTCAGAGGCCTTGAAAATCATGGACTATCATAAGCCGGCTATGTCGTATATGGGTTACGGCGGCTACGGCGGCCTGTAAATACTTAACCCTAGCACCAATCCGCCTAAGGCGGATGGTACGGGGCGAGCTTGTTAAGTATTGATATTGGACTATTTCATCCTTGATATTATTCCAATATTCTGCAGAATATTGGAATAATATTTGTTTGCTGTGCATTATGCTAAAGCTTCGTGATAAAATTTAATTAAATGGGAACTAAGCCGATACAAGATGTTGCGCTTCCTAAGGCGCCAGATACGCAGGTGCCCGAGCCGCCATCCGGGCCAGAGTTGATTAGAGATATTCCTGTGCGCGTGCCGGCATATTCGGCGGCGCAGCTCGACAACCAAAATAACAATTCCCAGAACACGCCCTTGCTGCCGGCCGCTGACGAAAAGAGTGTGCAAGGCCCAAAGCCTGCCGCTAAATCCAAACCAACCGCGGCTATTTTTTTCGCCCTCTTGGCCGTTATTTTTCTAGCCGCCGGCGCCTACTTGCAGTTTCTAGCCTAAATTCATCCAACAATTTTTGGGGCGCACGCACTTGAGTAAAGCGCAAGGCACCGACGAGGATCGAAGCGAGATGTATATGATAATACATTGAGTGAGAACCGCAGTTGGTAACGCAGCGATTTGCCAAGAGCACCAGCGGTACGTCCAGCTTCGCTGGATGGCAGGCTGGTGTGGTGCGGGTGTCCTAGAATTGTTGGCGGAGCCACTCGTCCAGACTGCCAGCACCGCCAGCCGTTAAGCAAAGTACAATATCACCGCTACTAGCGTGTTTTTTAATATTTTCTTTTAACCTTTCATCCAATTGGGCGGCCTCGGTGTGCTTTTGTGCCTGCTCGCTAAGCAAGTTTTTTAAATCTGCGGGCGCTAGAGTAGGTAAATTTGGATCCTCGCGCGCCAGGTAGCTTGGAACAATATAGAGTTTTTTAACATCGTCGAAAATATTTTTGAGCTCGTCTTTTATAAAGTGCTGACGTAGGTTATGCAAGCCTTCATAAACAATTACTACGTTTTCACTCGCCACTTCGTGGGCCATTTGCAAAGCACCGCGGATTTTGCCGGGTGTGTGGGCATAGTCTGAATAAATATTCGGCGTAATCTGCTCGAAGCGGCGCGAAAGGCCAGGGAATTTATTGAGAATTTCTATTAATTCTTCTAGGGGCTTATCGACTATCTCAAAAATACTTTTTGCTGCCAGCCAAGCATCAAGGCGGTTCACATGGCCGGGCAATTTGATTTTATTGATAACTTCCTCGTTGTCATGAAGCAGGAGCACATTTTTAGCCGAGGGTAATTTAAGTTCCTTGGCATCGCCGTGCCATAGGACGGACCACTGGCTTTGCTTTATAAACCTCCGAAACGCCCGGTAATATTCCTCTCGGCTTGGGTAAATATCCGGATGGTCCCAGTCAACGCCGCTTATTAAACTCATGAACGGATTAAAGGCCAAAAAGTTATAGTCGTACTCGTCGGCCTCGTAAATAAAATGTTCACTGCCTTTAGTGTATTCACCCATATCACCAAAGCTAAGTTTGGCGCCCACAGAATAACTGATGGGTATTCCTAACTGTTTAAATAGCCAGATAACCATAGCGGTTGTGGTGGTCTTGCCGTGAGTACCGGCGATAGCAACAAGTTTTAGTTTTTTTTGCGATAAAATCTTGTTTAGCAGCTCGTCGCGCTTGGAAGTTTTAATGCCTTTTTCTTGGCAAAAGGCCAGTTCAGGGTGATTGGGATCCGTTTTGGGCAGGGCAGAGCTGTACACAAACCAGTCAATAGGTTTTTTGGCGTGGACAGTCGCAATAGCCTCTCTAGTTTGGCCAACGTGTATATCTATGCCTTGACTTGCTTGCCCGCCGGAGCCTTGGCGTAGGTGGGTTAAGGAATTTAGATAAGAACTGTCAGTGGCATCACTGCCGCTAACTTCATAGCCGGCTTGCTTAGCTACCTGCGCCAGCGGCCCAATTCCAGCCCCGCCAATCCCCGAAAAGTAGATATGCATATGACTAGCTTACAGCTATTAGCTATTAGCTAAAAGCTACTAGGAGTTTTGACGATTGACCCGGAGCATGCAACCATAATAATAAGCCTTATGTTAAGAAGAATAATTACTAGCCTGCACCGCGTTCCCTACACTATTTTTCTAACTTTGTTCATTGTCGCGGCAATAGTGGCAGTTTATGCACTGCGGCAGAATAATCAGACGATGGTTAAACTGCGAGCCGAAGTTTATGCGGCCGACCAAGCCGGAGGGGATGTTAACACTGCCCTTAATAAACTTCGCGAGTATGTTTATGGCCACATGAACACCAACTTATCCAGCGGCGGCAACGCCATTAAACCGCCTATTCAATTAAAATATACTTACGAACGTCTACTTGAAGTTGAACAAACTAAAGCGGTTGCCAGTAACACCAAAATTTATACTGAAGCCCAAAACTACTGTCAGGCCCAAGTACCGGCTGGCTCTTCCGGCCGCGGACGCATACCTTGTGTCCAGGAATATGTAACCAGCCACGGAATTAAAACTACACCGATCCCGACCGGACTTTACCAGTTTGATTTCATTAGCCCGACTTGGTCGCCTGACTTGGCTGGCTGGAGCCTCGTGGTAGCTGGGCTGATGCTGCTGGCAACAGCGGCGAGCTTTCTTATGCAGCTTCTCACCAGAAGAAATTTAAAGGGCCTCAATAAATAGGAGCTTTTAGCGTATAGCTCTTAGCTCTAAGCTACGGTGTTGGATTTGTAGTCGGCGTGGTATTAGTCTGTGGCGTGGATGGGGACTGGTCGGTACTGTTGCTTGGCGTGGTATTTGCAGCGTCGGGGTTCTTGTAGTACTCGTTTATCTTAGTGACAACTTGGCTGCTGTCTTTCAGATTCTCCCAGAAGGTGACAGTGTCGCGGTTTATAACCATCTTATCTTGCGGGGCGTGCAGTTCGGTGGTTCCCAACTTGCGAAGCGTGTAGTTGGAATTTTGCGTTTGATTTGTATTGCTTGAATCGTTGTTATTTTCTATGTAGAAGATACTCTTGAGCACTAGATATTTGTTGTTCAGGTCAGTGATTTTACCAAAGTAAACCTGGCCGTTACTCAAAAAGATAGCCTGATATTCTTTGCTGTTTATCTCTTTGGATTCCGAGCCGGGGCTGGCTAGTCCGGCAAAAAGCGCGACGGCAACGAGCAATAAAGCCACCCCTAAAAGAACCGTAAAAACCTCGATCCGCATAAACTTTACCCCTAAGCTTAAGTGGCGTTTTGGCTTTTGGTTACTGGGCGGCATATGAGGCACTGGTTGGTTTGGCACGTTGCTTCTTTCCCTGGATATAAAGTCCATTTTCTTATCACCCTTGTCTTACTTGCTCACTCTAATATAGCGCATAAGCTTTTTGCTAAGCAAGCCCAGTAGTGAGCTTTCGCGACTATCCGCCTTTAGCGGGTTGCGGGCTGGCGGTGTATTCTCCTTTCTCGTTACCCTAGATAGAGTTTTAGAATTTACGCTTTTATAGATATTAGGGGTTGACAAGGGAAAAGCTAACAGAGTATGTTAGGGGTACATTAGTTAACCTAAGAGGAGAGAGGGAATAATAATGGCCTATAAGCACACAAACAGTAAGGGTGTCACATACTACTTGAACTCAAAAGCAGTTACACTCCGCGGTGGTAAAACCCAAACTATCTATTACTTCAGCAAAGACGAGCGCAAAGATACTGGCACCGACCTGCCAGCTGATCGAACAGTTAACGAAAACCCGCGCAACGGCTTTTTAACACTGAAGCGCAAATAATTTAGACAAAGTACACCAAAAAGCATCCGCCTCCGGCGGATGTTTTTTATTGTTGCCTGTAACTCCCAACCTTTATACTTAAGAGCAGAATGTACCCCCCTAAACCCCAAAACAGACACAAGTTCACCATTCACCACTCACCGTTATCCATGCGTTATCCATTTACCGTTATCCATGACCAACAATGGTCAATGGCTAATGGTAAATATATGGTAAATGGTCAATGGCCAATGGTTCATGTCGCCGGAGGCGACTTCGGATGAATAGGTGGCTGACACGTGCCAATCAACGTATTTCTCTCAGCGGCGCAGCGGCGCTGCTGGTAGTAGCGGCACTGTTCAGCCAACTTTTGGGCTTTTTGCGCACCCAGATCGTCAATGGTAATTTTAACAGCCCGGGCCACATAACTACTGACGCTTATTTTGCGGCTTTTAAAATTCCCGATTTCTTTTTCTATACTATTGCCGCCGGAGCCTTAGGCGTAGCCTTTATGCCGTTTTTGGCTGATAAACTGGCCCAAGGCGATCGAAAATCGGTCTGGAAGCTAACTTCGGGCTTACTCAATTTGTTGGGCGTGTTGATGTTCGCCGTAGGCATTGTGCTGCTGGTTTTTACCGAACCCCTACTGCGTCTGGTTGTCGGGAACAATTTGAGCCCCGACCAGATGCACGATGCCGTGGTCATTATGCGCATTGTAGCCTTCAACCCCTTGCTGTTTACGATATCGGGTATTCTTACCAGCCTCCAGCAAACTTTTGGCCGTTTCTTTTTCTTTGCTCTGGCACCCATTCTTTATAACGGTTGTATCATCGCCAGCGTTTATATCTTTAAAGATAGCCTGGGGCTAGTGGGGCTGGGAATAGGCGCGTTGGCAGGCACCATCTTACAACTACTATTTGTGCTGCTGGGTCTGATTGGCCTGCGTTTTCGCTATCTGCCGACATTCAATTTGGCCAGCCATGACTTTCGGCGGGTTTTAAAAAACTTGCCGCCGCGTTCTATTGACCAGGGCATCGACTCCATTAACTCGATTGTCGAGACTAACCGTGCCAGTACACTGGGACGAGGCTACATCACCTTTTATGAAAACGCTTATACACTTCATTTGGTACCAATAATGCTAATTGGGACCACCATTGCCACAGCCGCCTTCCCGCGCTTAAATGAGCGGCTGGCCCAGGGCCGCCCGGATCTGTTCCGGCGCGATTTTTTGATGGTGCTGCGGGCGATGATTTGGATTATTATGCCGGTGGCCATCGTTACTTTTTTTGGCCGCGCTTATTTCGCCCGTTTGATTTACAAAAACATCGCGCCGGAAATCGCCCTAATACTGGGTTTTTTGGTGGGAGCTGTTATCTTTCGCACGCTTTACGCCATCATTTCGCGCTATTTTTACGCTCAAAAAGACACCCGCACGCCCCTTTATGTTTCAATATTCGCCATCGCACTTAACGTTTTTTTGGTATTTACTTTGGTGAAAGCATACGGCGGCGCCCAAAATCCTGAACAAGCTATAACCGGCTTGGCTATCGCTCAGTCCGTTGTAGCGGCTGTGGAGGTGTTTATATTGCTGCTGGTCATGGTCTGGCGGGACAAGTTAGTCTTTACAGTAGATTTTTGGAGCGGGGTACTGCGTACGATTTCAGTTTCTGGCTTTACAATTCTCACGACCTATACGCTGGTTTCGTTAATACCTTTGGAAGCAACCGACCGGGGTTTTGTAACGCTTAGCGCTAAATTACTGGCTATCGTTATCCCAACGTTCGTAGTCCATCTTGCGCTGTCGTCGCTTTTTGGCATGGAAGAAGCCGGGCCGGTCAATAGAAAACTTAAACAAATCGCCCTCAAACCCGTCAAAATCCAATAAAATATCTTACCTTCTCGATGCTATAGTCGGAACCCCGACCGGGGCGTCGGGGCTGTTATAATCTGTAGGATATGGATCAGGAACATATTAGGAACTTCTGTATTATTGCTCATATTGATCACGGGAAAAGTACGCTGGCTGACCGTTTGCTGGAATTGACTGGCACGGTTGAAAAGCGGCAGATGAAAGCTCAGATCTTGGACAAGATGGAGCTAGAGCAAGAGCGCGGCATAACCATCAAGCTCGCTCCTGTACGTATGACGTACAGAGCGAGCGAAGTAAGAAGAAAGAAGAATGAAGAAAGAGAAAAACAAAAAAATGCAGCTACCTATACTCCATACTCCATATTCCATATTCCTGAGGTTGAGTACGAGCTCAACCTCATAGATACCCCCGGCCATGTTGATTTCAGCTATGAGGTCAGTCGCTCATTGGCAGCAGTTGAGGGCGCGATTTTGGTTATTGATGCCAGCCAGGGCGTGCAGGCGCAGACACTATCAAACATCTATCTGGCACTGGCGGCCAATCTGACAATTATTCCGGTGCTAAATAAAATTGATTTGCCAGCCGCCGATACTAAACGAGTTAGCGAAGAAGTTATCAAATTGTTGGGCTGTAAAAAAGAAGACATTTTACTGATTAGCGCCAAAACCGGGCAGGGCGTAGATCAAGTTTTAGAACGCGTGGTAGCGGCCATACCGCCGCCATCAGGTGACCCCAGCGCTGCCACCCGGGCCTTAATATTTGATAGTTATTATGATGACTACCGAGGCGTAATCTTGTATACCCGAGTAGTAGATGGCTCGATTAGAAAAGATGCTGGCATAAAAATGCTGGGCGCTAAAGCTGAAGGTATCGCGCTAGATGTGGGTTATCTAAAGCCTGATATGAAACCGTCTGGCGGTCTTCAAGCTGGTGAAATCGGCTACATAGTGACGAACCTAAAAAGTACCCATGCCGGCCGCGTAGGTGACACCATCACCACTACAAAACATACACAAAAATCGACGATCGTACACAAAAAGGGTGGTTTTTCAGATGGGGCTATACAGCCATTGCCTGGGTATAAAGAAGTGCGCCCGTTTGTATATGCTGGATTTTTTCCGGCTAGCAGTGAAGACTTCCAGGAACTTAAAGACGCGGTTGAAAAGTTGTCCCTGAGCGATTCTTCGCTCCAGTTCACCCCGGAAAATTCGCCAGTACTGGGCTTTGGTTTACGATTGGGCTTTTTGGGGCTTTTGCATATGGACATTGTGCGTGAGCGCCTGGAGCGTGAATATGACCTTGATCTTATTGTCACCAACCCTTCAACCGACTATGAAATTAGTCTGACGAATGGAAAGTTGATTGACATTAAGTCGGCTGCCGATTTGCCGGATGCCAGCATCGTAACTGAGATCCGCGAGCCGTGGATTAGGGGTGAAATAGTAGCGCCGGTTGATTATGTTGGCCCGGTCCTGCAGCTAATTACCAGCGCGAGAGGCTTACAGAAAAAAATGGACTATGTAGACTCACGCTTGGCAGTCATTGATTTTGAAGCGCCGTTGGCCAATTTAATTACAGATTTTTATGACCAGCTAAAAAGCATAACCAGCGGTTACGGTTCCTTTAGCTATGAATTAGCTGATTACCGTGCTGGCGATCTGGTTAAGGTAGATTTTTATGTGGGCGGCGAAAAAGTTGACGCGCTGAGCGTTATCGTTCATAGAACCGAGGCCGAGCGTGTTGGCCGCCGGGCCGTAGAAAAACTTAAAGAAGCTATCCCCCGCCAGCAATTTAAAGTCAGCTTGCAAGCAGCCATTGGCGGCAAGTTCATCGCCCGTGAAGACATTAGCGCTTTCCGCAAGGATGTAACAACCGGCCTTTACGGCGGCGACATCAGCCGCAAAAAGAAAGTGCTAGCTAGGCAAAAACGCGGCAAACAACGCATGAAAAAATTTGGAAATGTAGAAATCCCTTCCGACGCCTTTTCTGTATTATTAAAGCGTGACTAATTACCGCCGACCTGTCCGTCGTAGCTTTGCGAAGGAGGAAGCATTTACTGTAATGTTAAGGAAACAATAATATGAAAATACCTGTTGATCCGAAAAAAGTCGTCGAAACTCCCAAGCCTGTCGTTGATAGACTAACCCGCAGACGCAATAGTACATTTAACCGGTTCCCCTTGCTATTTACATTGTTGGGAGCCTTTGGGGTCGTGGCAACCTTTTACGGGTTTGAACGCTTGATTGATAAGCTCGACTTTTTGGCGGATAACCCATTTATTTTATTGGGTATAGGTGTACTAACCCTAGTTCTTACTGGCACCCTTTACAAAAAACTTTAGATTGTTAGACTAATCCATACCACGAAAATAGTCCGATCGGACACATTTCGTGGTATTTTTGAACATTTTTAAAGAAGCGAAACAGGATATTTTGTGTGCTAATCTGTTAGCAATGAGCGAAAAACTAAAAGCCCACGGCCTCGAACCTGATGATGAAAGCACAGCCGGGACTATGCCGAAGAAAAATATGCTAAGCTTTTTAAATTACCCCGGCACTAAAAACTTGAAGTTTCATAATCCCGACGTATCGTCGGGACTACTCCACTCAGGTTTTGGTGCAGGGCAAAGCTTAACTAGTCAAGTATTATGAGTGACATTCGTCAGCAATTATTAGAAGAAGTAAAAAAATACACAATGCCTGTCGCCGCCGCGGCGTTTTTGGCTGAAAACCCGCCGCTGATTATCTGTTCAGTTACGGCTTCAGGGAAAAATACGGTTGCCAACCACATTATTGCCACGACTGACTACCGAGAAACGGTTAGCCACACCACGAGGCCGCCGCGTGCGGGCGAAACCAATGGCCAGCATTATTGGTTTGTTGATGAGGCTAAAATGCTTGAATTGGTGCGTTCGAAAGGTTTCGTGGAAATAAAAACTATCCATGGCGAAACAGTTTACGGTACAAGTGTAGATGCGTACAAATTAGTACCTAAAGACGGACACAAACCGTTGCTGGTAATAGACGTGCAGGGGGTAGAAGAGATATCACGCGGCCTACCTGAGCTTAAGCCGTACTTCCTTCTGCCGCCCAGTTACGAGGAATAGATGAACCGGCTGCATAGCCGCGGCGTAATAACTAAAGAAGACAAGGCCGAACGTATGTCCAGTGCCCGTCGCGAGATCGCGACCGTATTGAATAATCCAGCCTACATTTTGGTGGTCAACGATAAGATAGAAAAGACTGCTCAGACAATTTTAAGCAGGCAAATAGATAAAACGGAACAAACTAAAAATCGGCAACTGGCGCGGAATCTCTACCAGCAACTCGTAAAATAAAGCTAAAGCTGACCTTGCGTTAATATAGCGTGAGCTTGTACGATAACTCTATGATGACTAGATATGCGGTAAGCCGCGAGCGGCGCTTCGACCCGTTTAATAAACGTAAGCAGGACGAGTTACTTAGCCGCGGTGCAGTAAAACTTATCCTAGAAAGAGCCAAGGACTGGTGGAATACAAGCGTCCCGGAATCCAGGGCACAGTTGGTGGCTACTACAACCGGGCGGCTAGCGCTGTCTAGCGAGGTGGAACCAGACGAAAACTACCCACCATCTTTAATATAGCCTTTCCTGACAAGAAGTTTGTTAGCACTCTTGACCCCGCACCTTTTCTACTCTTTTCACAATCTGGTTGCAGACTGCTTAAAATCAGGAAAAGGTGCGGGGCAGGCATGCTTTTATCGGGTTTTTGGCAGTCTTGACTTGCAGCTGCTAGCTCTTGTAAACTAGCACTCAGTACCTAGGAGTGCTAAATGACACCACGACAAGCAAAGATATTAGCGGCAATTGTAGAACAATACGCCGAAGTGGCCGGCCCAGTGGGTTCCAGCTTACTAGCCAAGGTTTTTGATGTATCTAGTGCTACTGTGCGGTCAGAAATGGCCGAATTAGAACACATGGGCTATATTGAACAGCCGCACACCAGCGCCGGCCGGGTACCGACCGACAAAGGCTACCGTTATTATGTCAATCAGATTGCAACCACTGGAACTGATAAAGAACTGACTGAAAAAAGAGCTGAGCGTGCTCTTTCTGCTAGAGTCGCCTCTGGCGGTCTGCCGGAACAAACTATCCGTAACACAGTTGATACACTTGTAGAACTGACACACAACCTAGGTTTGGCTACTATAGGCGACCAGCTTTATATGAGCGGCCTGTCCAATTTGTTTGGCCAACCGGAATTTATGTACCCTGGGCAAGTCCAGCAAGTCGCAAGGTTACTGGACAATCTGGAACCATGGCTGTATGAAGCAGCCCCCAACGAACCATTGAGCGTCTATATTGGCCACGAGAATCCGATCGGCCGCAGCGCCGGTGCGAGTTTAATCATCAGCCGTTTTAGAAGTCCGTTTTCTGATCGAAGCTACATAGGTACTCTTGGTTCGACCCGCCAAAGCTACCGCGATGTAATGAGCCTGGTCAGCCGCGCCGGCAAAGCCCTGGAGGATAAACTCTATGTCTAGCAATAAGCGAAAGGCAATAAGCAATAAGCAATCGGAAGAGCTTCAGAAAAAAATTAAGGAGTTGACGGAGGCATTGCAACGTGAAAGAGCAGACTCACTTAATCTGCGACGCCGTACCGAAGAAGAACGGGCACAGATGGGCGATTTTTATAAAACCATGATAGTACGTGACCTATTGCCGATAATCGATAACTGCGAAAGATTACTAGACCACATTTCTGCCAATTCAGAGGTCCGTCCTCTGAAAGAGGGGGCGGAGAAGATCGTACGGCAATGCTACAAGGCTTTAGCGGACTTGGGCGTAGAGCGTATTAAGACCAAAGGCGAACATTTTGACCCGCATTTGCATGAGGCGGTACACCTGGAGGATGGTGATGGCGAACATGAAACTATTAGCGAAGAACTTCAAGCCGGTTACAAAATCGGCGACGAAGTCATCCGCCCGGCAATGGTTAAAGTAAAACGAGAGGAAAAGAAATGACTGAAAAGAAAGATATGTTAACAATTAGGATTAATCCTGACAATCGTCAAGTTCTGGTTAGTGATCCGGAATATATCGAAGCTTGGACCAATGCTCTTAATAAGCTGAGGGAAGAAATTAAAGCCCAGCTCAGGGAAAGGGTTAAAAATGGCGAGCTCGAAATCCCAGTTAAAACAACTGATTCAGAAACTCCGGTGGGACTGGGAGATGCTCGGCAATCCACGCCTGAAGACGCGCTGCATTTCTGGGCTCACACTTTAGCTGAGCAAGAAATGCAGAATTGGGCAGTTATGAGAGGCATAGGTATGTTTGGTGTCAGCGGTGGCTATGACCATGGTCAAGCGATTAGGTATGTTGACGACCCATCAGTACCATTTTTAGACTATAAGATTTCGGAAAAGAAAGCAGCATAAAAAAGGAGGAATAATATGTCAAGGGATAATGAAGGAATTAAAGAGCCAACTACTGAAGCCGAGATATCTACGTTGAGATTACGGGAAAGACATCTGCGAATGGCGCGTTTTGTTGGAAATCCAGCATTAAAGCAGAGTGTAGAGAAACAACAGGCAGCTGAAACATTAGGGACCCACGTAGTGGTAACAAGAGATTTAGAAGGAGGTGAAGATAATGGGTAAAATTATAGGCATAGATTTAGGAACGACTAACTCGGCGATGGCCGTTATGCAGGCCGGCAAGCCGGAGATTATCGCCAACAGCGAAGGCAATCGTACCACACCAAGCGTGGTCGCCATTAACAAAAATGGCGAGCGGCTGGTCGGTCAGGTGGCCAATCACCAACGGGTAACAAACCCAACCAACACTATATTTGGTGTTAAACGCTTAATAGGACGCAAATTTACCGACAAAGAAGTTCAACGTGATATCGAACTGATGCCTTACAAAATCGTTAAAGCCAACGGCGGCGTAAAGGTTGTTATGGCGGACAAAGAATATAGTCCGGAAGAAGTCAGTGCCATGATTTTATCCAAGCTAAAAACTGATGCTGAGAAATTCCTTGGCGAACCAGTGACCGAGGCTGTCATTACCACACCAGCTTACTTTGACGATAGCCAGCGCACGAGCACTAAAGACGCCGGCAAGATTGCCGGTTTGGAAGTGAAAAGGATTATCAACGAACCGACTGCCGCCGCTCTGGCCTATGGTTTGGATAAGGGCAAAGAAGAGAAAATCGCTGTTTACGACTTGGGCGGCGGAACTTTTGACATCTCTATCTTACAACTGGGCGACGGCGTGTTTGAAGTTCTTTCCACCCACGGTGACACACACCTGGGCGGCGAAGACTTTGATTTGAGGATCGTCAACCATTTTGTCGACCAGTTTAAAAAAGAATCCGGCATTGATATTAAGGATGACAAAGCCGCCATGCAGCGGCTGAAGGAAGAAGCCGAAAAAGCCAAAAAAGAACTTTCGACTTCAGAGGTGGCCGACATCAACCTGCCGTTTTTGACAGCCGACGCGCAAGGTCCAAAACACTTCGAGTACAAGCTGACCCGCGCCAAACTGGTAGAGCTGGTCCAGGACCTGATTGATAAAACACAGGAGCCTGTCAAAAAGGCAATTAAAGACGCCAAATTGGAAGCTAAAGATATTAACGAAATTGTGCTGGTGGGCGGTATGACCCGTATGCCGGCTGTCGTTGATAAAGTTAAATCGATCTTTGGCAAAGACCCAATGCAAGGAGTTAATCCCGATGAGGTTGTAGCTGTAGGCGCGGCCATCCAAGCTGGCGTTCTGCAAGGTGATGTTAAGGACGTTCTGCTTTTGGATGTCACACCGTTATCACTGGGTATTGAAACCCTGGGCGGCGTTACCACTAAGCTGATCGAGCGCAATACCACCATTCCGACCAGTAAGAACGAGATCTTTTCCACTGCTGCCGATAACCAAAACAGCGTGGAAATCCACGTTTTGCAGGGCGAGCGTGAAATGGCCGAAGGCAACAAATCCTTGGGTCGCTTTGTGCTGGACGGTATTCCGCCGGCGCCGCGCGGCGTGCCGCAAATTGAGGTAACTTTTAACATCGACGCCAATGGTATCTTGAACGTCACCGCCAAAGACAAAGGCACCGCCAAAGAGCAGAGCATTACCATTAAAGAAAGCGGTAGCTTAAGCAAAGAAGAAGTCGAAAAAGCTGCCAAAGATGCCGAGGCCCATGCCGAGGAAGATAAGAAAAAGCGGGAAATGATTGAAGTCAAAAACCAGCTGGACAACGCAGTCTATCAGGCCGAAAAAATGAAGGCTGAGTACAAGGATAAACTGTCCGAAGATGACACTAAAACCTTGCAAGAAGCTATTGATGAAGCCAAGACCCATCTGGAGGCGACCGATAAGGATGAACTAGAAAAAGCCGCCAAAGATCTAAGTGATAAGATCATGCCGATCGGCGCCAAAATGTACGAGTCCGCGAAGGCGGATTCAGCTGAAAGCGAAAAGCCAAAGGCTGAAAGCCAGGACAAAAAACCGGGGAAAAAAGACAAAGATGCGCCCATCGAGGGCGAAGTCGTTGATGAAGACAACCCTTCAGCAAGCTCAGGGCAAAAAAAGGAGGAAAAATAATGGAAAAAGGTTCTAAAAAAGATCCAAACCTTTTGCCCATAGAGGGCCACGACGTTCCGGCTGTCGGATGGAGCGGTGAACGTTTCGCCCACGTTGCAGTGGAGATTCCACCGCCACCTGAAGAGGGATCTTATCTGGAGCAGGTTGAAGGCGAGGTGGTAGATGATTAAGGAGAAGTAATGGATATTGAGCTTGATCCAAGAGAACAGGCAGTTTGGGATGCCCTTGTTGAAGGTGCTTGGCGTGAAGGCTATCGTTCCGCGGAGGAACTTGGGGATCATCGTCCTGACCTAGCTAAGAGGTTTACCCTGGAAGCATTAAGTCGTTTTGTATCAAGACCCGAGGGTGAAGTCGTAGACGGCGAGGAAGAAAAATAATGCCTTTCTTCGAAGAATTAAGCGAACATGACAGCCGAGGTTGCGGTGAGAAGCCCGTCGATCCTCGGCACGATCCTGAAATAGTGGCCGCTGTAGGTAAAGTTTCTTTTTCATGGGGCCGTCCGCGTTATGAAGCTCTGAGATGTTTCTATCAGTTAACAGAAGAACACGGACTTGACGCCCGAGAAGCAAGACAACTACATGCCGTCGTGCATTCCAGCCGAGAAGAGCCTAGACGTGAATACGATAGTAGCGGCTAAATTTTGCCAGCTGTGGCTGACATGTAAGGATAAAGAGGAAGCGGCCAAGATTGGTCGGTCTTTACTCGACAAGAAACTGATAGCCTGCTATGGAGTATTGTCATCCTTCAAAGGCGAATTCTGGTGGGAGGGTAAAATAAAGAAGGCAGATGAGGCATTACTAGAATTACTGACAAGGCTTGATCTGTTTGATGAAATAGAGCGTGAAGTTGCCAAACTTCATAGCTACGACACCTTTGTTTTAGAAGCAGTGTCAGTTACGCGAATTTCTAAAAAAGCCGAGCAGTGGCTGAAAAGTGAGTTAAAAAATGTCTGAGAAGAGAAAAACATACTTTCCGGGAATTAGCAACGAATATGAAGTCAATCAGATAGATCCTCTAGATCATGCAAGTTTTGAAATACTTAGTTTGTTACGCGAAGGTGGTATTTTCAATATGGGGAACGAAAAACCACCGATTAATCGTTGGAGTGTCAGTAAACAGTTTGAAGAGGGTTTTTCAGCGGAAGTAGCTTACTGCTGGACAGATACTAGAAGTTTCTTTTATTTACGCGCGGCTTGGCAGGATGAAAGACCTGGTAAGCAGTCATTTATTATCTATAACTGGGACGTTAATGACAAAAGGAAAAGGCACAAACAAGTATATTTACCCGAGCCAGCAGGGGCCTATTGTTTGAAGGGACTTTTTACTGAGGATCAAGAGGAAGTCGTGGACGTTCTACGAGCTATGAGTGAGTTGGAAAACACCGAAAAAATTCAAGAACTCAGCCGTCATTTAAAAGAAAAAGCAGCTTTCGATCGAAAAATCGACCGATCAGGAGAGTATATCCTTGCAGGATAGATTATGGCTAAGAGAGATTATTATGAAGCTTTGGGGGTTGGTAAATCCGCCTCACCCGACGAGATTAAGAAAGCTTTTCGTCGACTGGCTGTCGAACACCATCCTGATCGTGGTGGTGACGAGGCCAAGTTTAAGGAAATTAACGAAGCTTACGAGATTTTAAAAGACTCGAGTAAGCGCCAGCGATATGACCAGTTCGGTCATGCCGGCGTCGGCAGCAGCGCCGCTTCTGAAGGCGGCCCGTTTGGCGGTTTTGGCACTGGTCAGAGGCAGCAGGAATTTCATTTTGACTTCGGTGATTTAGGCCTAGGCGATATTTTTGGCAGTTTTTTTGGCGGCGGCCCCTCGACAAGCTCGGGGTCCCGCCGTGCCCGGCGGGGCCGCGACGTGGAAACAAATGTTGAAATCAGCTTTGAACAAGCGGTATTTGGCACTGAAGTTGATCTGCGTCTCAATCTTGACGATACCTGCGAACATTGCAAGGGCTCTACTGTTGAGCCTGGCTTCGAGCTTAAAACTTGCGATAATTGCAAAGGCAGCGGCCAAATAACAAATGTCATGCGAACAGTTTTTGGCAATATTCAACAGGCCGCACCGTGCCCAAAATGCAAAGGCAAGGGCAAAATACCAGAAAAAACCTGTACGCAATGCGGCGGCCGCGGTACACAGCGCAAAGACCAAACCATTAAGCTCAAAATCCCTGCTGGCATCGACGACGGTGCCACTATCCGCCTGCGCGAACATGGCGAAGCCGTTGCCGACGGGCCCAAAGGTGATCTATACGTTAATATCCGCGTCAAGCCGCACAAAAAGTTTACCCGCGAAGGCGACCTTATTCTTTCCAGCGAACATATTGATATGGCAGATGCCGCGCTTGGTACAACCATCGAAGTCGAAACGGTTGATGGGCCAGTGCGCATGAAGGTGCCGGCCGGTACTCAAAGCGGTGCCGATTTTAAGCTATCCGGCCACGGCGTACCTTATCTTAAAGGCAGTGGCCGGGGCGCCCACATCATCACCATTTTAGTTGACACCCCAACTAAATTAAGTACGCACCAAAAAGAATTACTGGAAAAACTCAAAAATACCGAAGGCAAAAAAGGCCTCTGGCGCTAACCTATTGGCGAGGCGGATTTATGCCCGCATAGCGTAAAAGTTTACTGCCCGCCCAGCCGGCAACTTTTTTCGGCAACGGCAAGGCTTCAAAAGCTGCTTGCCTGCGCTGCCTTTTCTTGAGGAACATCATTTGGTCCGAGTCTTTTAATAGAACATCAATTGGTTCACCGTCTTTATGTGGCCTTCCGCCAATTGAAGCGGGTATATCTTCAATGTCCATTTTTTGTTCTACTCGGCTGCGGATTAGTTCCAATATTTCCACATCACTTACGCCCGGCAGCACTATGGCAAATTCATCGCCATGAATACGCGCTGCTACTAGGTCGAGCCGCTCAGTGCGCACACCGGTTGACAATACGGTCCCAGCATCAAAAAGATACTTATCGCCGGCATCATGACCAAACTGGTCATTTACCGATTTCAGTCTGTCAAGGTCGGCAATAAGCAGGCTAAACCTGCCCGGCACATCACTTTCTAGCTGCGTGAGAGTCTTTAGAAGGCCTCTCTGGTTTAGTAGACCAGTTTTTTCATCGTAGTCAGAAACTTCGAATGTAAATTCGCCACCAACCATACAAATATTATAGCAAAATAACGCTCCTTTGTCAAAGGTGCTTGTGTTTGTCTACTTGGGTATTAAAATGATAGTAAATGAGAAAACAAAACCTTAATCAATCCGACTTCACCCAGCACTTAGCGTCGCGACTATCCGCCTGGAGGCGGATACATGCAAAGCACGCGACACTAAGTGCTGGGTTTATCCCCATGATTATCATGATTTTGCTCATTCTTGGAATTATAATCTGGCTAGTCTACTCCCGCGTCTCTAATTCGGGTTAGGTATTACTGGATTATCTAAAAGCGGGGCCACATTGGCTACTGGCTATTGATAATCATGAAATTTATGATATAGTATCGATATGTCTGCCCCCGAAGGTGTGATACTAGACTGCTTGCTCGAAGAAGCTCAACAGCTTCAGAGTGAGCGCCAAGAAACAGATGCGCTTGTTTCTGCTTATGAATTGCCCGATTTATCAGATGACCCAGCCGTAATTTATGAATACTTGCGAGCTACTGAGAGATGGCTCGTACCTAACGATGATTATGAAGTCGGAAGTGCTCAAAAAGCGAACGACCTGTATATTATTCGTGGCAACAAGGGGGTACTTTTAACTGCTGAACATGCTACCGTCCAGCAACGAAGACAGCCGGATGGAACTATTGCTGCCAAAGAAGAAGACAGTGGCACCGGTGCTTTGGTAATCGTGAATGCTCTGGAAACATTTAGTAATGGAGTTGTAGCTATTGGACGACAGACAGGCGACGCTAATCATGACGAGACTCACCCTTTTAAAGAATTAATCGGCAAGATTATCATCCAATCTGAGGATATGGCGCATTTATCGCTTCATGGTATGAAGCGAGCACACGCCGCAAAACCAAGGGACCCGCGCGGATTCGCCGTCCAGCTGGGTATAGGCAGTGATCCATCCGAAGCCACTTTGGCCTTAAAAGATTATCTTGTTGAAATCGGCGAGCAATACGATCTTAAGATAGGCGTAAACTCTCCGCATATAAGATTTGGTAGCAAAACCGGAAAATTACTTCTCCATGAGGATGGTTCAGTAAAAACTGTAGCGTTTTCCGCTGCCAATCCAAACACAACTCGGGCATATGCCCAAGCAGTTGCCGAAAGGCTAGGTAGGGGCGATTCATTCGCTGCAATTCAAATAGAGTTAAGCGATGTTTTGCGATCCCATCCCGAGGCTCTTGTTAGCTTTCCCAGCCAGCGTGATCGGGAACTAGGGGCCTGCTTAGGCTATTTATTCGTGCGTGGTGCAATAGAATCTATTGATAAGCTTTAGACTATTCCCGCGTTTCGAACAGTCCTTGAAAAATTATTTGGACATTAATAATGTAGTACGAGCCATGTTTTTAGAATTTAGAGTGAATCGCCCCTATCTTGGCAGGGCTGCTATACTTATCCACTGATGATGACTTCGGAAGAATGGTGGCGGTCTGCCTATACCAAGCGCTACTTTGAAACACGCCCCAGTGCACGGATATCCGCTGAGCAAACAGCTAAAGACACCGCTTTCATTGTAAAAAGCCTGAATCTTAAAAAAGGGGCTAAATTACTGGATCTTGGGTGTGGGCATGGTCGTCATACGATTGCGTTAGCGGAGCATGGATATGCAGTCACTGGCCTAGATTACTCGCCAGACTTTATCGAAATAGCGCGCAAAGAAGCCAAGGCAAAAGTGGTGTCAGCCCAGTTTGTACAGCAAGATATGCGGGAAATTACTTATGAAACAGAGTTTGACGCTGTTATTAATTTCTTTAGTTCATTTGGCTATTTTAAAAACGATGAAGATAATCAGCTGGTATTGCGAAAAATTTCCAAGGCACTCAAGCCGGGCGGCATCTTACTGATCGACCTGAATAGCTTGGGCAGGACATTGAGAAGGTACATTGTAAATGGACGATATGACGAGAAGCGTCAAGTTTTTACGCTAACCCGTGACAGGCTATTTCCCACAGGACAGAAAGGCCATCTCCAGTTAGATTTTGATCCGAAGACTATGAAAAGCAGCTGGACTTATTACCGAAGTGAAAATGGCAAGACCCAGCAGGACGGAGGAGAAATACGGGTATATAGCTTAGCCGAGATTATCCATCTGTTGAAGGAGGTGGGCCTGGAATTTGATGAAGCATGGGGTAGCTATGAACTGGAAGAATTTACTTCGATAAGCCCTCGGATGATACTTAAAGCTCATAAAATAGAATAGTTCCAACTTCCTGCACTATGGGGGCTCCAAAAGAAACTAATTACGCCGTATTTGCCGTGCAAACTTTCGTTTTGGGAAAAACTTGCAATAATAACTTAAAGATGTTAAAATTAGACAAATAAGCGCCTAAGGATAAGTTATTTCCGGGTATCTTGTTTTTTAGGGCACAAACACTTATAAATAACCAAGGACAAACCTCATGAATATAGCCATTTTGGCCCGGCCAACAGGAAAGAACAATGCTGACCGTTTGCTTGCTGCTGCTAGAAAAAGGGGCCACAAAGCTCGAATTATTGATTACACGAAGTGTTATTGTAATGTCGAAAAAGGCAAACCGCAGATATATTACAGGGGCAAACCCCTGCCTCATTTTGACGCCGTGATCCCCAGAATCGCCATTTCTAGTCAGAGCTATGGTAGCGCTGTCATTCGACAACTAGAAATGATGAATATCTTTACCACGACTGGCTCGTTAGCCTTCCTGCGGGCCCGCGATAAGCTGCGCAGTATGCAGTTGCTGGCCCGCCAAAATATTGACATTCCAAAAACTGTTGTAGCTCGAAAAACGGAGGACGTAGATAAGTTAATTGAAATGGCTGGCGGCCCGCCGCTGATTATTAAAATCGCCAAAGGCAGTCTTGGCGTAGGCGTGGTTTTGGCAGAGACCAAAAAAGCCGCGCGATCTATTATCCAGGCCTTTTTCTCGCAAGATGTGAACATTTTGGTTCAAGAATTTATCAGCGAAGCCAACGGCGAAGATGTACGCGTGTTTGTAATTGACGGCAAAGTTGTAGCCGCCATGAAACGCAAAACTCTTGATGAAGATGAATTCCGTTCAAATATCAACTTAGGCGGTGTTGGCGAACAAGTTATACTCAGCAACAAAGAAGAAAGAATTGCCGTTAAAGCCGCCAAAGTTATGCACTTGGCCATAGCCGGTGTGGACATCCTGCGTTCCAATCGCGGACCGTTGGTTATGGAAGTTAATGCCTTCCCGATGCTGACCGGCATCGAAGCCACTACTGGCATTGATGTTGGTGAGAAAATTATCGAATATGTAGAGCGAGCGGTGGGCGTGAAACCTAAAAAAGACAAGGTGGGCGCCTAATTTTTTTCGAATGAGAATCCTAATTGTTGATAATGGTACTCACTATAAAAAAAGGCTAAACGGCCTTTTGGACGGCCATGACATAAACATTGTCCAGCACCGAGATGTTAACCTTGGCTTACACGACCAAGGATTCGATTTAATCGTACTTTCCGGCGCTTACGGTACTCATAGCATTAAATATCACGGCGATAAACTACTGGCCCATGAACAAGATTTTATCAAAAATGCCAAAGCTCCCATTATTGGTATTTGTTATTCAGCCCAGCTGATTGCTCATATGTACGGCGCAAGATTATCGTTACTGCCCGGCGGGAAGCGGTTTAAAGGTGTAAAAACTATTTGGAATATCAAAAAGACTCCGTTTGATTTTTTTGAGCCGGCTGGCGGCCGGGTCTGGTCATCTCAGCGCTGGCGAATAACCGAACTGCCGGATGTTTTGGAAGCTTGGTGTGCTAGCAGGACAGGGGTAGAGGTCTTTAAACATCGAACCAAACCTATTTATGGCCTGCAATTTCACCCAGAACATTACACAGCACATAAAGACGGGCAGCAAATATTCAATAAAATCCTTAAAATTGAATCGCTTGAGAAAGTTAAAAAAACAAAGCGGAAAGAATTCATCACCGTCTAGCTCATACAAAATTTTTACACCTGCCTGCCGGCAGGCAGGTATGTTAAAATTTTGTATGATTTGAGGTTTGCTTTAAAACACTAGTGTTAAAATGATGGCATGCCTAGTAGTGAGCTTTCTGTACTGCTCCGCAGTGAAACAGTGGAAAAAATAAAGCCCGTGTTAGGTTATACGAAGTTGTGCGAATATAAAAACTTGGCGATAGTCAAACAGAAAGTCTACTACTAGGTATGGCAGATGTACTTCTTGCCGCTATGATTCTTGGGCCGCTGGCGCTAACATATTTCCTAAAAAGCAATGCGGCGCTGGGATTTTTGACGGTTTGCGTCAGTTTTGTGCTTAGCATTTCGGTTATTGGCGACCTAAAAAACTTGCTTAGCCAGCTCAATTTATCCACCAGCAGCAGTACGGTCAGTATCGTTTTACTGACATTACCACTGGTCTTAACCCTGCTTTTGACCAGACGATCGGCTGGAAAGGGCCTAAAGTTCGGATTTCAACTGGTCGCGGCGGTTTGCGCCGGCGGTCTGCTAGCTCTGTCTGTTGGACCAGTTTTGGGCAGCTCGACCCAAATTGATATTACAACTTCCAGTCTTTGGACCCAGCTGACTAAAATTCAATCTATAGTAATTAGCGCCGGCGCCCTATCCAGCCTGCTATTAATTTGGCTCGGCAGTTTCAAACGCTACGGCAAACATCATAAATAAAAAAGTTCAGCACAAAGCTGGCTTTTTTCGTGGAGGGCCTAGTGCGGACCCTAAGTTTTATGGTTAACTTCTTTGCCTCGAGGTTTAATATTAGAGTTTTTACGCTTCAACCACTTTTTACCCCACCGTAACCACCATACTAGAGTTGCCGCTAAAAACACCCCTATAACGCTAATGATCCACCACCACGAGGTAGTTTTTTGATGAAGCTCAACCACACTAGGTGATTGAAAGATACTAAAGGCGATTAATACCGTACGGTCGGATTTTTGGTTAGTAGCCGGATCAGTAACCTCTGCCTCTACACGGTGGGATCCTGGCGACAAGCCCTTAACTTCATAGGACCAGTCCCCCTGCTTGTCTGCGGTAACGGACGCCTCCCGTGGCTCCGAGTAAATGAACAGCTTGACTACGCCATTGGCTACCGTGTGCCCTTTTAAAATAATTCGTTCATCTTGACGAAAATTGATAGATTTACCGTTTACAGCCGATCCGTTGACTTCAAGTTTTGTAATTTCGGGTTTAGTTGTCGCAGCATTTGAAGTACTACTAGATGTGGTATTGACCCGGTTAGTGGGCGTCGGGGCGTTGGGATCAATAAATTTTACGTTTACCCATTGCTCCCCCTTGGTATCGCTTTTACGGGAGTAAGCTACAAGTCTTTTTGCGTCAGGAATTGTGGAAGTAATATTAAAAGTGAGTAAGCCGCTGCTATCAGTTTTGAAGATGGCTGATTCACCATGCTTATCTTTAGTGAAAGCCCCTTGGTACTCATACGTAACACCAGTTTCCGTCCCTATTTCTTCCTCATTGTTATTTACAGCCGAAATGGCAAATTCTTCATTAGCGAATGGCTCTTTGGTGCCTTCTGAGTCATCACCACACCAAGGCGTATGTGAATAGTCGCTGCCACACTTAAGTCTGTAGGCCGAAAGCTTTAGGTTGATTTTGCTTTTTCCGTCGGATAACGTGCTTGCAGGATCCGCGTTAAAATCTACCCCTACAAAATCTGGCCACCTATAATCATCTGGTATTCGTGTCGCCGCGGCCATTTCAGGCATGACAGAAATAGCCATAGGGATGCTAAAAATTGTAACGATTACTATCGCGAAGAGTGATCTAATTTTCATAGTCAGTCCTTAGATTATACAATGCCTTGTTCTACTCTGGAGGGCCCAGCCTTCAACACTGCTCAGGCTAAAGTGGGGTGAGCGCACATCTGCATTTGTCCTCGAAGCGACGAAAAAGCCCTCCGCCGCCAAGGCTATGGAGGACACCCTACTTCGTACAAATCCTACAAAGCTTTATGCGAAGTAGGATGGAGGGCCCAGTGGGTAAACTTCACTTCGTTTCGCTTACCTTATCACCTCGCCCATTATTAAACTTTGCTACCGCTATCTTAAATATTGGTGAAATAAGTCTCTTTCGCAAAAAGGCTTTCCCGGAATTTGACTTAAGGTATCTTTCGAAGTCTTTTGCTTCTTGTAAATTTGAAAAAGCAATGTACGTTTCAATTTCCCACGGCGCAAACTTCTTTGTATGGCCAGCACCAATACTATTGTTATGCGCTATGATACGCTTTTTCAAATCAGACGTACTGCCAACATAGACAGCGCCTTTTTGCTTAGTGCTGCGAAGAATGTAAGTATAATACATAAATTAAGCGTAGCGATAGCGAAGTTTAATGGAGGGCCCAGTGGGATTCGAACCCACGACACGCGGCTTAAAAGGCCGCTGCTCTGACCAGCTGAGCTATGGGCCCTCGTCGCGACTTGCGTGCTTGCCTCATTTTGCCTCACTAGGCAAAAATTTCGGCTTAGCATTACGTCGCTCCTCTCAATTTTGTAAAAACCTGCACTGCGTGTTTTCACAAAATTGTGGGCAATGATCAATTTACAATTATCATTTTTCAATGAATTACCAATGAACCAATGAAAAATGTAAATTCTAAGCTTTTTGCTATCAGCTATCTGCTAACAGCTATTAGCTATTTTATCACCTTACATTATCTGTTTTTAACGAAAAAAATCAATTAGCCATTAAGGAGCTTGAAATGGGTGCTTGAAAGCAGATGTGCGCTCACCCTACTGGGCCCTCTACGCATAAGCATAACAATCCCAGAATTTTGAGACTCTTTCGTCTGTAGAAACCTATTATCTTTTGCGTCCGAATTTGAGCCAACGGCTAAGTTCAGGCCAGATGCGGACTCTTTTTTTGGGAATTGTCCTTTTACTCCTAATTGCCCGAGGTTGACGAAATGCCTTTGTGCTCCCACTTGGTTGTTGTGTGGGACTTGCCGGTGGTTTGATGCTAGAAACAACGGCCAATATAATAATAAGCACTACTACTCCGACGATATATGGCGCAAATTTTGTAAATTCCTCCTTCGTAAATACCTCGGATTTACCCGTTCTTTGAATACATAAGCTCGAGACAACTTCACTGCCTGAATAAAGCTTGTAGCACCAGTTGCTTCCGGAATAATAGTATTGAGTGAAGTTCTTGTACTTGCCCGACCCAAGGCTTACCAGACACTCGTTACCCGATTCTCTTTCGACAATCCAGCCTGCTTGGGTTCTGTAATAATCACATATGCCATGAGGGTCGGTGTATCGAGCGAAAGCATCTGAGGCATCTTGCGCTCTAACTAGATCTGGAGTTAAAAAGACAAAGGCAGGCAGGAGCGCAGAAAGCAAGGCTAGCTTAGGCTTCATGACTGAATTCTATGCCCAATGGTGCGTACTTACAATGCTCTTTTCTTTGCTTCAACAATAGTTCTAAGCTCACTTAAAGTACAAGTATTATAGATAAGTGCTTATTTTTATGCATAATGATGTTCATGAAGAAAAGTCAGTACGGTTTCACTATGGTTAAAAGACTGGTTATATTCTTAAGTCTCGCAATTGTGGTTGTGGCTTTAATCCCAGTCAATAGAACTTGTTCTAAAAAAGGCTACGTCTGTGCCCAGCCGCCAAGACACGAAGGTCAAGTCGCTTGTTATCACGTTTCCAAAAAGCCGTTAATTTTGGATGTTTTGAATATCGACTTGAGCTACTCGTCATTCGAGCGCTGTGTCTAAGACCTCTTAATACCCCCCTCAGCAGAAATTGCCAAATATGCCGGTATTTATTATGAGGTTAAATTGCAAAATAAAGTTGTCGGGCATCTTGTATGGCGGTTGCTACAGCCTCCACTCTTCGACTGGCTCAGAGTAAACGGCCTGGCCTCCGTAGCTTTCTTGATCTTTGTAGCTTCAGCGAAGGAGATAGTGAAGGGAGGTGGCCCTTCATACAAAGAGTCCAGCACATATTACTGGGCTTTTTTGCGTGATTTTTTTCGTAAGATCACTCCATGACAACTAAGCAGTGATTGATACATAGTTACAACTAGCCTACAATCTTGATATATGGTGGGAATAACTAAGCGAAAAATACTAAAGATATTTATAATGGCTACAGCTTTAGTCATTTTGGGTGTCATTGTATTTGTTGGTTACGTTTTAATATTCAACCGTCCAAAAACAGTGACGTTACAAACAACCAGCGGGACTATTACAGAAACACAGGTTGCGGGCTTACAGCTTACTTCACAAACTTGGCGAGGGCAGGTGCGTGTTACTGGTGATATCACATTTGCACCAATAGCTACATTGATAATTGAACCCGGTACCAAAATTCTATTTGATAAAAAACCCGACATTGCTGGTACAGATTGGATTAGCCATGCCGATGCGTACATTAAAGACCATAATGACCCCACTGGCCGCAAGGGTTATGGCAAAACACACTTCTCTCTGACAGGTAAAATTATAGCTAAAGGCACGGCAGCCGAAAAAATCATCTTCACTTCAGCACAGGATAAACCTGAATATGCTGATTGGGACGAACTAACATTGTTCCACGGCAGCCGACTGGAATATGTAGAAGTAGCCTATGCTCACAACGGTGTTAATGTCTCGCAATCAGACATCCAGATTACAAATAGCACTATTCACGATTCGCTGTGGAGCTGTGTGGACATTTATTCAAAAGACATTTTGGTTGAAGATAACCAGATTTACCACTGTTGGCATCAGGCAGTGGGTACCAAAAAAGTTAGTCTTAACACGATTATACGGCGTAATTTTATCCATGATGCCCAAGTCGGCGTTAACTGCGAGAATGGCTCTAAGCCGACGATTGTCGATAATAAATTAACGGCGGCACCCATTGGCGAAGAGTGCGGCAGTGGTTCGAACAATGAAATTATTGAGCAACCGGCAGATACGATCGGCGGTACTTACGCCGGTCAGCTAATTTACCCTTCCAATAAACCGTAAGCAATTAATTTTTTACCTCTGTTGTGGCATGATGAGTCAATCATGCGGAGGTTTAGGCGCACGACTTTAATAATAATTTTCTGTTTGGCTGTCCTAGCTGGCCTTGGCTTGTCCCGAAAAATAAGTTTTGAGCCGCCGATCTGGACTTTATTGCTTTTTGCATTTTGCCTTTTGCTGCTCAAGCCCAAAAATATAGCCAGTTTATTATTAATTATATTTTTGGGCTTGAGCTTAGGCCTGTGGCGCGGCGGCATATATATGCAAAAGTTAGGCGAGCTCAAAGCTTTAACCGGCCAAAAAGTGATGATTGAAGCTACCGCCACCAGCGACGCGATTTATTCTGATGGCTCGCAGCTAGAATTCACCGCTAACCACGCCCGCCTCCTTAGTTTCCAAGGTCGAACCTTGGAGACTAAGGAGGCAGCAGGGAACTTTAAGATCAGCGGCTTTGGCGAACCGATGATTTACCGCGGCGACCGCGTGCAAATTAGCGGCAAACTCTACTCCATGCGCGGCGCCAACCAGGCGCGTATCGCTTATGCCCAGCTGAAACGTACGGGAATAGATAATAACCCGATTAATAACCTGACTCGCCGAATGGCCGCTGGCATGCAAACGGCGCTGCCCGAACCAAATTCCTCCTTTGGCTTGGGCCTTTTGATTGGCCAGCGCAACACTCTGCCTAGTGAACTCACCAACCAGTTAGTAATGGTCGGACTAGTTCATATCGTTGCGGTATCTGGCTATAATCTGACAATCTTGGTTCGCGCTATGGCCAAGCTAAAACTTGGGTCTAAGTACCAACGGCTTTTGGCCAGCTTGTTACTAATTGGGGTTTTTATTTTAATGACCGGCTTTGCCGCCTCGATTGTCCGGGCGGCAATTGTATCTGTTTTAAGCCTCTGGGCCTGGTACTTCGGGCGTAAAATCAGGGCGATATTAATTTTGGTCTTCACGGCCGCCATTACCGCTTTGGTTAACCCTTTTTATATTTGGGGTGATTTAGGTTGGTACTTATCATTCCTGGCTTTTTACGGCGTTTTGATTATCGCGCCGATGGCCGCCCGCCGGCTATTCGCGCGCCGTCCTAGATTGCTCATGATGGTAGTTTTAGAAACTTTAGCGGCCGAAATCATGACCCTGCCGCTGATTATGGCTACGTTTAACCAACTGTCGTTAGTTGGATTACTGACTAACGTGTTAGTGGTGCCTTTGATTCCATTCGCAATGCTGTTTGCGGTGATAGCCGCGGCGGCTGGAATGCTGGTGGCGCCATTTGCCGGTTGGCTGGCTTGGCCAGCCAACTTGCTGCTGACCTACATTTTGGACATCGTGCGCTTATTTGCTAAAATTCCGTCAATTTTCCTGCATAAATCTATCAGTACCGCCGGCATGCTCTATTTTTACGGGCTGGTTTTGTTAGTCGTAGCGGCTGTACATAGACAGCGCTCACACCTGAAAACTGCTATAATAACAGATAAGAAAGCGACTTAATTTTATGTCAGGACACAGTAAATGGGCGACAATCAAGCGGCAAAAGGGCGTAGCTGACGCTAAGCGCGGAGCGCTTTTTACTAAATTGGGCAACCAAATTGCTATTGCCGCGCGCGGCGGTACCGATCCGAGTTTAAACTCGGTGCTAGCTATGGCTATCGAAAAAGCCAAAGCCGCCAACATGCCAATGGCCAACATCGAGCGCTCTATCCAGCGGGTAAAAGATAAATCCGCCGCCCAGTTAGAAGAAATTATGTACGAAGGCTACGGCCCGGGCGGCGTAGCTATTTTGGTAGAAGTAGCGACAGATAATAAAAACCGCACTTATCCGGAAGTGCGTGTAGCCTTTACCAAAAACGGCGGTAATATGGCTGAGCCCGGCAGCGTCGCCTTTCAATTTAGCCGCAAAGGAACGATACGCGTGGAGGGAACTGGTGACGAGCTGCAGCTGAAAGCCATTGAAACTGGCGCTGAAGACGTTTTTGATGAACCAGAAACAGGCGAAACCGTTGTTTACACAGCGCCTAATGAACTTGTCAAAATCCGTGAAGCATTAAAGTCGGCTGGCGCAGAAATTGTCGGAGCGGAACTTAGTTATGAACCCAATAATATTATTAAAATCGAGGATTCCGAAACCGCTCGCAAAATCGTCAACTTGATGAACGCCCTGGAAGACTTGGATGATGTTACGGCCACCTATACTAACTTTGATATTGCCGAAAACATCGAGGTCTAAATGCGCCTATTTTTATCATCACAGGACTTTGGCAACTATCCGGAAGTGGCGACTAAGTTGGCCGGGGAAAATAAAAAAGCAGCATATATCAAAAATGCTCAGGATCATTTGCCACCAGAGGAGAGGAACTTCAGTACGCCGGAAAAGAAAAAGATGTTTGAAGCAGCAGGTTTTGAATTTGAGGAACTGGACCTACGTGATTATTTCGGTAAATCAGAGGAGTTACTTAACAAGTTAAGTAATTTCGGCTCTTTTTGGTCATCGGGCGGCAATACGTTTATCTTACGCCGGGCCATGAAAGCTAGTGGCTTGGATGTAATCCTCAAGCAACTTCTTAAGGAAGATAAAATTATGTACGGCGGTTGGAGTGCTGGCGCCTGCGTCACAGCTCCTTCACTTCATGGCATTGAATATGGTGACAGGCCTCAACTAGATGTAGTGCCTAAAAACTACCCTGTTAAGAAAACAATCTGGGAGGGGCTTAATCTTGTATCGTTTATGATAGTCGCGCATTGTAAGTCAGATTGGTTTGGCAAAGAGGCAGATAAGTCAATTGAATATTTTAAAAAACACAGGATTAGGTATAAGCCGCTAAGAGACGGTCAAGTTATTGTGGTGGACGGCAAGAAAGTAGAGTTTCTAAAATGAGGATCTTAGGCATTGATCCAGGGACGGGAATTATGGGTTTTGGGATTATTGAAGCCGATAAAAAAGGAAAATGTGTTTTGGTTGACGGTGGAGTAATCCGAACACCATCAAAAGAGGATGATGCTGATCGACTGGGTACAATCTACGAAGAGCTTTGCAATATTATCGCAGAAACTAAACCCACAGAAATGGCTGTGGAAAAGCTATTTTTCGCCCAAAACGTAACTACAGCGATGACTGTGGCGCAGGCCAGGGGAGTAGCCATTGTCGCCGGTAAACAAGCCGGGTTGAAAATCGCCGAGTACACACCGCTGCAAATTAAACAGGCGTTGACTGGCTACGGGCGTGCCGAGAAAACCCAGATGCAGGAAATGGTTAGAATCATACTGGGTCTAGATCCAAACGTTTTTGCCAAAGCCAAGCTACCGGACGACTGTGCTGACGCCCTGGCGACCGCCATCTGCCACGCAAATACCTTGCGTACCTAACATTTCCAGGGTCATTTCCAAGGTCGAACCTTGGAAATGCTAGTTTGCTAATTCCGCCTTTATTGAATCTAGAGTTTTCTTATAGTCAATGTAATCATCGACAAAGTTTAAGTACTCATTCTGACTCGAAAAAAGGTCAAGAATTCGATTCGGTCGAACCCATCCAGCCTTTTTATTCTTTAAATAGTATGGCAGACTTGAAAACTCCCATTTACTATATTCCTCTGGATTTAAATGTATGTATCTAGATATATGTTGCAGATATTCATCACGATTAATTATCGAAGCGCGATATCGGCTTTCAAATAAAGGCCCGCGCCTTTTATATTTTTTATTAAAGTACAGTGTATAGGCTGTCGCCACTGGTCGAACTAAGCTAGTGATAGAGTCCGACTTATGTTGGTAAATAAGTAAATGAAAATGGTTGGGCATTAGACAAAAAGCTAATAATTCAAGTTCTGGATAAAGCCATTTATACTCTCGGCCCCTCTTATCTTTTACAGGTTGAGTATCAAGGTACCTTTTAAGAAGGTTTAGGAATACTGAATAATCTTCTTCGTCCAGAAATATTCTACGTTTGTTAACCCCCCGATTGTATAAATGATAGTAAGTGTCAGATATATAAAATTTTTCGATGTTGCGACTTGGCATTACTTAATATTAGATCATATATCCCTCTATTCCAAGGTTCGACCTTGGAAATAGGGGTGTGGTGGGATAATGGAAGTATGATTGTGGTGTTGGAAGGCAAGGTGGCGGAAAAAATCGGCGAGGTTGTAGTTATTGATTGCAGCGGGGTTGGTTATGGCGTGTTTGTCAACTTTGAAGATTTTGGGGCGCTGCATTCGGGCGAAAAAGCCAAACTATACATTCACGAAAGTATCCGCGAAAATGCGCACGATTTATTCGGCTTTAGGACTAAAGAATCAAAAAAATTGTTTGAGCAGTTGTTAAGCGTAAAAGGCATCGGTCCCCGGATGGCTTTAGCAATTTTGAGTGTGGCCTCGCTGTCTCATGTGCGCCAGGCAATCGCCAGCGGCAACGTTAAATTTATTTCCCAAGCCAAAGGTGTTGGTAAAAAGGCAGCCGAGAGGGTAGTGGTTGATCTAAAAGACAAGGTTGGACTGGCCGCCAGCGAGGACGCTACAGAATTTCTGACTACAACCGCTGATCCCGGTGATGAAGCCCTACAGGGGTTGGTAGCCCTCGGGTATTCCGTTCAAGACGCCGCCGAAGCCCTTAAAAAGATTGATAAAAAACTGCCGCCCGAAGAACGCATCAAACAAGCCCTCAAAATCTAGACAAATTAAACCACTTATGGTATTATATTATAATGTCTGAGGTTTTACCTAATCCTTCAACTCCGCTAGAAAATGACTCTTTTGATGGGTCATATATTATTTATTTAACAAAGCTGCATAAAAAATCTGAAACCTCGTCCCGCCGTCGATTTATTGCCAGGCGCAATAGGTTTATTGACAGATATTTCTGGAGACCCCATTGGCAGGCCGAAGTCACAACAGCAATTACGGGACTTAATGAAAGAGTTTCCGAAGCTTACGAACGTTATGGATTAAAAAAAGCATACTTTGTTTGGAATAATGCGCAAAAATACCGAAACGAAGCTTCGGCAGCTTTTGTAACGCTTCAACGAGTTCGAGATCCAAACTTATCCGACCTTCCAGATGCCAACGCTATTAGAGCCGATGAAGAGGTTTTAAGACCTATGGCTGAATATCTCTGGGCTACAAACCAGCTTGATAATCTGGACAGCAAAAATTTTCAACCACACCGGGTAAAAGGTAAACCTAATGCTGTGCGCGAAGCTGAGCTTCAAAAAATCATAAGCGAAATTAGAGTAGATAATAAAAGCGATAAAGGTAATGTTTTTCAAAACGACGCTGAAGTTGTCGGTCTTTGGTACTTAGCGAGGGGCAGTGAAGAGGCGCGATCAAAATTTTGGGACAGACAACTGCAAGATGTAAGCGGGACACCAATCGTTAGGGAGATCCTTGAGGCTATAGAACACGCTGAAATTGTGACCGAAGCTGACGCAGAAGAATATCTAAAAACTTTCCCGGAAGATTATTTTCCTGATGGTAAAATATAGATATGACAAAATCACCTGAAAAGGATTACTTTAACCCTCCCATGCCGGAGGATAGTTTGTTGGCAGAACCCCCGAGAGATGGGTCTCCAGCTAAATCAATTGCCGAGATTGTGGCTGAACCTACTAAAGAGCTTGTAAAGCCTGTGGCTGAAATTATGGCCCAGTATGAATCACGTGTGAAGGAACGAGGGGAGAGATGGGAACAACTATCCGACAGCAACTGGCCTGAGGGTAGAATTCAAGAGGCATTAGATAGGGAATTTCCTGAACTTCGTACAGCAGAAAGGATTGAGCAATTAGAAAATCAACAACTGACTGCACAGCGGCGAGCTAAACAAAGTGGTCTACCCCAACGGAAAAACCGCAAAACCAGGCGGGGTCTAGGCCCTCGGCAGCTTTTAAATGCCGATGGCCCACCACCCGGTGTTGATGACGCTCGAAAAAAGTATTAGTTTATAAAAAATGGGTGGCGAGAAACCTTTGTCGACTGAACCGGAGAATTGGCATATCGAGAGGGAGAAAACGCTCAAACTCATACGTAACCATGAGGCCGATACGTTCCATCAGGCTCATCAGATTCTGCGTGGTAGGGATAGGTATCATGGGTCGGCATTTTCCGAGCCGATGACAGACAAAGAAAGGCGCACACGTCTGCCTTTGTTCTGGCTCGACCAAGACAAATTGGGTCCAGACTAGTAAAATAGTCCGGATGAGTCCCATTAGAGGTGCTTTATTGAAAGTTTCTACTGATTTGCCATTGACAAATCAGACCCCTAACGGGATAAATTTTTTGGAAAGGTTGCCGAGGCCGTTTTTTGTTTTGGCGCCGATGGACGATGTGACAGACACGGTTTTCCGCCAAATTGTGGCTGATTGTGCACCGCCGGATTTGTTTATTACCGAATTTGTGAATGTTGATGGATTGCAAAGTCCGGGCCGCCCCAAGTTGATTAAAAAATTGCAGTTCACGCCCAAAGAAAAACCCATTTTTGCGCAGTTGTGGGGCTTAAAACCGGAAAATTTCTATAAGACAAGTAAGGAACTGAAGGGCATGGGATTTGCTGGCGTTGACTTAAATATGGGCTGCCCGATAAAAAACGTAATAAAAAACGGCGCCTGCGCGGCGCTGATGAATAACAGGGAACTAGCCGGCGAAATTATCGATGCAACGAGAAAGGGGGCCGGCAGTGAATTCCCTGTCAGCGTTAAGACTCGCGTAGGATTTACAACGGTTGATATGGGCTGGATTAAGTTCCTTCTGTCAAAAAAGCTTGACTTGTTAAGTATCCACGGCCGGACAGCCAAACAATTATCTAAAATTCCGGCTGATTGGAAATTAATTGCCCAAGCGCGACAAATGCGCGATTCCCTCCACCCTGCTACGCTGATTGTTGGCAACGGCGATGTTATGAACCGTATGCAAGGTTTGGAACTGGCGGAAAAACATCAACTGGACGGTATTATGATTGGCCGCAGTATCTTTCGCGACCCGTTTGTTTTTTCTAAGAATTCGCCGTGGAGCGAGTGGAGCAAAGACCAAAAACTCAATCTTTTTAGAAGGCATGTCGAGCTATTTTTTAAGACCTGGCAGCACGGCGAATATAAACTTGAAACACTAAAAAAATTTGCCAAGGTTTATATCAATGGCTTTAATGGCGCCGGCGAGCTACGCGCTAAATTCATGGGAGTACATACTCCAGACGAAGCCCTGTCCCTGTTATAATAAATCAGGATCGGGGGTGTAGCTCATCGGTTTAGAGCAGGCGGCTCATAACCGCTTGGTAGTTGGTTCGATTCCAACCACCCCCACCACAGTTGGCTTTTTCAGCTCGACATCGGACGGAACGAATAGCTCGTCTTTCCTAGCTTCAATTTTTTTCCATAACTCTTCATACCAACCCAAAACGAGCGGGTGGGCGGCAATTTTTAGTCTTTGAGACTCACCGAATTTTTGCGCGTAATCTTCGAACGTAAGCCCATGTTTTTTCCATATGCGTCCACCATCTTGAACTACCATCATGGTGGCTAGCAGTTTATCTAAAGCATAAACAAACCTTGATTCTTCATCAATTTGCGATTCATACGCCTTCAGAGCGGTTGCAACAAGAGGCGTGCTCTGGAAATTGACTTCTAAAGTTTTTATAGCTTCTGCTTCCCTTTGCTTTTTAGTCTGCCGACCTTCATCATCCAACAAGCTCGTATCGCCGCTAATATGTTCGTGTATGTCATGAAAGGAAGCATAAAGAGCAATTTTTGACGGGTTTAAACCATATTTTTCGCCTAACGAAGCACCAATGATAGCAAGTGAAAATGAATGCTCGGCATCATTCTCAAACCTTTCGCCTTTGGGCCAAGGAATTTCTCTTTCAACCTCGGCTAAGGGAATGTATAAGTTTGTTAGAAGATATTCGACCTGACCCAATCCGGCTGCCGTTTTGGTAAATAGTTTAGACTCCGCCATTCAAGGAAGTATTATAGCCGGATCAGAGCTAACTTAAAAGGAAATCAAGAAGGTATATAATTTAAATTATGAGTGAACTTCTAGATTTCGACCCAGACTATATGCCGAACAAACAGACACCGCTGGATGAGCTTTACAAAGAATTAAAAGGAAAGTTCCAAATGACAGACGATGAAATCGAGGAGTTTTTAGCTGAGAACCCAGGTTTTATTCCTCGACAATAAGAATTTAAACAACAATGTTACGATCAATAAAAAATTTTTGGAAATCGGGTCGGCGCCAGCAACTAACTGATGCGCGTAATGTTGGGCTGTATATTTTTGCGCTGGTGGTGCTGGCCATAACTTGGAGCGGCGTCAAGACAGTTCAGACTAATTACGTACTGCAAAAGCAAATATCGACGCTGAAACAACAAAATGAGGTGTTAAAACTGCAAAACGAAAACATTGGCTTGCAAAACAGGTATTATCAGACCAACCAATACCTAGAACTGGCCGCCCGCCAATATTATGGCTTGGCGGCGCCTGGTGAAAAAGTCTTGCTGGTACCAAAAGACGTAGCTATGAAATATGTTGACCAAAGCTTGGTTTTGAAAGATCCGTCGCAAAAGTCGGAAGATAAACGCTCGCGTTACGTCAAAAACTTCCAGGCGTGGCGCGATTTCCTCCTCGGCCGTAAAATCTCAACAGATTGACCCAGCACCTAGGTCCGAGACTATCCGCTTCGAGCGGATACTTGCGAAGCACTCGGCTCTAGGTGCTGGGTTGACAAACACCTTATAACAGATTAAAATATCTATTTGGAATACCTTAGGAAAGCCGTTTGGCGCTGAGGAAAAAGAGCAGCCCGAGAAAATGTATTCCATTTCCCCGGCGCGATGAGAAAAAACGTAGTTTTGTCTCATGGTTTTATCGCGGGGTGGAGCAGTGGCAGCTCGCGTGGCTCATAACCACGAGGTCAGAGGTTCGAGTCCTCTCCCCGCTACCATGAAAAAAGACTCATCTTTTGATGGGTCTTTTTTCATGGTCCGGAGAAGGAGGAGAACCTCGTTGAGTGAGCGAAACGAACGGGAGGTTCGGCGTAGCAAGGTCACGCGCAGGAGCTTGTTCCGAGCATGACCGCAGCGAAGAAGCGACGAGCGTAGCGAGGGAAGCGCTGTCCTGCCCTTGCTACGAGCGCAGATGTACGCTGTCCGGCCTGCCCTTCGAAACTTTCTTGATCTTCGTAGCTTCAGCGAAGTAGATAGTGAAGGAGGGCCCCCGCTACCATTCGACGCGCTTCCTTTGGAAGCTTGCTCATGGCAAGCCATTCAAATGGAGCGTGGTGAATGATACTGAGCGAACGAAGTGAGTCGAAGTACCAATAATAATTGGTTTATGTATATTGCCCGAGCACGAACTGGTCAGCTGCACGTTGGAATATCGATTAACCCTCAAGAACGAGTCAATGAGCATAATGCCATTCCAGTCTTGTTTGGGCCTTTCTACCCGTTAAAGAATTCGAGTTTTGCTGGGTCAACTTTCTGAAGTGAATTGAGAATATCAAGCATCGGTTTTACATCACCTGAATCATCATAAGGTGGAGATGACCAGATAATAAGACTGTTATTAACAATTAGATATAAATCACCCTGACTATTTTCATATACAGGTCCGAGATTACTGTCTCCTACTTTGGTGCAAAAACCTGTTTCTACACTACTACTTGTAGTGCTAAACATATCAATACACTGGGAAGGTGGCTGATGTTGCGAAGGTAATCTACGAATGTAGAAACCGCTGTCATCAGATAATCCATCTTCCCCCTCAGGTTCCGGCCGATTAAATGTCAAAAACACATTTACTACTTCGTCGCTGTCTCCGCCTGCTATGCCCAGCTCGTGTAAGTTAAAGTCTTTATGGAATTTGCATGGTAGATGTACATCAAAGTCTACCTTCTTAGCGTTCTCTCGCCAGATACCATAAAGACCTTCGTTTTCCTGGTAGTTCTGCTTTGGTATATAAGCGCATTTCCCTGAATCTTCAGTGATTTGTGAAGTTTGGCTGTTCTTTTCTGTCTGTTGGACAGTAGAGTTTTGTTTATCCTGCTTGTCAGAAACGAACCATGCAGCTGCACCTGCTGCCACAAGAAACAGGAGTATCACAACAATGATAACCATGCGCTTTTTGGATTTAGTTGGAGGCGGCGCGGTCGAGACAAAAGTTTGCTGAGGCCCAATCACAGGACTTGGGGGCTGTGGAAGCTGACTATTATTGGGCTTTTGTGGTGTCGTTTGGTTTGTATTATCCATTATTGTTTAAGCTTAACACTCTTAGAATAATATCGGCTAGAGGCGTGTAGGTTCCAGTACTAAGTGGTAGGATATATAAATAGGCTAACTTTTCTAGATAGGGTTTTTCATCTAGCTAACTACTTTCCCCGTTGGTTAGCCGAGTCTTAAATGGAGCATAGTTGACAAGATTAGCTAACTTAGCTAAGATAAAAACATGAAAACGGTATCTATACATGACGCAAAGACTAACTTGAGTAAGTATATTGCCTCTGCCAAAAAGGGTGAAAAGATATATATTGGCAGCTTTGGCGAAGCGGAAGTAATACTAACGGCTTTGCCCGCACAACATACAACCGCTAAACGCAATTTTAAGCTCGCCAAGGGTAAAATTACAGCCAAGGCCGACGCCTTTTCGGAGTCAACTGACAAAGCAATTGCAGAGTTATTGTTAGAAAGTAACTAGCTTTGGCGACGATACTACTTGATACCCAGGTATTGGTGTGGCTATTAAATGGCGATAAAAGTCTAGGCTCTTTGGCCCTTAAGTATCTAAGTAATCCAAAGAATCGTGTCTTGGTGAGCTATTTTTCTTTGTTCGAGATTGCTATAAAAACCAGTATTGGGAAGATGACTTATGACGACTCAATAATTGACGATTTTCCCAACATGGGCATGGAGTTAGTAATGCCTAATCGGGAGAATTTAAAGCAATATTGTATCTTTCATCAGAATAATAAGGATCCATTTGATAACATACTCCTCACTGTCGCCTTAACGGAGGTATGTGATCTAATGACCAGTGATACTAAAATATTGACGTCTGACATTAAAGGTCTGAAGTTAATTGATGCGAGCCAGTAGTTGACAATCTCTTGACTGATCAGATTCCAGTTTGAATGAACAGTTACCAAATTATGAACATATAAAAACTCCCCAAAATAGGGGAGTTTTTATTAGCGAAGGTAAAAAAATTACCAGCTGTTGGTGCGTGGCCGGTCCTCTTTAGGACGAGCTTCGGCGACGGAAATATTGCGTCCGCCAACGTCTGAGCCGTTAAGCGCCTTTTCGGCGGCTTTACCTTCTTCGTCATTTTCGAATTCGACGAAGCCAAAACCCTTGCTGCGGCCGCTGTCGCGGTCTTTGACAACGGTCGCCGAAGCGACAGTGCCATGAGCGGCAAAAAGCTCTTTGAGCTCATCATCAGTAGTGGTAAATGGTAAACCACCTACAAATAGTTTGTACATTTGAGTATTCTTCCTTACTTAGTTACTTAGGAACGACCCCTTACAGTCTGGTTTTTGAATCCCGACACCAAAAACTTGATGCTCCGTAATCCCGACGTATTGTCGGGACTACTTTGCTCATGTTTTGGTACGGGACAAGCTCAAGCTTTAAAGGCCGAACATTCCAAAGTTACCAAGAACAGATAAGATCCTAACGACGACAGTTAAACACATTTCCCTATAAAGCACAAGGAGGTTTTCTTGGCACCCGGTAAAAAAAGGTTGACAAGGGGTATAAAATACTTATGATTAGGGTAGTGCGTAAAAAATAAAAAGTTTAGCCGCCGAAATTTCAAAGAAATTTTTGCGGGCAAGAAGGAAAAAACAAAAACAATGTCAACTGAACTAGCGTTCGAGCTACTTCCAGCCCAGGATATGGACGAAATAGATCAACTACTCGCTGAAGTAGAAGCTCCCGAACAAGAATTAGTCCAAATCTAATGGTAGCAGGGGGCGGATTTGAACCGCCGACCCCAGGCTTATGAGTCCTGTGCTCTAACCAACTGAGCTACCCTGCCCTAACAGAGGCGATTATATCATAATCCCATCGCGCTTTGCGCTCATCGACAGTGGTTGCTGGCAATCAGATTGTCTTAGTATGCCTGTCTATCCTGAACGTTTATATAGCGTGAACTCAGAAGCTCACTGAGCTTCTTCGGGTCGCAGGCCTGCCCCGCACTAAGTTGTGCTTTAGTGCGCGGGTTCAATCCATGTCGCTGCTACCAGGACCGCCTTAGATGGAGCCGCCAAGTTAGCGACTTTATTTATTGGCGGGCTTTACTTAGATTTTAGCTAATGCTACGCTGGTGATAAGCTCAACCATTATAAAGGGCAGGTGTAGACTAAATTGGCCAAAACTAAACCAAAAATGTCCTACTTAAGTAAAATATATAGCCGCCTTACCGCTAAACTTAGTAGCAAGCCCTTTAAAATCGCTCGTTTTTCCCGCAAGCAACTGACAATCTATGGCACCGTCTTTGCCGCTATTGGCGGCACCCTATTATTTCTGGCCCTAGCTGCTCCAAGCACTAAGATCTGGGACAGCCAGGCTGATTTTGACACGGGTAGCAAAAACCAAGTGACTGTTGCCAACGGAGCTGTCACCTTGGCCCAGGCCGGAGAAGTATCACCTGCTGGCCCAACACAGTTAACGGCCAGCTCCAGCGGCCGATATCTGGTTGACCAAAATGGCACGCCTTTCCTCGTTCATGGAGATACCGCCTGGTCGCTGATTGTATCTTTGGACCAAAACGGCGTTAAGCAATACCTTGATAACCGCCAAGCCAAGAAATTCAACACTATCATGGCTAACCTTGTAGAACATAAGTGGAAAGGCGATTACTCAACTTTCGACGTTTCTGGAGGAGCGCCATCTAATATCTTTGGCGACAAGCCGTTCACTTCGAAAATTTCATATAACGGCGTTAACTACTACGACCTTACCGCTACCAACGATAAATATTTCGACTATGCCGGTCAGATCATTCAGGAAGCCGCCAATCGGGATATTTATGTATTCTTGTACCCGCTTTACCTTGGACTGTGGAGTGATGAAGGCTGGTACGCCGAAGCAGGGGCCAATGGTACAGCCCGTTGTCGCACATATGGCAGATACGTCGGAGGCAAGTACAAAAACTTAACTAACATTGTCTGGGTGATGAGCGGTGATCGCAATCCGACAGCTGCCGAGACTGACTGTCATCGTGAGATGGTAGCGGGTATTAAGGAGAACAACCCCAACGCCTTGTTTACCGCCCACGCCAAACGGAACGATTCAGCCCGTGACATATTCGGCGGCGAGACCTGGTTGAATCTCAATTCGACGTACACCGACTATCTCGGCGTTCCCAGCGAATCTTTGAATGACTACAACCGCAGTCCGGTAATGCCTGCATTTCTTCTGGAAGCCATATATGAAGGTGAAAGCAGTATAAACGCCACTGGTCTCCGCCAGCAATCTTATTGGTCGCTATTTTCCGGCTCGACCGGACAGTTTTTCGGCCACGGTACTCTAAGTGGCGGCAGTGCGCTTTGGTCCTTTAGGAGTGGCTGGCCGACCTCCATGGATGCCACCGGCTCTCGTGAACAAGTCCACGTCAAGTCATTGATGGACTCGCGTCGCTGGTATCGCATGTTACCTGACCAGAATAAGAGTGTTGTCTTAAATGGCGGCGGTACTACACCGAACTATATTGCGGCGCTTAGGGCCAGCGACGGGGAAACCGTGATGGTCTATATTTCAGGTGGACAGACGGTCAATATGGCCATGGATAAGGTTTCCGGCGGCAACGCTAAAGCCTGGTGGTATAACCCGCGTAGTGGCGCCAACACCTCAATTGGGACATTTACAGCCAGTGGCAGTCGTAATTTTTCGCCTCCTAGCTCTGAAGACTGGGTACTAGTACTAGATGATGCTACCAAAAACCTGTCGGCGCCGGGGATTTCTATTGCCCCAACTCCTTCGACAACATCCAGCTATGTTTCCTCCGGCTCCCTGACTCTAACCCACGACGCCGGGCAGGGCAGTCATTTTAGCGGCTTTACTTCTACTGCCACCACCCCGACCGGTACGGCATTAGCTTACGAAGCCCGTTCTTCCTGCGACAACAGCACCTGGAGCAACTGGGGAAGCGTAGATACTATCCCAGATGGCCGATACTTACAACTTAAAGCCAACCTGAGTACCACCGATACCTCAAAAACCCCAACCATAGACGAACTGGCCATAAACTACGAAGCCTCATCGGCCTGCAGCCCCACAGCCACTAAGGCCTGGGACAGTCAAGCCGATTTTGACGGCGGTACCAAGAACAGCGTGACTACCACAACTGACGGTAAAGTTACTCTTACTCCTAGTACCTCTGGCGGCGGAGCACCAGACACCGCCAACTTGACCTGGAATGGCGATTTTGAAACCGGCAACACCGCCCAGTACTCCTACGGCGACTCCAGTCCCGGCGGCACCGGCGGCTACCAATGCAAGGTCTTAGACGGCAGCCGCGGCAAGGTCGTCAGCAAGTCAGAAGGTCATCCGGTACGAGCCGGCAACTACTCCAGCCGCCAGCACGTTGAACCCGGCGATGACAATGTGGCCGGCTCTAACACCGGCGAACGCTGCGACATCTTCAAAAGCGGCATTGGCGCCGAAGAAGGAAACGAAATGTGGTACGCCTGGTCTACCTACTTCCCC
>Ga0209541_10000430_pt1 | contig 81834 bp, 109 predicted proteins | sample RifCSPlowO2_01_FD_184027 | JGI IMG/M metagenome (GOLD analysis project Ga0209541, IMG submission 184027) | Groundwater microbial communities from Rifle, Colorado - Rifle CSP2_plank lowO2_0.1 (SPAdes) (version 2) | ecosystem: Environmental > Aquatic > Deep subsurface > Groundwater | place... | reverse complement strand
GAGCCGTAATGCCCCACAGCTTGCTGTGAAGTGAGCGTATTCGCGAACGATGGGATAGGCTCGGAATTAGTTTACTACAGTGCTTTTTAGTGTTTATTCAAATTAATTTCAAAAACAATAAAGACAGATCAGCTTAAATTTTTTAAAATAAACATTGCAATACTTAATTTAATTTTACTTCCAAAACCTGCAGCCTGATATTTTATTTTGTTATTGTTAATTGCATTTGTAGCATCTTTTAGGTTTTTAATTTCATTATTTAATCTTGCTACTCAAACTATATAAATATTTCTCAATATTAAAAAACAATGATAGAAATAGATGGCTCAATTGGAGGAGGGCAAATTTTAAGAACATCTTTAAGCCTTTCAGCTCTGACACAAAAGCCGTTTAGAATAATAAACATTCGTGTTAAAAGGGAAAATCCTGGATTGCAAAATCAGCATTTGACAGCTGTAAATTCTATATCTAAAATTTGCAATGCCAATGTAAAAGGAAATCAGTTGCATTCAAAAGAATTAGAATTTATACCTTCTGAAGTTGTTTCAGGAAATTACAAATTTGATATAGGCACAGCAGGATCAACAACTTTAGTATTGCAAACACTGCTTCCTCCATTAATTTTTGCAGAAGAAAATTCAGTTGTAGAAATAATTGGCGGGACAGCAAACTCATTAGCTCCGCCAGTATTGGATATAAAAGAAGTTTTCTTATGGCACTTGAATAAATTAGGAGTTAAAGTAGATTTAGAATTAGAAAAAGAAGGATTTTTTCCAAAAGGGGGTGGGAAGATAAAAACGACAATCTATCCGTGCAAAGAACTAAAGAATTTCAGTTTTTCAGAGCATAGTTCAGGAAATTACAAAGAAACAAACATAATTGCAGTTTGCTCCAAAGAGTTAGAAGAAAGAGACATTGCTAAAAGATTAATTAAGGGTTTTAAGCTAAATTTTCCAATTACTCACAACTTAAATACTGAAGAAAGATATGTAGAAACATTAAGTCCAGGATGTTATGTTCATGCAAATTATAGTTATGAAGACCATAAAGTTGGAATGACTATTCTTGGGGAAAAATCTAGAAAAGCAGAGGACATAGGAAAAGAATGCGCTGTTAAATTACTGGGAGGAATGAAGTCAGGCGCAAATGTAGATCATTTTACAGCAGACCAGCTTTTAATTTATATGGCAATAAGAGGTCATGATAAAATAAAAATTTCACAAGTTACAGACCATATGAAAACAAATATAGAAACAATACAAAAATTCTTAGATGTAAGGTTTGAAATTAAAGACAACACGATTGAGTGTAAAAAAATTTAGGAGTAAAGTGTGTCTCTAGCCATAGCTAAGTATACAGACTCCACTTTTAATATTTTTGCACTATCTCTTAATGCCCTGGACATTATTCTTTTGACTTTACCATCTAAATAATTACCTGAATCTAAATATTTTGGTAAAATAATCCCCAATTCTTCTATAAATTTATCAATTCCTGTTAACTCAATTCTATTCGCTAAAACATAAGACAATGTTTCTATAGCCCTATTCACTGCTTTTCCTTTATTTTCAACTCTAAGAATATCAACAAATACACCTATTGTCTTATTGTAATTTATTTTACCCATAGCAATTAATGCTTGATGTCTTAAATTAGTTCTAACATGATTTCTTAAGGTTTCATAAGCTGCGTCACATTTATAATTACCAATTGCAACAATAATACTATTTTTTTCTCTAAGGTTTCCAATAGAATTTAATCTTACTAATAGTTCTTCACAGTCTAAATCAACCAGGTCGTCTATACCCATTATATATTTATGAAGAAATAACAATTTAAATATTTCTCTAAACAAACCTATTTAATCCACCAGTCATGAATTCATTGGCTTTTTTTAAAACACTTTTTGTATTGCTGAATTTTATTAATTTAAGAGCTTCTTCATAGCTGCACCATTTAAAATCATCATGCTCAAAACTTAATTTAATTTCTTTAGTATTTGTTTCGGCTAGATAATAAGTTGCTTCTTTGAACACTGTTTGGCCTTCTTTTTTGTAAAACCATTTTACAGTTTCTTTAAGCCCCTTAATGAATTTTATATTTTCAATTCCTGTTTCTTCTTTAACTTCCCTTACAATGTCTTCTTCAGGAGTTTCTCCCTTTTCAATCAAGCCCCTTGGAAAATCCCACATCTCTTTGTAATGTTCATGCGCTTTTCTGTAAAGAAGTAAATACAAAATATGTTTTTCTTCTCTTCTAAATATTACTGCACCATATGAAATTTCTTTTGGCATTTTATCTTTTATTATATCCAAATACTTTATTATATTTATTATGATCAATTATATCAAGAACAAAACAAATTATTTCTATTTGGTCTCCTTTTATTGTGTATAACATCCTCCAAAAATGAGTAAGTTCAACTCTCCATAAATTTTGAACATTGTATTTATTTGGTATTAATTTCTTAGTTATATTATCTCCGTAAAAAGGATTAGCTTTGACAAATTCTACTTTTTGTTTTATAGATTTTAATAGTTGTATTTCCTCACTGTTATCTTTTCCTTCTCGAATTTGTTGACCAACAATTTCATTCAGTTTTTTGAACTCTATTTCTGCTTCATCTACGATTATCACCCTTACAGGTTTGTTCATAATTCTGTTCCTCTATTAATCATTGCTTCTAATTCTTTTCTTTCTGTAAATATCCACAAAATTCCTTTAGTCCCAATTATTATTTTTCCACTAAATTGCAAGTAATCAAGAATTTCTATTAGTGTTTGGTGCATTACTTTTTTTGGAAGTTTTCTTTTTAATTCTGCAACCGTAATTAGCTCCCCGACATTTTTCAAAACTTCCTCTACCATAAGGACAGTGTTTAGCGTAGGGGAATGTTTTACTTTTTCTTTGTTTATTTGTATTGTTTCTGATGCCATATTAATATAAATATATATAAAATAAGTATATAAATATATCTATTTAGTATGTTTTTCTTCTCTTCTAAATATTACTGCACCATATGAAATTTCTTTTGGCATTTTATCTTAGCTTTATATTAATAGTATTTTTAGCTTTTAAAATAGTAAGTTTCCCTTCTTTCGAATAAGGCCAAGAAAATAATATTGGTTTAATCTTTCTTTTCTGTGTTAGTTTTCTAATAGTTTTTATTGCAGCTTTAGTAGCAAGACCTTTTCGTCTGTATTCAGGAATAATAAATGAAGAGCATAAATATAATGACTCAAAATTATCCTCATCAATTTTTTGTTCTTGTAATTTTTTGAATAATTTTGCCTCACTTATTTTTTTCCTTAAAAATTTATTCATTAAACTTTTACTACAAGGAATAATCCATACAAAACCAATTATCTTTCTATCATTTCTTATTATATTTAAGCTGTTTGGAATTTTTTTATAAGCCCACAAACTATTTTTTCTAGAAGTTTCTATTTGAGTTTTATTTTGTTTAGTTTTAAAATAACTTTCTGCTAATTTAGCAGTTTCTATAAAATCTTTATAAGTAGGTCCTATTTTATCGCTTGAAAAAGTAATTTTATTCACATTATTTAGTAAAGACAAATTTCTTACTCTTGTCCATATCTACAAATTCATCACAAGCTTCTTTTAATTTTCCGCTGCAGCTTCTGCCAAAAGCCAAAACTTCCACTCTGCATCCTAAAGCCCTTTTCAAATGTTCGACCAAAGGAATATAATCTCCATCACCAGAAGCCAAAACAACAACGTCTAGTTTAGGAGCTAATTCAATAGAGTCTATGGCCAAGCCAACATCCCAGTCTGCCTTTTTATTTCCGCCATAAAAAACCTGCAGATCTTTCAATTTAACTTCAAAACCTATGCCGTCTAAAGCTTTAAAGAAACTCTCCTCATCTTTTTCTCCAGCTCTTACACCATACGCAATGGCTCTAACTAATTTTCTTCCATTTACAGCTTCTCTAAGAATTTCCTTAAAATTTACTTTTGAATTATACAAAGCCCTTGCGCTGTAATACATATTCTGCACGTCAACAAAAACACCCATTCTTTGTTCTTTATTTACAACCATTTTACACCTCTTATTTTTCACCCATTTCTTTTTTCATTGCTTTTTCTATTATTGCACTCATATTATAACCTTTTTCTCTGCAGAATTTTTTAAATTTAGATGCTACGGTTCTGTCTATAGTAAAATTTAATCTTGTTTTGTTCCTTATTTTTTTTGTTTTTTCAAATTCAATTAAAGTATCAAATAGTTCTTTGTTTTTCATTTTTACTTTTTTTGCTATTTTTATAAGTTTATTTGATTGCATCTTTGATCATTTCCTCAATTTTCCTAATACTTATAATTTTTTCTTAAAATTACATCTTTAATTAGTATTATTATTTTATCATTATATGTTTTACGGTCTTCATATTCGGCATAGCTCTTTATTAATAAAGCTACAGTTCTTTTATTTCCTTCCTCAAAGACATGATCAATTAATATTGCCCTAGTTAAATATGCCAATGCCTTTGTCCAGTTCTCTGTCCTATAAGCATAACTTAAAGCAAAATCAAGACTTGATTCATTACGTAGATTGCCTACATCAAATTCTTAATTAAAAGCCATTATATCTTTTTAGTTAATATGATTCATTTTTCGATATGTATATACTTATTATTTATATTATGTATATATTCATATGAAACAATTCTTTCATCAAAACCATTTTTATTCATGAACATGAGTTTTAACAAATACTTTAATATTTTTCTATATTCCAAATACAAAAACAATAGCAACTATCAAAACTGCAAAGTATACAAATTTATTCCATCTAAATACTTTAGCTCCATCAAAAAGCCATAATGGAATCATGTTGAATAAAGCAAGCCAGCTGTTAACCAAAAATCCTATTGCTAAAATTGCTTTTAATAAAGATGATTCTATAAGATTGTGTATTGACGAATTTAATAAATTAATAGTACTGTTAAAGCCTCCAGTTAAAAAAACCACAAGCAGTAGAAATATCAAAGCTAAAATAATATTCATTGCAGGTCCAGCAACAGAAATTATTCCGTTTTTTCTTTTGTCAAGAACATTGCTGAATATCATTACAGCTCCAGGAGCAGCAATAACAAAACCAAAGAAACTCATTATTACAGCCAGAAACAGCATTTCATCAAAGCTTCTAAATTCTGCTTTGTAACCATACCTTTGTGCAAAAAATTTATGGCTTAATTCATGAAGCAGAAATCCCAGGCCAACAGCTATTGCTGAAATAATAAAAGCAGTAAAGAATTTTAAAGTTAGACCACCAAGAACAATACCAAAAGCCAATGAAATAGCAAACCAAGCCTTGCTTATGTCTTTTATTTCTCTGTTTGATGTAGATAAGAATCCATTGATTTTGTATTTTACATAATTACTGTCAGTGTTAATCTTAAATCTCATAAGATTTTGAAAGAAATTAAGTTTAAATAATTATCCAAAATATGAGCTGTAAAGTAAACATCTGGAATTTTGAATAAAAAATTTAAGGTTTTTTAACTATCAGTTTATTTTCCTTAACTTCAGCTTCTAATTCTTGCCCTTCTCTCCACTTTAATTCTTCTATCATATTTGGAGGTATAACCAAAACCCACTTAGCATACTCTATATCCCCAACCTTTCTAGAAAGTTGTTTTTGTAGTTTCATAATTTAAAGAAGAATGGACTTATATTTAAACTTTTAGGTACCAACTACAAAGTAGTTAATTAGGTACTGAAAGATATATAAATAGTAGGTACCTAATATATGTATGGAATTAGAGATTAAATGTAAGCATTGCAAAAGACTAATTCAAAAAACTTTAAATATAAGTATATACTTATAAATTCGAATATGTATGGTAAAAGAGGAGGATTTAATATTAACTAGGCATGCACAAGATAAGATGATTTTAGAAGGAGTGTCAATAAAACAAGTTGCAGAAGCTATAACAAGAGGCTCAGTGTTTAAACAAACAGATGGATTTTTAGCTGTTTACACTTACTTTTCAGTAGCATATAAGAAAATAGGAGATAATTATAAAATAAAAACAGTTTTTATAAATAAATAAAATGAAAGGCGAAGTTTGTGATGAATGCAGGAAAGGGAAATTTATTAAGAAGAAAATAGATTATATTTTAGTAGGCATAAATCTAGGAAAATTTTATGCTTGGGTTTGCTCTAATTGCGGAGAAACTATTTTTGAAGGCAAAGAATCTCTAAAAATAGAAAATAAGGCAAAACAGCAAGGTGTTTGGGGCTTAGCTGCTAAAACAAAAATAGGAACTTCAGGTACTGCATTAGACGTAAGATTTTCTAGGGCAATTGTTAATTTCATGAAACTGAAGAAGGGAAAAGAGGTAGTAGTACAACCAATTGACAAAAATAAAATTCAAATTACAGTTTCCTCCTGATAAAAATTGAGTTAATGTGAAGCATGCAAGGAATGATTAATTCTATTATTTATTTTCAACTATAATAATATTTAAATAAAATAAGATTATACCATAATAAAAAATTATAAAGATGGCTTCTAATCACACAACTTTTTTGCTTCTGCTTTATGAATTTCCAGTTATTGAAGGTTTGATTGGAAAGGTAAGTGATCTTCCTGTTGGTAAATGTGCTTTTTTTAGGCTTAATCAAACTGCTGAAATAATCACAGCATTTGCTTTAGAAAGGCAGGATAATAAAAATTTATCCTCATTTTGCAATGAAATTTTCGGAAAAATAAAAGGCGAAGAAAAACCAAGTTTAATTGACGTACTTAATCAATATAGTGCACATACAGCATCTATAACAAATTATAATGTATCTGGATTCGGATTTAAAGAAACAAAAGAACTAACAAAATATGAAGATAGATTTTCAGCCTTAAAATTATCATTAGCTGAAGCTGAGGAAGATGGTAAAAGACCAAGAGGCACATTTATATTCTCAGACTTAGGGGTTAATTATAATGAAATTAATTCTAACCCAAATCACATTAATGAAATTGTTAAAGATTTATCATTGGGAGATATAGTTTTTATTATTGGAAATCCATTAAATCCTGCTTATAGCTCAAGCCGAGTTCCAGTTTTAGCTGTAAGAAAAACATTTATTTGTTTAGGTTCTGATATTTACATTAGAAATTTTAATAGTTTGGTAGCTGTAGGAGATATAGCTGCGCAGGAATTTAACTGCGAACAAGAATACATAAGAAGTTGTGGTCTGGAATCTTACTTGAAAATTAACTAAGTTTTCTATTTTTTCTTTAATTTGTTCACATATTTATGAGCTAAATGCAATGGAATAGGCAATTTGTATGAATCAATGCTTAATTTTTTCACAATTTCAACAGAAGTTTTCAAGCTTACGTTATGTCCTGGTGTTACATAAACAGGATTTGCAAATTGTTTTGTTTTTATTGCAATGCCTTTTAACTCATTTTCAAAAATAATTTTATCTTCTTCAAGTTTTCCATGCATTAATTCCTTTGCTACACCAATGCAGGGTTTATTAAGAATTACACCAACATAGCTGGCTAATCCCACTCTGTTTAGTTTTACAGCCCCTTCACCCTTGACAATTAAGATATCAGGTTTGTTTTCTAAAGCCCTATAAGCGTCAATTATTGCAGGCCCTTCTCTAAAAGCAGCAAGGCTGGGTGAATAAGGTATTACTTCTTCTCCATTAACCTCTTTTTTTTCAACTTCTTCTTTAGTTTCTATATCAATAACAACACCAACACAAAAATAAGTTTTATCTTTGTAAGCTATGTCAAAGGCAGCAACAGTCTTTATACTAGAAAAACAATCATTAAGTTTTATTCCTTTTAAGATGTTCTTTTCTACCTCTTTAAGCTCTTTAAAATCAGCACCATTTTTCATAAATATATGTTCAAAGCTATAAATTTAAAAGTCTTGCTATGATATTTCTTTTTATTACAAGAAGCCTTTTATGTTTTCAAATGCAACAAGAAAAACAGGATTAAATTCTCCATTAGTCATCATTTGTTTAATATCTATTAAATTCACCCACTTACTTTCAGCTATGTCATCAGAATTAACTTTTACAATGTCATTGGTTTTGGCATAAAAAATTGATAAAACTCTTTTTATTCCATTTAGTTCGTAATAATTTTCCTTTACAAATATTAAATCACATCTATAAGCTCCAAGATCATTAGATAATGCCCTTCTTGCTGCTTCAATAGATGTCTCATCTTTTCTTACAGTAGTTGCAGCAGAACTTGACCATTTTCCTTCCCATAAAGAATTTTTTGGTTTTGTAATAAAGATCATACCATATCTGTCAAATAAAATCACATATGCTAAATTTAGAGTATCTATTCTTTCATTGATGTCTTCAAGTTTTTTATAGCCTATTATTTCTCTCTTATTAGTCCATATAGGTATCAAAATACTGCCTTCTTGCATAATATTGCAATGTCAGAAATTCTTAAATATTTCACGGTTATTCTCCAAAAGCTTTATAAGAAGTTTTATTATCTTTTGTGATGCAGAGGATAGGGGAAGCTGATACCATAGCGAACCTTGAGTCTATACGGGTAGGACAGCTAGGAGTTTTTTATAAAAAACCTAAATGTCCGTCGAAGTAACGACAAATGTCTTACTGCGGAAGGCTCATAAAGAGTACGCACTCTTTGCGATACCCGAATTGCTTTAGCACGGATGGGTCGTTGGTTCAAATCCAAAGAAAATTGACAATATGTCATTTCGGGAAGCCCCCGCTATCCTCTATAATTTTTAAATATTAAAATATTTTCATTAGAAATTTTAACTTGTAGCTAAAATGAGATTTTTCAAAAACAAGCTTAAACACTAATTTCTTTTTTAGTAATTGCAAAAAATATATATTTTCTTCCATAAAATAATTAAGACAATTTATTTTAATAGTCTTATGTGCAAGCTTATTGTCTTGTCGTCCACACCCAAATTATGAAATATATATTATATTATATACAAATAGAAATATCTAGCAAATAAGACCGCCATGCCCGCCAGACCCTCTGCCAGCGCCACTTTTTAGACGGTCTAATAACGTTTGAGCTTGAGCTTGTTGTCTAGCAGCAGCATCTAATAAATTAATAACTGGTTGAATTGAGGCTTCTTCAAGTCTGTATTTTGAATGATCTTCTAAATATTCAATTTTATCAGGAGTATCTAATCCTGAATATAGTAATTCAATAAGTCTTTCAACATCGCCATCTTCAGGTGCAGTCCCTTGTACTATAAGGCTTCTAGAAACAGAAACTTTATGTTTTAATAATATATTCATCTCAATTTTAGAAGGCAAAACTTCATCATATAACAAAATGTCTACTTGAAGTTTATATCCTAAACTGTGTTCTAGAAATTTTTTATTTGACAGTGCGGCATCATACCACTTATGTTTCATATCATTTATCATTTCAAAATTATTACTAATAATTACTGGAGTGAGTAAACCATACATAGCTTGTACAAAATTATTGGGATTTTCTCCTTCTGAAAGAGCTCTTGCAGATGTATTTTTTCTAACAAAATTCAAGTACTCATTACGTCCAGATATTAAATGCATTCTTACAGATTTAGGTAATTTCATTACGAATTCCTCTAAAGGTGACTTTCCTTCAAATTTAGTGCTATCAGGCAACTCTAATGAAGCTATAGGATCTACTTTTCTTGCAACTTCTCTTAGATAATTTACAACTCCATCTTCAGTTGGTTCTGTATATCTTTCAAGAATAACAATTTCACTAACTACTACATGTCCTCTTTGAGTATCAACAGTTCTATCTCTACAATAAACTTTATCTTCAAATGCAGCATTATAGCCTGGTAAAATTATTGCCATTTTAATATAGAAATGAAATTAATAATTAATTTATAAATATTTCTATAGTTACTACTATTTAATTATAAATAAAAATCATCTAAACATATTGCCAAATTCAATATATATTCATATACAAATATTTAAAAATAAGTTCATACAAAAATAAAATATATAATTTATACAGAAAATGTGGTGGTTTATATGACAGAAACATTTGAACAAGCAGTTAATCAAATAAGAGTGCTTTAATAGAAGCTAGGGCGGGTAAAAGAATACTATCAGGGAAAGATAGAAGAGCACTAGTTGATTTATATCAACAGCTAATGAAAGAAAGAGAATTAATGAAAGATTAATTCCTATAGAAAGTTATTGAATTATTTTATTAGTAGAGTTATTAAAAAATAGATAATAATGTTTATTAACTAATAAATTGTTATTTATCTAATGGCAACAATATGTGGTATCGATGATGCAGGTCGAGGTCCTGTCATTGGTCCAATGGTAATGGCTGGAATTGTAATTGAAGAGAAAGATCTGCCAAAATTAAAACAATTAGGTGTAAAAGATTCTAAGTTATTAACGCCACAACAAAGAGAGCAAATTTATGCAAAATTAATAAAATTTGTCAAAAGGTATAAAATAATTAAAATACCGCCAGAAGAAATTGACAAAGCAGTTCTTTCAGAAGATTCAAACTTAAATTGGTTAGAAGCGGACAAAATGGTTGAAATTATTAATGCATTAAGGCCAGATCAAGTTATAATTGATTGCCCAAGCAACAATAAAAAAGCTTTTGCAAACTTTCTTGAAAATAAAATAAAAATAAAAACAAGCTTAAGATGTGAGCACCATGCAGATCGTGATTACTTGATTGTTGGTGCCGGTTCAATATTGGCAAAAGTAACTAGAGACAAAGAAATAGAATTAATTAAGAAAAAAATAGGAATAGATTTCAATTCTGGCTACCCATCTGATCCCAGTACAAAGAAATTTTTAAAAGAAAATTGGAATAAATATCCAGAGATATTCAGGCATTCTTGGTCTTCATATAAAGAATATTCAGAAGGTAAAAAATCCAAGAATCAGAAGACTTTAGTAGATTTCTAATATTTTATCCAAAAGTAATATAAACTTTTAAAACAATAACTTATTATGATAAGAGGAATAAGCAACAGAAATATTCTTGATGAATTTGCTATAAACTTCTGTAAAATAATAGAGAAATATACAGAATATATAATTGTATCTGGATTTCTTGTAATATCATCTGGGAGGGTAAGAAGCACAGAAGATATAGATATGATAATAAAACCAATTCAAAAAGAAAAATTCAAGTTATTACATAATGAATTAATTAAAAAAAATTTTATTTGTATGCAATCAGATGATCCCGAAAATATATATTTATATTTAAAGGATAATCTAAGTGTAAGGTATACTTACAAAGATCAACCATTGCCTGAAATGGAAGTTAAATTTGCAGTTGATGATTTGGATTTATATCAATTGTCAACTAAAACAAAGTTACAATTAACAGGTCTAGATTTATATTTTGGAAGTGTTAATATGAATATAGCATTCAAAGAAGAATATTTAAAATCGCCGAAAGATCTAGAAGACGCAAAACATTTAAGGAAGGTTTATCATGATACAATAAACGAAGCTGAGATAAATAAAATAAAACAAAAAATAAGACAATTAAGATTAAAATGAGAAACAAAACACATGACGAATTCATAGAAAGATGGGCAGAATTTGTAAAAAATGATTCAAATTGGAAAAGCTATCACACAAAATTTATTAATGCACAATATGAGAAATTCTTTAAATTTATTAATAAACTTTCAAAAACCAAAGAAGGCCAAGAAAAAATTGTAGAATTATACAACATAAAAAATATAAAAGGATATCCAAAATTATTAAACAAATTAAAATAGTTCAATAACCTTCTCCTTATTTCTAAAGCCAGAAACAATTCTTACTTTTCTCTTGATCTCTCTTGACAGGAATTTAATCAGTTCTTTATTTGCTTCTCCTTCTATTGGTTTAGCTTTCAAATTTATTCTATAGGCTTTTCTTGCTTCATCATAGCAAACAACTTCATTCTTACTGGAATTTGTTTTTACAATGACTTTGAATTTTTCTCCTTTAATTTCCATAAAATAATTAACTTTTATAATAAACAGAAAAATTATTATTACAATAATAAAAACGTGTGCCTTTTTTTGTGTCTTGAACATCCTGAATTCTAATTCCTTTACCATAATCTATTTCTGAGATTTTTCCATTAACCGGTATAAAATATATTATTCTTCCAAGCTCCATTACTGCTTTTATAATTTCAAAATCTCCAGAAAATTTTATAGGCAATGCTTTTAGTATTGTTTTTAAATCTCCAGCACTACAACGCCTATCATCCTCTAAAACTATATGATCAAGTTCCATAGGTTTTCAAAAAACAAGTGAATTAAAAGCTTTTCTAAAACCACTATCATAATCTTTTTATACTTAAATCTAGTACAAAACTTCAATGTTAAAAGACAAAATAGAAATTTTTTGGTCGAAAAACTACAAATGGCTGATGTTTATTCCATTAATACTATTAGTTATTTCATTAACGATAATAGGAATGAAAATAGCAAAAACAGGAGATCCTTTCAACAAAGACGTAACACTAAGGGGAGGTATTGCAGCTACACTGTATACAGACAAGGAATTCACAGAAGATCAAATTAAATCTGCTTTGGGAGTTGAGGCAACAATAAAGAAACTAGGTGATGTAACAACAGGCAAGCAACTTGGTTTTATTATAGAATTATCTGATTTAACAGAAGAGCAGTTAAGAGACATAATAAAAAATAAGCTGCAAATAGATATAAACAAGCAAAATTTCAGCATAGAAGTAACAACTCCAAAACTGTCTCAGGCATTCTTTAAGCAACTGATGTATGCTCTGATATTTGCATTTATATTAATGGGTGTGTCAGTTTTTGTAGCATTTAGGACTCCAGCACCAAGTATTGCAGTTATTTCTGCAGCTTTTATGGATATCATAATAACACTGGCAATAATAAATATTATTGGTTTACCAATGTCAACAGCAGGAATTGTTGCTTTTCTTTTGGTAATAGGTTATAGTGTGGATACAGACATACTATTGACGAATTATTCTATAAAAAAAAGAGAAGGAAAATTATTTGACAGAATGTGGCATTCAATGAAAACAGGGCTAACAATGACAGCATGTGCAGCAGTAGTAATGTTGGCAGGATTAATATTGTCAAATTCATTTGTCATTAAAGAAATGTTTCTGATAATATTCATAGCTTTGATAGTAGACGTAATTAGCACTTATTTAACAAATGCAGGAATACTCTGGATTTATTGCAAGAAGAAAAATATAACATGAAAATCTCAAAACTAATAAAACAGCCAAGGGTAATAATTTTGATAATTTTTTTACTTATATCTTTCTTCTCCATAAATCATCAGTTCTCAAAACAAGGCTTAGTTGTATCATCAGTAGAATTTAACAGCGCAGCTTATCAAGTAGGCCTCAGAACGCCATCAGCTGAAGTTAGTCCAACTGCAAGAGAAAAAGTTTTGGAAATTAATGATAAATTAGTAAATTCTGTAGAGGAATTTTATAATGTAGAAAAATTAGTTCCTCTAAATGGAACTGTTAGAATAAAAACAACAAAAAGCCAATATGCATTCCTAAAAGATAGTTTGGATCTTGGAATTATAGTTACAGAAGCTCCTAGTTCAAATCTAAGAAAAGGTCTGGATTTGCAGGGGGGTACAAGGGTTCTTCTCAGACCTGAAGGTGAACTTACAGATCAAGATATTAAAGATATAATTGATACAATGGAAAATAGGCTAAATATCTATGGCCTTGCAGACGTTACAATAAAATCAGCTTCTGATCTAGAAGGCAATAAATTCATAGTTGTAGAAATAGCTGGTTCTACAAAGGAAGAAATAAAAAACATTATAGCAAACCAAGGAAAATTTGAAGCTAGAATAGCAAATAAAACAGTATTTGAAGGCGGAAAAAAAGACATTACTTTTGTTTGCAGGACTGACGGTACATGTTCAAGGATTCAAGCTTGTCAGTCAGCTTCTGATGGATATTACTGCAGATTTGAATTTGAAATCTCCCTAAGCCCAGAAGCTGCAGAAAGGCATGCTGGTATAACCAAAGACCTAGCAATAATGCCTGCACCTTCAGGACAGAGAACATTAAATGAAACTCTTGATTTCTACTTGGACGAGCAGCATGTAGATACTTTGCAAATTGATGCAAGCTTAAAAGGACAAAAAGCAACACGAATTACAATTTCAGGTTCAGGCAAAGGCTCTACGCAAAAAGAAGCAGTACAAGATACAATAAACAATAGAAACAAACTGCAAACAATATTAATTACTGGTTCATTGCCAACAAAATTAGAAATAGTAAAAGTTGATACAATATCTCCTTCGTTAGGCCCTGCATTTATTAACAATGCTTTATTGATAGGATTAATTGCAACTTTAGGTGTAGCTCTTATTATTTATTTAAGGTACAGAAGTCTAAAGATAACAATACCAGTAATGGTTACAGTTCTTAGTGAAATCTATATAATTCTTGGTTTTGCTGCTATTTTCAAACAAAACCTAGATCTAATTGCGATAGCAGCTATTCTGGCTGCAGTTGGTACGGGCGTAGATGATCAAATAGTTATCACAGATGAAATTTTGTTCGGCAGTTCTGGTGCACTAAAACAGCAAATTAAAAAAGCATTTTTTGTAATTCTTTCTGCTTACGCAGCAACAGTAGCTGCAATGTTACCGTTACTTAGGGCAGGCGCTGGCTTACTAACAGGCTTTGCTATAGTCACAATAGTTGGCGTCACAATAGGTGTTTTAATAACAAGGCCAGCATTTGGAGCAATAGTGAGAACTTTAATAGAAGAGTAAACTTTTTATAGTTCTTTAAACAAAAAATTAAATAAATCAGGGGTGATAAAATGGTTGCTGTAGAAACAATATTACTTTATATTATTCTTGGAGCAATTATAGGAATTGTATGGAGTTTAAGAAAGATTTATGTTTTAGAAGCTAGACTGGTGGCTCTTGACTTGAAAACTGAGAGGCTAGTAGAACACTTGATAAAAAAGAAGAAATAAACCGTTTATATTTTTCAGTTTGCATTAAGGTTTAACTTATTTGTCAAAGGAATTTTTAGTTGCAAAAGGCCAAGTTCGTAGAAAACTATTTAAATACTTCAGAAAACCTATTTCTAAATAACCGATGACAACCGGAGGTTAAAATGGATATAAATGCTAACGTTCCTAAAGAAATAGTAGAAAAGGCTTATGAAATTCTTGAAATAGTTAAAAAAACTGGAAAAATAAAAAAAGGCACGAATGAAGTTACTAAATCTATAGAAAGAGGTACTGCTAAACTGGTTTTAGTAGCCCAAGATACAAATCCTAAGGAGATAATTATGCATTTGCCAGCTCTTTGTGAAGAGAAAGGAATACCTATTGTTCCTGTTCCTAAAAGAGAAGAATTAGGAGAAATAGCAGGACTAAATATTCCAACAGCTTCCATAGCAATTATTCAGGAAGGAGAAGCTAAGCAAGCTATAAAAGAATTAACTTCTAAGTTAAAATCTGCTTAAAATGGTTGAAAAAGAAACTAAAAAAAAACAAGTTGAAGATAAACAACAAACTGAAAAATCTGAAGATTCAAAAAGGCAAAAAGAGCAGCAAAAAATAACTGAAAGAAAGCAAGAAAAAGCTTCTTCTCTTTTTACGCATGCAGTTCCTGCACAAGTAGAAGAAATAGTTGGAAGAACAGGCATGAGGGGCGAAGCAATTCAAGTTAGATGCCAGGTTCTCGAAGGAAGAGACTCTAAGCGTATTTTAAGGCGTAATGTCAAAGGCCCTATAAGAATAGGCGATATTTTAATGTTAAGAGAAACTGAAATTGAAGCTAGAAAGCTAACACAGGGCAGGAAGTAAAATGGTTAAATGTTCATTTTGTGGCAGCAATCTGGAAATTGGCACAGGCAAAATGTTTGCTAAAAATGATAGTTCTGTTTTCTATTATTGTTCTAATAAATGCGAAAAAAATCATCTTAAATTGAAAAGAACGCCAAGATATATCAAATGGACGCAGGAATTCAGAAAAGCTAAAACTACAAAATAGGAATCCTTAAAAGTTTTTGTTATTATGTTTATAATTATGGGATTAGAGCAAAAAGTTAAACCTGTTAAACCTAAAAGAAGATATGGTTTATACGCAATGGTATTTTTTGGTATGATGGGTTCTTGTTTTGAGTCTTGCAAGGTTGAGAAAATAATTGATTTTATAATGGAAACAAGACAATCAGATAAAAGCCAAAAAACTTCATTTTATTCCAAGAATGCTACTAATGATTTATATTCTTATAATAATTGTTCAGATTATAAATTATCTTCAAAACAATACTTCTAATAACTTGTTGTTAGTTTAATATTCTTCGTTATAGCCTTGCCAAAAAGCCCATTCTTCTAAGTCCAAGGCGTCATTCTCTAAGTCGTCATCTAGCCACATACTCCACGTTGTTATGAATTCATCAAGCTCTACACCATTTCTAATAAATTTCCCCTTCATTTTAACCACCCTCCTAATTTGAATAAATTATCCTTCCATCTGCCAAATGTAGTTGTAAAGCCGTCAAGCTCTATTTTAGTTCTAGTAAATTTTATTTTCATATTTCCCACTTAATACAATAATTTCCCCCAATATTAAATAGTTATAATATTATAAATAAGTGTGCCATATACAAAATATAAAATATATATAGAAACCAAAGTTATTTAAAAACAAAATTAAAACAGACTAAAATGCTAAGACAATTAATAGTTAGTTTATTGGGCAATGTGGATTCTGGTAAAAGCCAGACTATAGATTGTATTAAAAAGACTTCTATTGTGACGTCAGAGCCTGGTAAAATTACACAGTCAATAAAAGCTTATTCTATATCATTGCAAGCAATAAAAGATATTTGTAAAGATTTATTGGATCTGTCTAAAATAAAAGTTCCAGGACTATTGTTTATTGATTTGCCAGGTCATAAAGCATTTTCAAATCTTAGAAAAAGAGGGGGCTCTTTGGCTGACATAGCTATATTAGTAGTTGATATAAACGAAGGTCTTAAACCGCAAACCATTGAAGCAATAGAAATATTAAAAGAGAACAAAACACCATTTGTTATAGCACTTAATAAACTTGATTTAGTAAATGGTTGGCGATCGAATTTAGATTTACATTTAATAAAAAGTATTGCTTCACAGTCATCTTCTGTACAAAAATTATTAGATGATAAAATCTATAGTCTTGTTGCTGCTTTATATAAAAATGGTTTGTCTGCTGAAAGATTTGATAGAGTGGAAGATTTTACAAAGCAATTAGTTATGATTCCCATGTCTGCAAAAACTGGAGAGGGTATTCCAGAATTGTTAATGTTAATAACAGGTTTAGCCCAGAAATTTTTAGAGTCTCAACTAAGTTATGATCCAGAGACTTCAGCAGAAGGTACTATTTTGGAGATTACAGAAGAGAAAGGCCTTGGATTATGCATGGACGTAATTGTCTATAAAGGCAAAGTGAGAATTAATGATGCAATTGTTGTAGGTACACTTAGTGAGCCTATAGCTACTAAAATAAAGGCATTATTTTTAGTAGAGAAAAATCAGCTTAAATCAATCAAAGAAGCAGAAGCAGCGATAGGTGTAAAAATATCAGCTCAAAATATAGATCAAGTAATACCAGGAATGCCTTTTAGAGTAGCAAATAAGGATTTGGAAAAAACTAAAATAGAAATTAAAAAACAAGTTGAAGAAATAACAATAGAATTAGATAAAGAAGGGGTTGTTATAAAAGCAGATACTCTTGGAAGTTTAGAAGCATTGATTGGTATGTTAAGAGAAAAAAATATAAAAGTAAAGAGAGCTTCTATAGGAGACATAAATAAAAAAGATATAGCTGAAGCACTTTCATCCTTAGATCAGTTAAATAAAATTATATTGGGATTTAATGTAAGAGCTTCTGAAACAAATGAGGTTAAGACAATAACAGATAATATAATTTATTCTTTAATTGATAAATTTGATGAGTGGTACAATTCTGAAAAGAAGGCCATTGAGGAAAAACTAATGGGAAATGTCCCAAAGCCGTGCAAAATAAAAATTCTTGAAGGTTATATATTTAGGCAGTCAAGTCCTGCAGTTTGTGGGATAGAAGTCCTATCTGGCGTATTAAAAAATGGAATAAATCTAATGAAAGATGACAAATCAATAACAGAAGTTAAAGAACTTCAGCATGAAGGCAAAAAATTAACAGAGGCTAAAAGAGGAGAACAATTAGCAATATCTATGCCAGGAATTACAATTGGGAGGCAGGTAAAAGAGGGTGATATTTTGTATTCAGATCTTACAGAAGAACAATTTAGAATTTATAAAAAAATGAAGAAATTAATTACAGATGAAGATGTAAATATTCTAAAAGAAATAGCAGAGTTAAAAAGAAAGAATAATCCTGGTTGGGGAATATAGATTTTTTATAATATAAGACAATTAATGAGAAATATTAAATAGTGTGTTTTTTAATATTTTTATTATGCATTTAATAAAAGTAGCTCCGCATTGTGTAAGCATAGATGGTAAAAAAATCGATCTTGAGAATAAGATAGGTATAAGAACTGAAAGATACTCAAGCAGAGATCTTGTAGAAATGAGACGAGATTCTGCATTAATTGCTATATTTGATTATGCAAAATTAAGAGGGAAAAGAATTAATGTATACCAAGGACCTTGGGAATATGAAAATTATTTTGAATTGAAATTAAAAAGTAATGAAAGATTTAAAATTCCAAAGTCTGAAATAAATTATGAGATACCTGGGGGAATTAAACGAAGGGCTTTATTATTTTTATTAGATGATGACGAAAGTGAATTTCTAGTAAAATTAGACGGAAGAAATGAAGAAAAGGCTTTAAGTTTATCTGAAAAAGCTAAGAAAATATTTGCTAAAGATATTTATGTGAATCCTTTCTATAATATAATTGCTGGTATGACAACTGAAAAAATGTTGGGTGAACCATTAGCCATAGGAATAGAAATTGGTTACAGTCCCAGAAAATACACTGTCAGTTCTAGAGGGGTTGTACAAATAAAAAGAATTTAGAAAACTTTATAACTAATTTTATGTTCAAGCTTATGTGGGCCCGTAGCTCAGCTTGGTAGTAATTTCAGAATAAAATTCAAAATTGCCGAAAGCATCTGACTCTTAATCAGATGGCCGCGGGTTCGAATCCCGTCGGGCCCGCTATAAAAATAAAATGAACGCAACAAGTTCCACACTAAAATTAATATATGCAAATAAATTAAATACTGATTATTTTAATTATCTAATTGTAGTTGGAAAAGAAAATAATAACTACTATAATCGTCCCTTAAATTATTTTGAATCTATGGCTAGAACTACTGGATTATTTTTAGATTTCTTTGATCCTACTACAGAAAATATTAGCAAACTTGAAGAGTTATGCAATAGTGCCAGATTAATAATTATTGATGACAGGTCTTTTGGAGAAAACAGTCTTGCACACAAAATAAAAGCTGGAAAAATTAAAAGTCCAGAATTATGCAGAACACCATCAATACTAATTCCTAGAACAATAAAAAGTTTAAGAATAAAAAGAAATTCTAAATATCCTTATGTTTTTTATGACACAAGCAACACATTAGACATAATTACACAGACAAGATTAATTAAAGCAGAATTATATGACTGGTCTTTTGTAGGTTCAAAAGATAAGTATGCAACGCCTGAAGAAGTTGCAAAAGCTTTAAATGATTTTGAGTTTCTTGCTGACTTAGATGATATACATTCATTTGAAGGTGAATTAGCGCCAGCTAATAATTACTTAAGAATGGTTTAAAATAAAATACTAACAAGCAAAGAAAATACTCCTATGCTTAGTAAATCTGCAATAGATGTTGTTATTGGTATAAGCACGTCATCAGGATCCATTTTCTTTTTGTAAACATAAAGACCACCAACTATAGAAACTAAAAATACAAACAAGACCAAGCTAATTGTAGTAATTAATGTTATTAATATTATTTTTATTAAAATTGAACTATCAAAACTGAAACCTCTAAAATGTGCAATTAATATTGCCACTACAGAAATATAAGCCGCACAAAATATAGCCACAGGCATGACTTCACCAAATAGGTGTTTTACTATATGTGAGTGTATGTTGTTTACTTTCTTTTCATATAAAGCAGTAGTAAATCTTGAAGTTACTATAATTCCAAAATCTCCAATCATATCATTTAATGCTGGAAGTACAATGATTAAAGGAAGAACAATGATTAGGTCATTTTCAACATTTCTTAGAAACAAGCCAGCAATTAAACTAAGTGCAGAAGCAAACAACAAAACTCCAATTGAATCCTTGAAAATTTCTTTTATGCTGAACATTTATATCACCACCAGCATAACAATCAACAATGAAAATATACTAACTATATCTCCTATAGTAGTAATATACGGCCCCATGATGTCATCAGGATCATATCCATTTTTAAAAAACCAAAAAGTTGTAAATATAGTTAGAGGTAATTCTATCACCAAAGCTATAAAAGCAGCAATTATTGCAATTAGGATAAGAATTGGATTATCATTTCCAAACAAAACTTTATTTAGAATATAAGAAAATACTCCCAAAAATAAAGATACAATTATCAATAATAATATGGAAGAAAATATATTTATATACAATATTTTATTATGTTCAAATTTAGGTTTTATATGTTTTGTATGTAATAAAGCACCAAGCCTTGCAGCTAAGCTTCCAAAAATATTTCCATGCATCTCTAAAAATCCGGGCAATAATATAAACAAGCCAGGTATTAATTCAAGCTTATTAACTAAGACTAATAAAAAAATACCTGCTAGCAATCCACCAGTTACAGAAAAAAATTCAGAAGTAAATATTTCTTTGAAATCCTTATCTATTACTCTCTTTCCAAGAATTTTCATAGTAAATTTTAATTAAATCCAAAATATAAATCTTTGCCACTACTATAATTTACCATAATAACAGAATAAGAATAAAAAATGTAGGAAGTTTTATAAAAAGATTCTAGTTGTTTTTTATTAAGCCCCGCTCGTCTAGCCCGGTCAAGGATAGAGCCCTCTCGAAATAAGCCTTTAGAAAAAGCTTAAGCAAAAGGAGAAAGGCTCTGACGCGAGTTCAAATCTCGCGCGGGGCAGATTTCAGATTCAGAAAATTTTTATATTATTAAAGCTCATGGATTTTTAATGCTGGAAATAAAATATGAACTAAAACCGCAAAGAAAAAAAGAGCAGTTTGTTTCTGATAAATCTTTGGGATTTGGATTATTAAGAACAGATCATATGTTCTTGATGGACTATTCTGATGGAAAATGGCATTCTGCAAGAATAATACCATATCAAGAACTAAATTTATTCCCAGGAGCTGTAAGTCTGCATTATGGCCAGAATATCTTCGAAGGTTTAAAAGCATTCAAGCATAAAGATAGAGAAATTTATACATTTAGAATAGATAAGCATGCTGAACGTTTTAATAATTCAGCAGAAGCACTATGTATGCCAAAAATTTCAATAGAAGATCAAATACAGGCAATACATTCATTAGTAGATATTGATAGAAATTTATTTCCAGAAGTTAAAGATGCTTCATTTTATATTAGGCCATTTATGTTCGGCACGCAAGACTGCTTGGGTGTTAAGCCAAGCAACACTTATACTTATTGTGTTATAATTTCGCCAAGTGGTTCTTATTATCCTCAAGGTTTTCATCCAATTAAATTATTGATAACAAAACAGTTTCACAGAGCAGCTCCAGGTGGTATTGGAAATGCAAAAACAGGAGGCAATTATGCTGCTAGTCTAAGAGCAGCAGTTAAAGCAGCTTCATTTGGTGCTAAACAAGTTCTATATACAGATGTTAATAACAAGACTATAGAAGAAGCAGGTGCAATGAATCACTTTCATGTTACAAAAGACCGTGAAATAATAATCCCTAAGTTTACAGATACAATTTTAAAATCTGTAACATCCACATCAATAATAGAATTAGCTTCTAGACTTGGATGCAAAGTTAAACAAGAAACAATTTACTTAGATGAATTTATCAAAGGAATAAATAATGGTTTTGTAACAGAGGCAGGCGGTTTAGGAACTGCAGCAGTTGTTTCACCAGTAGGAACTTATGTTTTTGATGATGGCAAAGAATTAATTGTTGGCAATGGAGAAGCTGGTCCAATAACAAGAAAAATGTATAATTTATTTACAGCAATTCAGATAGGAGAAGAAAAAGCGCCTGAAGGCTGGTTAAAAAAAGTTCAAAGAAAACTGTAAATTATTTTTCATTGGCATAGCCTTTTAAAATTTCATCTGCATCAACATCTCCTGGAAAGTCATCTTTTTGATTTCTAAGAGCTTCAAAAATTTTTATTACATAACCAATACTAACTAGATCAGCTATTCTATTTTTTATTTCATCAAAATATTTTGGCCAATCCTTTCTTCTTGAGTCATTCATGTGAGAATGTCCATCCACATAAATTTTAATAGTAAGAGGTCTCCATGGTTTGCCAATAGGGTAAGCACCACTCCCACAAACAGTAACTTTTGTATGTGGAAATGGTTTTAGATTTTGATCAAAACCAGTACTAAAACGTTCATAGTTTTCAGTAACTTCTGAATAGATAAATCCAGATTCACTTTCTTCAATTATTCTACTTTGTTCTAGATCTATTAAAGTTACTTCTAAATGATTATATGTTGGATTAAGACCATTAATACGACCAGCTATTTCTTTGTAAGTTCCTCGAACTTCTATTTCTTCTGCCATAATTTAGTAAAGCAAATTGTTTTATTTAAATTTTTATATAGTTTAATATCCATTTGAAACAAACATAACAGAAATTTTAAATATCTGTCTATTATTTTACAACAATGGCAACAATTTACCTAGATAATTACGGTTGTACTGCAAACTATGACAATGGAGCAATTATTGCAGGTTTGCTTGTAGAATCAGGGCATTCTATTGTTAATGATGTAGAAGAATCTGATGTAGTAGTAATAAATTCATGCGCTGTAAAAAATGTCACAGTAAATAAGATATTCAGCCAAATTGAATATATAAAAGATAACTATAAAGACAAAAAGTTAGTAATAACTGGTTGCATGCCTGTTGCTGAAAAAGACAAATTAAAAAACTACATGAAAGAAGGCATTGCTTTAGTAAGTACACAAAACATAACAGAAATACCAGAAGCAATAAACAAGGTTTTAGCTAATGAACAGGTTATATTAACAAATAAAAGAAAGGAAATAAAATTAGGCCTTCCTAAATTAAATCAAGATACAAAAATAGCATCCGTTCAGCTTGCTGAAGGTTGTAGGTCTTTTTGCAGTTTTTGCGCAACAAAATTTGCTAAAGGTAATTTGATTTCATATCCTAAAGAAAAAATTATTGAAGAAGTTAAGAAATATTTAAAATTAGGATACAAGAGAATAAATCTAACCAGCACAGATAATGCTTGTTATGGTTTTGATTTAGGTTATAGTATAGTTGATTTACTCAAAGAAATTGATGAAATTAAAGGAGAATTTCAAGTAAGAGTTGGGATGGGAAATCCGGAACATGTCAGAAAATATGTTGATGAACTAATTGAGGTTTATAAATCACCAAAAATTATGAAGTTTGTTCATTTTCCAGTTCAGTCTGGTTCAAATAAAATATTAAAAGAAATGAAAAGAAATTATAAAATAGAAGAATTTATTGAAATAGTAAAAAAATTTAGGGAAAATATTCCAGGAATTACAATAAGTACTGATATAATTGTAGGATATCCAACAGAAACAGAAGAAGACTTTCAGCAAACAATTGACCTAGTTAAAAGATTAGAATTTGAAGTAATAAATATAAGCAAGTTTGCCTCTAGGCCAAGAACTTTAGCAAGTAAATTGAAGCAGCTTCCAACACAAATAATAAAACAAAGAAGTGTAAAAATGACTAAATTGTATAAAGAGATAAGATCAGAATTGATTGAAAGTAGAATAGAAGATAAAAAAATTAAGTTAGTTGTAATACAATAAATTTTTAAATTAAGAGATTTAAAAAATTCTATGAGAAATATATTGCTTCTAAGTAACACTTTTGAAGATCAAGCAGATGAAGATATATCATTAGTAATTATTTAAGCAAATATTTTGGAGTTATGATATCTCACCCACTGGAATGTAAAAAGTTTGAAGATAATGCAGATATTGTTTTAGTAAGAAATATATGGCCATTAGAAAAATACTTAAAAAAATGGAATAAAATATTGTCTCGTTTTAAAAGAAAAAATAAAAAAATTTACAATCATCCTTCAGGTTTAGCAGATATGAAAGGTAAATATTATTTATTAGATTTATACAAGAAAGGTTTTCGAGTTATTCCTTCAGTAGATAAAATAAAAGATTTATGTAAAATTCCAGAAACTAAATATTACATAATAAAACCAATATACGGTGGTGGTTCAATAGGGGTAAAAAAATTAAGTAAAAAGCAGCTATTAAAAACAAAATTGCAGAATTATATTATACAACCTTATATTAATTTTAAATACGAAACTTCTTTTTATTTCATAGATGGTAAATTTCAATATGAACTATATGAAAAAGATAAGAAAAATAGGTGGGATTTAAGGCATCATAAAGTAAAAAAACAGGACAGAGAATTTGCTGAAAATTTTATAAAATGGAATAAATTAAAGTATGGAATACAAAGAATTGATGCTTGCAGAACTAAAGATAATAAATTATTACTAATGGAAATAGAAGATTTTTGCCCTTATTTATCTATTCCAGACATAAAAGAGAAGTTAAGATCTAAATTTATAAGAAATCTAATAAAATCAATAAATAAAATTTAATAATAATCAAGGACTAAATTTCCTACATCTCCGCTAACAACGATCTTGTTTTTCATAAAAGGATAAAATTTATAGTTTGTTAAAACTATTGCAGCCTTTTCTAAGTCTTCACTATTATAACTAGAAAGTACAATTGTACTAGTTCTCTGATGATTAAGTATTGTAATTAAGGCCTGGCCTTTTTTCAAATCAAGACTGCAATCTAATGTTGCTAATTCATTTGCAATTAAGTTGTTGTTGCAGGGATTTCCTATCAAAATAAAATTATGATTTCCTTCAGGAACTTCTTTGTCTGTAACTATTGAAGGAGCAACAAGATTATTTCCTTTAAGTGATTCTGCTATATCCACCGCTACTTTAAACTCATTGTATCTATAATCATAAGGGATAACAACGTAAACATCATTTGGAACATTATTTTTTACAAATGGATAAGGATAGTATTTTAATGTCAATCTACTTTGATCTAAAGTAGCATAACCTGTATAAATGCTGCCAATAGTAGATAGGAACAATATAGCCAAAAAAAAGCTTATTGCAATAATAATGCTCTTTCTTTTCATAAAAATATATACCATAATTGTTATATAAATGTTTCTGCCAAGTTTTAAAAATGTTTATATATTAAAACTAATGTTTACTTTTAAGTGAAGTGAAGATAAGGAGAAGAGATGTATTTATTATTAGTGGGGTGATTTTAACAGCTTTATTATTCATTATTGCTCTTATTATTAAAGGAAATATTGCATCTATTATGTTTTACATAGCTTTATTTGTTGCATTATTAACTTATATTTATTATAGGCTTAATCTAACTCCAGAAGAAGCAAGAGCCAGAGAAGAAAGAATAAAACATGAAAAATATTTACGTCACAAACAAAAATTAGAAAGAGAAAGAGTAGAAGAAAGAAATGTAAGAGGTAAAGAATTAAGAGAAATAGAAGAAAATGAAGCAGCTAAAGCTAAAGGTTGGGCAAGAGGGAAAAAAGAATATTATCATCGACAAGCAGTAGAAAAAGAGAGAAGAGAAATAGAAAACGATCCAATGTCTCCATTTGAAAGAGCTTTCTTTGGAAGACCGAAAAAAAGAAAGTTATGATTTTTTATTTATCATTGTGAAACTTCATACTAAAGAGAATAAAATGTTTTTTTCTTTACAATAAGTGTAAGCAAAATAGTTATGTTCTTTGCTTGTTTCAGAACAGTCATCTGTTGTATTTATTTTAAACTGAGCTACATCACAGTATTAAGAAATTCTTTAGGATCAAAAAATTAATATCTTAATTATAGAACTAAATAAAATTTAAAAAAATAAAGAAAAGATTTATTCTTTGAACTTCTTAGTTGCAGGTTCAAAGTCTTTCCATGCCAAATCAAAAATATTTTCTAATGCGCCTGCGAAGAAAGGTGTTGTTACCCAAACGCCAACATCATAAGTTGGGTGAACTTCTTCATCATGCATTACCATAAATAATAAATCTTTCCCATCTACAACGCAGAATCTTGCTGCTAATTTTCCAGAGTCTCTCACGTCTGCAATGCCCTTTAAATCCTTTACTGCATTCTGGCAATCTTTAGTCAAAGGTGCTGCAATTCTAACATTTACTCCTTTCTTGGCAAGCTTCTGTAAAACAGGTTTTAAGGCTTCTACTTTTCTAACAAGTCCCTTGGACGTTGTCGCTATAGTTACAGACTTTTCCGCCCCTTTAACCATTAACTCCAAATGAGTATATAAGTTATGCTTTCCTCTTATAGCGCCAGATAAGTCTGTTGAGTCTATAAATTCTATTCCTGTTTTATGTAAAGTTTCCAGTTCTTTTAAGACATCATTATTATTCAATTCTTTTAGCCTCTGAACTGATTGATCAGCTTCAACTTGAATGTTCTTTTTAACTCTTTCAACAACTTCACCAGGTTCTACAGCAATATATTTTATTGGTTTGCCTAATTTCATAATAACAAAACCTTTTTTCTCCAGGCTTTCAAGAACGTCGTATGCTCTGCTTCTTGGTACATGTCCTATATCACTAAGTTCGCCTGCAGTAGAAACACCACGAGAAAGAAGCGCTGTCCATATACGGACCTCATATAAATTTAGATTAAAATATCCTCTTAATTTGCTTAAAATTTCTTCTTTGACAATCATTAATAGCCCCCTCCTTTGTCACCCAACTTTTTTAAATGGTGTCTTTTTGTATTAGTAGTAATAAACTGGTATTTAAATGTTTTTATTACTGACTGAATATAACTAATTTATGGTAATTTAGTGAATTTATTTGTCTCTTGATCTCTGCTCATCGTAAATTTTTTCTAAGTCTTCAATAGTATTAACTTCCTTTATAGGTTTGTCACCTACACGCAACCTCATTACTCTTGGAAATCTCAATGCAAAACCAGAAGTGTATTCAGGACTTTTCTGTATCTCTTCGTAAGCAACTTCAATAATTATTTTTGGCTTCACAATAACCTCTTTGCCTTCCTGTTTTTCAATCAATGGTTTCAGCAATTTAGTCAGCTCTTCAAAAGTTGTGCCTTGTTCCTCTTTTTCTTTTAATCCTGTACTGACCTTTCCGACTTCAATTAATTTTTCTTTCTTTTTGTCCCAGCATGCAACAGTATATGAACTCAGCCAGCCAGCTCTCTTGCCTTCTCCATATTCTGCTTTTACAATAACCAAATCTAGAGTTTCAAGTATAGGTTTTATCTTTACTCCATAACCAACTCTAGATCCTGGCTTGTAAATACTTTCTAAATTTTTTGCCATTATACCTTCATTTCCCAAAGATAAAGATTCTTTGTAAAACTTTTCAGCAACATCTTCTTTGTCTGTTACTATCTGCTTTATTGGTTGTATTTTGTCAGGTATAATTTTAACAATTTTTTCTATTATATGTCTTCTTCTATGAAAAGGTGCATCAAGCAAACTTTCATTGTTGTAAGAAATTATATCAAAAACATTTACCATAACAGGTATTTCCTTAACTGTTCTTTCTATATTATACTTTCTTTTAATTCTTTGAGAAATATTTTGAAAAGGAAGCCATTTTTTTGTTTTTGTATCTATTCCTATGACTTCTGTATCTATAATATAATTTTCTGATTTTATTCCTTGTTTTGCAGCATCTACAACATCTGGAAATTGCTTTGTAACATTCTCTAATCTTCTTGTATACAGAGTAATTTTTCCGTTATTGCAATGTATTTGGAGCCTAAAGCCATCAATTTTATATTCCAAGGCTAAAGGAGTTCCAACAACTTCAAATGCTTCTTTAAGATCTTTAACTTTCTGAAATAACATTACATTTATTGGTTTTCCAGCTTTCAAAGTTATTTTATCTAATCCAGTAATTCCTTCTTCTTTAATAATTCTAAAAATCTCTGCAAAATCATTTGTTAAATCATAAGCATGCTGAACTTTCTCTAAGAAAATATCATATTCTTTTTTAGTTTCATCAGATAATTCTATTTCATTTTTCTCTTTATTGTATTTAATTTTTAATTTATCTCCAAAGAAACACCAGACTATTGCATCTCTTAAAGTTCCCTCTGCAGCTCCAATTCTTAGCTGCTCCAAAATTGTTCTAACTACAAATCTTGCTTCCATAGGAGAAGCAGAAGTTAATAATTCAGACATTAATCCAACTTTCTTATTTACTGTACCTTCACCTTCTAGTTCTGCTAAGTCTCTTATTTTTTTATAAACTAATTCGCAAGTAAGTTTTTTAGTATGCAATGTTGTCTGTTTCTTGTTCTTTGTTATTTCCTGAGCAACATCACCTAAATCTCCAATCTTCGCAAACATCTTTTCAATCTTATCTTTAGAAATACCAGTAGATGTTGCCAGTGCTTTAATTATTATTTTATCAGAAACTCCAATTTTTCTCTGTTCCCATGTAGGAAAGACCCTTCCCCTTATTAAATTTATAATGTATTCTGGATTATCTTCTTTCTTAACTTCTTTTAATAATTGACTTATTATGTAAGTTTTTTCTAGTCTTTTAGAAGTTTTTTCTAATTGTTGATAATAATCAGTAAGTTTAATATAATCCATACAACTTTAATATTAATTAATAAGATAAAAAGGTTTTGATTAAAAATCTGCACAGGAAATCAAGGTTAGCTTCTATTATAATTTAGGAATATTCTTGCTTTTAATATTTATATACAAAAATATAACAGGTATAAGTATAATTCCCGAAATAAATATAGTTGTACTTGGTCCTATTTTATCACTTAAAAAACCTACAACAGGATAGATTATAATACTCATTGCAGAAGTGGACATATTAAAAACTGAACCTATTGTTGCTCTGATTTTTGTTTTTACTATATGCTGAAATAATACTGAACTTGCAATCCCCCACAAACTATATAGTGGCATTATTATTGAATACAAAATTATAACTAGAACCATATTTTTAGCAAACAGCACAGATAAAATAAGTATTGCTTGAAAACTGATTACAATTATTAGATAATTTTTATATCCACCAAATAATTTGACTATTGGTTTTATGAAATAAGGCAGTATAATTTCAATTATAAAACTGGCAGAAATTAAATAACCAAACCATATAGTTTTAAATCCAAGATTTTGAAGTAAAGGATACCAAGTTAGTTCATTAGTAAATGTAAGGGCTATAGTAGTTAAAATTCCAGCATAAAACAACAATAATAATGGATTATTATTTCTTAAATAGCTTATAGATTTATTTGCATGATTAATTAACTCTTTTATTTTATTTTTTATTTTAGTTTTTCTAACAACAAAGTATTCAGATTGAAAAATTGTTATAATCGCAGACAAGATCATTGTAATTCCAGTAATAGGAAATATAAGCCAAAGGCCGTAAATTCCCACTAAAAAAGAACCAATAATACCTGATAAAACCATTCCAAAACTCATAAAACTGTGCTGTTTAGTATAGTATTCATGAATAAGATCTTTTCTCTTTTTATGCCTTAAAAAATCAACTATCCAGGCTTCATCAGCACCAGAAGTTAAAGTTCTAAATATTCCCCTTAAAAAAAATAAGGCTAAAATAATATAAAAATTATTTGAGAACATTATTAAAGTCATTGCTATTCCTGCTAAAATGTACCCAGTAATTACTGAAAATTTTCTTCCAAATAAATCAGCTATAACTCCTGTAGGAATCTCGAATAATATATTTGCAATAAAAAAGGCAGAAGCTAAAAAACCTATTTGTGTCAAACTAAAACCAATTTCTCTGAAGTATAGGACATAAAAAATAGGGTATAAAAAAAGTATGCTGCCAAATAAAATACTAATATAAATTGGCCAGAGTAACTTTAATTCATCTTTTTTAAAAATATTCATAATCTCGCTTAAGTTTATGATATTTAAAATAGTATTGATTTAACAGTGCATAAAAAATATTTATATACTACAATGAAACAATAATATCTAATGGAATTAGACCAAGTAATAAAAGAAAGAAAAAGTGTCAGAAAATTCAAGAGTTTAAATGTTCCATGGTATATAATTTCAGAGTGTCTGGAAGCAGCAATTCAAGCTCCGTCTTCTGGCAATGTCCAAAATTGGAGATTTATAATTATAAGAAATAAAGAAACAAGGGAAAAGATAGCAAAGATATGTGATGAACAATACTGGATGTTAAAAGCTCCGATGTTAATTGTTGTTTGCAGTGAAGTAACAAAAATAAAAAGAATGTTTGGCGCTAGAGGCGAGGCTCTTTATGCAGTACAAAATTGTTCTGCTGCAATTCAAAATATGTTGCTAAAAGCGCATGAACTTGGACTAGGCACAACTTGGATTGGAGCATTTGATGAAACAAAACTAAGAGAAATTTTAAGCATAGAAGAAATTGCAAGACCTCAGGCTGTCTTTGCTATAGGTTATCCTGAGTCGTATGAAGAAAAATCCAGAAGAGAGCCTCTGGAAACTGTTATTTTTTTTGAGAAATATGGACAAAAAGAAGACAAAGAAAGAGGAAAAATAATCCCAGCAGCTGATATTATTAAGAAACACATAACTAATATTGTAGAAAAGCATAAAAAATAAGTTTTTAAAATTTTCTTTAATATTATTTATATGAATGAGTTAAGAGATCCTGACAAAGTAAGAAAACAGATGACAGCTATTAAGATGTCAGCTGATCTTGGTAAAAGGCTTCAAGCAGAACATCCTGAAATAGCAGGTTCTTATAGAGAAGGGCGTTTTCTTAGAGAAATAGTAGATATGTATGATTTAAATTCTAAATATGGTGTTAATGATGGGATAGCTATGCAAGCTATTAAGTACGCTCTAAGAGGTTATGAAGGTATTATTACTGCAGAATATAGTGGCTTAATTGAAGAAGATGAACTAAGGGAGTTATGTTTAAAGCATAAGTCTAGGAATGGCTCAGCTATAGGTGAAAATTTATATAGTGAAGGGCGTGGAATATTTTCTCTTACTATTGAACAAATGTTGGAGCGTTCTGCACTTGGTGGTTCTATAGGTGGACGTAGAGCTTTTGAAAAGGGAAAAGGCATTCATGGTATGACTCATGATGGGCATATTGAAGCAGGGCGCAGGGCACAAATAGCAAGAGGACGCACCCCATATTCAGATGATGAAAAGAGATTTATATATCGAGCATTAGAAGAAAGTAAATTTAAATATCAAAGTGGAAATCATAGAGGTCAAGTAAACCTAAATTTATTGGCAAGAGAAGTTAATATATTATTTCATGGTAATAGCCCTATAAGAAATGCAGACAAAGTAAGAAATTTATTATACGATAATAAAAAAAGAGAAAAAAGTATAGTTTCTTAATTTATTTTCTAGATAATATTTATTGGACATATAAAACACAGTTGTAATAGATTATTTTTCTTAATAAAAATAAAAAAAGGACTAAAGTCCAGGGGAACCAGACTTTAGCCTTATAGAGGGTCTCTAGGGCAGGGGGTAGAAAAAAGAAGTTCTACATTTAGGCCCTAAAGCATAATTTATTTAATAACGTTTTCCATGCACTACGTCAATTCCTAATTCTCTGCTCATTGTCTTAGATTTCTCAAAGCTTTGTGTTGAACTAAGAGTTTTACCCAAGACATATGGACTTTGAACGCCTGTAATGATTGACATAACTCTTATTTTGCCTTTCATAGAGTCTTCAACTCTTGCTCCCCAAATGCAATTTGCATCAGGATCTAGAGTTTCTGTAACTAACTCACCTACTCTGTTTACTTCATCAAGAGTCATATCAGGTCCACCAGTTACATGAATTAGAGCACCTGTAGCGCCTTTGTAACTTACATCTAATAGTGGATTTGTTAAAGCCCTTTTTGTTGCTTCTTCTACTCTTCTCTCGCCATCACTTTCACCTACGCCAACAACAGATACGCCACCATTTGTCATTATTGCTTTTACATCTGCGTAGTCTAAATTAACAAGACTAGGTACTGCAATTATTTCAACAATCCCTTTAATCATTGTAGCAACTAGTTCATTTGCTACAGCAAAAGCTTGTTGTACAGGTAAATTTCCTGCAATTTGTACTAGTCTGTTATTGTCAATTACAATTACAGTATCTGAAACTGCTCTTAATTGCTGCAACCCAAATTCAGCTTTATCAACTCTTGCTCTTTCAATTGAGAATGGGCTAGTTACTGTACCTATAACAATAGCTCCAACATCACGAGCTGCTTGTGCAACTACTGGTGCTGCTCCAGTACCAGTTCCTCCACCCATACCAGCGCAAACAAATACCATGTCTGCTCCTTTAAGAGAATCTTTAACTTCTGGAAGTTGTTCTTTTGCAGCTTCCATACCAACATTAGCATAGCCTCCAGCTCCTAAACCTCTTGTTAAGTCTCTTCCTATTAGGATTTTTTTATCAGCACTCATCATATCTAAATGCTGTTTGTCAGTATTCATAGCAACAACTTCAGCACCCCTGACTCCTTTTTTATATAACCAGGTAGTCATATTGCTTCCACCACCGCCAACACCAATAACTTTAATACTAGCTCTTCCTATTTGCACGTCTGGATCTATTGTAGATTCCACATTCTGCAATGCATTCTGTATAATAAATTCCATTTCTTTTTACCCCCGTTCTCCTTTTTGTTTTTTATTATGAAGTATATACTCTACCACAATAAACTATTTATTTATGTGATGTTACATACTCTTTAGAAAAAGTTTTGACTTGCCCAAGTTAAGACTTTTACTAGAAACGTACAACTAGTATAACTAAGTACAAACAAATTTGCCCAAGAAAGTTCATTTCATGCCCAAGGTTTTATTGCCCAATAAAACCAACGAAATTGAACTTTAATTATATTTATTATATACTACAAGAAGTTCTATATAAACATTTTTCATATATAATATATACTTTTTAGATATTATAGCTATTTTAGACTGAACTAATTTTTATATAAATAAAGAATTCTTAATTACCAAAAAATTAAAAGACACTAAAAAACTTTAAATATTAAACAAAAATTATTTTTTTATGAAACCTTGGCTGCATAAAATAGAAGTGTTTGTTGATAAAATCATACCTTTTCTTCTTTTAGTTCTTATATTTATTATAGTAGGAGAGTTTGCTTTTCACAATTTTGTTGCTAAATATAGTCTGGCAATAGAAATTATAGACTGGTTTATAATTTTTGTATTTGTTATTGACTTAATATTTAAGTATGTAAGAATAAGAAACTTTCCAAAATTTCTTAGAGCATCTTGGCTTGATATAATAGCAATATTTCCATTTTTTTTAGTATTTAGGTTTCTTGAAGGCATAGTAGGATTGTTTGGAGTTAGTGAAAGCGTAACCAGTGTCCAAAAAGTAGCACATGTAGGGATAGAAGTAGAAAAACAAGTAGCAGAATCAATTAAAGAAGGTGAAGCAATTGCAAAAGAAGCAGGAAGGTCTGAAAAATTAGCAAAGTTCTTAAGACCAATAGCTAGGAGCTTGAGACTTTCTAAGGTAGGAGATAAAGATACAAGAAAAGAAGCAGAAGAAGTTATCAAAGAGACTGAAAAAGGAGCAAAAAATATAATAAAAAAAACCAAAACAATAGCCAAAGAAGCAGAAAAAGAAATTAAAACAGCTGTAAAAGAAGCAAAAGAATTAGAAAAGAAAATTCCTAGGCATATTAAAGCAGCTTTGTTCTATGAAAAACCAAAAATAATGGAACATGTCAATAAAAAGATTAATAAACTAAATGAGAAAATAAACTAATTATGAAGCCAGGATCTTATGTTGAAGTAAAAATAAAAAATGGTGATGTTCTAAAAGGAATAATTATGCAGGCTAAAGACAGTAAAATATTAAGTCTAAAATTAGATTCAGGCTATAACGTTAGTTTGGATAAGAAGAATATTCTTTACGTAAGAGAACTAAAACAAAAGATTGAGAACAAATTTAGTCAACAAGAAGAAGTTAAATTCAATAAAAACCTGAAAACAATTATAATATTACACACTGGAGGCACAGTTGCTTCGCGTGTGAGCTACAAAACAGGAGCCGTATCTCCAAGTTTTAGTCCAAATGAAATAATAAATTTATTTCCAGAATTAAAAGATATAGCAAATATAAGATCAAGGTTAATAGGAAATATGTTCTCAGAAGATATGAGATTTATTCACTATAATTTAATTGCTAAAGAAATAGAAAAAGAATTGAAAAGTGGTGTTGATGGAATAATTATAACTCATGGTACAGACACACTGGCATTCACAAGTGCTGCTTTGTCATTTGCTCTAGAAAACCTAAACAAGCCAGTAATATTAGTGGGAGCGCAAAGAAGCAGTGATCGTCCCAGTACAGACGCAGCTATGAATTTAATATGTGCAGCCCAATTTATTACTAGAACAAATTTTAATGAAGTGGCAATATGTATTCATGAGAAAAGCAAAGATGAATTTTGTAATATCTTACCTGCTTGTAAAACCAGGAAATTTCATAGCTCAAGAAGAGATGCATTCAAAGCAGTAAACTCTTCTCTAATAGCAAAAGTAAACAAAGAAGGTAAATTAGAATTTTTGCAAGAATATCATAAAAAAGAGCATAAAGAGAAACTAAAATTAAAATTGTTTAATGAAAAATTAAAAATAGGTTTATTAAAAGCACATCCAAATCTATTAAAAGAGGAAATAAGAATGTTTTCTAAATTTAATGGTTTGATTATAGAAGGGGTAGGTTTAGGGCATTTGGCTATAAATAAAATAGATAATCATACAAAAGAAAATGAGTTAATTTACAAAGAATTAAAAAAATTGTCTAAAAAGATTCCAGTTATAATGTCAACGCAATGCATTTTTGGAAGGGTTAACATGAATGTTTATGACACAGGAAGAAGATTACAAGAAATAGGAATATTGGGAAACTACAGCGATATGCTTCCAGAAACTACTTTTATAAAATTAGCTTGGCTATTAAGTAATTACAAAAGAAATCAAATTAAAGATTTAATTAGTCAAGATTTTAGAGGAGAAATATCTAAAAGAATTACTTACGAAGAAGAATTTATCTAAATGCAAGCAATATTTGAATTATTAAATAAGATTAAATGGAAAGAAAAAGACAAAGAAAAATTTATAATTTATTACAAAGACAGGTTTAAAGAAGAATTGCAGGAAATAAAATTTACTGACATAAAAGAACTAAATAAATTCTCAATAGTTTTAGAATTAGATAATAAAGAAGTAGAAATTCCATTGCATAGAATAAGAAAAGTTTACAAGATAAAATGTGTATTTGGAGAAGAATAATTATCGATCATTATTAAATTCTCTATACCTAAAGGAAGTCGGGTGTCCCTTAATATCTAATAGCAAACTTTTATGATAGCCAAAAGGCGAAGAATTAACAATGTAATTTGTATTTTTGAATTTACTCATAATATTTTCATAAAATTGGATAGCTTTTTTAGGTTCAGCGATATTATTTGATAAGTGTACAAAAGGGGATATCATAATATTTTTAGTATCAGTTTCATTGCTGGCTTTAATAATTTCATTATATAATTTTTCAATTTCGTTTTCAGAGTCTGGTTTTTCTACAGTAAAAAATGCAACAATACATTCATCCATTTCATTCTCAAATTCATTTACTTTCTCCGATACTATGTTTCCAGGTTTATTTGATTTTTTTACAACCTTTGTTGCAAATTTATTTGCATGAAGTATTAAAGCTCTCATTTTAATTCCTTATAAATTTGATCTACCAATTCCTGATACATTTCTTTCATTCCCACTCTAGGAACATTATCAAAAGTTTCATCAATAGTCATTTTTTGAGCACTAACATGATGCCACCTATCATTGCCTAAGTAAATTCTAAAGTCATCACTATCAGAATTCATACCGTCACAACCCCAATCAACTACTTCATACCCAATTGGTAAATGTCTTTCTTTAGATTCATAACTGGGTATTACATTTATTTTTTGTCTAGAACACTTTTCATCTTTTCTGTCCCATAAGCTTACATCAATTTCAGTTCTATCTTTTAATGTCTTTCTCATTTGATGAGTCCATTCTAATTTTTTCCCATCCAATACAAAATTTTGTCCATTTTCTCTAACTAAATTAGCTAAGTCTTGTGGACTAGTTGAACTACAGCCAACAAAAGTCCCAATCAACATTGGTATAATTTTGTACAGTTTCATTTTTCCCTCAATAATTGCTACTTTATAGTAATATATGGTAGTTTAACAGTTATATTAAATTTATTATTAAAATTTTAATCAAAATAAAAAGATTTATATATTAATTAGTATTTTAATTAAAAATATGCAAAAAATGGACGAAATAGACAAAAAGATAATGTTTGAGATAGATAAAAATTCAAGAAGAAGTATTAATGAAATATCTAAAATATTAAAGCTAAAAAAAGATACAGTAGCTTATAGAATCAAGCAACTAGAAGATAATAAAATAATACAAGGATATTACACTGTAATTGATTATTCAAAGTTAGGGTACATTTTATTAAGATACTATGTCAAATTTCAAAATACAACACTGGAATTAGAAGAAGAAATAATAAACCATTTAGTAAATTCAAAATCAATATTTACAGTTTACAAAACAGAAGGAGATTGGGATTTAGCTTTAGGTTTTCTAGTTAAATCTTTAGAAGAATTTAATAATATTTTAATAAATTTCCAGGAAAAATATAAAAAATATATGCATTCCCACAATGTTGCAATTTTTATAGAATATATACAATATCTTAAAAATTACCTAGTTGAAGAAAAATTAAGAGACCATTCAGGAATTATAATAGGAAAATCACAAAAGACAGAAATTGATGAACTAGATATTAAAATTTTAAAAGAAATTTCCAAAAATGCTAAATTTTCTTTAATAGAATTATCAAAAAAATTAAATTTAAGTTCTATGGCATTAATCTATAGAATAAAGCAACTAGAAAAGAAAAAAGTAATCCTAAGTTACAAGGCATTAATCGATTATACAAAATTAAACTATGAATATTATAAGATAGATCTAGATATAGAAGATATTACAAAATTAAAACAGTTACAGCAATTTGCAAAAAACCACCCAAATATTATATTTGAAGATAGAACTATAGGCAGTTCAGATTTTGAATTTGATGCAGAACTTCAAGGTTACGATGCATTTTATAATTTAATAAAAGAAATAAAAATAAAATTTCCTGGGATACTTAGAACATACAAATATTACAAAGCTAAAAAAATATACAAATATATTTACTTTCCTGAAGAATAATTATTCCATATACTTCTTAATCAATTCAGCAACTTTTTTCCCGTCAACTTTTCCTTTAAATTTTTCCATAACATCACCCATCAAACCACCAAATGAAACTCCTTTATTAGAATCAATTATTTTTCTAACTTCTATTTCAAGTTCTTCATCAGAAATAGTTTCATATTTATCTAAATTTATTTTTCCACTTCTAATTAAATCAGCTAAAACATCAATAGCAGCTTCTTTGTTAATTTTTCCTTCATTAATAAATTCTAGAACAGCATGAAAACTATCTTCTGTTAATTTATCTGAATCTAATTTTAATCTAGATTTTATTTCTTTTGGGACTTCAACCAAAACTCTAGAAATAAAACTAGGATCTAAATTTCTGTATTGACTTACAAAATGGTCAAAACTGATATTTTGCTTTATAATTTCTCTGGCAATTTCTGGCTGTAAACCATAAATTTTTTCTAAGTCATCAACTTTCTCGTCTAGCAATTTAGGTAATTCTATTTTCTTTAATATGTCTTTAGTTATATAGACTAAAGGAACATCAGTTTCAGGATACATTCTATCAGCTCCGGGCATTGGTCTTAAAAATGAAGTAGTAAAATCAGGTTCAGCTTTCCTAACTTCACCTTCTAATTTTTCCCCTTCATTTAATACAATCAATCTTCTATTAATTTCAAATTCAACAACATTAGGAATACTTCTCAAATCTTGAAAGCCTTTTATTTCAACCCTAGCAGTATTCTTTATACTTAAATTGATGTCTTGCCTTATACTTCCAAGCCCACGTTTAATTCCTTTAACAGATCTTAAAACCATTCCAATTTTCTCAGCAGTTTCTTTAGCTCCTTCTGGACTTTTTATTTCAGGGCCAGTAGCAATCTCAATTAAAGGAATTCCCATTCTGGAAATATTGTAAACCCTGTATTTTTCTGCATCTTCAACTTTCTTGGCTGCTTCTTCTTCCAAGCATATTGTAGGAATTGAAATCCTACTTTCAGAAGTTTCAATATAGCCATTAATAGCAATTAAAGCAGTTCTTTGAAAGCCAGAAACATTGCTTCCATCAATTACAATTTTTCTCATAAACTGAACAACATCTACAGGTTTAGCATTCAATAATAAGGCAACCTGCAAAGCAATGTTCAATGCTTCTTTATTTAATTCTTCAGGAGGCAATTCGTCTAATTCAACTAAGCAATTTATATTATTATACCCTTGATAAACAAAATATTTACCTTTTTTTAATTCGTATAAGGCAGCAGGATCAAACTCTCCTAATTCAGAGGCAGAAACTCTTAGATTTCTTTTAACCTCAAAATCTGGTTTTTCATCTTTTATAATGCAAGGACATCTACAAAATAATTTTCCAGTGTCGAGCTGTTGATGAATTTCTAGACCTATTTTAAGGCCTAAATCATTATAGTTTATCATATGATTTGTGTAATATTTTAGTATATATCCTTTACTATAAACATTATTACAAAGTTATTATTTATCTTTAGTAAATCATCGCATTACTAGTAAAACCACTAACGTCATAGCCTTTCTTCCCTGGAAAAACCTCAAATTTTAATTTTCTTTTGTCAATTAACTGAAATGAAGCAACTCCTAAAACAACACCTGATTTTATTGTAAACTGCATATAAAAAATACATATATTTATACTTATATAATTTTGTATTATAAAAATAACTATTCTAGCAAAGAAAATCTTTTATATAAAAAAATTAAAGAAAAAACTATGAACGATTCTTTTTCACAAGGCACAAATAGCTCTTATATGCAAGGTAGTAAAATAAAACCAGTACATTGGATTCTGGGTACAAATATTAAAAACATTATTGATTTATATGAAGCAACGTGCTTTGAAGCTAGAAATATTGCAAGAGCTGCCAGGACTTTAGAGAAAATACATAATGAAGGTTTCACAACATGGCTGGGCGTTGCAGGTGCAGGACCTGTTGGTGGTATTGGCGGTTATTTTATAGATTTAATAAAACATGGTTCAATTGATGCAATTTGCTCTACAGGTGCGCAAGTTTATCATGATGGCCATTTTGCTTGGGATTTACCTGTTGTGCAAGGTAGTTCAAAAGTTAATGATAATGAGCTACGCAAACATGGCGTTGTTAGAATTTACGATTTATTTGTAAGCCTAGAAGAAACATTGATAAGACAAGATAGAATTTTTGACGAATTTGCAGGAACGTTGCAAGATAGAGAAATATCTAGCGCTGATTATTGTTATGAATGGGGTAAATATATCTTAGCTAATGCACCATACCCTGAAAATTCTTGGCTGGCTGCATCAGCGCAATATGGTGTTCCTGTTTTCCTTGATTCAGAATCAGACCATTCAATAGGGATGGTAAATGCATCACGTTTTTTACGCTTAAATTCAAGTGTTAGAATATGTCCAAATAGAAGTTTACTAGAAGGAGCAGCTATTGAATATGCAAGCGAAAAAACAGCATTCTTGGAATTAGGTGGCGGAGGGCCTAAAAACTGGATACAGACTCTAGCACCAATGTTAAACCAATTGTTGGAAGTAGAATTTGAAGGCGCAGATGTAGGTATACAAATAAGTACTGCTGTTGAAAAAGATGGTGGATTGTCAGGCGCTACTCTTGGTGAAGCTGTATCATGGGAGAAATATGTAGATGCTAATAGTCCAGGATTAATACAAATTTGGGGGGAATATAGCCCAATATTTCCAATTCTTGTTGGTTATGTTTTAGAAGAATGCAAATCTCGTTCGCATAAAAGATTAATGGACAGCAAAACAGAATTTTATGAAAGATTAATTAAAGAAGCAAGAAAGTCTAGAGCTGAATAATTATATAAATTACAGCTTTCTGTAATTTTTATGACAAGTTTGGTTTCAAAAGGAATGATAATATTATCTTGTTGTCTTGATATTCATATAAAAATATTTAAACTCTTGGGTTTTTAATGTTGTATGATAATATTAAAAAATAAAAGTCCTTGGATTAAAGATATAAAAATTAAGGCAATTGACCTTGTAGATAAGGAATTTCTGGGCAATACTCCCCCAACAGTATTTGTTGGAAGTAAATTTATCAATAACAAAAAAGCAAATGTTGGAGTTCTAAGTCCTTTAGATAATAAAGAAGAAGCTTGGAAATATGACAATCCATATTATTGGTATGAAAATAATTATGATATAAGAAAAATTGTTGAGTTAAGAGCAAACCTAATTAATGCAAGGAAAAAATCCGGAATATTTGATGTCAGAAAAAATAATAAGTTCTTAGAATTAGCTCAGGAAATAGCAATGAGTTCTAAAACCACAACTATAGAAGTTGAATTAAAGAAAAAACTAAGGCCCAAGTTAAGCATTGATAATGTTCATCTTCCTTTTGGCCCTGGCGGAGAAGCAAATAAAATAAGGTCAATAGATAACATAAAATTAGAGCCAAAAATTGAAAAGGTTTTTTATGATACGGATCTAAAGGCAGTTGATGCTATAAGATATTTGAGAGAAAAAGGAATTTCTGAGTACCAATTAAGTCAATTATTAAGCATAGGTATCATGGGAATAAAGTATAATAGAAAGTTAGTTCCTACAAGATGGTCAATCACAGCAACAGATAATGCAATAGGTAAAGACAACATAAAAGAAATAAAAAACAACAGTTCACTTGAAAACTATAAATTATATTTTGGAAATTATTTTGGAAACCACTATTTAATTATTATGTTTCCAGATGTATGGTCTTATGAATTATTTGAGACTGCAATTCCAGAAAATTTAGCCAAGCCAGATGATGCTGTTTATACAACTACAGATTATGAAGATTATTACGGAAGAAAGGATTATGCAGAAAATACTGTTGGAGGTTATTACGCTGCAAGGTTAAGCCTATTAGAGGAGTTAAAAAAACTAAAAAAACAAGCTAGCTGTTTGTTATTAAGATACGTAACTTCTGAGTATTTAGTTCCTTTAGGAGTTTTTGTTGTAAGGCAGGCAGTTAAAAAAGCCCTAAGCTCAGAAAAATATGAATTCAGCAGTAAAAAAGAAATGCTTGATTTTGCTAGAGAATTAATTTTTAAAAAATTAAAATATGATATAAATATGCAGCTAAAAGAAAGTAAGTTATTGGACAAATTGAATAAACAAGTAAAATTAACTAGCTTTATCTAAGCAGCTTAGTTACAAGATAAGCCAAACCTGCACCTACTGCAGTTTCAAGAACACCTTTAAAATCGCTATTTTTATCCTCTGGATGATCATAAGGCGATTTTGGTTCTAAGTAAAGTTGCCATATTAATTCAGAAGCAACAGCGCAGCCAAAACCAATTAAATCTGAATTATTTTTTAAAAATGGAACATAATTTCCTAGGAATTGAGCCCCATATTTACTAAATAAAAATGGAACAGTTCCAATAATTCCAATATGCATTAAGTCATTTGAATAAGGAAAGGCAGTAGATCCTCTAAATAAAATTTCATAAAACCCAGATTTTGTTCTTTGAAGTAAGTCATTCAATGCCATAAATACAATAAACAAAGAAAAGTTTATAATTTTAGCTAATTTAAATGTAGTTCTAACTATTGGTAGAAATATTAATTATTAAAGAATATTTACCTGGTTTTCTGAAAAGTTTTCCAAATTATAGAATTTATCATATAAAAATTTATAAATTAACAGTTTTGTAACTTCCTATGGTAGAAAAGCAATATATAACCGCTGATCAATTATTAATTGATTCTTATAAATTAGCTCGTAAAATATTAGATTCAGAATTCAGGCCAGATTTTATAGTAGCTTTGTGGAGAGGCGGCACACCTATAGGAAGTGCAGTTCAGGAATTTCTAGATTACCACAATGTTAAAACAGACCATATACCGATAAGAACTTCTGCTTATGATGGAATAGATGAAAAAAGAAAAAGCATTAGGGTGCATGGTTTGGAATACATTGAAAGAAATGCAAATTTGGATAATAAATTATTAATTGTCGATGATGTTTATGATACTGGATTAAGCATAAAAGCCGTTTTAGATGCTATGAAAACAAGAATGAGAGCCAATATGCCAAGAGAATTAAAAATAGCTACAGTTTATTACAAGCCAACTAGAAATCAAACAGATCGTGCTCCTGATTTTTATATACATGAGACAGACAAATGGTTAGTATTTCCGCATGAACTTAAGGGATTAAACAGTGAAGAGCTAATATTAAAAGGACCTGAGATAGCCTTCTTTATTCAGATAAACTTTATTCTAATAGAATAGCAGGTTTTCCAGGTAGAGCAAACTTAGATTTTTCATGCTTAAATTTATCTCCGTCTTCAACAACAACTTTACAATTAAATTCCTTTTCAATATTTTTTTTAATTTCTTGCAATATTTGAATTTCTTTCTCTTTATTTAATACAATTTCAGGTCTTTTCTCAATTAACTTAGGCAATAGTTTAGAAATTTCTTGAGTATGTTCTTTATATTTAGGTAATAAAAGCCTCATTATTTCTTTCATAATAGAAGAAAAACCCCCTTCAACAGTGTTAACAATTATTTCATTGAAATCTCTATAAAGTTTATATCTCCATACAGGGCTAACAATAAATATTATTTTGTTAATCTTATCTATCTTTAATATATTATTTAAATATCTAACGTCTGCTAATAAATTATCAGTAAATGATTCTGCATATTCAAGAGATTCGTCGATTTTTTCAGCATCAAATTTAGGCCAGATCTCCAAACTAATAAAATTTTTATTTCCTAATTTACTCCATAATTCTTCAGCAGTATGTGGCATAACTGGTGATGTTAATTTAATCCATTTTTCAATGATATAATTATTAAATATACTAAGTTCATTTTTATTTAGACTAGCTTTTGCAGATCTTATTAAGTTTAGCATATCATAAACAACAAAATTATTGAATTCCCTTAATTTCATTTGTTCTATTTTATCAGTTGCATTTTTTATAATCTTATTGAATTTATGTGCAAATATAGGCTTAACTTCTCCACCCTTGGTCATATTATCTATTGCTTCCATACATTCAGAGTAGACTCTTTCAACCGTTTTCTTTGCATTTTGGGCTTCTGTCTCATTCCAATCGAATGTTCCTTGTATTGTAGTGGAGTGAGTAAGATATAATCTAAAAACATCGGCACCATAATTATCTTTTACATGGAGCAATGTAATAATATTTCCTTTACTTTTACTCATTTTTTCACCTTCACTTACTACAAGTCCATGAAAACTTATCTTCTTTGGCCAATACCTCTCTGGGAAAATTGCTGCAAAAGCAAATATCATAAATGATAAGTGATTTGAAAGATGTAAAATAAATGTATGTCTTTGATCATTTGGCATCCAATATTCGAAACTATCCCTTAATTCTTTTAGTATATCTTCTTTTACATTGGTTATTTTAGCGACATCATTGATCTTTCCTTTTCCAAGATAGACATAATCAAAGAATTCATTTTTAAGGTTCTCTTTATCTAAATTATTCCTTCTTATAATATTATTGATAGTATACAATGTCATGTAAATAGTAGAATCAGATAAGGATTCTATCATCCAGTATTTATCAAAAGGCAGTTTTGTACCAAGTCCTCTTTTTCTAGCACAAGGTCTTTTGTCTAACCATGCAAAAACATCTTCAAATAATTTCCTAGTGGACTCTGGAGATAATTCTATTTTAGACAAACAAGAATAAGCCTTATCTTTCCACTTATCAGTATTAAAATCTAAAAACCATTGATTATCCATTATAGCAACAATTATCTTGCCGCCGCTTCTAGAAAACGCTTTTCTGGATGTTTCTAACATTATATCTGCTTCTTTATTTTCAATTAATTCTTTTTTCATCAACTCTTTAGCTTCAGTTACTTTCATATTAGAATATTTTCCACAATTATTTAATAGGACTCCATTATGAAATCCTTCTTTATAAATTTCTTGGGTAAGTGCCTCAAGTTTAGGATCATCTTGTTTTGATATATTATTTTCTTCTGCTATCTTCATTCCAGCTTTATCACCATATTTTTTAGTATTAATAATCGGGATTATTTTTAAAGAGTTTATAACGCTTGAATCCAATTTATATTTTTTAATTTCTTGTACATTATTTTGAAGTTCTTTTAAGGCAATATAATCATGTGGTGCATCACTAGGAACACTTGTTACAATACCGGTTCCAACATCAGGATCTACAAAACTAGAAGGTAAAATAATTATTTCTTTATTAATACCTGGGGCTTTTACATATTCTCCGATAAGCTTTTCTTTAGTTTCTCCTAAATTTTTTACATTATCTTTTTGATAAGTTAGTTTTTCAATACTATTTTCACTTAAAATCCAGATTTCGTTCCCAACTTTTATTTCATGATACTTTATGAGTGGATTTATCCATAAGTTTGTTTGACCAAAAATTGTTTCAGGACGTAAAGTTGCTGCAACTAAAAATTTATTTTTCAATTTGAATTTCAATAAGGTAAATTCTTGTTTCTCTACAGGGTTAGAATCAGCATCTTGAATGTCATCTTCACCCATTGCACTTTCATCTTGAGGAGAATATAAAACGGGATGCTTCCCTCTTGTAAGGTAACCAAATTCTTTATATTTATTAAATTGCCATTCAACCATGGACTGATGTTCTAAATCACCAGATGTAAAACTTCTACTCCAATCTACACTTAATCCCAGTTGTTTATATTCTTCAATCATCTTAGGAATAAAGAATTCTACAATTTTATTGGGATCTTCAAAAGACCTGACTATTTGCTTTATTTTAGTTTTATCTTTCTCGTAGGCGGATACATAGTTTTCATATAAAACTATTTTTTCTTTATCATTACTTTTTATGGCAGAAGAAATGCCTAGAACAGGTGTACCAGATATATGAAAAGCCATAGGAAACAAAACATTAAAACCGACCATTCTTTTATATCTGCAAAGGATATCGCTTTCAGTTACTGCCCTACCATGGCCTACATGCAAACTTCCAGAAATATAAGGATAAGGTGTTGTGAAGAAGAATTTTTTATTTTTCCCAGGTTTAGCTTCAAAGATCTTATTTTCTTCCCAAGCCTTCTGCCATTTAGATTCTATTTGTTTTAAATTAAGCATTTTAATTAGAGAAAACTAATCTTTTTTAAAGTTATTGAAAAATTTGCATTAACGCAACGCACACATTTATAAATAATAAAAACTAAATATAAAAATGATCCATTTTTGGGAGCTTCCGGAAAATAGAAATTATATATTGCTAAAAGAAGATTTTAAAAATAATATTATTGAAAATCTAAAAGATAAAAATTTATTAAATCGTCAATTTAGAAAAATCAAAAATCAAAAAATAAGAATAAAGACAATAAAAAATATAGTAAATTTATTAAATTTGGATTTAGATCTTGTTGAAAGAAATATTGTCTGGATCGGCGGGTCTAATAGTAAAGGCCTTCACAACCCAATATTGCCAATTAATATTAAAGGCAGGGCATTTGCTAGATTTATCGCTGGAATAATGAACGATGGATGTTTAACAAAGGAAAATAAAAATAGTTATGGCAGATTGATGTATGATAATTTTGATAAAACATTGAGGGGATCTATTATTAAAGATTATTTAACTTGTTTTGGAGGAAATATAAAAGAAATTCCATTTAGAGATTATAAAGATAAGAAATTTTTAGAATTTACTTCAATCATGAGAGATATTGTTTTTATTATAATGAAAAAAAAGGGATCAAAGGCGGATAATAATATAGAACTTCCAGATTTTATTTTTAATGGCACAGAAAATATGTTGGGTTGGATTGAACAGACAATAGCAGATGAAGGAGAAGTGAAGTATGAACCAGAAAAATATAGAAGGTCAATAATATGGAGGAGGTCGTTTGATGTCACCAATTTATTCAAATCAAGTATTAGCGAGGAGATTCCGTTAGGAAAATTACCTAATAAAATTAAATCTGAAATTTTTAATCAAAAATTTAATTTATTTGAATCAGAACTGAAAATATTAAATATATTGGGCATCAAATATAAAACTTATAATTTAGGAGTTTATCCTACAGAGAAGGGTAAAATAAGGACAAGATGGCAAATTAATATAACAAAAAGGAATAATCTAATAAAACTTAGAAATTTAATAAAAATCCCATCGCAGGATAAAGATGAAAAATTCACTCAAATGTGCAATGGATTTCAAAGATATAAAGAGCCATTAAAAATTAGGGAAACAATAATAGAATTATGTAAATCCAATGGTAAAATAAATTCTATAGAACTAAAAATGAAGATGAATTATAAAAATTTAGGAACATCTACAAATTGGCTTAAAAGATTTGAAAAAGAAGGAATTATAGAAAAAATTAAATCTTCAAAATATGGTGGTGGGAAATATAGAACTGCTGCTGAATATATTTTAAAAATCTAACTAAAATAACTATGTCATAAATCACGTAAGTACATAACTGCTCCTTGGCAGTCCGTTAAACCTTGGCTTTTATTATCTTCAAAACAATTTATAGTGCAAGGGTCAAGCGCACTAAGTCTAATTTCTCTACTAGGAATGTCCAAGTTTCTTAATTTGGGCTGGTCTGGTCTTCCTTTGGGATAGACAACTGAGATTCTTGATCTATCAATTCCAGAGCCATTTAAATCAGCAATAATTCTATTGACAGAATCTCGAATACTTGGTGGAGGTAAATGATGACTTAATAAATATTCTGCAGCATCTTGTAGTTGATTATTTTGAAATGCTCCATAAGAGTGTAAACTCCATTTTGTATTGCCATAAAATATTCGTCCAGAGTCAAATTCTAAAACTCTTTCACCAAGCTCTAATACAATTACAGAGTCTCTAGAAAATGCCTGTTCTCTGGAGTCATATAGTTTGCTTGAGTTCTTCTACCGCCCAGCATACTATTAACAGCTCTTGCACGTTCTAATTGAAGTATATCTAAAACCATTTTATAGAATATAAATACAAATAATTTATAAAATTATCCACAGGCTATTTTAAGTTAGAAGAGAAACCAAAATCATAAACTAAGGAGAAATATCTAACTAACTTATACAATCATTTGTGAAAGGAAAGGTTTAAAAATAAATAATCATGTTTTGATAGTATGGGAAATGAGGCTGTTTTAGCAACTACTATTGAACTACTAAAAGAATTGATATTTCTGATTAAAAAAACATCTATGACTCCAAGAGTAAAAGAGAGGTACACTCAAATATTAGATAGATGGGTGTATGATCTAAAAACGCCTTTCATAGCAAGAAATATACCTACAGAAAAAAGAAGAGAAATGTTAAAAAACCATCAAAAAAATTTAGAAGTTTATCTTGTAAATGAAATTAAAAGAGATATAAAAGAACAGGAATGGTTTGGTGATGATGAAACAGGAAGAGAAATAGAAAAGCTCTGTGATTTAATAATAAAAAATGTGAAAAGGTTTGAGCCAAGCAAGATAACAGTTTAACACTATCTAATTTTTAATCCGGATTTAACATAAGCAGTAGTTTTTCTTTGATCAAAATATCTGCAGGAAAGTATTGAAAATATAATTAGTCCATTATTACTGACATAAACAAACATGTGACTTTCTCTTATTAATTGCATATAATAACTTCCATTTTTATCTTCAGAAATTCTGACTCTTCCAATTGTTTTCATTTCTAATTCATCAGCCAAAGCAGAAATAACTTTAGAAACTAATCCACTATCAGGAATAATATCTGCAAATCCAATAACATCTAGCAACTGATAATGTCTATTGCTTTTCTGTACATACATTCTGACCGTAATTATTTATAATGCTGTCTTTAATATAAATTGGTGCACCAAACCTTACTGCAAGAGCTATAGCATCGCTTGGTTTTGCATCTATATTTAACACATTATTTCCATTCTTTAGATAAATATTTGCAAAATACAAATCATCTCTTGCATCAGTTATCTTAACCATAAATAAGCTTATATTAAAATTATTAAGAATATCAAGCATAGTATCATGCACTGTTGGTCTGAGGTCTATAGCTTTTTCTAAACCTTGTTTTATAGAATATAATTGAACTTCATGTACAGCTAAACCTATAGCGCTGCAGTTAACTTGTATAACAAGTAATTTATCTGTTAAATTAATTTTGACTTTCTTAAATCCTTCCAAAGAGAAAGGATCATTTGATAAATTCAGTTCAGGCAAGGTATAATTTAATAATTCTTCAGAATCAGATCTTTCTCCCAGTGATCTGCTTGTCTTGTAATTTATGTATAAAATAAAGATATTTAGCAATACTACTATAATAACAAATAAAAAAAATATACTCTGTCTGTAATTTGTTTTGTTTTTCATATTATTGCATAATTTGCTGCTTGTGTTATGTTCTTAACTTGTTTTATGTCTAGTTTAAGTAATTCGCTTAGTTCAGATTTTCTTGGAACATAAGCTACCTCACAATAATTTAAATTTTCTAAAGGTTTGCATTTTTTAACCTTGTCATAGCCAACTGCATAGCTTGCTGAAGGTATCAAGAATAACGATGCTTTACGCTCCTTTGCTGCCTTTGCCTTTTCACTTATTCCACTTACAATACCTATGGTTCCATTTTCATCTACTGTTCCTGTGATAAAAACAGACTGATTTATTGTTTTATTTGCCAGTGCAGCAATAGTTGCTAAAGTCATGGCAGCTCCAGCAGAAGATCCTTCTATAGTGGAAGCATTGGCTTTTATTCTATATACAACATCCAATGATGAAAGGGCTATTCCAGTAAAATTAGAGGCAACCTTAGAAGCAGTTCTTGCACTAAATTGAGTTAAGTAATCTGCCAATACATCATTTATATTAACCAAAACTAATCCGCTGCCAGGTTTTACTTCAACAGCAACTATTGCAGACACACCTCTGCCTTTATCGTCTAAGCCTACAATAGATATTTCTTTATACATCAAACCATTTATTGTTCTGTTTGCTTCATTTACAATTTTTTGTTTAGAATTTATAGAAATTCCTAGCACAATGCCTAAGACAAATATAATTATAATAGCGCTTGCTAGAACTAATACCTTATTTTCCATAAAAATTATGTAAATATATAGAATTTAAATCTATTGTTCCATTAAACTTTTGCACTATATAAATTCTTAAATATGAATTTTATAAATGAAAAATTAATGTCTAAAATAATATTAGAAGTTGATCCAGATTTAGTAGATCAAACTGATATTTTTAATGACAGATTTAAGGAGATATTTAGATTGTTATATCAAAGTAAAGAAAGACGCGAATTTACAGATTACAAAAATTTAGAAGCTTTACTAGTTGAATTAAGTAGTTTAGATGGCAGAAGAGAAAAAGAGTTATTGTTTAGTCTGGCTGAAATTACAATACAACCAATAATTTTGCCATATACTATTACTGAAGCAAAATTATATTATCATGCAAATCCTTTTAGACCAAGTAGAGCTCTTAAATATACAACGTGTGAAATATTAATAAGAAGAGGAAAACCTACAGTAGTAATAAGTTTAGTAAAATACTTGGAATAAAATTCATATTAAAAAATAATAAACTTAATAATTATTTTTCTCTTCATAATAAATAAAGCCAAGTCCAAGCAAACCAACAAGACAGAAAAATAAAGTATATCCATTTGCAGCATCTCTAATATTTTGATAATCATCTATAGCATAGACACCCCTTATTAGTTCAGGATCAACTTTGTAATTAATAACATATTCATTTGTTACGCCAGCTTTGTCTTCCAATTTTAAGTCGATTTCATTTCTTTGTTTTCTAGACTCTTTCATTCTTTCACAAATTCTATCATAACCTCCATGTCGGTTTAGATAACTATGTAATTCACGTTGCTGCATATAAAACTCTAAGTTGATACCAGAATTGCACATACCCAAAAACAGTCCAGCAAATGCTGAAAATTTTCCAAGTGATTTAGGTTCCATATAAAATAAAATAACGAAAAATCTATAAATATTCTTATAAGTCTTTTTTATTCTTTAAATACATTAACAACTCTTTGCTTATTATGGGCTTGCCGTTCTCAGAAACATACCTATAAGGCAGATTAGCCTCTTCCTGAAGCCTGCCTTTTTTAAGAACAATAGAAGGATTGTCAATGAATTTTATGTCATTTAAGCCAGTTCCTTTGCTTATAATTTTTGTAACTAAAACTGCTGTGTCTGTAGACATTTGTTTTTCTGTTAAATTTCTTACTTCAACACTTCTTAATTTAGAAGTCAGATATTTATTAGTTCTTCCTTGTTCTGGAAAGTCTCCTAAAATTCCTCCAAATATAAAATAATCAAAATTCTTTGCCTCATTAACTTTCAGGGTGTCTTTTGCTTTAGGGTCTAATAAACAAGCATTTTTTAAGTTTAATTTTAAAGCACTTTCTCTTTTTACTTCTCCCAAATTTTTGAGTTTTTTAATATCTGCAGGATTCTTGACATTGGTAAAAATCAGATTTTTCTTGCCAACAATTCTCGAAATATGTCTATATTCTATTAAGCACCAGTCATAAAGCTTTTCTGTTAAGTGTTCTATTACAAATTTCATCTTTTTAATTTTAAAGCTATAAATGCAAAAAATAACATAAATATAGGGACAAATATAAACAATCCTTTAAAATCAAAATAAATAAGTATTGTAGAATAAATTAATGGTGCTATTATATTACTTAAATGTGAAGAACTTTTGTATATTGGATAAAATTTATGTTCATCTTCTTTGCTTCTTAAGTGCTTGAAGAAATAAGTTTCCAATAAAGGTTCTATAAATGCTGCACCAATAGTTGCAAGGCTGATTAACATAATTTTATAGAAAGGACTTATTAAATTGCTGAATAGAGTTATTACTGCAATTATTATAAAGCCAGTAAATATATATTTTCTAAATCCATGGCCATCTGCTAGTTTTCCAATTGGAATCTCAAGTAATATTAATGGAATAGCTGATAAAAACATCGCAAAGCCTATTGTATTTGGAGAAAACCCTGAAGCATTTGCATAAAGAGGGAGATATGTATAAATAATATTCCACCACGCGAATAAACCGAATGATAGCAAATATAATACTAATAGATCTTTATGTTTTAAATAATCAAATAAATTAATTTTATGATTGTCATGTGTTGGCCCTTCTTTTAATGGAATAAAAAATAAAATTATAGCTAAAAGTAACTGTGGAACAGCAGAAAATATAAACACAATATCAAATGAATATGCAGTTGCTAATAAACCGCCTAACAAAGGGCCTATTAACCAGCCAAAATTAGAAATTGTAAAATATTGTCCTTCAGCTTTGCCCATTGTAGATCTGGAACTATATTCTCTGACAAATAAGCCAATTGCAAGATACGTAGATAGTAAAAAGAATGTTCTTATAATTTCTAATATAAGAAATTGTTTTATATTAACTAAAACTGTAAATATTATTTGAGTGATAGCTAGGCCTAAAAATCCAACTTTGACTAAAGTTAATTTTTTAATTTTTATAAACAACTTTGGAATCAAAAAACTGTAAACTACTAGTAAAACACCTACAAATGCACTTACATATCCAACCAATGCATTGCTTGAGACAAAACTTTTTATGTATAAAGGAAATATAGGCATTAGCATTGAGGTCGCTATAGAACTTATAAGAACAATAAATGTAAGGTAATAAATGCCTTTAAATGGCATAAATATTTTTGGAGTTTTAAGCATCTATTAAAGAAATTTAAGTTAAATATAAATATTGTTGTTAGTAAACTTTAAATAGGAAGCTCATAGTTTTTTATTTATGGGCCCGTAGCGCAGCCTGGAACCTTTCTTAGGAAGAAATGTTCACGAAAGAAGGTGGGCTAATAGCGCATCTGCCTTCTAGCTATATGGAAGCTAGCAGAGGGTCGCGAGTTCAAAAGAACTTTTATTTGAAAGAAACGTTCATGAAATTCTCGTCGGGCCCGCCATTAATTTTTGTATTTAGGTACAATAAGTTAACATTTGATATGTAATAAAACTAAATTTGTTTGGCATTTAAAATTGTAGTTTATTAATCTAAAATTAAAAATATTTTCTCTCTCTTTATTCCTAAGGGATTTGTTCCAGCGCCACTAATTTCCTCAAGTATTTCTCCAGCTTCTCTGTAAACAACTTTTGCAGTTTCAATCTGTTTTCTTATTGGTGGTTGCAGTAACAAATCATCAACAGCTCTGCTTATTTCTAATGCACTAATAGATCTATAGTCAGCCAATTTATTTTTAACGTAAGCAATATCCTTATCACTTAAAACTCCAGCTCTTTTTTCTCTTTTGTCCAAAACCCTTTCAACTAATTTAGCTTCTCTAGGCATAGTCTTCAAATATTCAGGTAATAACTTAAAATGAATTTCATCAACAACCTTTCTTACTACATCACCAGGTGCATATTCTAATTTTTCAGCCCATATCTTATAATCACTTTCTTTTACTTCGCTATCAACTGGCAAGCTTTTTTCTAAATACATTCTAAGTAAATCAGCTCTTTCTTGAGTAATTAATTGACCAACAACATCAACATATCTGAATCTTCTTAATATTCCACCAGTAATTAATGTTGGCTTATTTGTCATTGCCATAGTAATAATTCCATTATAGTCACCCATGCCGTCCAAAACTTCAAGTAAAATGTTTTCTATTTGATGCATATCTGTTGTTACTAAAGATCCACTTTCTCCTCTAGCAAACCAGCCATCAAATTCATCAAGAACTAAAACTACAGGTTTATCTTCTCTTCCTTCTACATATAATTTCTTAGCAGCGTCGTAGATTCTTTTTACATTGTTTACAGATTCATGTAAGTAAGCTGTTAATGTGCTTGCTACACTTACACTAGCTCCTATGACTCTTTTATCTGCGCAAATTGCCCTAGCAAGTTCTGTTTTACCGCAACCATAAGGACCTATTAAAAGAATATTACTTCTCACCTTGCGACCAGGAGCGCTTAGAGTCATAATACGGCTATAAACACCAGTTTCTACGATTTCCATTAAATGATTCTTAGCTCTATCAAAACTACTGCCAATAACTTCTTCTAATTTGACATGGGGCGTAGGTTTTCTTTCAAAACCAAACATACCAATAGCGCCTTGAACGCCTTCATAATACTCATTTTCATCTCTTCTGTCTTGTCTTAATTTCCTTGTTGCACTAGGCGTAAGCACTTCATGAATGTCTGCTCTTAACTCTACTCCTCTAAGAACTGTTTCTTTAGCAATTCTTTCTTTTTCTTCTATAGCATTGTCTCCTTCTATTTTTGTTAGCCTGTTTAATGTTTCGTATAAAGTTCTAAGCAATTCACTTCTTAATTCAAAGAATTCTCTTTCACGCCTATTTTCAGGAAAAATATCATCAGGATTCTGAATAATACTATCAAAGTCAGTATCTTCAATCCTTTTAAGATTTCTAAAAACAATTTTGTTATCATGAGTTAAAGCTTCTTCCATTTTGTTATCCATTTCTAACAAAGACATTATAGGTAATTCTCTGCATTTAGGTTCTATAGTATTGGCACAACAACGTCATAGTAAATTCTTAGGCCAGAAGCTACTTCTGCAAAGAATTTTTTCGGATCTTTTATATATTCTAATATTTTCGGACTAGAGAAAGCAATAATATGATCTACTGAGTCACTAACACCAAAATTACTTACCTCTCTCAGTTTTTTATTTCTTCCTTTTTCTCTAACTGTACGTTCTTTGTATTCAGGCAATTTTTCCATTATACTTAACATAACTTCTGTAAGTACAGGATTGCCATCCATTAATTTAATCTTAGTATATTTTGCCCTTTGTTCTTCTTCACCAACAACTAAAATCCTTGCTGTTTGCAATTTTGGAGTTTCATTAGATTTAACAAAACGGTCTCTTAGATATTTATTATAAGCAGCAATTTCATTATACAGCAAACCAACTAATTGTGGAACATTTAATTTTGTTTCTATGAAAGTTCCTAAAACAATGCCAAGTAAGTCATGTGCTTTTAAAGCAGTACGCATATCTCTAGCGTCGCTATGCTCGTTGTCAAAGTTTACATGTTCAATTTTTCCATTAAAAGGTGGACTATTAAAAGCATCAATTACCCCTAAATAATTATTTATGCCTTTCAATACTGTTTTTTTAACTAAATCATAATTTTCAATTATAATATTCCCAAACATACAGTTGCCTAAACTGTCACTTAAACTGTAATCAATATCATCAAATACATTGAATGCATCCACAAGAGTTTTTCTAGCTCTTTTAAGCGGTTGAGTTTGTTTTTTTAATTCCGTACACAAATCTTCTAAAGTTTTTGCACTCGTTTCAATATCAGATGCTACTCTAAGCATTTCCATATCGAAGTGCAATCCTACTTTCTTTACTCTTGACATAGTTAGCTGGAACAAATATATGATTTATAAATATTACTATTATACAGTGGTGTTATAAATCAACGTACTATCTATTCACATAAAATCAAAGAAAACAAATTAATGGTTATGTTTTAAGCTCTTCTTTATTATTCCAGAAGCAGTTTTTATTGCTAAATAAGTTCCAGAAACTATAACTACAGGAATAACACCCATAATTGCAGCAGAAGCCCCTGCAGTTGCTAGTAAAGCAGTGTCATTGTCTGTTAAAAATGTAACAACTTTATGCATTACTGAAGGAGGTGTTTTAGAAGAGTCCATTTCCAAAACTATTTTTCCGTTTTTAAAAATTTTAATCCACTGGTTTTCTTCGCTGACTAATATTGCAGTGGAATTCCTAATGTAACCCGTAATTCCAGTCGCTGCGGCATGCTTTGTTCCATAGCCAGGGAGTGCTTTTGACTTAAGTATTCTTGCACCAAATGCTTCCAAAGTTCCGTCATCATGAACCAAGAAAGCGCCGTCAAGCTCAGCTAGTTTTAATATTAATTCTTTTGATCCTCTTTCAAATATTTTATGGCTTTCTATAACTTGAGGATATAATAATTCATAAATACCTTTAAAATTACCTTCAGGGGCAATAATAAATAGTGCACCCAGCTTTCTTTTTGCTATCTCTTTGCCAATTTCAAGCAAAAAATTATACACTTCCTCTTTTTTACTATGTTTATGCATAATCTACATATATTTTAATAAGTTATATTTAAATCTGTTGGTGTTTTTTTGAAAAAATTACGCATTTGCCAACTGGAAAAAAAACTGAAATATTTTGTAACTTTTGTTATTAATTGGTATAATTTCTTAAAGAAAATCTATTTAAATAATAATGTGGTTTGTTTCTTTGCGCGCGGGTGGCCCAACGGCAAGGCAGTTGCCTGCAGTTTGCTATTATGAACTAATAGCTATAATAAAGAAGACAGCAACAGATTGGGGGTTCGAACTAAACTTCCTTAACAAAAAAGTTTACGAATTTCCCTCCCCGCGCTGTCATAGTCATGTCTAAAGCCCTAGTGCACTAAATAATATAAATGGAAGCGAAGGAGAACACTAGCAATGGTAAAGATAGTAGAAATACTTGAATAACTATTGTTTAGTAACTAAAAAGGGAAGTTTTATATACTTTTTTACAAAACTTAAAATTATGGCAAGAAATTTGTTGTTGGTGAGTAATTCAAAAACAAGAGACCAGCCTAAAGTTTTTCTTGGTTATTGTGAAAATCAAGTAAAGGAGCATTTTGATGGTGTTAAAAATATTTTATTTATTCCTTATGCTGAACCAAACGCTGTAGATCGTGTTATTATCGAAAAGCTGAAGGCTAGTGGTGGAGAATTGAGTATTCCTAGTTCAGAAGAAAGAAGAAATACATATACTGAATTACTGCAAGCTCGTTTTAGACAGATGGGATTTGAATTAAAGAATATTCAATATGCAGATAGTGTTATTGAGGCTATAAGAGAAGCTGAAGGTTTTTATGTGGGCGGAGGAAATACTTATGATTTGTTAAGAACATTAGATTGTACTGGGGCAATTGGGGCTCTGAGAGAAAGAATATCTCAAGGTGTACCTTATCTTGGAGTTAGTGCAGGTACAGTTGTTGCTGGGATGAATATATGTACTTCTAATGATAATTCAAAACCAAATTCAGATTTAGATGCCTTGCAATTTGTTCCATTTAATATTAAACCTCATTACTTGGAAAGGGTTGAAGTAACAGATGGACAACGTGCAAGAATTATGGAAATTTCTCCTGAAGTTGTAGCTTTACTTGATCATCAGGGAGAATCTCATCTTGACAGAATAATGGAATTTCATCATCATTTTCCATATACTGTTGTAGGATTAAAAGAGGGAGCAATGCTTAAAGTAGAAGGATATGATGTTAAATTATTAGGTACAAGTAATGCAAGGGTTTTTAGAAGAGAAGCATTTGTTAATTTTTATGAGCTTCCTGAAATTTATAATCCTGGAGATTCTTTAGATTTTCTTATTAGAAATGCTCCAAAAGAAAAAGTTTCATCAAGAGAGGTTTTACATGAAGCATTTACTGGACCAGGGTCATGGTTGGCAAGTTTAGATCCTATTTCAAGACATTTATATCTTACAGGAGGGTAATTTTATTTTTTCTTGAATTTTAAAGTACAAGAATTAATGCAGTATCTTTTTCCAGTTGGTCCAGGCCCATCGTCAAATAAATGTCCTAAATGAGACTTGCATTTTTTACAGATAACTTCAATTCTATGCATTCCATAGCTGTTGTCTTCCTTAAGTTCAATGTTTTTTTTATTAGCATCACTAAAACTTGGCCATCCAGTTCCAGAATCAAATTTAGTATCAGAAGAAAATAATTTAGTGCCACAAGCCCCACACGTATAATCTCTTTTATCTTTATTACGCAATAATTTTCCTGTAAATGGAATTTCAGTCCCTTTTTCTCTCATAACATGATATCTTTCCCTAGTCAGTTTCTTCTTCCATTCATTTTCTGTTTTAGGGATTTTCATATTCTTAAATGACAAAGTATAGAGTGTTTTTTATAATATTTTTGATGATATTCTTCAGCAGGGTAAAATTCTTTAGCCCTAACAACTTCAGTGACAATTTTCTTACCTAATTTTTTCCTCATATTCTTCTTTAGAATTCAAAGCTAATTTTTTCTGTTTCTCATTTAGGTAAAAAATAGCAGACCTGTATTGACTTCCTATGTCAAGGCCTTGTCTGTTTAATGTGGTTGGATTATGACCATTCCAAAAAATTCCCAACAACTTTTCATAACTAAATTTTTCAGGATCAAATTCAATTTGTATTGCTTCTGCATGTTTTGTTTTTCCAGAGCAGACTAGTTCATAACTAGGATTTTTATACTCTTTAAGTCCGCCAGTATACCTAACAACAGTATTTAATACACAATCAACTTTGTCAAATGCCTCTTGTACGCCCCAGAAACAACCTGCAGCAAAAACCGCTTTTTCTTTTTTCATAATTAAACTATGTTAATTAATTATAAATAATTAATGATATTATTTAAATCTGTAAATTACATTCTCAAAATCAACAATTTTACAATTTTTAATCTTTATACCTTCATTCTCTAATAATATTCTTTTGACCTTTAAACCATTGGCAAAGCCATGCAAATGTCCTTGGGAATCTACAATATTATGGCAGGGAACAATAGGAGAATAAGGATTTTTGTTTAGTGCATTTCCAACAGCCCTGTAAGCTTTTGTTCCAAGTTTCTCAGCTAGAATTTTATAAGTACTGACTCTTCCTCTAGGTATTTCCTTGCATAAATCCCAGACTTTTTCATTAAAACTCATAAAAAGAAAAATAATAAACTAAAATAAAAATCTATCTGGTTCTGAATAACCAGACAAGGCAGCCTATAATCAATACAACTAACAATAAATCAACTAGTAGCCATACTGAAGTAGGAACTCCAAATTCTGACTTATTGAATTTGTCAAAAAGTCCTTTTTCTGTATAAACTCCAGAGCCTGTAAATACTAAATTATCATCTGTTGAACTTTGTACACTAGTGCTTTTCTGTACTTGTGTTGCAGCAGAACAACCCTGTAAAACTAATGTCACTTGTGAATTTGTTTCTTGTCCACCATATCTAACTCTTAAGGTTACTGGATATGAACCATCTTTTGCATTTTCTGGAGTATTAAATGCAAAATCTAAGGCTCTTGTATTTTCATCTTCATCTTCTTTTAGTTCAAAGGATTGAGAATTCAGACTTAATCCAAGTTGGGTATTAAATACGTCTAAAACAACATTTTCATCATTATCACCAACGTTCTTCAGCAATGCATTTCCAACAACTCTGTCGCCACATGCAACAATTGCAGGAGATAATGTTGGATTATTTATAGTAACTTTATGATCTGGAACACTAACGTCTAAATTAACATCATCGCTTTTGCACATTAAATCATCATCGTCATTATATGCTTTTACATATAATTTGACATCGTCATCTTTAACGTCATCAAAATTTAATTTAAACTTAAATACCTCAGTGTCATCATCATTAATGTTCTTTGAAATAACATAACTGTCTAATTTTTTATCTTTGTCAGTATTGTATAACAATGCTTCAATCTTTACATCCATATCATCATTATCCTTGTTTTCAACTTCTAAATCAACATTAACTACGTCGCCTGATTCAAAATCATCATTGTCGTCTGGCTTGTTTATATTCAATCCTATCTTGTCACTTTTTGAATTTAGTTGGCAAGATAGAGGTTTTACGTTCAACTTAAGGTTATATTCCTTTGCTCTGAATTCAGTAGATTCAATCTTTATAACACCATCTAGTACAGATTCATCAAAACCAGAATCAACATCAAATAAAAATCTTATAGTTGCAGATTGTCCAGGTAATAAAGAACTAATAGGTGTTGGATTTGATATATCTACAGTGTCGTCATCATTGTCTTCTAAATCAGGAAATATTGCAAGTGCTCTTAAATTAGTTAATGGAACGTTACCTATATTTGTTAGCAATAAACTTAATTCATTTTCATCCTCGCCACTTTCTAAGTTAACAGATAATGAGTTTAGTTCAGCGTTGTTAAACTTTACGCTAAGAGGTGATAGCAAATTAAAGCTATAAGTTTTAGAATCTGTGCTTACTCCATCAAAGTCTACAGTTAGGGTTGCTGTGTAAGTGCCTGGTTGTCCTTGTGGTAATTGTATTGATAAACTTACTACCCTGGAGCCCATTGCTCCTAATGGACCAAGTCCTGAATTTGCATTTTCTAAAACAACGTTATTTACATCTAAAACATTACCAGCAGAATCTCTAGGATCTGTTGTTGTAACTTTTATAGGATCTAAAGGATTGACTCCTATATTTGTTAGATTAACGTCTAATCTAATATTACCACCAGGTGAAACTGAGGAACTTACAGAAACAATATTCATATTTAAGTTACCTGCAGCATAAACATTGAAAGATAGAACTAACATAAATAATAATACCAAAATAAGTTTTTTCATTACTTCTGCCTCCCAAATTGTTGCTATTGTTGAGTCATAACTCTTATTTAAATGTTTTGGAAGCTGATTTTACAAAAATAAATTGAATTTATAAGAATAATTTTACAATTATTATTACATCTAATAAAACAAAATTACCATCTTCTAATATTTCTTAAATAATAATTTTGATATTTTCTTACAGCCCTTACATGAGTAGTAAATCTAGCAAAGCGAGCAGGAGTTCCCCTATTATAAGCAGATAAAGCTGTATCCCAAGAACCATATTTGTTATACAAAACTCTCAAATATCTAGCGCCAGCATCAATGCACTTTACAATGTCAAAACGTTCATCAAGTCTAGCTAAAGTACCGAGATTAAATTTATATTTGTTTACTAGAGATCTTAATTCTCTTCCATGATTTCTATCAACTCCAGTTGCTCTAGAACTTCCGTATACTTTAAGACCCATTGTCCTTGCAGTTCCAGGTTGAAACATCATTAGACCAACCCCTCCATCATCTCTTGAATTTAATTTTAAAGGATCGCCTTCACTTTCTCTCATTATTAGACCAGCAAGTATGCCTCTTTCTATACCGTATCTAGCTTCAGCCGCAGATATTTGTTTATTCCATCTATAAGTTCTTTCAAATTTTCCTTGTATAGAACCAGATTTAGTTGACATTGCTGCAGCAGGTAATTGACTTGCTTCTAAGATATTTGGAGTACCTGTAAGAAACCCAGCTAAAGCAGTACCAACTAAAAATTTCTTTCCAAAAAATAATTTCTTAGAAGCATATCCAGAAAACCCCCCAAGTAAGTGATTTCTTGGACTTATTTCACCAAAAGCAGATTTTAAAATTTGAAGAATTTTCATAATTTTCAAATTTAAAAAATTAACATTGACTCCTTGTCTAATCAATTGATTTATTTTAATACTATCTGAATTATTTCTTGCTTCATAGATTTCTTCAAGTAAAAATTTTAGTTCAAGTATATTTTGCGAGAATTCAGATAAATCTTCCAATCTCAAAGAATCGTCAAAATTTATAAATGCAATATCATTTTTCAATTTAATTAGATTATCTCTGCTGAATAAATTCCAGTTTATATTCTCTAATTCTTTTAAAATTTTAATTAAATAATAAAATTGGTTATTAAGTAAGTCATTATGTTGATATAGCTCAATATCTTTTAGTTTTAAATAAGATAAAAAATATTTAATTCTTATTAACTTGGAGACTTCTTTCCTTAATTTTCCTATTTTTGTAAAAGTTATATTTAACACCATTTTCAAAAGTTAATCTTTGTAACTCTTAATATTAAAATTCCTGATATGTAACCTATCAAAGCACCGCTAATAACGTCAGACATGAAATGAGCACCTAAGTACATTCTTGAAAATAAAATCAAAATTCCAATAGCAAGCCATAACCATTTTATTTTTGGAAATAATTTGTCTATCAAAACTAAGGGTGCAAAAACAGCTGCAGCATGTCCGCTAGGAAAAGCATGGTTGTTATTAATTTCTAAAACAGGAACAAGTGGTCTTGGTCTAGCAACTAAATATTTTAAAATAGTAACAAGACCTAAAACCAGAACCAGCGTTAGCCATAAAACTGGAATGTATTTTCTACTTTCTTTGTCAGATACAAAAAGTACCGTTGTTAGAACAATTACAGAAAATGCACTTCCCATGAATGAAATAAAATGTATGATACTATTTAATGAATTTATACGATGACTTACAACAAAGTTGACAATCTGCTTGTCAAACAATATACTAATTATTAATAAAAATAATCCAATTCCTATAATAAATCCTTTTTTCATCTTTTATTTCTTAATCTTTTTATTATAAAATATAATATAGTAAAAACCAAAATCAAAATTATTGCAAAGTCAAGTTCTGTTGATAAACTATGTATCATGTCCCAGTTTTCACCAAGTTTAAATCCAAGAAATGCCAAAACCATATTCCAAATAGTTGCACCAATTAATGTATAAATACTAAATTTTTTTAATTTCATTTCTGCTATGCCTGCTGGTATAGAAATAATATGCCTTACTACAGGAATAAATCTGCTGACTAAAACTGCTCTTTCTCCAAATATGGCAAAAAATCTTTCTGTTAATTCAAGGTGGTGTTTATTTAATAAAAAATATTTTCCGTATTTAATAACTATAGGTCTGCCAAGATATTTTCCCATATAATAAGATATTAAAGATCCGAATAATGATCCAAGAGAGCTTGCAATTAAGACTCCTAAAAAAGTAAATTTGCCGCTGTAAATTAAAAAACCAGCAAAGGGCATTACAACCTCACTAGGTATTGGAAATATCATACTTTCCATAGCCATTAATATAAAAACACCAAAATATCCAAAAAAAGATACTGCACTAAGAATCATATTGGCTAGGTATTCAACTATCATAAAATTTCAATCATTTTTCAGTATAAAAATATAGCGAAACAATTTTATATTTAGATAAGTAGTTATTTATAATGAAATATCCTCATAATTTTTTAATTAGGTTTGTCTTGTGCTTTTTGCCTCCAGCTGTATTTTCATTGCTATTTACACAAATAACTATTTATTTTTCTTATATAATGCTATATGTTTATAATCCAATAATAGAAGGCAATATACTTTCAATTAAAGATCTAAAATTTGAATTTGTGGATGCGTGCATAATTCCTTACGCGTATTATTTCTTTTGGGGTTTGTGCTTGTTTACAAAAGATATAATGCTAAAAACAAGAATAAAAATGGTTGTTTATGGTTTTGCAATGATATTTGCAATGAATGTAATTAGAATTGTGCTTGTTATTTACCTGGCTATTAACCATGGATTGGTTTGGTTCAATATTATACATATGTTCTTCTGGAAATTTTTGTCAGGAGTTTATGTTGCATTAGTCTGGATAATACTTATAAAAATTTATAATATTAATAGTGTACCATTTTACGATGATCTTAAAACACTATACAAACTAACTAAAAATAAATAGGATAATCAGCAACAGGCAAACCATCATACATACCAGAATTTTTGTTATTTGTTCTTTCTTTTTCACAAACTGATTGGCATATCAAGTGTGCAGAACATAATTCTTCTTGTGTTAATCCCAAATTTCTTATTAAAGCGCTATAAATTTTACTAGGCATAAAAACATAATTTCCTTGATTTTTTCCAAAACCTTCTGCATCAGATCTAGATATTAATCCCATAGAATTTAACAATTTAGAATTATCAAAATCATGGTGAGTAATCCATCTAAAATATTTATGTCTTCTATTCCATAAAGCAACAACTCCAGCTTTTCTTTTATAATAATCTTGAATTCCAAATCTATTTGTTAAATAAAATGCATCATTAAAATAAGCATTATGTCTTGTAGTTTCATTGAAAAATCAAGGTACAAGAATTTTTTCAATTAAACCTTGTTCTTGATTTAATAGTGATTTATCATTATCTGAAACTGTTTCCCAAATATTATCTAAAAACTCAATAGTCTCAAATCTAACCAATTTTTCACTTTTTCTGCTAAGTAAATCACTTAGAGAATATTCCTTTTCATCTATTTTAAACGTTTGCATAAAATTCAAATAAATTTTCAATTTATAATGTTTTATACTAATTTTACTTGCTGCATACCTAATCACAAAAATTATTCTGTTCCAGAACCTTGCAAAGCAATTATGTCTTCAGTAGTTAATTTCTTTTTAATTTTTAACTTTTCTTCCACAGCTTTTATTTTATCTTTAATAAAGCTCTTTTCCTTTTCTTCCTTTTCTATCTTTTTAGCCTCTTTATCCTTACTAAACAAAAGCCTGAGAACCTGGAATTCTTCCATTTTATTTTTTACATCATTATTAGTATTGGAATATTCATTTTTATGATCTATAAACCTCTGGAAAGCATCTTCTTGTTCTTTCTTTAATTCTGTTATTTTTTTAGAAAGTTCCATAAATACTTCATAACCAGTATCTTTTGTTATTTCCTGTATTTTTCTATGAAATTCATCAGCCTTTTTCTTTGATTCCCTTATTTCCTTTTCAAGATGGTATGCTTTTTCAGCTATTTGTCTTACTTCAGTTGTTTCTTCATAAGCCTTTTTTAATTTCTTTATTTCTTCCATTAATTTTTTTTCTTTATCAAAATTTGTTTCTATTTCTACTTTTTTTTCCAGCTCATTAATTTTCTGTTGAATCTTTGTAGGATCAACCTTAATGTTATATTTCTTGAAAGCATTAGATTTTTCTTCATTAAGATTTCTTATATTTTTAATTAACCTTTGTACTTCATAATTGTATTTGTCTCTTTGTTCCTTAAGTTGTTGCAGTTCAACATTCTTTCTGTCTTTCTCTGCTTTTATTTCTTTTATTTTCTGAATCAACTCATTTAGTTCTTTCTTAAGATCCTCTTTTTTCTTGAACCAGTACTCTTTCTTTTCATTTATCTCATTCAATCTTGTTTTAAATTGAGAAATATCTGCCTGAACTTTTTTATAATTCTCTAAAGTTACATTTGACATAAAATTAGGAAAAATTCTTTATTTTTAAGTCTATTGGATGATTATTTCCTATAACAACAAATTATTTATATTAAGAAAAAAATAAGTAGCTATGTCAAAAGCATTTTATCAAAAAATTAATAGAATCTTATCATAGATTTTCTACAGATAAAAATAATATTGAAGCAGCAAAATTTTTAATATACAGGTACGGCTCTAACGAACAATTTTTATATCAAGAAGATTTCCAATAAAACCAATGCCTACATTTGAGGAAATAAGAGGTATTGCAAATGAGAAATTAGCAGGATTGAAACATTCAGTTTTAATATTAAAAACAGATACGCTCTAGGGAACTGGAAAAGGCAATATCTGCATCATGCTTCCGCAGGATGAGCATTTCATAAGTATATCAACTAATTCTAATGAAGGAAGAGATATAGTAATAAGCACTCACTGGCGTGAAAAATTACTTGAAGATGAATCAATTATGCAAAAATATATTGAGTTTACAAAAACTTATTATGAAAAATTAGAATTAAAGTAATTTAAAAAATTAAAAAAAGAAAAAGATTTAGCCGAATAAACCAGCTAGTCCAACAGCAGCTTCTTCTTCAGATTTCTTTTCTTCCTTCTTAGCAGCAGGTGCATGTCCACCACTAGGAGCACTTCCGCCAGCAGGTGCAGCAACAGGCGCTGCCATCATAGGAACAGCTGCTTCTTTTATGGCTGCATCAATATCAACCCCATCTAAAGCAGCAACTAAAGCTTTAACCCTTCCGTCTTCAGGTTTTACACCAACAGCTTCTAAGACTTTTTTAACATTTGCTTCATTTACATTTTGTTTAGCGCTATGTAATAGCATCGCAGCATATATATATTCCATTTTGTTTACCTCCATTAGTATTATTTCTTCTTCATTTTTTCATCTTGAACTTTTTTCAAGACATCTTTAGCCATCTTTTCTTCCAGCTCAAAGTTCTTGTCTTTAATTGGCAAATCATGGCTTTTAGCAAGTTTCTCATCTTGCAGTCTTTTCAAAACTGCCTGAGCTACTTCTTCATCCTTGTTAATATCTAGATCTTTACTTCTTTTTTCTTCTTTATTATCATGTTTGAAAAACTCTTCAGGTAAATTAAGTTTGCTTTTTAGAGATTCCATCTCAATATTTGCTTTTGCAACCTCTTTCTTAACATTTTCACTAGTTAATATCTTTCTGGAATCTGCAAGGCTATTGCTGTCAAGAAATGATTTTTTAATCAATAACACAATATTGTTCTTTGTTGGATAAGCAATGTTAAATGATAAATTAAATGCACTCTTAGCAGCAAATTTAATATTGTTTAGATAACCTTGTTCATCAATATTTAATATATCTTTAGTAAATATGATTCCATTTTCCAGTGCAGCTAATAAATTAATTCCAATCTCCATTGGTTCTATTCCTAATCTTGTCAGAATATTAGCTAGTTGTTGTGTTATTAATTCACCTTCTTTGACAACAACAGTATCTTCCTTTACAGCAACCTTGCCTTCAACAACTCCAGCTTTAATACCAATCTGGCCAAGTTCGCCCATAATTGGACCTGGTGGAAATGGCGTAGGTCCGGCAGGAACTATAATATCATTAGGAGCATTTTGCCCGCCTTTAGCAGGAGCAGAACTCTTTGATTTCTTTAAAACCCTGGCTAGTTTGAAAGGGCTGTCATTAGTTAATAATAAAGCAGGCATACCTCTTATGTGATTTCTCAATTCACCCAAACCATTTATCTTGTCTTTTAGCTCATCAAAAACAATTTTTATTAGTCTTGCTTTTGACATTGTTATTAAAACTGAATCTTTAATACTGCTTCTTAATTTTTGCAGCTGAACAGAAGGCATATTTGTCATATCCGCTATAGCTATAATTTTGTATTTTTGAAGAAGATTTTTTACCCTATTTACTTCATTTTTCTTATATTGTGAAATATGGGGTTTATGGCTATTCATTTTTTCTGTTTAACTTGTTCTCCTATTTTTATTATTGGACCCATTGTAAATTTAATTGCAGTATATTTGATATTATTTTTTTCTTGTGGAAGTTTTGATAATAAAGTATTATAAACTGCTAAGACATTATCTGCTAAATCTTCATCCTTCATTGATTCAATACCAATAGATGTCTTAACTGAAGTTTCATTTTTGGTTTGTAATTTTACAGTATTCTGCAGTTTGTTTGCAATTGGTTCCAGGTTTGAAATACTACCAGGAACTACACATCCTGCTTTAGGATTTGGCATTTTGCCTCGTGCACCAAGAACTTTACCAAAAGTAACTGCAACTTGTGCCATTATTTCAACTTGTGCCACAAAAAAATCATTAGAATTAGCCAATTTTTTTTGTTCTTTTTTATTATTAATCCACTTTGCAAATTCATCTTTTGTTACAACATTGTCAAATACCCCTTTGGCTTTTTGAGCTAATTGTGCATCAACAAAAGCACACAATTTTAATTTTTTGCCTCTAGGATGTGGGAGCTGTAAATATAAATCAACTTTATGTTCTGGTTTTTTCAAATCTAAATTTTGTAGATTTATTACTAAATCAACAGATTGTGAGAAATTCTTTTTAGGTGATTTTTCTCTTAATTCTTTTATAGATTTTAATACTTCTTGCTTTTCCATTACATCCTCCTACAATAAAAGTAGTAATCACGGATATAGTTTGGATTTACAATTACTTTATAAATATTTTGGCTAGTTTTAGAATAATACAAAAAAGAAAGTAAATCTTATATATTACTAAAAAAACTCAAAAATAATGAAAAATGTAAGCAATGGTTCTATAGTAGATGTTGATTACGAAGGAAGAACAGAAGATGGTAAATTATTCGATACTTCTAAAGCAGACGTAGCAAAGAAAGAAGAAACTTTTCAAGAGCAAAGAAATTACGAACCTTTGCATATAACTGTGGGCCAAGGAATGTTGATTAAAGGATTTGAAGCTGCTTTAATAGGCATGGAAGAAGGTCAGGAAAAAACTGTCAAAATAAAAAGTGATGACGCCTATGGCGAAAGAAAACAGGAATTAATAAAAACTTTCCCAAAAGACCAAGAAAGAGATGCAGAATTGAAAAAAGGAATGGTTGTTCTAGTTAATGTAGAAGGCAGGCAGATACCGGCATTAGTAACTGAAGTTTCTGATAACATTTCTCTAGATTTTAATCATCCATTAGCTGGAAAAGATCTAACTTTTAAAATAAAAGTAGTAAAAATAGAAAATTAATATAAAAAAACTTAAATTTCTCAATTAAATAATATTAAATTCGGAAAATTTTATAGTAAATTTGAAAATTTTAGTTATAGTTTTTTCCTTTAAGAATAGAAATTCACAAATTCATAAAGTGCTAGAAAACTATATAAGTATATATTGCAATAAAAAATAGAGGTGATATTATGGTAGAATTAAATACAAAAAAAGTTGCTTTGTCTTTTGGTATTTTATTTGCAGTACTGCATGGTGTAGGTTCACTTGTAGTATCTAGTTACATGAAATACTGGCAGTGGGCGCATTTTATGACAATGCAATATACATCAACAGGTTTTAACTTTGGCGCTTGGGTTGTTGGCATATTGGTTGCATTTGTTTTCGGTGCTGTAATAGGAAGTTTATTTACTTTAATTTACAATAAACTTTAATTTTTTTCTTTTTTAATTAACTTTAAATATTCAAGAAATAAAAATACTTCATGCTAAAAAAGATATTAATCTTATTAATTCTAGTATTAATTATATGGTATGGAATAACTAAATTTACAGTAAGGCCATCTATAAAAGAGAATTCATTGGGTTTTATTGAACTGCCGCAAGGGTTTCACATAGAGATATTTGCAGATAATTTAGGTGGTTCTTTAGTGTCAACGCCAGGTCCAAATCCAGGACCAAGAATGATGGTTATGAAAGATGATACTGTTCTTGTTACAGTTCCAAGTCAGGGTAAAGTATTTGCTTTAGAAGACAAAAATAAAGATTCTAAAGTTGAAAATACAAAAGTATTTATCGAGAACTTGAATAATCCGCATGGAATTGATTTTTATGAAGATTGGATTTACATAGCAGAAGAAGACAAAGTAATAAGGGTAAAGAGTGAAAATAATTTAGCTAAATTAGAAACACTGCAAGAGTTAGTAAAACTTCCAGCAGGATCACACTGGACAAGAACAATAAAAGTTTTCAATGATTCTATGTTTATTTCTATAGGATCAAGCTGTAATGTATGCACAGAAGGTGATAAGCTAAGGGCAACAATCCAAAAATGTAGTCTGGATGGTACTAACTGCACAACATTTGCATCAGGTCTGAGAAACTCAGTTGGTTTTATCAAATACAAAAACAAAATATACGCAACAGAAAATGGGAGAGATGGTCTTGGAAATAATATTCCTCCTGATGAAATAAATACCATAAAAGAAGGAAAAGACTATGGCTGGCCTTATTGTTACGGAAAGCAAGTTCATGACAAGGAATTTGACAAAAATACTTACATTAGAGACTCATGCTTGGATACAGAACATTCTTTTATAGACTTAGAAGCTCATTCAGCTCCTTTAGGTCTTGCAATATATACAGGAAATGGTTTCCCTAAAGAATACAAAGAAAATATGTTTGTAGCATATCATGGTTCATGGAATAAAGATGTTCCTACAGGTTACAAAATAGTTAATATTAATTTAGAGACAAAAGAAGTAAAAGATTTTGCAACAGGTTGGTTGTCTTTATTAACAGTCAAGGGAAGGCCAGTAGACATAATTAATTTTAGGGACAGTTTATTGGTTTCAGATGATAATGCAGGAAAGATTTACAGGATTTACCATAAAGGCTAAAATATCTAATAATATTATTTTAAGTATATAGAAAGTATTTTATACACATTTTAACAAAAAATAACTATGGTTCTTGGACTTGAAGGAACTGCATTTTCTATTGCGTATTTAATAGCTATAGCAATTATTGTTCTGTATGTTTTGTCAAAAATTATAGAATGGGCATCAGGAAGATTTAGACATAGGGGAGAGGAAGAAGAAATTAAGAGTATGGAAAGAGAAGAGGAAGCAGAAGCAGCACTTGATGCAGAAAATAGTGAACTTATGGAACAAGAGATAAATGTAACAAAGATAAAATTTGCTTTAATAAAAGAGAATTTACATCTTGCTGAAAAAATAACCAAAGGTGCAGACCAAGATTCAAAGTCTAAGATAAATGAAGTCATAAGTAAAATAATACAATTGATAGAACAAGAAATAAATGTTGTAAAACAGCATACTGAAAAATTAAAAGCAGAACCTGGAATAATAGTAGAGGAAATTAATAAATCAAATGAACTGATTAAAAATGAGAAAACCAAAATTGAAAGATCAGCAGATGAGCATGAAAGAATAAATGCTCAACAAACCATAGCAATGCAGGAAAAATTACAATTATCGCTAGGAAATAAATTAAGCCTTGTTAAAAGAGAATTAGATATCATAGAGAAAATAATTTCAAGATTAGGTGCAACTAAAAAGTTATGGGGTAAAAGTCAGTTAAGTCAGGCAAAAAAAGAAAAAGAAATAATTACTTCTGGGAACGATATTAAAGAATTACTAAATATAGCAACTTACTTATTTGACAGTGAAAATGAAATTGGAAGTTTAGAGAGGGAAATGCAGCAGATAATGGCACAATTAGATTTACTAAATAGAGAAACTAGAAATGAATTGGAAGCAGCAGCTTAATTTATAAATAGAAAGATATTAATTAATCAATGAAAAGAGATGAAAATTGCATTCTTTGAAATAGAAAAATGGGAAGAGGAATACATCAAAGACAAATTAAAGAAACATAAGCTTTTATTTTTTAACAATGAACTTACAAATAGAAATATAAATAAAATTAAAGATTGTGATACAGTTTGCATTTTCATTTATTCTAAGATAAATAAGGAAATTTTAGACAATTTGCCAAATCTAAAATTAATATGCACAATGAGTACTGGATTTGATCATATAGACTTAAATGAATGCAAAAAAAGAAATATTATAGTTTCTAATGTTCCTTACTATGGCGAGAATACAGTGGCTGAACACACATTTGCTTTAATATTAGCTTTAAGCAGGAAATTAATTGATAGTGTAGAAAGAGTTAAGCAAAATAATTTTAACATTAAAGGATTAAGAGGCTTTGATGTAAAAGGTAAAACTCTAGGAATAATAGGTCCTGGACATATAGGGCAGCATGTTATCAGAATGGCAAAAGGCTTTGAAATGAAAATTATAGCTTATGCCAAAATAAAAGATTCAGAATTAGCAAGGAAATTTAGCTTTAGGTACGTTTCTCTGGAGAACTTACTTAAAAATTCAGATATTATATCTCTACATTGTCCGCTAAATAAAGAAACAGAACACATGATCAGTATGAAAAATATTAAATTAATTAAGAAAGGTGCTTATTTAATCAATACTGCAAGAGGTGGTATAGTAGAAACCAAAGCCTTAGTTTATGCATTAGACCATGGAATTTTAGCAGGGGCTGGTTTGGATGTTTTAGAAGGTGAATGTTATATAAAAGAAGAAAAACAATTGCTTCACAAAAAATTCATAAAAGAATGTGACTGGAAATTATTTTTAGAAAATCATCTACTATTACAAGAAAAAAATGTTATTGTTACTCCACATAATGCATTTAATAGTAAAGAAGCATTATTAAGAATAATTGATACTACAATAGAAAACATTAACAATTTTATTAATAAAAAAAGAATAAATGTTGTAAAAATTTAACCTTTTTTTCTAGTTATATCTTTCCAGAGTTTTACAACAAGCACCCATACTAGTAAAGTTAGTCCTAAAAAGAATAAAACTCCTAAAAATGACCATAGCCACATTAATGTAGGACTTCCGCCATACATCATACCACTGCCACTTCCCATCATACCAAATGCCATATTCATCATACCTCCTCTCATATTATTACAATACATCATATTTGTGATTCTTATATGTGTTTGTTTTAATGATTCAGATCCTTCTCCACCCATTGCTTCGTCCATTATCTCATGTTGCTCTCCAGGATGCATTTGTTCCATGAAAAAATCACCAATAGATTCTAATTGTTCATCACTTAGTTCATCACAGCTAACTCCTGATGCAATAAGTTGTTTTGTATCTTCAAAACCATCTTCCCCATGTGCAAATACAGCAACAGGTAAAATTAAAACCAATAAAACTAGAAATACATATTTTTTCATATATTTTTTAGTCACTAGAACTATAAAAACTTATCTGTCAAGAATCTTAAAATATTCTTCAACTCTGTTGATTATTGTTGGAATATAAAATTTTTTTATCTTTTCCTCAAATATATTATGCAGGTTCTCATTTTCAGAAATTCTGTAAGTGTTTTTTATTTTCTCAACTAAGAATAATTCTCTTAGTCTTCTCAACTGCCTTCTTATATTGGATTGTGCTATGCCATGCAAAGCAAGATTGTTTGCTTTTCTGTATTCAATTACTCTTTTTTGTATTTCTTCAGAATCCAAAGTATCTTTTGAATTTATTAAAACATGAAATATATCAACAATTATATCTCTGGAATCTCCTGGCTGAAGCAAGCCTATAGACAAGCATAGCTTTTTTATAGCATCTCTTTTTGATATTTCAGTTGAAGGTTTTTCATATCTTCTTAATGTAATTTCAGCTAAAGGAGTATCTTTTGACACAGTCTTTTTTGTCATTAACTAATAAAATTAATCTCTGTTTAAATATTTTTGTATTCATTTTTGAAAATATCTACAAAAAAAGGTTTTTTATTTATTTAACCACCAATAAGTAATTAAAATAAAAAAGTTTATAAATCCTTTGTTGTTATAGTTTATGGCATAAATAATGACAGATTCACAATATTCAACTATAGAAATTCAAACTCTAACTGAAGTTAGGCAATACGAATATTTTAAAGGAGCTGTTTATACTCAAATGCAAAGACTTCTTACAGGAAGAGATCCTAAAACAGGAAGAAGAATTGATGTTCCAAGATTTCCAATACATCCTAAAGAATTAATGGAATTAAGATTAGGAAGAACTGGAAGTAAAGGAGATAAAGAAGATGCTAGAAATGAATTCATTCTTACTAATGCAGCAGTAATTCCAAATCCTGATGGAGAAGATGTTAAATTTGTTATAGGACATCCTTTAATATATAAATTAAAACTAGAAACAAAACTTAATAAATATGGGTGTTTACCAATAAACTCACAACAATATAAAAGATTTTATGGTTTTAAATTAACAGCTAGTCAAGCAAGAACATTGCAGTCTGATATATATGCTCTACCAAAAGTTAGAAGAGAATTTTTGCAATTTTTAGCTGAATATGACACTAAACTTGCTGATCTTTATATACGCAGTGTTGAAAGATCTGCAAGAGGAAAGTTTGAAAAAGATGTTCTAGGATTATCTCCTCCATTATACAAAGGATTTCACCTATTGGGTTTTGACTCTGTTGGTGTGGTTTTGGACTTTGATCCCCAGTATGATGATGTTATGACAGGTTCTGATATAGATGGCTTAGACCATCTAGATAGCGAAGATACTACTATCATTGGCGTAGCAACTGATCCAGAATTAGTCGCGCAAAAAATGAGAATTAGTTTAGATAAATTACTTAAGGATTGATTAAAAATGTTAGAAGCAATATTTAGAACAAAACATGGAATTTATGAAAGAGATTCAGAAACAGGATTATTTGCTATCAAAGATAGAATTTCAACACCAAAACTTTTTTTTGGAAGTTTTGATTCTAATGCAGAAATAAGAATTCCAGATTTAGTCACAAAAATAGAAGACATATCTAATCCCAGGATAAGGGCTTGTGTAGTTATGGATAGTATAGCTCTTGGGAAAGCTCCTGGTTTTAATCCTAATTTTGTAAAAGGCTATAGACCATTTGGAATTGTTTTTAGTCCTTATGATATAGTTTGTGTTGGTCCAGAATTAATAGAATTTACAGATTCATTTAAAGCTAGACTTAAAGCAAACGATCCTAATATTAAATATGAATTGGGTTCTAAAATAGATGAAGTCTATCGTCAACTTAGAGATAATGAATGTGGATACAAAGTTCTTAGTTAATAAAAATTTACTCAAACTTTAATTCTATATTGTCACATCTTTGTTTTATATCACTAACTGCTTGTGCATCGCATACCTTTGGAACATAATTTCTAAATTCATAGTTTTCTTTTCCATTAATATAAAGTTTAACAGATCCTTGTTTATCATCACATAAATCTCCATTGTTTTTACCCATTAATTGTGTTTCTGAAAAAGTTACCCCAATACCCTCAAAGAATTTTCCTATCGCAATATCTTCTTTCTTTGCAAGGCTATTTCCTTCCATATGTATAATATTATCATTATGATGGTGCAAATTCATTGGCCCGCACATTGTTCCTTTGCATTTTACATCTACTGGTTTACCGCAAACAGAAACCTCAAAATTTGCATGCCAATGATAAAAGCCAGAATAAAAAGGCTTAAAATCATTTATTGGTTTTATTATTAAATAATATCCGCCAATTAAAATTAATAACACAATTATAGAAATAATAATATATTTTTTGACTTTTTTCTTTGTTTCACTAGATTTTCTGGATTCATCAACTTGTCTTCTTTGTTCTTCTTTTTCCTGTTTTTTTAATTGCTTTTTTTCATACTTGGAAATATCTTGGTTTTCTTCCATTATTGAACTTCCTGTTGTTTAGGTGTAATTACTTCTCCACTTTGTAAATCCTTGTAAGTACCCATTAATTCTACTGAAGTAAATACAAGATTTCCATTGCTCTCATTTGAAACCTGGGTAAATACTCTGTAGAAAGCACTGTATAATTTTGCATCACTTGACAATACTGCAGTTGGAACTAAGTTTATGCCATTTAATTTAGTATATTCAAGGCCTTCAGGAGTATTAACATCTAATGTCTTTTCACCTGCAATTTTTAAACCATAGCTGTTAATTATATTCTTATGTACTGATACATTGTAGCATTCACTGCATGAAGAATCCACCACATAAGTCAAAGACACTAATCCATCTATCTTACCAGTTTCTAAATTCTTGTAAGGAGGTAGGAAATTTCTTAATACAAAGCTGCCATCATCTTCCTCACTTCCTACTGAATTCCAGCTTTGTTTTATCAATGAATATTCTGAGGCATCGCTTGAGAGTATTAAGCTTGGAAGTTTTTTAATTTTGTATTTGTCTGTTAATTCTTTGCTTTCTTTTTCGCTTAAGTTAATTATATCTTGTATTACAATGCCTCCAGTATTTATCTGATCTAATGCAATGCCAATATCAGCACACTCTGAACAGCCATCTGCATTTACTATAGTAACAGTAACAAATCCTTTAATGCTATTAGAGCCTATATTAAAATAAGGCGCAGTTTGTTTTGTAAATACATAAGCATCGCCAACGCTTATCAGTGTTTCATGCAGTTTAGTTTTGTTTAATTCTCCTTTAACTATAACAGTAGGTAATTTTTCAATATCATATTTTGAAATGTATTCGGATGCAACTAGAAAAGCATCCTTAAAATTTAATACTTCTTCACTAGTTATATTTACATTTCCAGATTTTATATTGGCAACTATACTTTTAATATCAAAGCACTTATCGCAGCTAGGCGCATTAATTATTATTAAATCTAATTTAGCAGGCCTTGCAGCTTCATTTGCTTCTGATACTTTTTGTTTTAATGAAGATGTTAACGACGTTATGAAAAATAAGTTTATTATAAAAAGCACTACAATTATTATTCCTAATATATGAACAACTGGTTCATAATTAAAACTATTTAATTTCTTAAAAAATTTTGAACTGGCCATTTTTAATCAAAAAAGAAAAAATTAACAGCCTCCAACCATTGAGGGCAGGTCTTGTAAATTGCCAGAGCTTGTCTGTGTATTTGTTGTAGTTACTTGTGGAGTTTTGCTGCCTGAACCAAGCTTTAATGAACCTTCTTCTATGTTTGATTTTAATCCAGTCAGCTGCACTGCCTGAATAACAGACACAACAACTAAAACAACCAAAACCAAAACCAAAATCATATTTTTATTCATTTTTACCTCCTAATTAGCATCCGCCTACCATTCCTGGAAGACTGTTTAAATCAACATCCCCTCCAGATAATTTCGTGCCTAATTCTATCATATTTTTCGGGAACCATAAAGATTTCCACATCATAACTTCCCTGACTATTTCTGCATCTGAATAATCAGTATTCTTAATTAGCCACATTGATATTGCTTGAACTGCAGGATTGTGAGAGCAGCCACATCTCAATTCTCCGTTGCTGCTTATGCCAATAGGTCCAACACCACAGCAAAACTCGCATGATATTCCTACTGGCTTTGTTGCAAGATTTATGTATCTTTTCCATAATTCTGGATTACTTTTTAGCTCAGCTTTTATTTGCGGATAAATTTGTCTTGACAGTTTGTCTAATGAGCCTACAGGATCATCAAAACTTACTCCCAAAGCATCACCATATTCAGGAGTGCCCGTAGGGATTAATAGGCTGATTGCATCTTGCTGTGTTTTTATTTTGTCCAATGGAAATAAAACTGCTAAAGACTGGCCTGTTGACTTTATTGATGATAAATCTATTTTTGAAATATCTTTGCTATAAATTAGTCCTTTGCCCCTAGATCCGCCTAAATTATCAGACAAAGATGAAAGCATGTAAGCATTGGCAGAAGCTACTAGAACTAATAGCACAACACCTATAATTAGCAAATTTGTAAATGTTTTTTCTTCTTTTTTTGCCATGTTGTTTTTGAATGTACAATTTATATAAATACTTAACTGTTAAAACGGTTGCTTAAATTTTCCTTTTCTTATTAAATAAAGGAGAATTTATGTTTATTTATGTTTATCTCGTGTTATTCTTTCTTTTTTAATGCATTAAATATAATTGCTGTAATTAAAGCAAAAATAATCAAAGCAGTTAATATTCCTAAGATATTGCTCAAACCATTTGGTAAATTAATATCTCTTAGTCTGTTATTAAATCCAACAAAAGCAAACATTGCCCAGCCAGTAGTATAACTTATGATATATTCAACATAACTTGTGCCATTGTACTTCATAATTAAAATACCCATAATAAAAGTCAGTAAGCCTCCGACAATGCCGTACCAGTTTGTAATAAAAACATTTCCAAGCAGTTTAAATTTCACTTGCTTAATATTGTTTAAAAAATCTGATAATTTTGTACGGTCTGAAATATAAGAAAATAATAGCAAAGGTATGGATATTCCGGCAGAATAAGTTATTAATAGTAATGTGCTTTTCAGTAGAGTTCCGGAATTAGCAGCCAGGAAAAATATAGATCCAAGTATTGGACCTACGCAAGGGCTCCACCCAGCTCCAAATAAAAATCCAAATAAAACAAAACTAAATATACTATTTTTTCCTTCAGATATTTTTGGTGTAAATATGCTAAATCCTTTATTAAGGATCATCATAATTCCAAAAATAGAAATAAATATTCCAGATATAGAAGCAAAATATAATTTGTAGTCATTAAAGTAATCTCCAACAATCCCAGCAATAAAGCCAAACAGTGCAAATGCTATAGTTAGGCCAAATATAAATGAGGAAGTGAACAACAGAGCATTATGTCTTTTTTTAAAAACAAATGAAAAATATATTGGCAAAATAGCAAAACTGCATGGCGATGTAAATGTTAATAATCCAGCTAACAAAGCTATTAAAAATGTAACTCCCAAAGCCAAGCTTTTCTGATATTCTATTTGCTTTATTATATTATCAGGCAGCTCCGCATGCTCCTCTCCAGTATCATGGGCATGTATAGCTACAGAAGATAAAATAAGTAAAACAAATATCAAGTATATTGCTTTCATCTTATATTTAGTAAACTAAAATTATATATATTTAACCTTCAAAACAATGGCATAATTTCGGCTTTTCAACATAAGAATAATAGTTTTTTCCTTCAGATATGTTTAGATAGGCTTAAAATTCCTTCTTTTATATAGAGTTTGTTGGTTTTGCCAGAAATCTCTTTCTTAATCAAACCCTTCTTTTCCAAGTCTGCTAATACAAAACTTAACTTTGTTTTAGAAAAATCTGTTTTAATTCTCAAAGTAGACTGTGTTATTCCCTCCTGTTCTCTTATAATCTGCATCAGTTGCCTCTCTTCAGCTGTCAAGGCCTTTAACATTATTTCGAATTTTTGTTCTTTAGTAAGTTGTTTTTTATTTTCATCTAATCTTCTTAATATTATCTCTTCATCCTTGTTAAAGAATAAAATATAAAAGCCAAGGCTAACTAAAGAAAAAATTATTCCTATAAATATATTTGTTAAAGAAAGCAAAGAAGATATATTCATGCATTGTGAGTTTGGATTGCAGCCATAAGCTGAAGCTTGCTGGTTTAATTTATAATTATAAGATAATAACACAATAAACAACAAAACGCCAATGATTAATAATGTAAAACCTATCTTTTTATTGTTCATATAATAAATTAAAATCCACCATATAAAAATTTTATGTAGGTTTATTCCTGAAATACATATATTTTAAAAATAAGAGTTAAATCATAATAAGATTTATAAATAGAAATCACTCTAAATCTTTATGGTTACGTTTTTATGCAGAAGTTGCAGATTTAAGTACTCTCCAAGAACTGGAAGAACAGACCCGCCTCCAAGATGCGGGAACTGCGGTGGCGTTGGCACTGTTGAAAAAGAGCCAGATGCTGAACAAATTCTTAGAGAATCAAACTTGGATTTTTAGAAAGTTTTAAAACATAAAGAGTTCTTATTTTTACCAATGAAAAATAAAAGAGGTATAAGTCCATTATTAGCAGCAGTTCTTTTGCTTGCCCTTACAATAAGCATGGCTGCTGTTGTTTCTAATTACGTAATAAAAAAAACTAAGGAGTTTAATCCAGAAAAATTAACTGAAGAAAGTATTTATTGTGAATCAGTAAGTCTTGGTTACATGATTACTGATCCTGAAAAGTTAGGTATTTATGAACAAGGCAAGGCAGGTTTTGACCACGATCCAATAACGGGAAACCCAATCATTGTTCCAGGAGTATCACTATTTGCACCAATTACTTTGATTAATCGCGGTGCTTTCTCAATTCATCAGTTTATAATAAATGCTCCAGGTTTGGAATCTAGGCCTTCTTTAATTTACGATGAAAATCTTAAACCTTCAGTTCTAAAGCCAGGAAAAGACAACAAATATAATATTAACATACAAATAAATACAAACAATCAAAACCCTGAATTAAAAATTATACCAGTAATAAAAGATCCAGAAAAAAATCAATCTGTGAAATGTATAACTAGACAGCTTGTTCTTAACTATAAACAAATCTGCTTAGACATTAAAAATACTGCAAATTGTTAAAAATAAATCGATATGCTTTTAAATAAGTTAATCTATGAAAATTTATGCAAAAGAGGTTGATGGCTAAGAAAGGAATAAGTCCTTTAATAGCAACTGTTCTTCTGATTGGTGCAACAATAGGTGTCTTTTTGATCGTATTTGCCTTGATAAGAGGCATTACTCTTGGCACAATTGAAAAATCAACTGATTGTGGTGCTCAAGAAGAGACTTCTTTGGACATTGGTGCAGAATTTACTTGTGGTTCAGAAAATGGCGAGGATTATGCTGATATTACTGTTACAAATAATGGAAATATAAAAGTAGAAGGATTTATGTTTGTATTTTACAACGGTGAAGAAGGAAAAAGTTTCCCTCCGACATTAAATCCAACAAAACCTGCAGAGCAGAGCATCAATAAAATAAAAGCAGATTCTTGCCCAGATAGGATTGAAATTTATCCTGGAATTGTAAAGGAAACATCTCAAGGCAAGGCAAAATTCTTAGTTTGTAAAGATAAAAAAATAGAAGTATTAAAATCATAAATGGAGGTTGATGAATATGCTTAATAGGAAAAATAAAAAAGGAATAAGTCCTTTAATAGCAACTGTTCTTATAATAGGATTTACAATAGTTTTGGCAGCATTAGTAATAACATGGGGCACAAAGCTGTTTAAGACTACAGTCAGTCAGACAGAAACAGCTTCACAGTTTAGTTTGGCATGTACAACAGGATTAAAGTTGGAAATAACTGAGAAAAAAGTAAATCCAACACTTTTTAAAGTAAGTATTACTATGAGAAATCAAAATCAAGACAAAACTATAGATGATTTTAATTTTATAGTTTATGACGCAGTAGGAAAAATTAAAAAGTATGCAGGTTATGCACTTACTAACGGCAACTTTACTTCAACTTCAGGCAAGGCAGCATTGGAATTCCCAGTTCCTCAGACATATACAATAAATGTTGCTCCAGGTGATGTTGATTTAACTAAAGTATCAAAAGTTGAGGTTTACCCAATATTTACAATAGAAGGGAATACAAAAGCCTGTGATACGCCTGAATTAGTAACATTTTAATTAAAAAGGTTATAGCCTTTTTTCTTCTTTTTTATATTTTCTTAATATTTGAAAAAATAAATTAAAAATATTACTTAATGTCAACGACGCCCATATGGTTTACTAACGCTAGTACCAACAGCCATGTCTTGTGTTTTTGTAGCCATAGTTCTAATTGTATTAATTTCTCTTTCCGTAACGCTAAATCTCCTTCCCATCGTACGCTGATTTTCTTCTAGGTAAAAACTAGATGCCATCCCCTTTTGTAGGTCTTGATAAGTGTCTAACTTCTCTTAACAATTCTTTAAGCTCAGAAATATCTTCCCATTGAATTGCGTGTTCTTCTGGTATATACATTCCCTTTTCAATCAATTCAGAATCTCCACTTCTATATCTATAAAGTTTAACAGGGTTGTATAATTTATTTGTTGGAAGAATAACAGCTAAAAAGTCTCTTGCACCCATTCTATAGCCTCTTAAATTAGCCTGCCACAAAACTGGTCCTTTCATATGATAACTATATACACGAGATCCTTCATCGTCTGAAGGGTCAACGCTACTATTAATATGATAAAGACACAATTCTTTTAAAAATTTATCAGATAAAAACAAACTTGCAGTTATCACTCTGTCATATTTATAGCCTTTTGGAGAAACTTCAACATCACGTTCACAATCAACAAACTTGCCAGGTTTTTTCCTTTCTGTTTCACTGCCCCATGAATACCTAGCTTGGGAATAAGGGAGTTCATTATTAGCAATTATTTCTACTCCTTCATTTCTTTTGATTAGTCTGGCATCAAGACCACTGCTTTGCCTTCCACAAGCACTAGAAACATTTGTTATAATGTCAAGACCGTTAAAATCCCTATTTGGCCTTTCTGGATGGTTCATACGTTTAACTAGATTATCAAAACTTCCAACTGTTATTTCATCAGCCATATTTCTTTAATTAACAGTAATTATTTAAAGCTTTCTTTTATTGTATCTAATAAGTAGTAACTAAATTTATAATATAAGACAATAAAGTTTATAGGTTATTATTAAAAGAGGGTAAATTCTATTTAGAAATAAATAATTTTAACAGTTACTAAATAAAAAATATTTAGTAAAATTAATTAACTATAAAAGAACTTAAATTTCATGAATAAAAAAGGGGATATATGGGTTAGTGCTGTTTTATATTTTGGATTAGGTATTGTTGTAATTTCTATATTGCTTGCTGCTGGTCTGCCAGTAATTAATAAATTAAGAGATAAAAATGTAATAATACAGACAAAACAAGTAATGCACGAATTAGATCAGAATATAAGGGAAGTTGTTAGAGAAGGACCAGGCAGCCAAAGAGTACTGACAGTTAATATAAAAAAAGGTTTTATTAGAATAGATAATAAAGATTCTTTGATTATTTGGCAGTATAATAATTCAAAGGTTATTATAAGTGATATAGGAATTCCTGTTTTTGAGGGAAAGCTGACAATATTAACAGAAAATGCAAACGTTAAAAATAATTATAATATTCAGATATATACAAACTATACAAATCTGGCTAATATAACTAGGTCGGCAACAAAGCCAAGTACATTAGTTGGAATTACAGACATGGTAATAAGAAATGATGGCCTAGACCAAAACAATGTTGTCAAAGTAAGTATTTCTGAAACAAATAAATAAATTTATATTCTCAAAATTACATAAAAATTTAATGCAAAAAGACGAAATAAAGAGGAGATTAATTTTAATTCTAAATGTATTTAAAGAAGATGCAATTGAAGCACTGGACTCAACACATGAAAATTTCTCTAT